>Ga0302325_10007101_pt1 | contig 24955 bp, 19 predicted proteins | sample Palsa_T0_2_FD_201948 | JGI IMG/M metagenome (GOLD analysis project Ga0302325, IMG submission 201948) | Peat permafrost microbial communities from Stordalen Mire near Abisko, Sweden - Palsa_T0_2 | ecosystem: Environmental > Terrestrial > Soil > Palsa > Peat permafrost | place: Sweden: Abisko... | reverse complement strand
CAGGATCGCGCCGTAGAACAGCCCGGAGAGGATGTCGGTGAACCAGTGCTTACTGAGATACTCCCGGCTGTACGCCTCGTTGAAAGAGAGGGCAGCCACCGCGCCGATTGCCCAAGCCTTCCCCTGGGGACTGCCGCTGAACTCCCGCCAGGTCAGGTAGGCGATCAAGCCATACAGGTAAACCACGCGGTCGACGCCGCCGCTGGGATACGTCCCAAGCGGGCTGCTCGGAGGGCCAGGCCGACCGAACTTGCGCCTAAGCGCGAGCGTGACGCATCTTTCCACCACGAATGCAGCACCTAGCACGGCGGGTGGCACCCATTTGCGTCGCGGCCACGCCACCGCCAGGATGGCCCCCGCGGCGCCAGTCGCGCCCCAGGTCGGCTGGCTATTGCCGAGCTTGGTGAGCCTCTCCATGACATCACCCCACCACTTCACCTGATGATCGACGGTCCAGCGGTACATGGGTTCGTCAATCACCGGGCCCTGCTTGATGACGGTCGGGCCAAGCAGTTCCATCACCTTGTACGCCAGGACTCCGCCAGCGCAGGTGACAACGCCAAGTCCGACGAGATTAGGCACCCAGTCCGGCAGCTCAGCCGGGCGGGGAATCCGTGGCCAGGCTCCTCCGTCGTGCCGGGACCCAACGCTGGGCGGGAGGATCGGGAAGGCGCCGCCCTCGCGCGAAGCCCGGCGCACGGCATTTACCGTGGCTGCCGCAATTGCGGCCTCTCCCGCGGGCCAGAGGCCCACGACAAGATAACGAAGCATTCCTGTCTTCCAGTCCTTCATAACTTACTCCCGTAACGTGAAGTGATCACCAGACTCTACACCCGGCAGGCTGCCTATAGCCGATAACGTATTCCTATATCTTTCCGGCAAGCGCTTACGACTCCCTGGAGGCCGGGACATTTCGATTGTCAGGGGTCGGGCCGGCTTCGCCGGGGAATTGCTCGCGGGCCAGCTCCTGCTGACGCGATCATGCCCTTTCTTGTGCCATCCGTTCATGGTGCACGCGGCGACCTGGCCGCACCTGGGCGCCCGGGCCCCGATGATTGCCCAGCCCGCGGTCGACGCCCCGGACGCCTTCGTGCTGGACGGTTCCGACCCCTCGCCGGTAGCCCGGGCCATCGTCAAGGGCCTGGCGATGACGGACTGAGGTCGCTCTGGTCCCAGCCCTGGCGGCGGTCATCGGCCGTAATCCCTCAGCCCCGCCTGCCGGTGGCCGGCGCCTAGCCCTTGATGGAGCCAGAGGCCGGCCAGTGGGCGGTGACCTCTAGCTGTACGGCAGGAAGCAGATGCCCGAGAGGTTCTCGACGCCGCCACACATCTGGCTGCCGTCGAAGTTGTCGCTGGCGATCCACAGGCCCGCGCTGGTCAGCAGCATGTCATCCGCGCCGAGCCCGCGATCCCGGCTGTAGTAGCCAGCGGTACCCGCCGAGTCCACGTACAGGTCTCCGGTACTCGGCTGCAGGCCTTCCATGCCCGGTGCGTTGTAGGCGTCCGGCCCCAGCGCGTCGCAGTCGTCGGGGTTCATCGAGTACCGCTCGTGCCCGCCGAAGTACGCGGCGTTGGCGTCGGCGGCGGCCGCGTACAGCGAGTCGCAGCCGGTGTAGTTGATCCAGGTGTCCAGCACCTCGGTCTGCGTGGCCGGGAACGCCGCGGCCGCGTCGCACAGCCCGTTCCGTGGCGTCTCCCCGGTCGGCCAGCCGTTCGGGTGGTAACCCGTGGTGCCGATGTAGATCTCCGAGTCGTTCGGGGACCAGGCTGCGGCCTGGATGTAGAACGGCTCCACCGTCGCGCACTCGTAGGGATACCCGTTGGTGGGATCGGACGGTGTCGCCTCCCCTTCGCTGCCGTCCCACTGCGGCGAGCTCCAACCCGTCACAGTGGCGGGGCTTGTCGCGAGATTCAGCATGAAGATCTGCTGCCGCGGCAGGCCGCCCACCGAGGTGAAGTCGCCCATGACCAGGTCGAGCTGGCCGCCGTGAGACAGCGACTGGTTGAACACCCGGGTGGCGTTGCTGGACACGCCGGAGAAGTTGTAGTTACCGGAGATGTTCAGCTTCAGGAACCCGTCGTCCTTGCCGGTCGTCGGGTTCAGGCTCGTGAAGTAGGGGTTGGCGCTGCTGCCGTTGATCGAGGTGAAGTAGCCCCCGGTCAGGATGTGCCCGTCGGCGCCGAGCAGCGTCTGCACCGAGCCGGCGGCGCTGTGCGCGAAGGCGGTAACGACGTTGCCCGTGCTCGTGCTGATCTCGGCGACGTTCTTGACGCTGGTGCCGTTGATCGCGGTGAAGTCGCCGCCGATGTAGGCGTCCGCGCAGTTGCTGCCGTTGAAGGCGATTGAGTTGATGTCGCTGCCGGTGACAGTCGGGGCCAGTGACGTCACCGTGTAGGGAGCGGTGGCGCTGAAGCTGACGATGTCGGAGCGGGTGTAGGTGCTGCTCTCCCGCACGATCGTGGTGAACGAACCCACCGCGTACATCGTGCTGCCGCATTGCACGAGCTGGCGGATCTGCTGCGTCGGGTTGTCGTCTGTGGTCTTCAGGTGCGGCGTGTCGGTAACCGGGGTGGCCGAGACGACGCCCGCGGGCGGCGATACTCCGCCCACTCCCTGGGCCGACGCGGCTTGCACGGCAGTGGTGCCCGCCACCACCAGTCCCGCCGCTGTGCCTAGTGCGATGAGGTATTTTCGCATGTTCCCTCCCCAAGCTAGCCGGGAGAGACCCCACCCCGGCAAGCACTGATGTAGCTGTATTGAAGATGCACCAGTTACATTGATGGTTTACACTGTAACATTGGGCAATATGCCGATATGGGTCGTGTGGTAGATGATTCTGGTTAGTACGACCTCCGCAGGGTCATCGACGAGCCGGGGCCGTGCCTCGATCTGCTTATGACGCGCTGATCGTCAGCGGCGTCTCCGCGGTGGCGCTGCCGTTCCCGTTGGTGGCCATGATCATGACCTGATAGGTCCCGGCAGGCAGTCGGACCCCGCTGCCGTCGTACCCGTAGTAGGGCACCGTGAGCTGCCCGGCCGCGTGCGCTGGTTTGTCGATCTGCCGGGCCACCGTCCCGTCCGTCCGCAGGACTAGGATGGCGACGTCTGCGGTCTGTCCGATCCGGAAAGTGATCACCGTGTGGTTTTCCCCGTCGCGAGCGAACTGCGCCGGGCTCAGGGTCAGCCCGGTGACCCTGTTGCCGTCAGTGGGTGGGGCCGCGCCGGCCGACGCCGAGCTGGTCGGGGAAGGGGACGCACTGGCCGTCGCCGTAGGAGCCGGGCTGTTTGGCGTCACGGCAGCCGTCGGCGCGGGCGACGATGGCGCCGGGTCGGTGTCCTCGTTCGCCGCGACGGACTTCGCCACAAAACCTTTCCAGGCATCCTGCGAGGCCTGGTCGGTCAGCTGCAGCGTCGGATACTCCGGGGAGCCGTTGAAGACCGAGGCGAACAGGGCGCCGCTGCTCATCAGGTAGTTGCCGACCTCCGTCATCCAGGCCGCCCGGCCGGTCGCCGTGGACAGACCGAATTCAGCGAACCCTTAGGGCAGTCCGACGCTGTTGGACGCCGCCATGCACGGGCCCATGAAACCGGCCGGCGGGGTGGGCTGCGGGTTGACGTTCGTCGCGCTGCCCACTGGATAGGCGTCCCAGCCGAGCGTGCTGATGATGCCGCCGCTGGGCAGGTAGGACTTCCAGTCCCGGCCGGACGCCTGGACCAGGTCCCAGGACATCAGGATCAGGGTGGAATGCAGGTCCGGATTGTGCGCCGCGTCGGCGAGCGCGACCACGCGCGCCCAGGCCGCTTTGTAGTCGGCCAGGGTGAACTGCCCGTCCGCGATGTTGTCCTCGGGCTCGTGATAATAGGAGTAGTAGATCGGATGGCCGGTCGGCGCGGTGTCGAAGAAATGCGTCAGGGTCGCGTCGCCGGCACCGGACAGGATGTCCGTCGGCAGCGCCTTGAAGCTGACGATAACCGCCGAGTCATTGGCCCCGGCCAAGACCGCCCTCCCAGGCGTTGGCCACCGACAGGCCCGGGTAGTAGACCCGCACGATCGGCAGGGTGCCGAGCTGCGCCGTGGTCTCGGCCAGGTCAGAGGCGGTCACCGAGGAGCCGAACAGCGGCACTGACGAGGCCGGCGACGCGGACCGAGCGTTCAGGGTGTGGATGCTCCCGGTGGCGAACAGCAACCCGGTCAGCACGCCGGCTGCGGCCAGCAGAGCGATGCCGATAATCAGGGCGAAACGCGACTTGGCGGCCGTGCGCCGGGCGCGGCGGGGGGAGCGCCGATCCTTTCCAGTGGACGTCGGCTGAAGCAGCGTAGTGCTGGGCCGACCGTGGTGAGCGCGTTCCACGCGGGACTCCTCTCCTCGGCCATCCTGCCCGGCGGAAAGCAGCCCGTGCAATAGTAAGGACAGTAAATAAAATGGGCAGGCCAGGGGAGGTGACGGGGAGGTGAAACGAGAGAATCTAGGATATTACGGAATTCTTTAGGGACCGGCGAAACCGTCCCGTATAACAAGTTTAGTGAAGCCTTGATCAGGTAAATTACGAGGGCCTCTGGGACCAGTACGCGAAGGACTGGGATATACAACACCCTGGGCTCGCCCATATCGGCGATGAGTGGACCGGCGAGCACGCGGGCACGGCCAAGTCCGTGGAAGAATACAACGAGCTGGTCGAAAGCCGGTACGTTGCTCCCAACATCGTCGCGACCGACCACATCCGGGAAATAGGCGTGGGTGGCGGGAAGACCTCTGCCATGCTGAAGAAGCACTGCAGCGAGCTGGTGTGTGCGGACATCTCGGCGGAGATGCTCAAGGCGACGCGTGAGCGCCTCGGGGACGAAGGCGTGCGATATGTGAAGCTGGACGGCATTAAGCTCTCCAGCGTGCCCGCCAGATCTGTCGACGTTTGTTTCTGCTTTGACACCATGGTCCACATCGAGCCGCGAGACATTTTCAACTACCTGACTCAGATTCCGGCGTTGATGCGCGGCCGAAGGGTCTGTATTTTCCATCACACCAATACGCTGAGCGAGCTGGGCTGGGCTCGCTTCCTGTCTGAGTGGACAAGAACCTCATGGGCCGGTCGGGCGGTTCGTTCTCGGTTATGACCAATGACCTCATGGCCCGCTTTTTGGAGCACCTGAGCTATGAGGTGATCACCAAGGGCAACCGAGACAATCCCCCGGGATTGCGTCTGGGTCGTCCGCGCTCCGAAGAGCTAGTGTCGCGCCTGAAATCTTCGCGATATTTTTGCTAGGGAGTCGAGGATCTCTTCGGCGGTTTTGAGTTCAGGAAGTGGTTCGGCTACCTGACCACCCAGATGATCCGCCGCGGAAGAGGGCCGTGTCTCCTCCTGGGCGGAGACACGGCCCCAGTCGGGCTGCTGCCTAGCTGTAGGGCAAGAAGCAGATCCCGGACAGGTTCTGCACCCCGCCGCACATCTGGCTGCCATCGAAGTTGTCGCTGGCGATCCAGAGCCCGGCGCTGGTCATGAGCTCGTCATCCGCGCCCAGGCCCTCGTCGCGGCTGTAGTAGCCGACGCTGCCGTTGGCGCTGACGTACAGGTTGCCGTTGGCCGGGTCAAGCCCCTCCATTCCCGGCGCGTTGTAACCGCCGGGGCCCAGCGCGTCGCAGTCGTTCGGGTTCATGGAGAACCGCTCGTGCCCGGCGAAGTAGGCCGCGTTGGCATCCGCCGCCGCCGAGTACAGCGAGTCGCAACCTGTGTAGTTCACCCATTCGTGCAGCACCGACGTCTGGGTGGCGGGGAACGCCGCCGCGGCGTCGCACAGCCCGGTGCGCGCCGTCTCCCCGACCGGGTAGCCGTTCGGGTGATAGCCGGTGGTACCGATGTAGACGGTCGAGTCATCCGGCGACCAGGCCGCGGCCTGGATGTAGAACGGCTCGACCGTGGCGCACTGGTACGGATACGCCGGGTTGCTGCCGTCGAACTCCGGTGAGGTCCAGCCGGTGACCGTGGCCGTGGCGCCGCCCACGTTCAGCATGAACATCTGCTGCCGCGGCAGGCCGCCGACCGAGGTGAAGTCGCCCTCTACCAGGTCCAGCGTGCCGCCGTGGCTGAGCTGCTGGTTGTAGACCTGCGTGGTGTTGGTGGCCACCCCCGGGTAGTTGTAATTGCCGGAGACATTAAGGGACAGGAACCCGTCGCTCTTGCCGGTGACCGGGTTCAGGCTGACCATGTACGGGTCATTGGTGTCGCCGTTGATGCCGGTGAACCGGCCACCGACCAGCAGGTGATTGCCCACGCCGATCATGGTCTGCACCGCGCCCGCGGCGTTGCTCGCGAACGTGCTGACCACGTTGCCGGTGGTGGTGTCGATCTCGGCGATGTTCGCCACGGTGGTGCCGTTGACCGAGGTGAACTTGCCGCCGATATAGGCGTCCTGGCAGTTGCCGTTGACGAACGCGATCGTGTTGAGGATGTCACTGGCATCGGAGGTCGTGCCGTACGTGCCCACGACGTCAGGAGCCCAGTTGGTAACCGTGTACGGTGCGGTTGCGCTGAAGCTGAAGATGTTGTAGCGGGTGTAACTGCTGCTCTGCCGGATGATCGTAGTAAAGCTGCCCACCGCGTACATCGTGTTGCCGCACTGCACCAGCTGGCGGATCTGCTCGGTCGGGTTATCCTCGGACGCCTTCAGATGCGGCGTGTTGTAGGCCGGTACGTTCGAGACCACGCCTGCTGGAGGCTGCTCACCCGTTGGTGCCGGGGGTGCCGGGGTGACGCTCACGTTGTCGAAGGTAGCCGTGCTGAGGACGTTGGGGCCGCCACCATCGGGGGTGTGGGACGTGGAGAACAGGCCGATGGTGGCCGGGTAAGCCATGGAGATCGTGGTTGACCCGACCTCGGCCCAGTTGATGCCGTCCGGGGACGAGTAAGCGATCACCGTGCCGCTCGCGCCGTAGAAGGTCATCTTCAGCCATGCCGGGAAGGTGTAGCTCGTGCCCGACGTGTACTGGTTGAACCCGTACTGGAAGGACACGCCGTTGCCTGGCGTCACAGCCAGCAGCGCGTAGGTAGAGCCTGCGGTAGTGGACTGCTTGACCATCACCCCGGCTTTCGACCACGGGTCAGCAGCGGTCTGCGACGTCACCCGCGCCACGATGCTTTCGTCCCCGGTCATCGGCTGGTACACGTAGTTGAACTGGTCGCTAGAGCCCCAGATGTCCACGCCGTTGCCGTTGACGGTGAACACACCGTTGCTGTACGAGGCTGACCCGGCTATAGCCGGGCTGCCCACATCCGTATCGGTCCACGGGGATGGCAGTGTCCCGTCCGCGTATGCGGACTGCGCGCCGAGACCACAGAGTCCCGTCACTACCAGCGCCGCAGCGCCTAGCATTGCTAGATATTTTCGCAAGGTTTTCTCCTCTGTCAGCCAGGTCCCCCCCGAGCCGGGCCCGGCCACTCGCTGACGGATCAGGAAGATGCAAGCTTCCGTAAAGGTTCGCCTAGGGTCCATCTTCCTGTTGCACAACAGTAAGGTAATCGCTTCCGGTTATTATGGGAAGTTACCCATAATGTTCACAACTGTTACGAAATGTAACTAAACTGGACTACGATACCTGAACAGGGACCCTGCGGCTGGCGAGTGAACGCTGGCGCACTACGGAGGACGGCGAAGGCGGCGTCGGCTCGTAGTGCCGGGTTGAGCGGGATGGAGGGGAGTCTGCAGTGATGAACCATGCGCCTGGGCGCGATGACTTGCAGTTGGCCGACTACGCGGGCGTGCTCCGGCGCCGCTGGTGGCTGATTCTCGCACTTGCCGTCGTCGGGACGCTGGTTAGCATCGGTTACTTCAAGGTTTCGCATAAAGTCTACATCGCCACCGCGTCGGTATACGTGACCGCGAACGGTGGAACGGCCAATCAGGTGGCTGGCGGACGCACCACAGGCACGGTCAACCTTGACACTGAGGCGCAGGTCGTGCAGTCCGCAACGGTCGCGCAGGCCGCGGCCAAGTTGATGCATGCCACCGAAACGCTGCCGCAGCTCATCAAACGCGTGAGCGTGACGGTCCCAGCGAACTCACAGGTACTGTCCATCAGCTGCCAGGCGTCGTCGGCGACCGGCGCCGCGAGCTGTGCGCAATCATTCGCGCAGGCGTTCCTGAGCTATACGAGCTCAAGCACGAGCGCCTCCGCCAATAGCCAGATCTCGGCGCTCCAGTCCAAGATCAGCGCCCTAGAGTCGGCCTCGGCAAAACTGACTGTTGAAGTCGGCAGCCTGCCGGACAACTCACCGCAGCGGGCCGCGGCCCAAGAACAGCTGAATTCTGATCAAGGCCAGCTGAGCTCGTTGAACAGCCAAGTCGCGCAGCTGACCACCGAGCTGACCAATCCCTCAGGCGGATCGATCATCAGCAATGCCATCCCTCCATCGAGCGCGTCAAGCCCGAAGCCGTTGCTCATCTTCCCCAGCGGGTTGCTGGCCGGCCTTCTTATCGGCCTCATCCTCTCCTTCATCGTGGACCGGAGAGACCGGCGAGTCCGGTCGCCGCGGGATCTCATGAAGATTAACGTGCCCGTACTGATGAGCCTGGTGCAGAAGAGGTCTGCGGTCGAGCTGGCGATCGCCTCCCCCCGGTCGCAGGTCGGCCGGGATTTCTCCGGGCTGGCCCACTTGCTCACCAGCTCACGGCGGACTGGCAGCCACGTGATCCTGGTTACCGGCGCCAGCGTCGGCAATGGCGTCAGCCTGGTGGCGGCCAACCTCGCCGTCTCCCTATCCCGCAATCAGCCGGACGTCACGCTGGTGTGCGCCGACCTCGAGGGATCCTTGATCCCGGCTATGCTCGGCCTGCCGTCAAGCCCGGGCCTTACCGACCTGCTGGCCGTCGGCTCACCGATCCGCGACGCCGGAGAGCAGGTGGCCGTGGCGCCGCGGCTTCGGGTGATTACGCCCGGTTCGGCCGCCAAAATTGGCACCGAAGATCTTCAGCAGGACGCCGTGGAGGGGCTGATGGCCAGCCTGCGCAGTATGGCCCGGTGGATTATCGTGGAGGCTCCCTCCGTTACTTCTGGCCCTGATGCGTACACTCTCGCTCAAGCCGCCGACGCGGCCATTTTGGTCGTTGAAGTTCCCCGGACACGCAGTGACCAGGTACTGGCCAGCGTCGAGTACCTGGACCGGATGGGCGCGAGCGTGTTCGGCACGGCGCTTCTCCGCTCGCCAAAGGCGGCCGTGCCGCGCGAAACCGCAGTACCCGCTGAGACAAGCCATGCCCCACCGGGACGCCAGGTGGCATCTTCGGTACTCAGTGCTGATGCCGTCCCGGAACCCAGCGCTGATGCCGTTCCGGTAACCAGCGAGAGCGCGGCCAACGGTCACGCAGTCCCGTTCAGCACGGTGTTCGGTGAACAGGCCGACGAGGACCAGACCGTGATCATCAAGTCCGCAGCTGAACAGGCACCCAGTTCCTCGCCCAGGGGCTGAGCCAATGAGCAGGTCGGGGGCGTGGGTTACGCGTGTGGTGACCACGTCCTCGTGCGGAATAATTATCGTCCTGGGCGGGTGTTCCGCGGCCGTTGACAGCTCCCCGACGGCAAACTCCAGGCCGGCCGCGGCGTCATCGCCCGCCAGCGTCGCGGCAGGCTCGAAGGCCACCGCGAGACCCACCTCGCCCGCCGGGTCTATGGCCCCGCTTACCGGGCTCAGTGTGACGGCCGCCGTCGCGCTGCGGCCGGCTGTCGCCGTCGCGGTGGCTGGCTCGGATCCGATCGGCCTCAGCTCTGCCGACCTTGTCTTTCAGGAGATGACGGTGCCGGTCAGGTATCTGGCCGTCTTCCAGTCAGACGAGGCGAGCACCGTCGGAACGGTGACGAGCACCAACCCGTCTGACGGCCAGGCACTGTCGGTGCTTCACCCGCTGACCGGCTACGACGGGGGCACCAGTTCGTTCATCTCGGTCCTGGACGCCACCAAGATCATCGACGACGGGTACGCCAAACATGCGTCGCTGTATTCGGCCGGATCTGATGGCCTGACGGTCTCGACGGCGGCGCTGGTCGCCGCGGGACCGTCCGATACGCCGCCGCCTGCGCTGTTCTCCTACCGTCTCCCGGGCGAGCCGCTCGCCACCATACACGAGACCCATCCGACGTCGGTGAAGGTGGAGGTACCCGGACAGTCGGTCGAGCAGTGGGACTTCGACACCCGGGCCGACCGTTGGGTAGAGACGGCCGGCGGCCCGCGGATCAGCGTGGCCAATCTGGTCGTGCAGATCGTCTCGTTCAAGACCGTCTACCTCAGCCGCAAGTACGGGGAGACTACGCAGAGCCCTCGAGTGATCGGTACGGGCCAGGCCGTGGTTTTTTCCGGCACGGCGCCCGGCGGGGACGGAGGCACAGCGGCCGCGGGGACCTGGACCAAGCCGGGCCTCGCGGCGGTCACTAACTACTTTGATGCTGCCCATGTACCGATGGATTTCGTGCCGGGGCCGACGTGGATCGTGCTAGCGCCGGCGGGCACGCGCACCAGCCAGGCCGGGGGGTAATGGCGTCATGACGCTCACAACGCCGCGCCCCAGCACCACATTCACCAGCAGGCAGGCCGACAAGACGCCGCGCGGCAGGCACCGGATTAGCAGCCGCAAGCAGTGGTTCGCAAGCCATCCAGCCTGGCCGCTCGCCGCCTTGCTGGCCGGATACCCGGTCTGGTGGGCGTTCGGTCTCGCTGACGAGTCGGTCTTCATTATGGCCGTCCCGATGCTGATGCAGATGCGCTCCTGGCACCGGCGCGGTCGCTCTGTCAACGTTCCCCCGGCGTTCGGCCTGTGGCTGCTGTTCCTGGTGTGTGTGGCCGCCGGGATCGCGACATTGGGCCTGTCGGCACCGGACACCGTGGTGAGCCTGCTGTCAAACCGGGTCCTTTCCTTCGCGGACCGGGGTGTGACCTACGGGGCGCTCACCGTCATCCTGCTGTACGCGGGCAACCTGACCGAAGACGAACTGCCGCGCCGTCGGCTGGCGTGGCTGCTCGGCCTGGTCGGAATCTACACGACAATCGGCGGCCTCGGCGGTGTGGTCGCCCCGCGTTTCCAGTTCGCTTCCCCGCTGGCCTATCTGCTGCCCCGCAGCATGCAGTCGAACACCCTGATCCAGGCCGCCGTATATCCAGGCTTTTCGCAGGTCACTAGCGTGCTAGGGGTGACCGAGGGACGCCCGAAGGCGCCGTTCGAGTACACCAACACCTGGGGTGAGTGCCTGACCCTTCTGTTGCCGTGGCTCCTGGTGGCCTGGTGGTCCCACGGCAGCAGGAAACAGCGCAAGTGGGTGCTCGTCACCGCGGCGGCCGCCCTGATTCCGTTGGTCTACTCGCTGAACCGGACCGTTTGGGTGGCGATCGGGCTGACCGCGGTCTACCTCGCGGTACGGCTGGCGGCCAGGGGCAGGCTCGCCCTGCTCGGCCTGGTATGCGCTGGACTGGCGCTGGTCGGGGTCGCGGTCGTCGCGACCCCGTTGCAGGGTCTCATCACGTCGCGTCTGCAGCATCAGCAGAGCAACTCGATTCGCGGGTCACTGTCGGTCACCGCTCTCCAAGATGCGAACTCGGCGCCGCTCATCGGGTACGGGGACACCCGGCACCAGCAGGGAAGCGCGAGTTCGATCGCGGTCGGGCCAACGTCGAACTGCCCACTCTGCGGTCAGTATACGGTCGGCAGCAACGGTCAGCTTTACTTGCTCCTGATCTGCAACGGCTGGGTCGGGACAGCCTTTTTCCTCAGCTTCTTCGGGTACCTGGGCTGGCGGTACCGACGTGACAAAACGCCGTACGGGATGGCCGGCGTGCTGGTCATCTTGCTGTCGTTCCTGTACATGTTCGCCTACACCGCAGTGACCGCGCCGCTTGAATTCATCATGATCGCCGTGGCCCTGCTTTGGCGCAACGATCAGTGGCTACGCCACGAGGACCGTGCTCTCAGTTCCGGCGGTACGGCGGGTCTGGCCAGCGCGCCAAGGCGCGTAGTGCCAAGGCGCGTTACTGTGAGCAAGTCCTGGACGACCGACACGCCCTCGCGCCCCGCATGGCGACGAGCGGATCTTCGTGTGACGGCCGTGACGCAGCCCATCAGGCCCCGGGTAGCGACGGCGCCCGCGGGACGCTCGCAGCCGGACGGACGGACGGACGGCCGACTGGCCGAGGTGGCCAGCAGCAGCCTGCTCAACCTAGTCGGGGCGGCCGTGGCCGGCCTTGGCACCCTGGCGCTGACAGTGATCATCGCCAGGACCTTCAGCAAGGCGGCCGCGGGCGCCTTTTTCTCGTCCATGTCGCTGTTCCTGATCGTGGAGGCGGTGGCAAGCCTCGGGGCAGCGACGGGAACGGTGTACTTCATCGCCCGGTTGCGTTCCCTCGGTCAGCACGAGCGCATTCCCGAATTGATGCGCACCGCGACCCGGCCCGTGGCGGCCGTCTCCGTAACCGCCGCGGTGATCCTCTTCTTGCTCGCCGACCCGGTGGCACGTCTGCTGGTCGACGGCCAGCTGGGCCATGCCGGGGCGGGACCCGCGGAGGTGGCGGCCGAGCTCAGAACCCTCGCGATCGCGTTGCCGTTCGCGGTGATGCTCGATACTCTTCTCGGCGCGAGCCGGGGTTATCGCGTTATGGGCCCGACGGTCCTGGTGGACAGGATCGGCCGCCCTGTGTTGCAGCTCGCGGGCATCGGCGTGGCCGCGTTCGCCGGAAGTGCCGCCCTGCTCGCGCCCCTGTGGGCGCTGCCGTACGTGCCCGCAGCGTGCGTGGTGTGGCTGTGGTTTCGCCGCATCCAACGTCGGGCGCAGCCGGCTACCGCGGCGATCGTCACCCCGAGCACGTCCACCGGTTCCGGGCCGCCCCCGGCGGAATCAACTGACGAGCCGACGCCGCTGCGCTTCTGGCGGTTCACCGGGCCGCGTGGCGTGGCCGCGCTCGCGCAGATCACCATTCAGCGCATCGACATCGTCCTGGTCGCCATCATGCGCGGCCCTGTAGAGGCGGCGATCTACACCGCCGCGACCCGGTTCCTGGTGGCCGGGCAATTCGCCAACGTCGCCATCATGATGGCCGCTCAGCCTCGATTCACCGAAATGTTCACCCAGGGCGACCGCCCGGCCGCCAATCGCGTCTACCAGGCCACGACAGCATGGCTCATCCTGCTGACCTGGCCGATGTACCTTCTCGCGGTGATCTTCGGGCCCGAGATTCTCACGGTGTTCGGCCACTCGTACCGGCAGGGTGCCTCCGTCGTGGTGATACTCGGCCTGACGATGCTCCTCCAGACTGCGTGCGGGCAGGTGGACATGGTCCTGGTGACCGCAGGCCGCAGTAGCTGGAGCCTGGCCAACGGGCTGCTCGCCGTCGGGATCAATGTCGGTCTGGACGTGCTGCTGATACCCCGCTACGGGATCACGGGCGCGGCGATCGGCTGGTCCGCCGCGATCGCTGTCGCCAACCTCATGCCGCTCGTCCAGTTGGCGCTGACCGTGCGGTTGCACCCATTCGGGCGCGGCACCTACATCGCCGCGGTGTTGTCTGCTCTTTCCTTCGGCGCTCTGCCAGTGGCGGCGCGCGGACTGCTCGGCCACGGCGCCATTCCCTCGCTGGCCGCTATCGCCTGCGGCTGTGCCGTCATGGCCGTGGGCCTGTTTCGCTTTCGGGCTGACCTGTATCTGGCGGCCATGCCGGGCGCCGCACAGCTCGCCGGCGTCGCACGCCGGCGCAAACACGCGGCTGGGCGAGAAGCCGGCCAAAACATGCAGAATCAACCAAACAACTACCTTACGTAAAGATTTATGCAGGTATAGCATAGTCGACATTAGGGGAGGGGGATTTCGTGCTCAAGGCGCTAGTGGTCCTGCTGTGGCCGGTAGGTATAGCCGTAATCCTGGCGATGACAGCGCTTGTCGCGAAGCGGTCAGGCCAGAGTTCTCCCTCGGCCACCGCCCCGATGAACGGGCACCATGGCGGCGATCTGCTGGTCGGTGTGCGGGCAGCGCAGTCGTCGATTATCGGAATGCTGCTTATCCTGGTCGTGGGGGCTGTGGTCGTCTACGCGCTGACTTCGGTGCTTGGCGTGCTGATCGTGCACACTGGGCCGAGCATCGACAAGCCGATCTATTATTGGATGATTCATAACCGGGTCCACTTCTGGAAGTCGGCCATGGATCGCGTGACCAAGGTCGGCAATACCTGGACCACCTGGGGCGCGGCCGTGGCCGCGGCGGTCTGCCTGGCGGCTTTCTGCCGCAGCCACAAATGGCTTCCTCCGGTGACGCTCGGCGCGGCCATTTTCATCGATCATTACCTGACGCTAGTGCTGCGGCATACCTTTCACCGCATTGGTCCCCCGGACAGCCCGCTGGGCACGTTTCCCTCGGGTGGATGCGATCGCATCTTTGTCTTCTATGAGCTCATCGCCTATCTCATCTGGCGTGAGATCAGCGGGAGCAGGCGAGCGGCGATCTGGTCGGCCTGCGTGGTCGCCGCGCTGGGCTTCAGCGAGGGGTACAGCCGCGGTTACCTGACGCTGCACTGGTTCACTGACATCATCAGCGGAATTATCTACGGCTGCCTCATCCTGGCCGTCTTCATCGCCACTATCCGCGTGGTCGTCGGCCCCGCGCGGACACCCGAGACCGAGACCGTGCCCGGCGTTCCGGCTGCGATGTCCGGCGAGCAAGCGCCGAGACTGCAATGACCCCGCCCGATACAGCCGGGCCCGAATTCGCGGCCCGTGCGCGGTCGGCTGTGCGGTCAGCAGACCCACCAGCGGGGTCCGGGGATGGCCGGTCTAGCGTGGGTGAGGTGTGCGCCGTGCTGTGGCCGCCGCCGGCCACCGTGTCGCTTCTGCGCGGCCGCGGGATCCGGGCGGTGGGCGGGGCCGGACGGGATTTGGTGGTGCTGCCTTCCGCGCGGCGGGCGCGGCTGCTGGTGCCGTCTGGCCGGCGGGCAAGTGCCGCCGCGGTCCGCCGCTACGGCGAGCCCGGGTCGTTCACGGCCTGGGCGGGCAGCCGGGCGCTGGCGCTGGCGCTGGCGGCAGGCGGGGCCGGCGTCGGCCTGGGCGGACGACTGCGGGTCAGCGCTGATCCGGGTACCGGCACCATCGAGGCGTATCTGCGTTCCGTCTTCGGCTACGAGGTGCTGATCAGCACCCACCTGGGAGCGGCCAGGGCCAACCGCAAGCCGGTGCTCCAGCTGCTCACCCCGCGCGGCGAGACGGCGGGGTTCGCCAAGGTCAGCGTCAATCCGCTGACCCGGGACCTGATCCGTGCCGAACGCGCCGCGCTGGACACGCTGGCCGCCGCGGACCTGCGCACGCTGACCGTGCCGCGGGTCCTGCACCACGGGCAGTGGCAAGGCCGCGAGGTGCTCATCATGAACGCGCTGCCCGTGTGGCGGCGGCGCAAAGCCCTGCGTCCTAGGCAGCTGGCCGCGGCGATGACCGAACTCACCGCGGTGGGCGGCCGCAGCCGCGGCCCGCTGGCCGACTGCGACTACCTGGCCCGGCTCCGTTGCCGGCTGGCGGACGGCCCGCCCGGCCCGGACCGGGCCGCGCTCAGCGACACGCTCGATGCGCTGGCCGCGGCCGGCCCGGAACTCAGCTTCGGGTCCTGGCACGGCGACTGGACCGGCTGGAACATGGCCAGCACGGCCGACGGGCTGCTGGTGTGGGACTGGGAGCGATTCGCCCCCGGCGTTCCGGTCGGCTTCGACTCGCTGCATTACGGGCTGCAGTCCGACGTGGTCCGGCGCCGGCGGCCGCCCGACGAGGCCGCCGCCGCCTGCGTCCGGGACGCCGCCGCCTGCCTCGCGCCCTTCGGCGTACCGGCCGACGAGGCTCCGCTGGTCGCCGTGTTGTACCTGGCCGAGCTGTCGGCTCGCTACCTAGCCGACCGCCAGGGCGAGGCGGGCGCCCGGCTCGGGCGGCCCGGCACCTGGTTGATCCCTGCTATCGAGGAAGTGGTAAGAACCCTATGACGCCACACAGCACGGCCGCGCCGGTCCCGCGGCTCAAGGTCGAGCCCCAGTCGGCACCGACCGCGGCCCGGCGGGCCGCGCATTCGGTCTCGGTGAGCACGGGCCGCCTCACCCACCGGGCCCGCATGCTGCCGGGCTTCCTCATTGTGGGGGCCCAGCGGTGCGGCACCACGTCGATGTACCGCACGCTGGCCCAGCATCCCGCGGTCCTCAAGGCGGTGCTGCACAAGGGCGTGCACTACTTCGACACCGGTTACAGCCACGGCCTCGGCTGGTACCAGGGACATTTCCCGCTGCGGGCCCGGGCCGCGCTGGCCCGGCGGGCCACCGGTGACGTCCCGCTGACCTTCGAGTCGAGCCCGTACTACATGTTCCACCCGTTGGCGGCGGAGCGGATCAGCCGTGACCTGCCTGAGGTCAAGCTGCTCGTGCTGGTGCGCGATCCGGTCGAGCGGGCCTACTCGGCGCACGCGCACGAGCTGGCCCGGGGATTTGAGACCGAGCCGTTCGAGCGAGCCCTCGGGCTGGAGGATCAGCGCCTGGCCGGGGAGGCGGAGCGGATCGTCAGCCAGCCCGGATACCTCAGTCACAGTCATCAGCACCACGCCTACCTGACCCGCGGGCTCTATGCCGACCAGCTGGAACGGCTAGACAAGCTGTTCGGCCGCGACCGGGTGCACGTAGTGGACAGCGGCAGGTTCTTCACCGATCCCGAGCCGGTCTACGACGGCGTGCTGGAGTTCCTCGGCCTGCGCCAGCACGGGTACCCGGTGTTCGAGCGGCACAACGCCCGCCCGCGCTCACCGATGCCGGAAGCGCTGCGGACTGCGCTCGGCGAGCACTTCCTCCCCTCTGACGAGCGTCTTACCCGCTGGCTGGGCCAGCCGCCGAGCTGGCGTTGACCGGCCCGTCGTTGACCGGCCCGTCGTTGACCGGCCCGTCGTTGACCGGCCCGTCGTTGACCGGCCCGTCGTTGACCGGCCCGTCGTTGACCGGCCCGTCGTTGACCGGCCCGTCGTTGACCGGGCTGTCCCCGCGCCGCGGGTGGTCCTTGCGCCGGGCCAGGGCGGAGGTGAGGAGCAGGCGCAGGGCAAACGGGAGGTCGTCCACCAGGTACCGGCGGAAGAGCCGACGCGGCTCGCTGATCAGGCGGTAAATCCACTCCAGGCCGAGCAGCTGCATCCAGTGCGGCGCGCGCGGCAGCATGCCCGCCGCGAACGGGATTGCGGCGCCGCAGCCGATGAACCAGGCGGCAGGCAGTCCCGGGGCGAGGGCGGCGATGAGGTGTTCCTGCTTGGGGAAACCGAGACCCACGAACACGATGTCGGGCTTGGCCTGCGCCAGCTTCGCGGCGATCGCCTCGATCTCGCCGGGCCGGCGGTCGAAGCCGAACGGCGGCGCGCAGGTGCCCGCGACCAGCAGGCTGCGGTACTGGCGGACCAGTCCGGCGGCCGCCCGTCCGGGCACGCCGGGTTCCCCGCCGAGCAGGTAGACGGACTTACCGCTAGCCGCGGCGGCCGCGCTCAGCGTGAAGATCAGGGAGGCGCCGGCCACCCGCTCGGGTAGCGGGTCGCCGCGCAGCCGCGAGGCCCAGACCAGAGGCATCCCGTCGGCGACGACCAGGGTGGCACCTTTGACCAGGTCCCGTGTGGCCGGATCGTGCCGGACCTGGAGGCAGATGTCGATGTTGGGGGTGACGACCCAGCCGCCTCGGCCGTCTTCCAGGTCCCCGACGATCCGCGCCACCACCTGCTCCTCGTACAGGGCGTCGAAGTCCAGCCCGGCCACCCGGACGGACCGGCCAGGGGTGCCGGCGCACGCCACCATCAGCGGGTCCCGGCGGGATTGAAGTAGGGCTGCGCGGCGATGGCGCGGAAGGCGGACAGGGCCGCGGCGTCACCGGCGAGCGAATAGCTCCCCTGCGGTCCCTGTCCGGCCGGGTTGGCGTCGAAGTACAGCAGGGCCTTGATCTGGCGGTCGGCCACCACCACCCGCTGGGCCGCGCTCAGCCACTGGCCGCGCTGGCTGGCACCGTCGCTTTCCGGCACCCCGAACTCGCCGATCATCACCGGCTTGTCATGGTGCGACGCCCAGCCCAGGAAGGCCCTCACGGTGGAGGCGAAGGAAGCGGTGCTGCCGTAGGCCGGGTAGGCGTCCGCGCAGATCCAGTCGACCTCGCTATTGCCCGGGTAAAAGGCCGCCGCCTGGCCGTCACTGAACCCGTTCGCCGTCGGGCACCACACCCAGGCGGCATTCTGCACCCCGACCGCGGCGAATATCGCCCGGATGTGATCCCAGGCGGCCACGTACTCGGCCCCGGAATGCACCTGGGACCGCAGGTTCGGCCGGTCCATTTCCCACCGCCATTCCAGGAAAACCGGCTTGCCGAGCGCCTTGATCTGGCGGGCGCGGGTGCGGATCCAGCTGTCATCGGCGCCGGACACGATCTGCCTGGTGTCCGTTCCGGCCCAGGAGATCAGCAGCATGCTGCCCTGGCTCAGGAAGGTCAGCGCGCTGCGGGTGGGAAAGGGCGCCTGCCACTGCAGGTAGGTGTGCACGATGGCGAGCTTGCGGCCCAGCTGGCTCTGCAGCTCCTCGACCGCGAGGATCTCGTTGGCCTGGGTGAACACAGCGGGCCCGACCCAGGCGCCCAGGTAGGCTCCGCTGGCCGGCGGGGTCGGGGCCAGCGCCGGGTTCACGGTGCTGGGCACCCGCGGCGCCGGGGACACAGCCGGCAAGGAAGAAGGCGAGGAGGAGAAGGGATCGGTCACGACGACGGCCACCACGGCGGCCACCACCACCACGCAAACCAGTCCTGCCACGAGCAGGCGGAGCCGACCGGTCATGGCGTCAGATCCCGTGCCCGCGCGAATGGAGGCGCCGCAGCACGACCTCGCCGGGCACGACGCCCGCCGCGACCGCGAGCGCGAACGGCACCCGGCGCTCGTGCCAGTTGCTGCGCAGGGCCCGCCAGGCCCAGCGGCAGGCCTCGCCCCGCCGCCCCAGGCAGGCGTAGGCGAAGGCAAGCTGCGCGTAGATCCTGGCCGCGCCGAGCGGTGAGCCGGCCAGCTCAGGATGGTGCCCGAGCATCCACCGGAGCGAATCGGCCTTGGTCTGCCACTGCCGCGCGTAATGCGAGGAGGCGCCCCACACCACCCGGACCAGCGGCTGGTCCACGTTGACGAGCGGATGGCGGCGCGCGGCCCGCAGCGCCAGGTCCCAGTCCTCGTTCTGGCTGCCCGGGATGGTCTCGTCGACCAGCCCGATGCCGCCGGTCAGCGCCGCGGTGTACACCAGGTAGGTGGACGAGTGCACCATAACCATACGGGAACGGACCAGATCCGCGTGCGTGATCTCCTCGCGGCCCGCCAGCCGCGGGTGCCCGGCCCCGGCGAAATCGACCGTGATGCCGCAGGTCGCGAACTCCGCGCCGGGCCGGGCCAGCAGTGCCCCTGCCTGGGCCTTGAGCTTGCCGGGCAGCCACTCGTCGTCGTCGTCGCAGAACGCGACGAGATCGGTGCCCGCCATCTCGATGCCGGTGTTGCGGGCGCCGGCCAGCCCGGGCGTCCTGGCGTTGACGGCCAACCGCACCCGATCGCCGTCGGCCAGCCCCAGGTCCGGCTCGGCCCGGTCATAGACGACCACGGCGCGGAGCTGACCCGGGTAGTCCTGGGCGAGCACGGCGGCCAGCGCGGTGCGCAGCGGACCTGGCCGGTCGTGCGTCGGCAGGACCACGCCCACCGACGGCCAGCCGGTCACGATCGTGCTCCCAGGTACCCGTAGCCGGCCATCAGCGGCAAGGTCAGGGCGGTCACGGCCCGCTGCTGCGCCTTGGGCATGCTGATCCGCCATCGCTCGTCCCGGCTGATCGGGACCTGGCCGGTGGTGAAGCGCATGGGGTTGCCCGAGACGCCGTGGCCACCGGCGAGCTGAGCCCCCCAGGACGTCCCGTCGGCGGTCAGGAACGGGTAGCTTTCCCGGGCCAGCAACCCGGCGAACCCGGCGATCTGGTGCAGCGTCAGTTCCGGCTCGGCGGTGAAATCCTCGTACCTCAGCCACATGGTGGGGACGCCGCTCCGGGACAGCAGGTGAAAGGCGGCGTTCTGCACGTTCCACTGTCCCGCCGCCATGACCGGCGAATACCTGGTCATGTAGCTCTGGCGGTCGGTGTCGGGGCGGAGCACCTGCCTGCTCCAGGAGTAGGCGACCGCGCGGCTGTCCCTTACCAGGTGCAGGACCCGGAGGTCGACGTCGGGCTGCCAGCGCAGGCAATGAGCCAGCGACGGGTGCTTGCTCGAGTCCACCACGAGCCCACAGCCGCTCACCTGGGTAATCGCAGCGTACATACGCGCGTAGTAGGAAGTGTATTCGGTCAGGACCTGGCGCATTTTCGGGCGGAGGTCCCGCCTCGCGAGGGCGGGAATGAAGCGGTTCCTGTCCACCTGGGAACGCAGGGCGGCGACCCGGCTTACCTCGACCTGGTCCCACCCGTCGAAGGCCGCCTTGCCCACTTGCTGCCAGAACGAGCATTGGCGGAACGGCTCACCACAGCCGCATCGCTCATCGTCGGTGATGCCCCGGTCCCACAGGTGGACAAGCTCACCCACCGCGCAGACCCCGGGAAGCTGCCCGATCAGCCGCTCGATCAGCGTGCTGCCACTGCGACCGAGGCCGCCGACGTACAGCACGCGGACCCGTCCACCTGGCATCGCTGTCTCCCTTAAGTGCTGTACGGAAGGAAGCAGATGCCCGCGTATCCGTAGACGCCTGCGCACATGCTGGAACCGTCGAAGTTGTCGCCGCCCAGCCGAATGTGTCTGATCATGTGCCTCCCGCAACGCAGCGCCACGATGCGCTGCGCCCAGATAATCGGCAGCTGTCTGCTGTTGCGTTACTGAACTGCCCTTGTTACTGGTGATTCTCGTGTCCTCCGGCCTGCTTGCTACGACACCTCTTTCGTCCCGCTCGATTTCCGAACATTTGCTTGTGGCGACCCGGGTAAGTAGGCCCCCCGGCCCTTGGCCACAGCGGCGCAGGTCTTCCACAAGATCTGAAGATCGAGAGCGAGCGACCAGTTCTCCACGTACCGCAGGTCGAGCCGGACGGCGTCCTCCCGGCTCAAATCCGATCGCCCGTTGATCTGCCAGAGCCCGGTCAGGCCGGGCTTGACGACCAGCCTGCGGTATACGTCATCGCTATATCGCGAGGCCTCCACGGGCAGCGGCGGCCTGGGTCCGACCAGGGACATCTCGCCAAGAACCACGTTGAAAAGCTGCGGAAGCTCGTCCAGCGACCAGCGGCGCAGCCATGTGCCGACCGTCGTGACCCGCGGATCTTTGCGCATCTTGAACAGCAGCCCGTCGCCCTCGTCCAGCGCGAGGATCGCCTCCCGGCGCAGTTCTGCGCCGGGCACCATAGTGCGAAACTTGAGCACCGTGAACGGCTGTGCGTCTTTGCCGATCCGGGTCTGGGTGAAGAGAACGGGACCCCGGTCATCAAACACGATGCCGAGAGCGATGAAGGCCAGGAGCGGATTAAAGGCGTAAAGCGCGGCGGTCGCGATGACCTTGTCGAAGAAGCTCTTGATCACGCGCTTAACCCCGGTCAGCTCAGCGTGATCCACGTGCAGCAGCGGCAGTCCGGCCACCGGCCTGATGGTGGTCCGCGGTCCAGCCACGTCCATCAGGGCCGGCGCCACGTACAGGTCGGTGCGGTCCTTCTCCAGATCCCAGGCCAGCCTGCGCAAGGTGAGACCGTCCATCTCGGGACACGCGAGCACGGCCACCGTGTCCGTGCTGGTGCTGCTCGCTACCCGGGCGGCATCGGCGAAGCCTCCGGTAACCGGAACGCCCTCTATCTCGGTCAGGCTGGTGTGATCGGCCACACACGCGTTCACCACTTCCAGCCCGTGGAAGCGGTCGCGGCGTAGCTGCACGATCAGGTCGGCCATCGCATTGGCGTGACCGACGGCCGTCACCCGGCGCATGGAACGTTTATGCGCGCGCTGACGGTGCAAGTGCTTGCGCATCGCATACCTGGCGGCCAGATCGACGGCGACCAAACCCGGAAGAGCAATGAGGACGTAGCCGCGGGCGAAGTCCAGTTTCCAGCCGTAGGACACGATCGCGATCGCGGCCATGAGGCTGATGCCCGAGTTGATGATCCGCCGGAACTCTTCTGAGCCAAGGCCGATGAAGCGCGGATCGTATCCGCCGAACATCGCGACCCAGGTAACCCACAAGAGCGGTAGGGCCGCGGTCACGGCGATGTAAAGAACCCGGGTCTGGCCGGGAAAGCGACCAACCAGCGCGGCCATGCCCGTCAGCAGCCCGCAGGTGGCATCGATCACGACCGTCTGTCGCTGATAGCGGGTGACCCAGATGAGCGAACCGCGTCGGGCCAACGCCGGCCGCCAGAAGACTCGCTCCGTGTGCTCCGATACCGCCATCCCGCCTCCCTCCCCACAAAGACGCTCCAGGGACCCTCAGGGATAACGCTATATATACCGTAAATTCACCTAGTATGCATCTATACTTAAGCTTTTTTACCCAAATCATCTAACGAACACGGAGAGCTATTTAGGACGGGCGGACTGGCGGACATCGCACCGTCAGGTCGACGTCCGTAATATCCTCATAATAGGTAGGAATAATGGACAATAGGCGCGGGTGAAGGCCCGCCATCAGATCACCGGGTCGGCCCGGCGCAGCCGAAAGCGTCCCGTTTGCCAGACGCGAATCGCCGCGACTCACGATTGAGCCGCCGCACTGCCACTGCCAACCGCCGAGGTTGCCCGCAAGGCGCACCGCGACTCGTCCGAACCTCAGCCAATCAAGGTCGACGCGGCGCCGGTCGTAGCCGGACTGGACGGGCCCCGGCCGCTCGTGACGACCAGCACACGACCTCCGACAGGAGCGCTGGCAGCCAGTCGGAGTAGTAGTAGTGGTCGGGTCGGCCACCGCGCCAGAGAATCTCCCGGAGCCTGCCGAGCTACGTCCGTGGCTGTATTCGGTCGCCCGCCGGGAATGCCTGCGTCGGCGCCGGACGGCGCCGGCCGCCCGCCCTCCGGAGGCCGGAGAAGGCGAACTCCGGACGCTGATCGACACGGTGCTCGCCGGGCTGAAGCCACGCGAGCGTGAGCTCATCGAGTTGCAGTTCGGGCACGACCTGCACGACGCCGACCTGGCCATCGCGCTCGGCGTGTCATGGCGTCGCGCGCACGCCTTGGCCGCGCGTTCTCGCGGCCGGCTGGAGAAAGCCCTGGATGCTCTGCTGACCGCGCGCACCGGGCGGCAGGCCAGGGGCCCGCTGCGACCGGCGGCCCTGGCGGGGGTGCTGCCGCTGGCCCCGCTTTCCCCGGAGCTCAAGGAACAGGTATTCCGGGCGTGCTCCGCCACTGCCTCAGAGGTGAGTGCCCCCGAGGTGATGACGTTCCGCCGCCGAGTGTCCGAGTGGCCCTGGCGGAGCATCTACCGCCATAAGCGGCCGGCCACCATCACTTTGGTCTTCACGGGGTGGGTCTGGGGTGGGTCGCGGTGGTGTGGGCTATAGCTGCTGTGGTGTTTATCTTCGCAGGCATGCGCTAATGCCCGGAATCAAGGGCGTCGATTCGCGCGAGCAGAGCGGACCAGGAATGCAGGGGGGAACCGCTGATGGTCGCCGACGGGGTGAGGTTGGCCATGCGCAGGCTGGTCAGGCTGGGAAATGGCCCGGTCGGGATTGACGCGAAGCGAGGGTTGACATTTGCGGAGCTGCCCGGCAGGGGATCACCCAGGTACCAGACATCACCCGAAGTGATCCACGGACCGCCTGAGACGTCGACCCAGTCGCCGTACTTTATGACGTCGGTCATGGTATTGATACCGTTGCTCGGGATCTGGATTCCGCCTTGGGTGGCGAAGAGCGTGTCGTGACTGAGGTCCCAGCCGTGCACTGGATTGTCGGAAAGAATATTGATGCTGTCGGTGTCCAGGAACAGGCAGTCGCTGACGGTTACGTCGTCGAAGGTGGCACCGGTGCCGCCGTCAGAGGGGTACAAACCGTGGTTGGTGCCGGGGCCGAATACGTCGTAGCTCAATGTCAGGCCGCTCATCGTGGTGCCGGGCGCGAAGATCTGCACCCCGTCGGCGTGGGTGCAGCCCGGGTCGTGGCCGGAGGCCTCGAGATCGTTGAACGGCTCGCCCGGGTAGCGGGGATTGGCCCGGATGGCGCCCAGCCAGGAATTATCCACCGCCGATCCGGATTCGTCGTACCCGACCTCGTCGGAATGGATTTCATCCTGGCCGTTGTCGTGGACGAGCAGCCGGTCATAGACGTCATCTTCGCCGCCCATCAAAATGCCGTTGCCGTCCGTGGAGTAGCCCCAGGAATGGGCGATGGCGAAGCCGTTGTCGAAGATCTCCATGTTGCGCAACACGTCATGACCGCCGCCGTCCATGACGACCCCGTTCCGCGCGCCGCGGACCACGATGCCACTGCGGGTCGTTCCGTCGATAGTCACGCCGGAGTGGCCGTTGAGGTCAATTCCCGCGTTCGCCGTGGTGACCGCGGAGTACGACTTCTGGCCGCAGTATGGCAACGGGGTATCGCGCCCGCCGTCGATGACGACGGTGCCGTCACGTCCGGCCGCGGTGGACCGCTCGATCGTAATGTCATTCTGGCCGATGCTGAACGGCTGGTAACGCTGCCCGCAGGTCACGCCGGGATCGGGCGCCGAGGGCTCGAAATCATACGGTGAAACGCTGCAGACCGAGTCGCCGCCATCAAGCACGATTACCGATCCCGGGCGTATCACCGACCATTTGATCTGAGCTGGGTCACGCCATGCGGTCGACCAGCTGAGCCCGTTTGTGCCGTTGCCCCTGGGGGAAACGTAGAACACCGGGGCACGAGTGGCGTCAGCGCTCGTATTAGCCGACGTGCAGGCGGACACGAAAATTGCGAGAAGTGCGACGATCAGTGCGGGCGTGCCTGATC
>Ga0302325_10007100_pt1 | contig 24956 bp, 21 predicted proteins | sample Palsa_T0_2_FD_201948 | JGI IMG/M metagenome (GOLD analysis project Ga0302325, IMG submission 201948) | Peat permafrost microbial communities from Stordalen Mire near Abisko, Sweden - Palsa_T0_2 | ecosystem: Environmental > Terrestrial > Soil > Palsa > Peat permafrost | place: Sweden: Abisko... | reverse complement strand
AACGGATCGGCGAGCGGGAGAAACGTGTCGGCGGATCGGCGAACGGCGCTGAACGCTGAACGCTGAACGCTGAACGCAGAACGCTGAACGCTGAACGCTGAACGCCGAACGCCGAACGCCGAACGCCGAACGCCGACCCGCCGACCCGCCGACCCGTTTCTCCCCCGGGCCAAAAACATTTTGCGGGTTGACTTGAAAGAGATGGTATTGCGATCGTCGTTGCCCGTATGAAAATTTTCACCGTGCTCCTCGCTCTGATTTTGGCGCGCGCTGCGATTGCTCAAGAGGAGAATGTGTTTGGTTATCGAGACGTGGTTCAGAAGGCCGAAGCTCTTTCCAAGCAACCTTTTGTGATCCAGAACCAGGAACTTTCGCCTGATCTGCAGCACCTCGACTACGATCTCTATCGCAGGATCCGTTTTCTGCCGGAACGGTCTGTGTGGCGGGATTCTTCTTATCGTCTCGGTTTTTTCCATCCGGGGTACTACTTCAAGCGACGCGTGCTGTTTGAGGAGATCGAAAAAGATCGCTTACGGGATATCCCGTTTTCTCCTGAATATTTCTACTACGACAAGACGCTGAATTTCAGCGGGCACGAGACGTTCGTTGGCTTTAAGGCGTTCGTCCCATCCAGTCAACCGGGCGTCCAGGATGAGTTCATGTCGTTTCTCGGCGCCAGCTATTTTCGCGCGATCGCCAAGGGTCTGCACTGGGGGCTCTCGTCGCGGGGTTTAGCCGTTAACCCCGGCATCAATGGGCCCGAAGAATTCCCCGATTTTCGGGAATTCTGGATGAGGAAACCCAATTCGTCGGATGATTTTCTGGAGTTCTATGCGCTCCTTGACAGTGAAAGCGTCACGGGCGGGTACCAGTTCGTTGTGCGGTATGGGGCAATCACGACGATGGATATCAAGGCGACCCTCTTCGTTCGGAAGAAAGTGGACGTCATCGTCCTTGCGCCTCTGACGAGCATGTTCTATTTCGGCGGCGATACGGTGAGCAAGCCGACGCTAAAACCGGACTACCAACCCACGGGCAAAACCGAGTTTTCAATGAATAAAACGGACTTTCACCGGCGCGAGTTTCGCCCGCAGGTCCATGATTCTGACGGACTGCTGCTGGAGACTTCCTCAGGCGAAAAGCTGTGGGCGCCGCTGAATAACCCCCGGTCCGTGAGTGTGCGCCTCTTTTCCAATGTGCTTTCCTATTCGATGGTTCAGCGGGACCGGAGTTTGAATGATTATCTTGATCGGGAGGCGGAGTACCACCTCCGGCCGAGTGTCACGGTGATTCCCAAGAGCAATTTCGGGCCCGGATTTGTTCGGCTTCTCGAACTTCCGAGCAGTGACGAATACTCGGATAATATCGTAGCCGGTTTTCAACCGCAGAATCCGCCCGAGCCGGGAGCGAGTTTCGAATTTGCGTACCAGTTGAAATGGAGCGGAGATGAGCCGGATACCAACCAGTTTCGGGTATTGTCGACGACCGTGCGGCCGAGCCCGGGGTCCAACGAGACGCGTTTTGCAATCGAATACGGCAAACCCGAAAGTGCCGAAACGATCCCTGTCGCGGAGCTGCGCCCGTACATTATGGTGGGGCAAGGTGCGCAGGTGAAAGATATCGAATTCACTCCGACCGGCCGCGGCTGGTTAGTCGGCTTCACGATCTTTGACCCCGATTTTTCCCAACCGATGGATATCAGCTGTGTTATATTGCGCCGCGACACGTTCTGCTCAGAGAAATGGCAATATCTCCTGAATATATAGCGCTGCTTCGGATCGGAATCGGTTCTTCGCCGGAATGGAAAGAGGCTTGGGAACGGATCAACGATTATCTCGATGCGCTGAGAACGCCGGACACCGTAGACCGGGAACTGATCCTGCTCTCAAGTTTTGAACGGGCAATCGTCCGCAAGCGGCGGCAACCGTTTACGCCAGCCACGGAGTTGGCGTTCGAGGAGGCTCAGAAGACTCTCGATTCGGCGTTCCGGCACTTGATCGATGAAGGTGTTTCAGACGATCGGCGCTCGGTGGAGCAGCGGGTCCGACTCTACCTGACTGAAAACGTCGACGGGAACGTATTTGGCCGCACCGGCGAGATGTCAGAAGAGGTCCAGCAGGCCTTGCGCGAGGTCCGGCTTCAGGCGGCGCCAAACCTGCAAATGGCGAGCATCACGGCTCACCCGCTGGAATTTTCCTCGGCTGGGAAAAAGATTATCGCATTGGCCGAAAAGCTTTCTCCGTTAGGGGCGAATCGATTTGTCGCTTGGGTGATCGGGCTGGTCATTCTCGGGCTCCTTGTTTTCGGTAGCCTTTACAGATCATGATTTTTTCGACAACCGCTTATGCGCCGGGCGCGAACAAGGAAGGTGTGGCTGGGCAAGACTCCAGAGGGTAAGTCAGAGTTCTGGCCAGGATTATGAGCGGAAATCACAAGTCGGGGAAGTTCGTGGAATTGATCAGGTCGCCAACGGACAAGGAAGCATTTCTCAAAAAGATTGGGCAACGGCGGTTGGGAGTCGCGCTGGTGACGCTCGGGATCTTCTTACTTGGGTTGTGGCTGATGATCGACATCGTCGGCGCCAGGGGATGGACGCCCCTCGAGGTGCTTGAAGTAGGCTTGTTTGGAATTTTGTTCGCCAATCTGGCGTTCGGATTTACCCAAGCCTTTCTTGGATTTCTGGTGCTTGCGGAAGGGCACGAACCCCTCAAAATCACGAACACCCTGGATGAAACCACTCCACTGGCCTCCACGGCGATCGTGATGCCGGTCTATAACGAGGACGCCGAAACCGTGTTTGGGAATGTCCAAGCCTTGTACCAGTCGATCCAGCAACGGAACGAACTCGATGCGTACGACTTCTATGTTCTAAGCGATTCGACCGATCCGGCGAAAGTCGTCGAAGAGGAATTGGCTTGGTCGGATATCTGCCGCCAAACGAATGGATTTGGCAAGATTCACTATCGCCGTCGGAAACTTCCGGTGAATCGAAAGAGCGGAAACATCGCGGATTTCTGCCGCCGTTGGGGTCATCGGCATTGCTATATGGTCGTGCTGGACGCTGACAGCCTGATGACCGGTGCTGCGGTATCTTCTTTGGTCCGATTAATGGAGACCAATCCGCGTGCTGGAATTATCCAAACAATGCCGCGACTGGCTAAGACCGAAACGTTGTTTGCCCGGATTCAACAATTCGCGTCGCGCGTTTACAGCCCGATTTTTGCGGCTGGATTAAATTTCTGGCAACAGGGCGCCGGCAACTATTGGGGACACAACGCGATTATTCGAGTGTCACCTTTTCTGTCGAGCTGCGCCCTTCCGGGCTTACCCGGGAAGGAACCGCTTGGCGGGAAGATCCTGAGCCATGACTTCGTTGAAGCGGCGCTGATGCGAAATGCAGGTTGGGAAGTCTGGTTCGCCTACGATCTGGACGGAAGTTACGAAGGGTTGCCCCCCAACTTGACGGAATACGTGAAGAGGGATCGCCGTTGGTGCCAAGGGAACCTGCAACATGTGTGGTTCCTCTTGGCCGAGAACATTCGACCGATTAGTCGGATCCATCTTGTTCAGGGGATTCTAGCGTATGCCTCCGCTCCTCTTCTCGTGTTGTTTGTGCTTTTTGGCGGGTTACAAGCCGGCATCGACCGTTTGCATGAGAAGGTTGGGACATTTTCGGCGGCTTCTGCGGGCGTGCTCTTTTTGATGACGATGATCTTGCTATTTGGGCCCAAAGTTCTGAGTTTGCTGCATCTTTTTGCGCGCCCAAAGGAGATAGCCTCTTTTGGCGGTCCGGTTCGCGTTCTGTTGAGCGCGGTTTTGGAGACATTGTTTTCGATTCTTACCGCGCCCGTCATGGTCTGGTTCCACACGCGATTTGTTCTGCGGAATATCGCCGGACAAACGGTGACATGGCACACCCAGACGCGCGATGGCGGCGCTGGACCGCGCTTGGGTGAAATCGTTCTCGAGTATTGGCCGTTGCCAATCGCGGGGGTTAGCCTCGGAGCGTTGGCGTGGTGGATAGCGCCCAGTTACTTGGCATGGCTGTCTCCGATGCTCATTGGATTATTGTTTGCAATCCCGGTCGCGAAGCTCAGTGGTCGCACCGATCTATTTCGTAATTTGTTCCTGACGCCCGAAGAACTCCAACCTCCGCAGGAACTCTCTGCGCGATTTCAGTTGCAGCTCCGCGATGGCGATCAGTTCGTTCACGCCGTTCTCGATCCGTTCTATAACGCCGTGCATGTCTCGCTTCAACGCTCGCGTGATATCGGTTCTCCGGCTGTCGACGGATACGTCTCAACTTTGGCGACCAGGCTTTTCAAAGACGGTCCAGAGTCTCTGACACCTCAGGAAAAACGGGCCCTGCTCGCGGACGGTGAAACTTTGGCCTTTATGCATAACCTGATCTGGAAGACTCCGTCGGAAATGATGAACCCTGCTTGGGCGCGGGCGCTTGCGCAGTATCGATCGTCCTGCCGCCGAAGTCGATACAAGCTGGATGTGCCAGAAGCGAACTTGACGAAGACGGAACCGGCCGCAGCGTGATTTCGCCCTTGAGGCGCAACGACGCTCGTTGGGGCGGAGGTTGTTGCCGGAGATCACAGGTATTCAACGCCTGACCCTCGGAAAACTGTTTTTACCGAAATCGGCTACGTTCCGTTTTTAATCAAGCTTCGCAATGAAACGACTCATCGCCGGAGGGCTGTTTTTACTGTTCGTCGCGATTTCGATATTTCTCTGGCGGCTGAACTGGGATTCCTTGTCAGCGAGTCAGATAGCTCCAGTCGAGTGCGTGGTCTATGTCGAGATACCCAATATTGTTCAGACTGCAAAGCGGTGGCCTGATGCGGCGCTTTGCCGAATTCTGAGCGAACCGTCTGTTCAACGGTTTCTGAGGCAGCCGATTTCCAAAACTCCGGCGAATTACCAGAACGCCTGGGGTTCCTTCGCGGCTTTGCGGTGCAGTGCCCTTTTCTTTGGGATGACGGCACCCGATCGCGATCGATGGATTTGCGGTCTACAGACGTCCGTAGACGAATCGACTTGGCGGCGCGAAATCAACAAAGTTTCCAAAGCGCTTTTCGGACAGACCATGAAAGAAGTCGCCCCGGAAAATCTGAGCCGCGAAGGGATCGACGCGGGAACGGCCGGCAAAGTAGTGCCGCAAGTTTATTGCGCCCGGGCCGGTTCGTGGATCTTGTTGAGTCAAAGCGCCGAATTGTTACTTGAGGCCGTTCGCAACTCGAAGACGACCTCAAGCGGGCTGCGGGCCCTGAGATTGTTTCGGGAATGCCAGGCCAATGTTCCAACCGGATATGATCTGCTTTCTTTTGTTCAAGGTGGCCCGTCTCTCGATTCGTCCGCCGGATTGCGTTGGCGTTTTCGTGAGCAGGAAACTCAGGGAAACGAGCGAGCGGTGGTCGTGGCGACCACGATCGTCGGCGCGCGGTTGCGGGACACGGTGTTTACGATGACCGGCAGGGCCGAAAATACCAGGCCTCTCGATCGAAAAGGATTGGCAATGACGAGCCCATCAACGATCGGTTACCTTGCTACGCAATTGGGCTTTTCGGAGATTTGGCAGTGGTGTGGCCAACTCTCAGAGGAATCTCCGTTAGCCGGGACGATTCGAAATTACATGGGCCAGGTGAAATCGTTTGGCGTCGAGCCTCGCGACCTCGACAATCTGATTTCCGGTGCCGAGATCATCGTTGATCGCGACCCGAAAGCAGATTCTCTGAATGGCGCGATTTCGCTCCAAGTCGCCGATCAAGGTAAGTTTGAGCGTTTGATGGATCAGGTCGTGGCGGAAAAATTTCCTGAGAAGTGCAGAAAGATCGAGGTGGCATCGGTCCCTGCCTATTTGATGCTGGTGAACGAAAGAGTCTCGTTTGTTTTCGGCCTCGTGGGACGTCAACTCCTCATTTCCGGGAGCCAATCGAATTTTGCAGAGCTCGTGCATCGACTGCAGAGTCAGGCGCCTGGCCTGGAAGCGGACGCTCAATTCAAGGCGATCGCGAAACTGGTGGATGAACCCAACGCCTTGTTCGCTTATCTGGATGCCAAATCAGGTTTCGAGCGATTCTATGAGGCCTCGAGACCGATGCTAGCCTTCGGTATTGCGTTGATGCCTGCGCTTAATCGATACGTCGATGCGATGGCGCTTCCAGATACCGACGATATCAGCAAGCACCTGAGTCCGATCGTGCTTTCGAGACACCGCGTGGCGAACGGTGTCATCGACGAATCGGTCGGACCAATTACTGCGTATGACGCGGTGGCGCTCCTTTTGGGAGGGGCCTTAGCGTTGGGCCTATGGGAACATTAGCGTCCTGGGCCGAAAGGGGCGTTGATACGGCGATCGGGTCAGCATAGGTTCGGCCTACTGGACGCATCCATGGAGCCAAATATCGCTGAAAATCTGCGTAGCGTTCGGGCGGATATCGCCGAATCTGAACGGACATCGGGACGGCCCGCCGGGAGCGTTGAGCTATTGGCTGTCAGCAAGACGCATCCTTCGCAGATGATCCGGGAGGCGGTCGAAGCAGGTCAGTTGTTGTTTGGCGAGAACAGAATTCAAGAGGCGAAGGTGAAAATTCCCGATCTGCCGTCGAGACTGCGCTGGCATCTGATCGGACATCTGCAAAGCAACAAGGTCCGTCAGGCATTACCCTTATTTGAAATGATTCATGGCGTCGATTCCGTTGAGCTGGTAGATGATATTGAGCGGATTGCCGCAGAGCTCGGTCTGTTTCCCCGCGTGTTGCTGCAAGTCAACGTCGCCGGGGAATCCTCAAAATTCGGGTTCACCCCTGAGCGGCTGTTGTCCGATGTCGAACGGATAGCGCGCGCGGAGCGAATTCAGGTGGAAGGCCTCATGACTATTCCCCCGCTGGCGTCCAATCCGGAAAATTCGAGGAGATATTTTGTTCAGTTGCGGCAACTTCGTGAACGGTTGGAGAAGGAGTTTCATTTACCGCTCCCTCAGCTATCGATGGGAATGAGCGGGGATTACCGGATTGCGGTCGAGGAGGGCGCAACACTTGTGCGGGTCGGCACAGCAATCTTCGGTGGGCGTCGAGCCAAATGACAATGAGCAATCGGCTCCCGAGATTTCTTGCAGGGTTTTTGGGATTTTCCGGTGTTTTTTGTGGGGCCTTCGGCGCGCATATTCTTCGCGGTTTCCTTGAAAAGTCAGGGACGACGCAAATCTGGCAGACCGGCGTGCTCTACCACCTCGTGCACGCGGTGGTGCTCTTGGTCCTGAGCGGATGGCGTCCGGCGCCGCGAGTCGCATATAGCTTGATTCTGGTCGGGGTGATCGTTTTCAGCGGCTCTCTTTATGCCTTGGCGTTGACCAATATTAAATGGTTCGGCGCGATCACGCCGCTTGGCGGACTCGGTCTGTTAGCCGGTTGGTTCGTTCTAGCCTTGGCGAAAGTAGCAGAACGTTCGGAGTGACGGAGTGGTTGAGCGGTTAGCCTGCATCGATCACAAATCTTTAGAGATTTGTGATCGATGCAGGCTGCGGCCTATTTCAGTTTCTGATCCGCTTCGGCTACGTACCGGCGATCTTCTGCATCGGTTGGCTTTAGCTGTTTGACGGTCAACCACTCGGTTCTGGCTTCCTTCGTCTTTCCCATCGATTCCAATGCCTGTGCGAATTCGGCGTGGTGAATGATCTTTTCGGGCGCCGCGGCAATCGCTTTCTGAAAGTAGTCCACAGCGAGTTCTTTGGATGCTGGCGGAAGTTGACCGTACATCGTCTCGGCAATGGCTTTGAGAATGGGATTCAAGGTGGCCATGTCGAAGTTCCACCGAGCAAGAATGAGCAGAGCCATATCATTCTTTGGGTTCAGCTCGACGGCCTTTTCCGCCTCCGATTTCACCACCTTGGAAGACTCCATTTTCGTTTTGTTATCGACGAAGTCGGTCATCTTTCCATAACCGATAGAAAGGCAGACATGAGCGTCGGAGTTGTTCGGCGCCGCAAGCACGGCTTTTTTGGCGTATTCCAGGGACAATTTCGCGAAGGCTAATTTTTGCGAGCGATCTTTGGCCTCATCGATCTTGTCGGAATAGTCCTGCGACAACTTAATGAGCAAGTTCGGATTATTTGGACTGATTTTTTCCGCCTGTTTCAGGGTTTCGATCGCGTCCTCGGTCCGTCCTTGCGCATCGAGTTCATCGGCCTTTCGGATCAGCGGCGACACGTCCTGGCCTTCTGAGACACTGGCCAAAAAAATGGAACAAATCGTCGCAATGACGGAGAAGATTCGCATGGATCTACGATGGCGGCTGGACGACCTTTTGCAAGGAGTCCAGATAGTGCCAGAGAGCTCATGCCCAAAATCCCATTGACAGCTGTCCCGCTTAACCCTAGGTTCCGGGCTCTTTTCGAAAGATTTTCATGAGGACATTTTCAGCCAAATCGAGCGGGATCGACCGGAAATGGTATATCGTTGACGCGAAGGACCGTTCGCTGGGTCGGGTCGCGGTGACGGTGGCGAATCTCCTTCGTGGTAAAGGGAAACCGATATTCACCCCGCACATCGACACGGGCGACTTCGTGGTGGTCATCAATGCGGAAAAGGTTCGGCTGACTGGTAAGAAGGAAGTTCAAAAGAAATTTACAAGTTTTTCGGGATTTGTCGGTGGACACAAATCAGAAACCGCTGGACGTCGTCGGGATCGCCGGCCAGAATTGTTAATTGAACATGCAGTAAAAGGGATGATCCCGCACAACCGTCTAGGGCGGGCGCTTTACACCAAACTGAAAGTGTACAAAGGTGAGCAGCATCCGCACGAAGCGCAGCAGCCCATTCCGGTTCCTTAATCTCATTGCTTATTATGTCAGAGGTATTTGCCGCTACAGGTCGCCGGAAAACAGCAGTCGCGCAGGTTCGTGTTTTTCGCGGGTCGGGGAAGATCGTCGTGAACGGACGCCCGTTGGAAGAATACTTTTCAACTTCGTCCCTGCAATTTACTGTCCTGAAACCGTTCGAGGTGACGAAGACGAGCAACTCGTTTGACGTCAAGGTGAAGACCTCGGGCGGAGGGATCAACGGCCAGGCGGGTGCCATTCGTTTGGCGATTTCGCGCGCGCTTCTTGCGCATGACGCGGCGATGCGACCGGTGTTGAAGGAGGAAGGCCTCCTTACACGCGACCCGAGAATGAAAGAGCGCAAGAAATCCGGTCAACCCGGGGCGCGCAAGCGATTCCAATTCTCGAAACGGTAGGGGGAAGAATTCAGGAGCTGCAGGAGTTCAGGAGTCCGGAATTGGCTACAAATTTCCAGCGTACTCCATTCGAACCGGAAAGAGCGTCCACGAATTCTGCAACTCCTGAACTCCTGTAACTCCTGAACACCCCCACTGGTTGCTTTTAGACGTTCGAGTCGGTAGCTTGGTCAAACTGATGTCTTGCTCGAAAATCGATTCATCATTGCACCAGGCAAAAAAACCCGAGTGGATCAAAGTCCGGCTACCGTCGAGTCCCGTCTTTTTTTCTACCAAGGCCCTGATTTCAGATCTTCGGCTGCACACTGTTTGCGAATCCGCTCAGTGCCCAAATCGTTGGGAGTGCTGGAGTCAAGGAACCGCCACGTTCATGATTGCAGGGGAGAGATGCACGCGCGCGTGCGGTTTTTGCGCGGTGAGTACGGCAAAGCCGTTTGCCCTGGAAGTCGACGAGCCGGCTCGGGTAGCGGAAGCGATCCGACGGATGAAATTGAAGCATGTGGTTATCACCGCTGTCGCGCGGGACGACCTGTCCGACGGGGGAGCCACTCATTTTGCGGAGACGATCCGTGCCATTCGGGATTTGGATCCGGAAATTGTCATTGAAGTTCTGACCCCGGATTTTAACGGGAAAGAGACTTCTCTCCGGAGCGTCTTAGAGGCGCAACCGGACATATTTAATCACAATTTGGAGACCGTCGAACGGTTGACGCCCATTGTACGGTCACGGGCAAAGTATCGATTGTCCCTGGATGTGTTGCGATCGGCCAAGAAGTTGGACCCGGACGTTGTCACGAAAAGCGGAATTATGCTGGGGCTCGGGGAGACTGAAACGGAATTGTTCCAGGCGTTTGACGATCTGCGTGAAGCGCGTGTTCAGGTTCTGACCCTTGGCCAATATCTCAGGCCGACTCCCGATCATCTGCCGGTCATCGAGTATATCCGTCCTGACCTGTTCGATCTATACAAAAAGGTCGCCGAACGAAAGGGGTTCGAATACGTGGCGTCCGGACCGCTGGTTCGAAGTTCTTATCACGCTGCGGATTATAAACCGAAGAGAAGATGAACAGAAGGAAGCGAAGGAAACAAAGGGAAACTCCGATTGCTCATTGAGAAGAGCCCGGGACTTTAGTGGGTCGCCGCGCTGGCCGGCGGCTTCTGAGTAGAGAGCTCTTTCTTTAGCATCTCGATAATGGCGGAGTTGCCGGCTTGCCGTTTCTCCTGTTCGTCGTGCACGAGTTGTTCTTCCAACCGGCGTCGTTCCTGCAGGTAACGCTTGCGAAATTGCGCACGCTGCTCGTCGTTGAGCTGTAACCCGGACTTCTGGTATGCTTCGTTGATGGAGGCTTCTAGCTTTTGCCGCTGCACGCGTTCTCTCTGGCGTAGAACTTCTTTCTCGTCCTGACTTAGATCTTGCCAACGATGAAAATTTTGAAGGATCCGCTCTTGCTGCTCCGCTGAAAGCTGTTCGAACGCTTTGCGCAAGAGTTCAAACCGGCTGGCGCTGGTTGAAGTCGACGCCGGCGCTTGAGGCGTCATGGTGGAGGCCGGTGAAGACGATGTCGGTGAGGAGGATGCAACCTGCGCCTGACTCTCCACGACAGCGAAGCCCGCGAGAATCAATGCGACGAAGAATCTAACCATACGGAAGATTCCTCGGATGAGAGCGCAGAATCCAAGTCGGCTATCAATTCGAGGTCGCTTGGCTCAGTCTGTGTCACAATCATCACTGGTTTGGACTCAATCTTGTGCTCGACGCGAACGTTGAAAACGGTTAAAAAGACGGCCAGCGCGCCCGCCAACGCTCCCGGCAGACCAAACCGTAACCAATTTGCCCAGAACACTTTGCGATCCTCTTTCACCTTTCTGACGGAAGCAACGACCCTCGCTGCGAAAAACGGTGAAGGTTCTTCGACCTTCGCCTTTCCAAGCAAGCACCAAAGCTGATCGCGTTCTGGATCGTTCATTGCGTTGAATTGAACACCACAGACTGTCTAAAGTTTCAATCGGACCAAGCGGCTTTCTCTTTCATCCGGTGGCAAAGAATTAGTACAACGCAGTGACGTACCGCTCAAGGATGTTTTGCGTTTGGCGTTCAATGTTCGCCGTTCGGCGTTCGTAGGTGAACTATCCCCGGTTCGTTGCGATTCGAAGAGGCAAAGCGAGCCGCCTCGATTACGTCGGCTTTGGTCCGACCCGCCCAAACGCCGATCCGCTCTGTCCTATTCGCCCGCTTCGAGGAACCCCTCGAGCTGGCGGATCCGGGTGGGATGGCGCATCTTTCGTAGCGCTTTGGCTTCGATTTGGCGGATGCGTTCGCGTGTAACACGAAATTGCCGGCCCACCTCCTCGAGCGTTCTGCTGTAACCGTCTACGAGGCCAAACCGCTGTTCGAGAACCTGCCGTTCACGTTCGGTCAGAGTATCCAGGACGTCCCGGATTTTTTCCCGAAGCAAGACGATCGCGGTCATATCGCTGGGATTTTCGGCGCCCTTGTCCTCGATGAAATCGCCGAAGCTGGTGTCGTCGCTATCGCCGACCGGGCTCTGGAGCGAGATCGGTTGCTGGGCCATTTTGAGCACTGCACGGACGCGCTCGACGGGCAATTGAATCTCCTCGGCCACCTCTTCCGGGGTAGGTTCTCTCCCGTACTCCTGGACCAACTGCTTCTGCACGCGCATCAGCTTGTTGATCGTCTCGATCATATGCACCGGGATGCGGATTGTGCGGGCTTGATCCGCGATCGATCGGGTAATTGCCTGGCGAATCCACCAAGTGGCGTAGGTAGAAAATTTGTAGCCGCGTCGGTACTCGAATTTCTCGACGGCTTTCATCAGGCCCATGTTGCCCTCCTGGATGAGGTCGAGAAATGAGAGGCCGCGATTTGTGTACTTCTTGGCGATCGAAATCACCAGCCGCAGATTGGCTTCGACCATCTCCGTTTTGGCGCGGAGGGCCCGTTTGAGCCAGTCTTTCAGATCGCAATGCTGACGGACGTAATCCTCAGGTCTCAACCAGAGCTTGTATTCGAGCTCGCGCAAACGGCTTCGGTAATCAGGCAACCGGTCCCGCGCGGCCGCTGATCCCTGCTCGGTCCGGGTAATCTCGTTCTGCAAATTACTGAGTATGCGCAGATAATCATCAGCCAGTTGGACAAACTCCTCGGTGACCTTCTGTTTGAAGTAGAATCTCGGATAGAGCTTCATGAGGCTGGTGTGCGCCCTCTGAAATTCCGGTTTGACCGAGGATTCTTTTCCCGATTCGCGGGCCTCCATCAGCTTGCGATAAAGCGCTGCGACGTCGCTGCTTGTTCGTTCGATTTGCGAACAGAGCTTCGGGAGTCCTTTCATGTAACGCTCGCGGCTCTCGATTTTCTTATCGAGTATGACACGATCGAATCGTTCTCGTCCCTCGATTAACTTCTGCGCCAGATCCAAATGGGATTTCGAAGTAAACCCGAACCGGTTGATGAATTTTTGAACCATCATTTCGGCGTCTTCGATCCGCTTCGAGATTTCGACTTCTTGTTCTCGAGTAAGCAGCGGCACTTGGCCCATCTGCTTCAAATACATTCGGACCGGATCATCGAGGATATCGAGTTTTTGATCTTTCTCCTCTTCCTCGTCGTCGATGTCCTTTTTGCCATCCTTGTAGCGATCGACTTCGGACGCATCGATGATGTCGACCTCCATCGACCGCAGCCGGTTGATAAGCTGCTCCATTTCCTCCGGATCAGCCATGTTTTCCGGCAGAGCCTCGTTGATATCGTCGTAGGTGACGTAGCCCTGTTCCTTGGCAAGCTTCACCATGTCCCGGACCCGTTCCTGAAGGTCCAGGGCCGGATCCGGAGATACTAGCTTCGAGGTGAGTCCCGAGTGTCCGTTTGTCGACACTACAGCGATATGCAACTCCTGAGAGGTCTCCGGGTGAAGCTTGTCTTGTGCGGCAAGCGCAGAAAGTTTCTTAGCGGCAAAGGCAACTTTTTTGCCAAGGCTCTTAGGTTTTTTCTCGTCGATGGTGGTTTTTGATTTGGCACTCTTCGATTTGGATGAATTTTGAGAAGTAAGCTTTGCCATAACCACCTACGCATACTTTCGCTGCAGCTCCGATAGGGGGGGTTGAGAAATCATTGTTATCGGATGGATGCACTTTGCTCACGGTACCCGGCTCGGAAGTCGCGAAATATCTGTGAACCAAGATTCGAGGTCAAGGATTTCTTTGAGCTCCTCGTTTGCCTGTTGCTGGGCGGCCAGATCGTCCGCGGCAAGTCGAAGAACGGTCGCTATCTGCCGCTTTCTGCGCTGAAGTTCAGCGGCGGCCAACTGCGTCCAGAAGACGTGACCCATTTGTTCGTTCAATTCTTTGTTGGCAAGCAGGAGAGACAAAATCGCGGCTTCCGATTTCGCCAGCGAAGCAAAGAAGGCGGCGATACTGGCCGACTCACCCGGCTCCAGCGCCGAATCAAAGATTTTCGAGAGTAGTTCGCCGCCATCGACGTGTTGCAAGATCGACTTCCAAGGCTGCTGCCGAATTTCCCTCAAGAGATCGGGAACCACGAGCGCGGCTTTGCAAATGACTGCCAAATCATGCCGCGGCATCGCCATCTGAGGCGCGGTAACTTCTTCTTCAAGCGTTCTTCCCTGGGTTTGCTTGGGCGATAAAGCCACCATCTGCTGCATTGTCTCCCGCGGAATTTTAAGTCGAGACGCCAAACGGCTAGTCAACGTGTCCCGCACCACCAGATCGGGCACAACGCTGATAAATTGAGACATCTTCCGGGCGAAGGCAACTCTGCCGGCCGTTGTTTTCGACTCCGCTGCGCTCAAATTGTGATTGATTTGGAAATCAAAGAAATCTTCGGCCGATTCCACCCGGGCGCGGAAAGCGTCGCTGCCCGATTTGCGGATCAAAGAGTCTGGATCTTCGCCTGCGGGCATTTCGCCGATTTTCACTTGGAGCCCGGCGCCGAAAAGAACTTCGAGCGCCCGCTCGGCCGCTTTTTGACCTGCTGCATCTGCGTCAAAGAAGAGAACGACCTCGTCGCCGAAACGGTGGAGCAAAGCGGCATGGCGGGCGGTTAGCGCTGTGCCCTGCGGCGCGACCACGTTTTGGATGCCGGCTTCGAAAGTGGTGATCAGATCGAGTTGACCCTCCAGCACGATCGCTTGCCGCGCATTGGCGATGAATCGCTTCGACTGATGAAGTCCAAACAAGAGGTTCCCTTTGGAAAAAAGCGGCGTCTCCGGTGAATTCACATATTTGCCGCCTTGCGCCTTGGGATCGAGGATCCGTCCGCTGAACGCTACGACTTCGCCGAAATCGTTGTGGATGGGGAACATTAACCGATCCCGGAATCGATCATAAATGCGGGAGCGCGGATTACCTTCCTCGCGCAGTTTTACGAGCCCGCTCTCGATGAGTTCCTCTTTGACGAACCCCGCGTTGTTTGCCCAGTGAACCAGCGAGTCCCACGTATTTGGCGCGTAACCAATCTGCCAGCGCTTAGCCGTCTCGATATTGATTCCGCGGCTCTTCAGGTAGGATCGGGCGTGCGCCGCCGCCTTGGTGCGAAGCAAATTGCTGTGAAACCAAGCGGTCGCCTCGAAATGGAGCCGAAGCAACCGTTTGCGCAGGCCCTGTTTGGTTTCTTCCTCGGCGCTGAGTTCCTCCTCGACGATTACGATCCCAGCCCGGGACGCCAGGCGGCGCACCGCTTCCGGAAAATCGACATTCTCGTACTGCATCAGAAACTGGAAGACAGCCCCGCCGGCACCACAGCCGTGGCAGTAATACGATTGCTTGGATGGATTGACAAAGAACGAAGGTGTTTTCTCCTGGTGAAACGGACAGATTGCCCGGAACTCCGTCCCGGCCCGTTTCAGCGGGAAATAGCTGCTGATCACCGCCACGATGTCCGACGCGGCCGCGACCTGTTCGACGGTTTCCTGAGCGATACGAGGCATAGCGGCGCTGGTCAGGCGTCAAATTTCTCAGCCACCGCCGACCATGCGCACGATCTCGATCGCGTCGCCGTCGCCGAGTTTTGTGGCCGGAAAATCGGCGCGTTGTACAGCATGACCGTTCAGTTCGACCAGAACCAGTTTTTCTGTCAGTTGCAGTGAAAGAAGGAGAGTGGAGAGAGTTGTGCCGATTTCGAGATCGCGCACTTGTCCGTTCAGCGTAAGTTTCATGTGGAAAGAATCGCTGAATCCCAATCTTTCCAGACGGGCTCCAAACCGTTCGCTCGAAGGGCTGCTGCGATCTCATTCGGAGATCGGCTATCCTCGACTTCGAATTGGCCGTCTGCCTTCGCAATGCCGCAGGTCGAGTGAGTGACCCGTCCTTTGACCGTCAGATGCAGCGAATGCGTCCCCTGGCCGGTGTAACCGCCCGGCTCGGTCCGGCTTCCGGCGCTCATCATAGTGACACCGATCGGCATCAGAGCATCTCTGAATTCCGGGGATTCGCGGGTGCTCAGGACGATGCCCACCTGCGGAAAGGTCATCCTGAGCGCGCACAACACTTGGATAAAATTTCGATCCGATAACGAATATTGAGGACGGAATCCACCGGACGCCGGACGCAGTCGCGGCAAACTGACCGTCAACTGCGAGCGCCAGCATTTCTTCAGGAGGTACTCGACATGCTCAGCGAGAGCGATCGCGTCGGATCGCCATTCCGCCAATCCGAATAAGGGCGCGATCCCGATTCGCCGGAAACCAGCCGCATACGCACGTTCCGGAGTATCCAAGCGCCAATCGAAATCCCGTTTTGGTCCGGAGCTGTGAACTGCGGCGTAGGCTGCGCGGTCATACGTTTCCTGGTAGACGACCAGGCCTTCCGCACCCGCCGAAACCAGTGGCCGGTAATCGTCAATCTCCATCGGCGCAACTTCGATCGAGACGGATGGCACGAATGAAACCAGTCTCCGGACAACATCCAGGAGGTAGCCGTTCGAGACGAACTTCGGATGTTCGCCGGAGACCAGTAGAATATTGCGGAACCCATGGCGAACCAGGTATCTCCCTTCCGCTTCCACTTCGTCCGTGGACAATGTCACCCGCAAGATCGGATTATCGCGGGAAAACCCGCAATACTGGCAGTTGTTAATGCACTCGCTCGAGATATAAAGCGGAGCAAACAGGCGCATCGTTCGTCCAAAAAGCTGGCGTGTGAGTGTTTGTGATTGGGCGGCTAATCGTGCCAATTGTGCATCCTGCATTGGCTCGAGCAACGCAACGAACTGGCTGATTGTTCGACTCCAGGGGCGGTCGGATAAGCGAAATAGCCGGGAAAACGTCATTCCGGGAAAAGAGTGGTTTGTGGCGTTCGTTTGGACTGCCACTAGCCGGCGGTCGAAACCTTCATCGTGTAATTCGGGAATCGGGTTTTCAGTTCTGAAAGAGCTTTTGTCGCTTGCGGTTCGTTCCCGGCCCTTTGAAATGCTTCGTACGCATGTTGCAAAGCGCGCGGGGTAACTTCCGGATCCTCGTACAAGAGCGCGACGCTCATGTAGGAACGGGCCGCATTTTCGTAATTGCCCCGTGCCGATTCGATATCTCCGATTGACATTCGAGCCTCGGCATTGAGTCGACCCTCCGGTTGAAGCTCTAACGCTTGCTCCGCCGATTTGGTTGCCGGGTCGAGATCTTTGGCGCCAAGTTGGGCGCTGCTCAGGATCAGGAAACCCTGTGCCCGGTCCGGCGGATCAGTCGCCAGTTCAAGGTAATGATTAATGGCGCTGCTGGCGTCCTGATAATTTTTCAGCTCGTTGAGCGACTTAGCATAGTTCAGCCAGATACCCTTGTCGACCTTGCCCGGTTCCGTGTTCCTGGTCATCAGACCAAAATATTTCGCCGCCTGGTCAAAGTTGTTCTCGTTGTAGAATTCGGAGCCGAGCCATCGACAGACATCCAGGACCATGGAGATTCGCTGAGGATCTTTCTGGATGAAGTCGTCGACCTCTTTGGCGGCCTCAGGTTGTTTGTGGAGATTCTGGTCGCACAAAATCAGGCGGAGCGTGGTCTTTTCCCCGAACTCGTCGGGATTAAGTTCCCGCGCCTTGGACAGTGGAACGATCGCGTCCGCGTAATGCTTCGCTTCAAAGGCTGCCCAGCCGATCCAGTAGTTGGCTTGAGCCGCTCCACTGCTATTGGGATAATCCTTCAGCAACGCGCGGAAAGTGGCTGTCATTTGCTGGTAATCTGCTTGCTGGCCCAAAGTTAACCCTTTCTGAAGGAGCGCCGTTTCTAGTTCCGCCGATGCCGGATAGTCTGCGATGATTTTGTTAAAGTCGTTCACCGCGGCCGGGAGATTCTTCGCCTCCTGGAAAAGCAGGGCCCTCTTCAACAAAGCCTTTGAAGTCATCCGATGCTTCGGGAACTTGTCGATCAAACCGGTGAATGCGTGGATCGCAGACTGGTTATCGTTCATTTGTAGAAAGGAAAATCCGGCGGCGTAGTAACAATCGGCCTTGTAGGGATCAGCGAGCGACGAATTGGTGAGTTCGAGATAAAGTCGAGCCGCGGGTTCGAATCGTCTTTGCTGGAACAGAGTTTGGGCTTTCAGAAGTTTAGCCTTGTCGGCTCGCTCCCGGCTCGGCCCTGTGGCAAGGTAGGAATCAACCTCTGCGACCAGGGTCGGATCCTTGACCGCGTCGAGAGAAACCAGTCGTTGATAACGAGCATCGTATGCTTCAGCCGTGTTCGAATAGATGCGAATCAACTGATTGTAGAGGTCGAGGGCCTTTTGCTGTTTTCCTAGCTGGCGGTAAGAATTCGCCACCAAAAGCATCACGCTGGGTCTCGTCTCGTCTCCCAGGGAGTTAGAGCTTTGCGCGTACGAATCGAGAACCTGCGAGAATTTGTCTCCTTCATACTGGAGCTTCATCTGTTCCAACTCCGCAATCTGTTTCCATTTGCCTTCAGCGTTCAACGCGATGGCGGCTTTAAAGAGTTGGTCAGCGTTATCCTTTTGCTTGAGATCAGCGGCGAGAATGCCGGCGCGCGTCAAGGCCTCTGCCTTGACCGCAGGTTTAGCTGCATCGCTTCCAAGCTGGCTAAAAAGGTCGAGCGCTTGTTGCTTTTGATTGTTCTCAAGCGCGAAATACGCCAAGGACAAACGCGCTGCGTCGCGATACGGATTCTTGCCGGCGAATTTCGCGACGTCTGTGTAGGCTGCGGCTGCGTCCCCTTTTTTGCCGGTCAATTCGAGGCACTTTGCTTGATAATACCTTGCGGTAAGTTTGATCTCCGGCGATTTCGCGTTGAGGTACGCCTTCTCATACAATGGAGCTGCATCCCGGAAGTCTTTCTTGTCAAATTCCCGAGAGCCAAGTCGGAACGCTGCGCTGCCGACAAATTCGCCTGTGCCAATTTCATCAATAAGCATGCGATACGTGTCGAGCGCGGGCTGTTCCTGGCCAAGGTTCGCGTAACAGTCTGCCAAGCGATACAGAGCGGAAGCTCGACCGGAATCAGTAAGAAATTGAGCGAGGTATTTTTCGTATTCGGGCGCCGCCAGATCGTACAGCTTGCGGATGTAGAGCCCGTCGGCAATTGCAAGCTGAGCTTTGGCCGGGTCGGCGCTCTGCGCATCCGGTCCCTGCCCCGGCGTTAACCGTATCTCGTCCTGGTCCGCTTCGTCTCTGGTTTTCGAATCCGGCTCGGCAGGACTGCCGGCAGAAGGCTTCGCATCCTGGGGATTATCGGAGGGATGCCGAGGCTCCACGCTCTGCCCGGACGGCATTTTCTCGTCCAGGATCGAGGGTTGCCCTACCGATTGATCAGGATACACCGGCTGTGCTCGCGGCGCCGGTTGGTCCGGCGTCGGCGCTACCGGTAGCGCTCGCCGTACTTCCTGGCTCCGGAGGTTCCACGCAAAACAGATGCTGCAGGTAAGTATTTGCCAAGGACGCAATCTCATCGCTCAGGTTTACCCGTTGCAAAGGCAACGTTCCAGATATCTGCCTGCCGGCAAATATCAAGTACATCGACAATATGCTTGTATTCGACACCTTGATCGCCGCGCACGATGACTGCCTGGTCTGGATAAAGTTGGGAAAGTTTTTTGAGTAATTCCAGAAGTTCCTGTGAACTCTTAGGTTGCCGATTGACGATGACTGTTCCGTTGGCCGCAATATTGATCACTACCTGGCCAACATAGGGCTGCGCTTCATTCGCTTTCGTGGCAGTCGGCACTCGGACGTCCAGTTCATTCTCGCTCAGCGCAAAGTTCCAGGTGACGATGAAAAAGACCAGAACGACCAGCAGAATGTCGACCATCGGCGCGATCAAAAACCCCAAAATCCTGGGTTCCGCGTGTTTACGAAAATTCATTGAGTCAATTTAGATCGCGTCGCTGTCCAGCATCCGCGTTCGCTCTGGCCGGCGGACTTGGTTCGTCGAAGTGATGATATTCACAATGTGGGATGTTGCCGACTCCAGATCTGAAACCATGGACGCGACTTTGCCGCGAAAGATGGCGTAGAACGCCATCGCGACGATTCCGATCACCAACCCTGAGGCGGTCGCAACCAGTGCTTCCGAGACGCCGTGGGCGAGCAGAATCGGACGCGGCTGAGTGGTGTTACTCGCGAGTACGCCAAACGCGTTGATAATGCCAATCACGGTCCCGAGGAGGCCAAGCATTGGGGAAAGCGTCGCAATATCCGCCAGATAAACGATTCGATGATTCAGACTGCTGGCGACCCTGGAACCTTCTGTCTCCGCCACGTCACGAATTGCCTGGTCTGAAGCCGCCGGATTTTTCGTAGCAAAGTCGAGCGTCCGCGCCGTGATTCGTGCCACGGCCTCCGAGTGACGATTGGAAACCGCAATCAATCCGAGGTAATCGCGCTTTCGCAAGAGCGCTTCCGCCGTTTCCATAAATCGGCGAGTGACAACGGTTCCCCGCCGCAGACTGAACAGACAGGCAAATATGAGAGAGAGTGTGATTACCGAGGTCAAAATCAAGGGGATCATGACCCAGCCGCCCGATTTCAATAGCTGAAGCAACGTCGCCTGGGTAGAGCCAGGGGTCGGTGTTGCTTCAACCGCCTGTGCTAGCAGCGGGACAATCAAGAGAACAAACCAATTCATTCCTATTAGCTCCCTATTTAAATGCACCTGATGGCGAAGTGCAAACTCGTTCGATTCAACCTCGGACTCACGCGTATTGCGAGCGTTTCCGTCTTTTGGTTGGCGGCCGCAGGTGGACTGGTGCATCGCCTCCCGCTTATGAGACGATGCACCAAACGCAAAACGCAACACCGCGTAAGTAAAATCTCCGCCCGTTATCAGCTGGAGCTTTCGCGGACGGGAGAGTACCGTTGCCCGCATGGAGGGGCTTTTCCTCGCAGATAAACCGGATCCGAACAAGAAATTACGCGAAGTTCCCCATAAGCCGGGCGTTTACCTGATGAAGGATCGCCTGAAGCGCGTCATTTATGTCGGGAAAGCGCGGGATCTCCGAAAACGGCTCGGCCAATATTTCATGCCGTCTCGACGGATGACCGCAGATCTGAAGACGCGCGCTTTGCTCGATAGCATCTGGGATTTCGATGTTCATCTTGTTCGCAACGAGCCGGAAGCCCTTCTCCTCGAGGGCAAGCTAATCAAAGAATTTCGCCCAAAGTACAACGTCACTTTTCGTGACGATAAGCGCTTTCTGCTGGTGAAGGTGAACCTCTCGGATGCGATTCCCCGCTTCCAGTTGACCCGCTTGAAGAAGGAAGATGGATACAGATACTTCGGGCCGTTTGCGCATTCAGGCGCGCTGCGTACCACGTTGAAGTGGATGAGGAAACGGTTTGGTATCCGGTCCTGCCGGGTATTGGCGCCGGGGGAATCCGATTACAAGCGGTGCATGGATCACATCATTAAAAACTGCTCCGCACCGTGCATCCGCCGAGTGACTCTCGATGACTATCAAGCACGTGTTCTTGAAGCATGCGAGTTTCTCGAGGGTCAGAGCCAGGAGATGCTCAAACAGATCGAGGAGGAGATGAAGAGGGCGGCTGACAACCTTGAATTTGAAAAGGCGGCAGAGATGCGAAATATGCTGGACGATCTCCGTCGCACCACGAGGCCGGCCAGGCGATTTACGCGTGGCTCATTACCGACGTCAATTGATCCAAAGGTGGATTTGCAGGCCTTGGCGGATGCTCTTCTTCTGCCGGTTGCGCCCATAATCATGGAGTGTTTCGACATCTCCAATATTTCCACGACGCATATTGTGGCTTCGATGGTCAGCTTTCGTAACGGCATTCCTGATAAATCCAACTATCGGCGGTATCGGATACGAACCGTCGAAGGTCAGGATGACTTTGCCAGCATGGCCGAAGTGGTTCGCCGCCGCTATTCGCGCGTGCTTTTGGAGAACAAGAATGCATCGCCAGAGTTAGCTGAGTTCAGTCAGGAGGCTGCGGACGAGTCGGTCGCAAGAATCCAGCGGAACACGCCCGAACGATTAGTGCGCCTGCCCGATCTGATCATCGTCGACGGCGGGAAAGGTCAGCTCAATTCTGCGTGCAAGGAGCTTCAGCGTCTCGGTCTTCAGAATGTACCGATCATCGGCTTGGCGAAAGAATTTGAGGAAGTGTATCGACCCGGTCGACCGATGCCGCTGCGATTGCCTGATGATTCGGGTGCGCTGCAGATTCTTCAACGCATTCGCGACGAGGCGCATCGTTTCGCGAACGGTTATCATCAACTCCTGATGAAGAAGCGAATCGCGGAAAGCATCCTGGACGATTGTCCTGGTATTAGTGAGAACCGTAAACAAGCCTTGCTTAAGCGGTTCGGTTCAGTCGAACGGCTCCGGAAGTCGTCCGTGGCGGAGATTGAGCAGGTGGATGGCATCAGCGCCAAGCTTGCCGAAGTCATTTTTCAGTTTCTGCAAAAATAACTGGAGGAATTCAGGAGTTGCAGGAGTTCAGGAGTTGCAGAATCGAGGAACCGAACGCCCAATTCTAAACACACGTTCCCCCTTTTCACCTGCACCAACGGGGCTCTTCCTCCTGAACTCCTGTAACGCCTGAACTCCTGAATTCTGCTTTTATAGAATCTCCTTGCACCTATTCGGCGCGAGTGTTGAGTTTAGCCTCTTCATGTCTAGCCGCTTGATATTTGGAACGTGCATTGCGGTGCTCTGGCGGGTTTCAAGCGCATGGTCGCAGGAGACGGCGCCGGCCAATCCAACGCATATGACGCCGAGTTGGGAGACGCAGCGCCAGGCCGCGACTTACGCCTTGACCATCCCGGCACCCAGAGGCCAGATCACGGATCGAAACGGGATACCGCTGGCTCAAACCCGGGTCAGCTACAATCTAGGCGTGGTTTTCCCGACGCCGTTAGACTTTACTGACCGCGAGGTGATCGATTTTGTGAATCACGCGGTAGGCTCCGCCCGCGGATTAACCAGTCGTCCAACTGGATTTTCAGAAGATGCTGCGGTCCAGCACTACCGGAATCGGGGCGCGATTCCATTCGACATCGCTACGGACCTCTCGAATGACGAGGTGGCAAAAGCGCAAGGGAAGGTGCCACCGGGCCTGACATTGCGAGCGATTTACGTACGTACTTACCCGCAAGGACCTCTCGCGGGTCAGGTCGTTGGATATACCGGTCGCACCAGCCGTGAGAGCACACGAGTTCTCCAGAATAACGAGCCGCTCTGGCCGGAGAGCGAAGGCCGCGAGGGACTCGAACAAACATTTGACGACCAGCTGCGCGGGAAACCGGGTCAGTTGAACCTTACTTTTGACAAGGACGGCAACAAATCGGGCGAACGAATCGCCGCGCCGCCGGAGCCGGGCTACAACGTCGTGACCACTCTTGACGTTGATATGCAACGTCTGGCTGAAAAGATCCTGCAGAAAAGGGCGAAACGGGGCGCCATCGTGGTGATGGATCCGAATACCGGGGAAGTCCTCGCGCTCGCCTCCTGGCCGACAATCGACCCAAACGATTTTGTCCCCACAATTTCGGAAGAAAAATTTAATAAGATAGCGAGCGATCCGAATATCCCGATGCTGCCGCGCGCGTATCGCTCGGCATACCCGCCTGGATCAACGTTCAAGATGTTCGTCGGGGTAGCGGGATTCGAGACGCACGCTATTGATCCAAAGGACGAATTCGATTGCCCATCCGCTCTAGATGTCGGGAACATCGTCTTCAGGAACTGGAAGAAAACAGACGCAGGCGACCTGAACTTCCGGCAAGCGCTCGAACAGTCGTGCAATACCTGGTTTTACCAAGCCGGTCAAAAGATCGGCGCGCGCGCTTTGGTGACTTGGGCGAAGAGATTCGGACTGGGTGCACGCACCGGGATCCTTTTGAACGGAGAGGCCGATGGGAGAATCCCGACGGATGAGTATATGGAACAGACGTACCACCGGCACATTCTCGGCGGCGACCTCGCAAATCTCTCGATTGGTCAGGGAGACATTCTGATTTCGCCGCTGCAAATGGCCCAGGCGATGGGTGCGCTGGCCAATGGTGGGACCGTTTACCAGGCCAGAATCGTGCGGCAAGTGCAGACGCTGAATAACGAAGTTGTCTATGTGTACAGCCCGCGGGCCAAAGATATTCTGAAGCTTAGCCCCGTCACGACGGACGAGCTGCGGAAAGGAATGATGGATGTTGTTTCGGGCGCCAATGGGACAGGCGGTGCTGCTGAACTTAAGAATGTTAAAGTGGCCGGGAAAACCGGAACTGCCCAGTGGGGACCGAAAAAGAAGGAACGGACGGCGGCCTGGTTCGCCGGATTTGCCCCGGCGGACGGAACTCCCAAGTACGCCTTCGCGGCTCTCTACGAAGGTGCTCCCGGCGAAATGGCGCATGGCGGCGCGGTCGCCGCTCCGATGATCGGCGACTTGTTGCGCGAACTGTTCAAAGGAGAATCTCCGTCGAAGAAAACGCCGCAGTCGGATGAGTCTGACGAGATGGATGAAGACTCCTCTCGAACGCAGGATCAGAGCAATTAGCGTCTGCAGGCGCTTGTGAGATTTTCGCGCGTTTGTCGGCAATGCAGGTTGCAAATTGGGCATGTGAACCGGCCGAATTGACTCCGAATGAGCTGCTTCCTGGCTGCTCAGAAATGGGTTGCAGCCCGTTGCCTTTGCGTTGAGGCTGCACGCCATCATCATGAAATGGATTCGAATTACTCTCGTGACTCTGTTGATGTGTCCGGCATTTGTTTCATACGCCGAGGACGCCAAACCGAGTCCTTCCCCCTCAGTTAATCCCCCTCCGAACTCGGCATTTAAGGACGATAAAGACAAGGTCAGTTACAGTTTAGGCGTCGATATTGGGCGGACGTTGCAAAAGTTCCAGCTCGACCTGAACGAAACGGCGCTCTCTCAAGGGATCGCGGACGTCCTGGGAAACAAACCGATGGCGATGACTGACCAGGAGTTGCAGGAGACACTCCAAGCGTTTCAACAGAAGATGATGCAGAAACAGCAGGAGGCGTTGTCGAAAAAGCAGGAGCAAATGAAGGGAGTCGCGGAGAAAAACAAGGCCGACGGCAAAAAATTTCTGGATGAAAACGCCAAGAAGACCGGTGTGAAAACGACCTCCAGCGGGCTTCAATACAAGGTGATCAAAGAAGGCGCTGGGGATAAACCGAAGGATTCGGACGTCGTCGAAGCCAATTATCGAGGGACGACGATTGACGGGAAGGAATTCGACAGTTCCGCGAAGCATGGGAGC
>Ga0302325_10007099_pt1 | contig 24962 bp, 29 predicted proteins | sample Palsa_T0_2_FD_201948 | JGI IMG/M metagenome (GOLD analysis project Ga0302325, IMG submission 201948) | Peat permafrost microbial communities from Stordalen Mire near Abisko, Sweden - Palsa_T0_2 | ecosystem: Environmental > Terrestrial > Soil > Palsa > Peat permafrost | place: Sweden: Abisko... | reverse complement strand
CCCGGTCCGGGAAGTGGGCGTAGATCGACGGGGCGGCGATACCGACCTCCCGGGCGACCGCGCGCAGCGTGACCGCTTCGGCCGAGCCGGTCCGCTCGATCAGGGCAAGCGCTCCCGACACGATGTCCTGGGTCAGCCGGGCTCCCTGGCCGCGGGGGTTGCGGTGCCGCGTGCGGGCCGCGGCGGACAGCTGGGCCGGGGCCCCTGGCTGGGGTTCCGCGGTCTGTAGTGATGGTTCCACGTCTCCTACTTTACATCTGTTAGCTCTTTTGTGTATACTAACGAATGTAAGATAACATTCGTAAGCAAGCGACTGCAGGGAAACTGATGAACGCCACGACCGCCACCCGCCCGGTGGCTCCCGGACCGGGTAACAAGGCAAACTCCCAGTGGCCATCGGGTCACCCCCGGCGCCGGCTGATCCTGCTGCCCCGTGACCACACCGACATTCGGCGAACCGGGAGACCCACAATGGAAGCACCGACCGTTTCGCGTGATCCCCGGAATCCCCGGCGGGGGCCGCTGTCCGGTGTCGGGCTCGATGAAGGCCGCGCGTGATGTCCGGCTTGAACGCGGCGCCCCCACCGGTCGTTCCTGGCCGGCGCGGCCGGGCGGGGACCTGGTTGCGAGGACGGGCAACGCCAGCTGGCGCCGACCGGGTGCATTCCCGGCGGTGGGCGATACTCGCCGTCTTGTGCCTGAGCGTTTTCCTCGCGCTGGTCGACAACACGATCGTCAACGTCGCCCTCCCCTCGATCAGCAGGCAGCTCCACGCGACGACCAGCGACCTGCAGTGGATCGTCGACGCTTACTCCCTCGTCTTCGCGTCGCTGCTGCTGGTGGGGGGGAGCCTGGGCGACCGGTACGGGCGCAAGGGCGCCCTCCAGATCGGGCTGGTGGCCTTCGCCGGTTTCTCCGCCTTCGCCGGGCTTTCTGGCAGCACGGGCGTGCTGATCGTGGCGCGCTGCCTGATGGGCCTGGCCGCGGCCTTCATCTTCCCGGCCACGTTGGCCATCCTCACCAACACCTTCACCGACGCCAGGGAAAGAGCAGCGGCGGTCGGCGTGTGGACCGGGATCACCGGCCTCGGCGTGGCGCTCGGCCCGATCACCGGCGGCCTGTTGCTCGAGCACTTCTCCTGGAGCTCGGTCTTCTTCGCGACCATCCCCATCGCCGTGCTGGCCCTAGCGCTCGGCGCGTGGCTCGTGCCGACCAGCCGCGACCCCGCAGCCCCGCGGCTGGATCTGGCCGGCTTCGTCCTGTCGATCGCCGGGGTGGCGGCGGTCGTCTATACGACGATCGAGGCGCCGGCGCGGGGCTGGTCGGCTCCGGTCACCCTGGCCGGCTACGGCGTCGGCGTCGCCTTGCTGGCGGTCTTCGCTGCCTGGGAGCGCCGGGTCGGCGAGCCGATGCTGGACATCACCTTGTTCCGCAACATCCGCTTCAGCGCCGCCAGCTTCTCGATCGCCGTCGCGTTCTTCGGGCTGTTCGGCTTCATCTTCTTGATTACCCAGTACTTCCAGATTGTCCACGGCTACAGCCCGCTCTCGGCCGGCGTGCGCACGCTCCCCTTCGCCCTCGGCGTCGGTGCGGCCGCGCCGGTCGCTCCGATCCTGGCCCGCCGTCTGGGCACCAAGATCGTGGTCCCCGCTGGCCTGATAATGATGGGCGCCGGTTTCTTCATCGCCTCGACCCTCGGCAGCAGTTCTGCGTACTTCGGCCCGGTTCTGGTCTCCATGGTGTTGATGGCGGTCGGGCTCGGCCTGGTCACCGCGCCGTCAACCGGTGCCATCCTGGCGGTGCTCCCGCTGGCCAAGGCGGGTGTCGGCTCGGCCGTTAACGACGTCACCCGTGAACTCGGCGGAACCTTCGGGGTGGCGGTGGTCGGGGCCGTGTTCTCCTCGGTCTACGGCCCGCGTCTGGCCCAGCTCCTGCACGGCGCGGGCTTGCCGGCGCCCGCCCTCACCGCCGCCCAGCAGTCACCGGCGGCCGCCCTCCAGGTCGCGGGGCGGGCGCCGGCGAGCGCCCACGCGGTGATCACCGACGCCGCGAACCAGGCCTTCGTCGCCGGCCTCAGCCGGGGCTCGCTGGTCTGCGCCGGTGTCGTCGCCCTCGGAGCCGTGTTTGCCTTCCTCGTCCTGCCTCGCCGGCTCCCCGGCACCCCCGCCGAGCCCGCCAGCTGAACCGGGATCCAAGCCCGGCCGGACATCCTCCGCGAAATTGAGCAGGCCATGAAATACGTCAAGCTGACAGACTCGCCGCAGAAGGTTCGCATTGCAGCGATGGGAGGCGGCACGTGTCCGCGGTTTCCAGGCCCCGGCATAGTCCTTGGAGGCTACGAGGTCAATGCGGTGATCGACGCCAGCGTGGTCGAGTTGCTCGGCGCCGAGACTCATCGCAGGGCTGACGTCGAGGCTGCCCTGGCCAAGTAATGAGCTGGCCACGGCTGGCACGGGGTCGTGGGACTATCCGGCCGGAAATTCTCGATAAGCCCTGAGCCGCAGGTCAGCCGGGGGTGGTTGGGCAGCGCAGCTCGATTGAGACCTGTGTCTGGCGGGGCGGCGGTGAGCGGGAGTGCCCTGCCGGTCAGCGGGGTTGGTCTCGGGTGGTCCAGCCGTGTTTGGTGATCAGCTTGGCGAGGGCGTGGCGGAGCTGGTTGATGCGGTCGGCGGCGTCGGGGCCGCGGATGCCGATGGTGATGGTGGAGTCGGTGGCGTTGTAGGTGGTCGCTCGTCCTTCGGCGGCGGTGCGGGCGGCGGCGTGGATACGGCCGCGCAGCGCGATGAGGTTGCCCGGGTCGGTGCGGTGCAGGCCGTCGATGGTGAGATAGCACAGGAACGGGCCGGGGTCGGTGAGCGGCCCTTCGGGCAGGCCTGCGGTGAGGGCCTGGCGGATCTTGTCCCGGTCGCTGCTGCTCATCGGGCGGCGGCCGAGCCAGTCGGGCCATCCGTCGGGACGGATCGGGACGGTAGGGGTGGCCGACGGGGGTTGCCCGGCCGGCTCTGCATCTGGCTGCTGGCCGGGCGTGGCCGAGGTGTGGTCGTCGGCCGGCTCCTGGTCGGTGTCCATGTGCCCGGGGAGGCCTTTCAGATGGTGCCGGCCAGCCGGTCGGGACAGCCGCCGGTGCCGGAACTCGGTTTACCGGCGCCGGTTCCGGCTGCGGGCGCGGCGGGGCCGGCTATCCATCAGCCCATGCTAAGCGCGGCCGGCGCCCGCTCGACAGCACCGACGACGGCATGCGCCCTGCGCGCCAGTGAAGACCCCCCGACGTTTCGCATTGGAATCAAACGATCGTTAGATGCGCGACCCGGCCGGCCCCGCGCGGTGTCCGATTCACCCCGCCCCTGCCGTGCACCAATCCGTGCATCAAACCGCCTTGCCCGATTGCCTTGATGCATGCCTTTGATGCACACTCGGTGGCGTGGATCCGATGAAGCACTCTGCGAAGCCCGCCGCCAAATCGATCGACCACGGCCGGTTCGGGTACGCGCGCGTCTCGACCCGGGGCCAGACCCTGGAGGTCCAGCTGGCCGCGCTCGCCGCGGCCGCGGTGGCGCCGGCCAACGTGTTCGCCGAGAAGAAGTCCGGCCGGGCCGGCAGTGCCCGGCCGCAGTGGGAGGATGCGCGGTCCCGCCTGCGCCCCGGGGACACCCTGGTGGTGAGCAAGCTGGACCGCATGGGTCGCGACATGCGGGAGATCATGGAGACCGCGTGGTCGCTGCAAGACCTCGGGGCGAAGCTGGAGATCCTGTCCGGGCCGCTGGCCGGGGTCTACGACCCCAGAGGCATGGGCAAGATCTTCTTCGCCATGCTCGCCGGGTTCGCCGAGATGGAACGCGAGATGATGATCGAGCGGACCAACGACGGACTCGCCCAGGCGGCGGCCGAGGGAAGGCACGGCGGCCGTCGGCCGGTCATCTCCAAGGACATGATGCGCATCGCGCTGGGCCGCCGCGCCGACGGCGAGTCCGTGACCAGCATCACTAAAGGCCTGACGTACAAGACCGCTAGCGGCCAAGAGCGGACGGTCTCCCGCCGCGCCCTCTACAACGCGTTCAAGGCCTACGACGCTGAACGGTCCGAGACCCCGTAGGCCCTACAAAGATATGGCCCCGACCAGCACGTTCGTTCCCTCAAGATCCGCTCACGGCCCCTTTCTGCCGTATTCCGGTCCCACCTCTTCGGCGCACTGCTGGACACCGCCGCCGGATAGTGCCCGGGCGGAGGCATGAGGACAGTCCCGGCCGGGAACCTGGCGTGGCTGCGACCTTGAGAGCCTGCTCGCGGCGGGGAAGCCGCGGATGTCGACGACGCGCAAGGCGGATCAACTACAGATAGCTACTTTGGGGCTGGTGACACGGACCCGAGTGGAGGGCCGTGTACGGACACCTCGACCAGGACAAGACCGTTCCCCGGCAGCCGAAGACATCCGTCCCGACGCCGCCGGACGGCCGGCGGACCCGGCAGATCAAAAGACGCCACACAAACGAGGCGGAGCCACCGAACCAAGCTTCGCCCCCCCTTGGCCGACGAAGACCGAGTTGCCAGGTAGAGGACCGTTACGCACAGCTACATTTCCCCTGGTCGCGCGGACCCGAGCGGAGGGCCAACTTGAGGCACCGCAGGTCAGACCCGCCCTGATGCCCCGTCTTCGGCGGCAGGGAACAGCTGCGCGGCCGCCGTCACGGAACTCTCCGGCCCGCCCGTTTCCCGTTCCGCCGTTTCCGCCCCGGCGGCCTCCGGCCAACTTCGCCGCGCCGGGCCCGGATCCGGAAGCCGCAGGGCCCCTGTCCTGGGGGTTGGGACCGGGGAACCTGCGGCCCGTGCCGGGGGAACCCGCCCCCCGGCCCGCAAGCCACGACCCACGGAGGGGTGCGGTGCTGTCTGGAGCCGGGCATCGTTCTTACGCAGACTCACGCAGGTCGGGTGCGCGTAGTGGGGGCTGCATCACCTGTGGCCGGTAGGGGCTGCGTGACTCTCGTTAGCCTCGATCCTTCCAGTCATCGGCGGTACGCCACGGTTACTTACGGACGGGTCGGCCGCCCATCTCTGAGCCTCTCACTCGGGCGATCACGGCGATTTGCAAGCAGGGGTCAGGAGGCGGCCCATGGCGCGACCGAGCGCGCGTGCCGTTTCGCTTCACGCGGATCACTGGAGGACCACACGTCATGCGCGCGACCGGACAACCCGCACGTGGCCGAATGTCACGCAAGATCGAATGCACACTGGCGGGCCGAGGGAACGGCCAGGCTCGCCGCCCGGTGCCGGGGGCAGGAGCACGCGAAAACGGTCACTTCTCACCTGCAATCGGCACCATAGATCGATGCGTACTGATCTACGTGGTAAGTCGTGCCGGGCCAGCGTGACTGGCACCACCTGTTCTCCTGGGCGAGCGAGAGCGTTCCCAGCGGATTGCCGTTCGTGTCTGTTGACGCCAAACCTGAGCACGTCCAGGCCGTCACCGTGTTGCTCTCGCCTACATTCGCGCCGGTCGCGGCGTACACGCTCAGCGCGGTCGGCTTGGGGTAATTGAAGACGCACGCAGCTCCGTAGTCGAACGGGTGGCTACCAGGGACAGGTGGAGACCCCGTGCAGGGGATCGTGTCCGAGACGATGTTCGTACAGTTCGATGCCGGGGCGGTGGTGACCGGGGCAACGGTCTTCTGACTCATATTCCCGTAGGTTCCCATCGGGCCGCTCAGCCCGGTCAGAAACCACCACCCGTCTACGTATTGGACATGCCAGGTCATAGCATCGTTCTGGCCGATCTGGTCTGATACGACGGTGACCCCATGAATAAGCCGATCCGGACCATTCTGATGCGTGGTCTCGGAAACCTGCGTATTCTCCGCCTCCAAAAGCATCACGCTTTTCACGTACTGGCCCAGGCGGCTGTCCGGATTGAGGACCACACCGTAGATGTACCTGGGGTCGCCCGTGTTCGAGTACTCCGTCGAATTCGGGTTGAGGTGACCCCACGACCAGGACAGCGCGCCCACGATATCTCCGTCGGTGGCATCGACGGTGTACTTGAATGGGTCGCCTGAGAACGACGCGAACACCTGGAGGCGGTCGCTCACCGAGTTCACCGCAGCGGTGCTGGCCGGGCTGGATGTCGCAGGCGGAGAAGACGTCGCTACCGGGGATGGCGCCGCACATCCCGCCACCAGCAAGGCTGTAGCAGGCAACAGCAGGCCAATGATCTTTCTCATACGCCGTCCTTTCCTAGCTGCGCAGATCAGGCTTCCGGCTGACGCCGCCTGGGCGCCCTTCCGGCACAGCAGCAACTGCCTGCTCCACGTCTTGCCGAAGAAGATCATCTCCATGCGCTTGCGGGTGGTAGTGAGCCGCACCGGCTGACTACCACCTTTCAGGGGTGTTCCTGAGCCGGTGGTGCTTGGTGCTTGCACAGCGGCAGCCCCGGTGGGTAAGGGTTTGCACCACCGCCTGAGGAAGATATAAGCCACCAGGCGGTGGAGGCTGTCCTGGGTCTTCGTGCACCGAAACGTACCCCTGTTCATGTGCTACGGCCCTGGCTAGAAGATCGCTGTAACCCGCTCCTACTCCTGGGACCGCAAAGTTGCTTTCATGGCGTTTAACCCTGAATGTCCGAATAAGGCACGATGGACATGATACGGAATTGAGGACGCGCAACTCCGCTATCTGGATTACTGGCGCTTCGAATTTGAGGAGGCACGACAAGGGCGCAGCTTCCGACTCGGCGGGTGATCTGGCAGCGGCCCAGGACAGGCAGCTGCGACTATGCCGTCGCTACTGACCATCTGCCAGCGGGGCCATCCGGATGCTCCCACCGCCATACCAGGGATGACGTAGCGTCACGAAACGATCGGCGCTCGCCCTGCCCGATTATGGGCACGGCACATGCCCCGCCGGAACGGCAGAGAACCTTCCGGCGGCCGTGAAGCTGCCGTCTAGGCTTGGGTCGGCACTCCCTGACGACGCCGGGCTGAGATAGAGCAAGTATTCATCAATGAGGGAGACCGTCCAGGCGGGACCGCTCAGGTTACCGGTCCCGTCCGCGTCGGTGACACCGGCGGCCCAGGTCTCATAGCCGGTGCTGCCCGCACAGTCCAACCCGATCAGGGCGTACCTGGTGTGCGGCCTGCCGCCGCTTATGTGTACGGCCAGCACGATCCGCGCCAGCCCCCCGGAAGACTTGGCGGAGAAGACAGTCACCCCACCATTCAGGGCCCCATACGAGGGCAGCGCAACCGTCCTGCTGGATACGTAACGATGTAAGTGGTCGACGTGAGCGAGCGCCTGGCGGGGACGCCGGTGGGACGCCGGTGGCTCAGTTGTGCCAGATGCAGGCGCTCATGCCAGCAGCCGCTGGGCGATCCGGGTGAATACTTCCAGGTCGGTGGCAGCGTTTCCCGGCGCTGCCGGTCACGGCTGGGTTGTAACGGTGGCGACCGTGGCCGCGATGGTCTCGATGGCGTCGATTGTTGTGCTGCTCGGCCGGACGATGAGGACGACCTTCCCTGGCTAGGGAAGCCGACGGGCAGCGACCGGTGAGCGGCAGACAGTTGTATGACCTTGTCCCGGATGTCAACCGGGCCCGGGACGTCGGCGTCTTCCTACGTAGGGTTTTTGCCGGATCGGCGGGTCATCCCAGCGAGCCGACACGGGCCGTTCTCGTATCTGCCAGGGATTTCTGATGAGCGACGGGCCCCGTCTCCACTGCATGACCGAAGAAGCGCCATCCCGTCGTATTCGGCCTGCCGCACTGATGGGCACCGCCGCGGCCGGAGAATTCGTGCTGCCCTGCCGACTTGACGAGACAGACCTGGCCGCCGATCCGGGCGATCGTTACTCACTTTTCGATGACGGCGGGGAAGTCCGCCTAGCGCCGGTCGAGAAGGCTCTGTGGCGCGGTCAGGAGGTCGGCTTTGAGCTGATCTTCGCGGAGCAGGACCTACTGACCAGGACCGCGAGCACGATGCGCGTGGCCGCTGAGCGGCGGGGCGTCATCATGACTGGCCATGGCCGATGGCAGTGGCCAGCAGTCGTTCAGGTGCTGCCGGGAAGGGCCGCCGGGCACAAGAAGGCCGCCCTCGTGCCCGAGAACTTCCTTCAGTGCCGATCCGGGGACGCAAGGGCTACCGCACGCTCAAGTTCAGCGGCTGCCCCGGCCTTGCGGAACGCACCGATGCACACAGCAAATGTTGTCCTGTACTCTCTCATCGGCTTCCTGACCCGCGCCGAGTACACGGTGGCTCTTCGCGGTATCTGCGCCCAACGGCTGATTCAGTTCCGTGTCCTGGACATCCGGCAGAGCCGGGCGCGATCAAAGGCGGTCGGGATCAGCGAGCACGTCCAAGTCCAGGCACCGACGCCATTAAGGGTACCGGCCGATCGTAAGCGGGTCGTCGGTTTCGGCTCGTACCTCAAGCGCATGGACGCATTTACGGCAGAACCGGAGAAGCTCCGGGCCCTGTCCGAGGGCCCGGCATCACCATAGGAGGGGAAGCGCGATGACCAGCAGCACCGGCCAGTACGGGATCCAGCCAGACGAGCCGACGGGACTTGCAGGACAGGGAGCGCCGGGCTTCGGCGTGCCGGGCCCGCAGCACACGGCTTACGTGCGGGACGGCCGGGGGCAGTTCACTCCGTCGGCGCCAGTAACGCACGCACCCGCGCGGTACCGCATGAGCGGCAGGCGGGTGGCTTGCGGCATCTGCTGGGCCTTCTGGACCCTTGCCTTCACCATCGGGATCTTCGCGGCTGGAAGCGTCGGCGGGTCGCTGCTGTGCCTGGTGCTCGCCCCGCTGGCGGGCTGGTACGACTACCGCATCTGGAGCGGAAAAGCACGGCGCCTGACCTTTTTCATCGTCTTCTGACGACAGGAGACAGAGATGAGCTTCAGCATCCTGGCCGTGCGCACCGGCGACGACACCGACGACACGATCTGGCCGTTGCCTGCAAGGGCACCAGGCGGACTCCTCACCGAAGCCGAGCCCGGCGATGGTCAGAGTATCGTCTGCATCCCGGTCGCCGCCGTGTCGGTCAGTGCGGTCACTGATTCGGGTACCGAGCGGGTAATGTCCCTGGGCGGGCTCACCGCCTGGGCGTGCATCACCGACTCGCGGGTAATCTTCGCGGCGTCGAAGTACGACAAGGGATCCAGCTGGGCCGGCTGGGGGCCTGTGGGGCTCACCGTGGCAGTCGCCGCGACCGGCATCAGCAAGGCCAGGGCAGCTTCCCGAAGCCGAGGCAAGATCCTGGCCGGGCAGATCCGCTACCCCTGGCTGCGCCAGGCGGGCGCGAGCCTCCAGGAAGGCCGCAAGGGGGCGAACCGGATCCGGCTCGGCTACGCGACCCGCGAGCAGGGGACGCGGCCGGCCTCGTTCGTCCTGGACATGCTCCTGCCTTGGGGGACCGTCAGCCCGGTCGATGCGGCCCAGGACATCGCCCGCCGCTGCGCCGCCTACCGGCTGAAGAACTACCCGCAGCTCGATGACAACAAGCGCGCGAGGCTCACCGAGCTGGCGTCGGTGACACTGGCGCCTCCCGCCTCGGCTGACAGGTACACCATCGTGGTGATGCCCGACTTCTACTACGTCATGGAGGCCACCGCCTTCCCGGCAGGACGCGCAGGTTGAGGAAGACTAGAGCCTGCCCCGACAGCGCGGCGCAGCCTGGAGGCCAGGCTCGCCGCCCTCGCCGAGGCTCCCTGAGCCGTCCCGGCACGCGGCTCCGGGATTGGTGCCGTGCTGACGGAGTCCGGAGAAGCCATGGCCCTAATCGGCACCACATACGGGAAGGCGTCATGGTCAACCGCATCATCGCTGGAACAGCAGTTCTCATGGCGGCTCTGCTTGCTGCATGCGGGACATCCGCGCATGCTCCGGCCGGTTCACCTACGGGCGCAGGCCCGGTAACCGCTTACGTCGTGAGCGGCGATGGCGCAGTGACCCCGATTAACACCGCCACCAAGAAAGTCGGCCCGCCCATCCCGGTCGGGGGCGAACCCAAGGCTGCGGCGATCACGCCGGACGGGAAGACCGTGTATGTCGCTGACAGCAACGGGAACACTGTGACGCCGATCAGCACCGCCACGAACAAGGCCGGCCCGGCCATCACCGTCGGCAACAGCCCCAATGCCATCGCGATCACTCCTGACGGGAAGACTGCCTACGTTGTCAACTTCCTCTCTGGCACCGTCACGCCGATCAGCACCGCCACGAACACCGCCGGCCCGGCCATCACCGTCGGCAACAGCCCTTATGCCATCGCGATCACTCCTGACGGGAAGACTGCCTACGTCACCAATAACGGTGGAGCAAGCGGGAATACGGTGACCCCGATCAGCACCGCCACGAACACCGCCGGCCCGGCCATCACCGTGGGAACCGGTCCGTGGGGCATTGCGATCACCCCGGACGGGAAAACCGTCTACGTCGTCAACAATGTTTCGGCCACGGTGACCCCAATCAGCACCGCCACGAACACCGCTGCCCCGGCCATCACCGTCGGGAGTGAACCCCAGTCGATTGCGATCACCCCGGACGGGAAGACCGCCTACGTCGCCAACAGCAACGCGGACACCGTGACTCCAATCAGCACCACCACGAACACCGCCAGCCCGGCCATCACCGTCGGGAATATCCCCTACGCCATCGCGATCACTCCGGACGGGAAGACCGCCTACGTCCCCAGCGGCGCGGACACGGTGACCCCGATCAGCACCACCACCAACAAGGCCGACCCGGCCATCGCGGTCGCAAGAGACCCCGTCGCCATCGCGATCACCCCGGACGGGAAGACTATCTACGTCGTCAACACCAACGCCGACACGGTGACCCCGATCAGCGCCGCCGCGAACAAAGCTGACCGGGCCATCCCGGTCGGGAATGACCCCCAGGACATCGTGATCACGCCGTAAAATCGCGTCCTGCCATCAGGCTCGACGCACGCTAGGCAGTCTTCAGACACGTCTGCGCGCACCGGCCCGCGCGCCGCTGAACCCTGCGCGCAGCCGGTGGGTCCGACCGGGACATCGCCGGGGTGCGGTGCCACCTGACGTCTTCGAACGGGACAGTGCCGGGCGGAAGAGAGGCGGGGACCGAGTGCAGCTGCCGGCGCAGCGATGCCACCTCCTCAGCTCAGCCAGCCCGGGACCGCCATAGCGGCGTCGTTATCCAGCGACCCTGGTGAGGTGGCGGTAGACGGTGGGACGGGCAACGCCGAACTCCGCGGCGATTTCGGCGACGGTATACCGCCGTTTCCCGTCCTCGCCGGTCTCCTCATACATCTGTCGTGCCAGCTTGACCTGGCGGGGGCCGAGTTTGGGTTTCTGCCCGCCGGTCCGGCCGCGGGCCCGTGCCGCGGCCAGGCCGTTCATCGTCCGCTCAGACATCAGGGCGTGCTCGAACTCGGCGATCGCGCCCAGGATCTGGAAAAACATCCGCCCTACCGCGGTGGAGGTGTCGATGCCCTGGTCAAGGACCACCAGGTCCACGCCCCGGTCTAGGAACCGATGATGACAGTCAGCCTGTGACGGCGGGCCGTGACAGCGAACGCGGCAAGACCGCCCGTCACAAGGAACAGTCGCTGCGTGTAGACCGCCCGGCAAGCCGGGACAGGCCGACTGCTGTCCGGACCGAGGGGCCGCAGCCTAAATCCCAGTCGGGCCATATCCAGCTCCCACGAGAGGGACTCGGCGATGTCGGCGATGTCCAACGACGGGCTCGCCCAGGCTGCGGCCGAGGGACGGCACGGCGGCCGGCGGCCGGTCATCTCCAAGGACATGGTGCGCATCGCGCTCGGCCGCCGTGCCGACGGCGAGTCTGTCGCCAGCATCGCCAGGGGCCTGACGTACAAGACCGCCAGCGGCGACGCGCGGACGGTCTCACGCCGCGCCCTGTACAACGCGTTCAAGGCTCACGACGCCGACCGAACCGAGTCCGCATAGGCCCTGAACAGCGCATTCACACGCCCAAGATCGGGTCACGGCCCCTTTCTGCCGTATTCCTCACGTTCAGGCCCTCGTGGATCTCCCGGCGTAGTTCGACGCGGGGGCCGGCTCACTCCAGGCCAGGGCCCAGGAGATCAGGGATCGGGCTCATCCCGATCGCGGCGCGGAGACGGGCGGCGCGGCGGCCGGCGCTGACCAGCAGGGCGGTGGCCGCATCCAGCGACTGCACGCTTCCGCGAGGGTCGTCGTCGACGGTGACCGCCCCCAGAAAGGACAGCAGTGCCTCGGTCGCGGCCGAGGCCGGGACGGCGAGGTCCCACATCAGCTCCACCGGTGAGTTCTCCGGCTCCTCGCCCCGGCCTTCCTCGTCGTCCTCATCGCCGTCGCCGTCGTGGGCGTCGGCGCCGGCGAAGGCGCGGGCGAGGGCCTGGACCCCGGCGTGCAGCCGCTGGGAACGCCAGTAGGTCACCGCCAGCATGGTGAGGGCGGCCTTGGCGGTGGCCAGGTCGTAGGTGCCCTGATGGCTGGCGACGTCGTGGCCGTCGGGCAGGCGCCCGCCGCCCGCCTTGGAGGCCGCGTGCTCGGCGGCGACGGCTTGCTGCTCGGCCGCCGCGACCAGGGCCCGCGTGAGGTGCAGGGCGGCCAGCTCCGGCGGGGCATCGCCGACGTCGGTGACCGTGCCGAGCAGGGCCAGCGCCTCGGCCAGGGTGCCGGTGCCGGTGTCGGCGAGCGGGGCGGGCGTGGCGGCCACTGTCAGTCCTCTTCCTGGTCGGCGGCGGGGTCGCGCAGGTCGCGGAGCCCTTCGCCCAGGTCAGGGCGGTGAAACGGGTAGAAGCCATGGAAGTTTATGTGCTCGAACCCCAAAGGAGACAAACGGGCGCGGATCTCCGGGCTGATCCGGCCGCCCCTGATGCCCATCGCCCCGGCCTCCAGCTGCTTCACCGCCGCGTCGATATACAACGAATTCCACCAGGTTATGGCGTTGAGACCGAGGCCCAGCGCGCCCAGCTGGTCCTCCATCCCCCGCTCGTACCCGCGCATGAGGCGGCCGAGGTTGCCGAAGAAGACGCGGCGGGCCAGGAAGTGGCGGGACTCGCCGATGTTGAGCTGGGCGCCGATCATCCTGCGGTACTCCTCCACGTGGATGACCTGCAGCAGGTGCAGCGTCTTGAAGATCCGGCCGTAGTGGGCGAAGGCGCTGCCCAGGCCGGTGAGGCGGCCGTCGGCCATCATCATGCGGATCAGGTCGTAGGCGCGGACCTGGTTGGTCGCCAAGGATCCGGCCACCCGCACCATGTCGTCCCAGTGCTGCACGATGGCCGGCAGCGACACCCGGCGCAGCCCGAGCGTGTTGAAGTCGCCCCACCCGTTGACGGCCTTGGCGTCCCGGGTGAGTTCGCCCTCCAGCATCGCGGTGTCGGCCCACCACAGCTGGGTGTCGGTGATATCGGCGTGGCGGGGCGCGAACTGGTAGCCGCAGATCGCGAAGAGGCCGTACACGATGTCGGAGTAGCTGCCCTGGTCCGTCGTGATCACCTCTGGGTGCTCGGTGGCGTCTAGGCGGTGGATGGCGTCCAGGATGAACAGCGAGTCCCGCAGCGTGCCCGGCACCAGCAGGCCCCCGAGCCCCATCACCTTGTCCGACACGGTGTTCAGCCAGGTCGAACCGCGTGGCCGCTTGCCGACCCCGAAGTAGAGAGGCGACGGGCGGGCGTGCAGGGACCGTACCGGCACCACGAACCGCATCCCGTCCACCGAGGCCACCAGCCCGCCGCCCCAGTCATCGGTGATGCCGATCCCGGCCTGCCTGGCCACCAGGCGGGCCGAGGCCGCGGCAATGCCCTCGCCGTGGAAGTAGCCCTTCTCCACCCCCAGCAGCCGGTGCTCGGTCAGCGCCGCCGCCCCCGCCTTGGCCACCGGCACCAGGCCGACGTTGCACGAGCGCGCTACCGTCAGCCCGGCCAGCGAGATGTCCAGGTCGTCACGGCGCAGAGGCGATCCGGAGATGTGCTCCATGCAGTCGAACATGCCGGTCCTGCCGTGCGTCTCCAGCAGCAGCTCCGGGTAGTCGATGCGGGGCAGCATCGCCTGCACCGGGTCGTGGACGGCTTTGAACCCCTCGGGCAGCGGCGCTGCCTCCAGCCGCGACATGTGCAGCTTGCCGCCCTTGATGCTCACCGACGGATTCGCGGCCAGCCCGGCGGCGACCTGGGTGTAGGCGTCGTCGACCAGGCCGGCCAGCTCCCGCAGGTGAGCGCGCGGGTCGGCCTCCAGCCCCAGCACGGTCAGCACGCTCGTGCGCTCACGCACCCACAGCCGCTCAGGGATCAGGGCGGCCCGCGGGTTGCCCCACCTGTCCGCGCCGACCGCGTACACGTCGCGGCGTCGCAGCGCCGAATGCAGGGCCTCCAGGATGCAGAACACATAGGCGGGCCTGTCGATCAGCGACGGATCCAGCTTGGGATTGCCGAACACCAGCCTCCGCCACGACCCCGTCACCAGGTCCTCGAACCCCTTGACGTGCTCGGCGCCGGGCTTGCGGGCCGCGGTCACCCGGGGCAGCGCCTTCACCGCCGCGACGATCTGCGAGCCGACCGCCGTCGATCCCCACGGGACCACCGACGCCAGCTGCTCCAGGAACGGCCTCACCGTGGCGTACCGCTCCATCAGCTCCACCCGCCACTCCAGATCACCGTCGTCCTCGGCCGACGGCAGGGTGCGGATCTGGGACGCCCGCACCGGCCAGCAGCAGCAACAGCTCACCGGCGACTCTCACATGGTGCTTGCTGTGGCTTACGCCCCCGACGGCGCCACCCTGGCCGCCGCCGGCCTTGACGGCAGGGTGCGGATCTGGGACGCCCGCACCGGCCAGCAGCAGCAGCAGCTCACCGGCCACACCGGCACGGTACGCGCGGTGGCTTACGCCCCCGACGGCGCCACCCTGGCCACCGCCGGCGATACGACTATCCGGATCTGGAACCCACGCAACGGCGCTCAGGTCGACGGTACGGGGTTCGGCGTGAGGCGCAGGATCGGGCGTCCCCTAGCCGGAGTTCGCAGTGACGCTCCGAGCGAGCGCGACCTGATCGCGGCTGCCTCCGATGTTGAGACGCTCGCTGACCTGATCGCGGCCGTCGAAACGTCGCCGCCGCTTGCGATTGCGCTGATTGGTGACTGGGGAGTGGGCAAGTCGAGCGTGATGCTGCAGATTCAGCGTCGCATCGACGCCCTGGCGGAGATGTCTCGCAATAACCCGGGCCTGAGCGTGTTCGCCTCGAACGTGCGGCAGGTCCGGTTCAACGCATGGGACTACAGCGATGATCACCTATGGTCCGGGCTTGTCGAACATCTATTTCGAACTCTCGCGGCAGATCCGGACAGTTCCTCCGCCCCGCCTGACCCTGGCACTATTGAGGCGGAACGGACGACACTTCGCGAGAACCTCGCCGAACAAGAAGCCGCGGGGGAACGGCTCAGCAGCGGACTGCTCGCGGCAGACCGTGCCGTCCAGCCGCAGGGGTTCCTGGCATGGCTTGGCTCTCCCGTCTACACCTGGCGGGTCACGACCGCTGCCATCCGCGAACTGGCTCGCGAGATTCGGTCAGCTCCATGGGTCCTGCTGGGCTGGGCGGTCCTGGGAGCCATCGCGTACGGAGCCTGGTCATTGTGGGGATCAAAAATCGGAGCAGCCGCCACCGCGGTCGCAGCGGTCATTGCGCCTGCAATAGTGATCGGGCAGCGGCTCCGGAGCTGGCACCGCACGGGGATGAGCGCCACCGCCCGGGTGCGCCGGAGCCTCGACCAGCGGCAGCGTGCCATCATCCAGACGATCGCGGACCTGAGAGAACGCCTGGCTCTCGTCGACGCGAGCGCCAGGCTGTCGACATTCCTCAGCGACCGCGCAGCACCCAGTGCCTATCAGGAATACCGCGGGCTGCTCGGCCAGGTCCGCAGCGATCTGGCCACGCTATCCAGCGACCTGACGGCCACCCGCAACGAATGGCTCGTCAGCGAAGCGAGCACGCCGCCCCCGCTGGAACGTATCGTGCTCTACATTGACGACCTTGACCGCTGCCCGCCGCGGCGAGTCGTGGAGGTCCTTGAGGCCGTTCACCTGATGCTCGCGCTCGAGTTGTTCGTCGTCGTAGTCGCAGTCGACGCCCGCTGGCTCATCCGGTCGCTGGAATACCACTACCGCGAGCTGTTCGGCACCGGCGACGGACGGGTCCCCGCCGGAACCGCTAGTTCGCCGGAGGCTGATGCTGAGGCCGGACCAGCGAGCCCGGTCGACTACCTCGACAAGATCCTCCAGATCCCCTACGTGCTAGCGCCACCCCCGCCCACCGCGATGGCCTCCTACCTGCGCTCGCTACTACCCTCAGCATCATCACCCACGGCCACTCCGTCGCTTTCAGCGACGGCATCGGCGATGAAATCCATGCGTGTCGAACCGGGATTTGACCCTCGCGAAGGCGAGGACCCGATGGCGATGGGCACCGAAGACCTTCCCCCGCGCGACGACGAACTCACCGTTCAGCCGTCCCCCGGCCGATCGGATGACGATCTCCGCCAGCGTGCAGGCCAGCTCGGAGACCATCATGGAAGAGAACAGTCGGCCATGCCGCGCACCGAGCAGCCAGATACCGCCATACCCGATCTGCGCCCACTTGGCCTGCAGGTGAGCCAACCCGAAGCTGAGTTCATGACACGCCTTGGCCCCCTGCTACCAACTCCGCGTGCAGCGAAGAAGCTCGTCAATCTCTACCGCCTAGTACGCATCGGGATTGCCGACTCCGGACTCGCGGCCTTTACCGGCTCGGAGGCCGGCGGCCAATATCAGGTCGTACAGATCCTCCTTGCCGTGCTAGTCGGCAGCCCTGCGGCCGCGCAGCACATCTTCCGCGAGCTCATGGCCGCGACGCCTGAGAGCGACATCCTCACAGTCTTCGGCCAAGGCGGGCGCTGCCGACCTTCCCGAAAGCCATCTCTGCGCCCGCATCAGCGCAGAACTGGTCAGGATCTCTGAAGACACTCCCCTGATGACCGCCACCAGCGAATACCAGCGCTGGTGCCCGACACTAGCCCGGTACAGCTTTCACACCCGCACGATGACAGCCAAAGCCACGATCAATTGATGCACCAGTTCCTAGCCTCGCGATCGTCAGGAATCAGGCCACATGACCAGCCTCGGATAGGCCAGTGGCGGCGGGCGACAACAACAACATGCTTTCCCAAGTCCCGTCGCGTCACCGTATAGCTACAACCCGCCACGTGCCCTAAGTCCATGGACGCCGGGTTCCAGCACGGCGCGCCGCCAACGGCGGACCATCTCCGTGGGACTGCCGAAGTGCCAGCGGCAGAATGACCTCCAACGCCATAGGGCGATGAGCCGTTTTGTAAACGGCCAGTCGCTGCGGCGTGTCAGCCTTCTGGCGCGGGACGACGTGATTGTCGGCCCTGGCCGCAATCTGCTTTGGTAGGAATTCGGCACGAACTGGCCAGAAGCAGGCCCAGGTCGTGGGTACGGCCACGACAGCGAACGAGTAGCGCTCTTATTGACGGTCAACGTCAGAGCTCTGGCGACGTCCTCGATGGCCGGATTAGTAAGCGGGGCCTCGTCCGATTCGCTGCGAGTTGTAGTAGGCACGATCCACGCCGTAAGTGTCCCATCGAGCCCGGCGTCTCGCCTGTTCTTGAATTTCTGTAAGCGAAAACGTCGGCGACAGGCAAGGGTGCTTGCGGGCCCGCGTGAGGGGCTCGGGGGCGGGCGACGCCCGGGCCGGGTAACCACCTTTCGCCGGCCCGGCACGGACACCCGGCTGGCCAGCCGGTCCGGTCGCGCCTCGAGCCGGATCCTCGGTACCGCGGCCGCCGCGGTACTCGGCCTGCCCGCGACCGATTTCGACCCTGGCAAGCCGACCGCGAACTGCCTTGTCGTCGTCTACCACCTGACCAAGACCGACCCGGACGCCGTCACGGCGCTACGCGAGCGCGCCCCTGGCCAGGTCCTGTTCGAGCGGGTGACGTGCTGGACCGATCCGCCCCGCGTCACCGCCGACGTCAGCGGCCTGCTCGCCCAGACGGTGGTCCCGCCGTGGGCCGCGCAGATGCGCCGCTTCGAAGACGGCACCGTCGGCCAGGGCCCGGCAGATGACCGCCCGGCCGAGGCTGTCGCCGCCAAGATCGCCCACACCGTGCCCGAGCCAGATGAGGGCGACGGCGGCACACCCCCGGACGTGGCGGATCATCCCGAGGTTGAGCAGTACTGCCTGCGGCCGCTCGCGTCGGAGCTGTTGTCCTCTGCGATTCAGGAGGAGCTGACGCAATCACTGCCGGATGACGATCGTTCACCGGCGGTGGGCTAGGCCAATCGGCCATTGTTAGCGTATGCCAAGACGTAGGGCACGCCGGTCGCGGGTGATCCGAGGGCTGATCGGGGTCACCGTTGTCGTGCTGGCGGCGGTAATCGTATGGGCGCTGCTGGTGCCAGGATCGGACTGGCTCGCCCGCCATGACGTCGGCTCAGCCAGGGGACCACTCCTGCAGACGGCCCGGGACGCCGCGCGGGGCCGCCTGCTCACGCTCGGCGCCGGGCTGCTGGCCGCCGGCGCGCTCCTGTTCACGGCGCGGAACTTCGCCCTGTCCCGCGAAGGGCAAGTGACTGACCGCTACACCAAGGCCATCGAGCAGCTCGGCTCGGACAAGCTCGACGTGCGCATCGGCGGCATCTACGCCCTCGAGCGGATCGCCCGCGATTCCGCGAAAGACCACCCCACCGTGATGGAGGTACTCGCCGCATTCATCCGGGAGCATTCCCGCGAGCCGTGGCCGCTACCAGATCCCCGCGACCCAGAACAGCAACGATTGACACGGCCCGACGTTCAGGCGGCCGTTACCGTGGTCGGGCGCCGAGATGCGAAGCGCGACATCGAGCCTATTGACCTCTCCGGCGCGGACCTCATCCGCGTGAATCTCACGGGCCCCCTCTCCGGCGCGAACTTCATCTTCGCGAACTTCATCTTCGCGAACCTCTCCGGCGCGAACCTCACCGCCGCGAAGCTCTCCAACGCGGACCTCTCCCACGCGGACTTCACCGGCGCGAACCTCACCGGCGCGGAGCTCATGACGAGCCTCTCCGGCGCGACCCTCACCCGCGCGAACCTCACCGACGCGAGGCTTATCTACGCGGACCTCTCCGGCGCGAGCCTCAGCAACGCGAACCTCACCCGCGCAAACCTCAGCAAGGCGAACCTCACCGCCGCGCTCCTCGACGGCGCGAACGTCGAAGGTGCGAACCTCATCGACGCGAACCTCCTCTTCGCGACCCTCACGGCCGCGGACCTCACGGCCGCGAACCTCTCCGGGGCGAACCTCTCCGGCGCGAACCTCACCGAGGCCAGGTGGCCGACAGCTGAACCGGTTCCGGAAGGCTGGATAGTAGACAGCGATTCAGGCCGGCTGAAGCGCGCGGGCCAGTTATCAGAGGTAATGACACATTATCTCTGATAACAAGCTGGCCGCCCTGCGGAAATGACGCCCGCGGCGGACCCCACTCCCGCACATTATCTCTGATAGAAGGCTGACGCCCGGCTCGGTCGTCGACGGCGCGGCGTACGTCATCAATCACGACGTCGCCCCGGCTCCCCTCCCCCGCGGGCTGACCGGCCTGCTTCGACGTTGCCGGAGAGCCCAAACCCGGCATCTGGTCCTAACATGTGCCCATGCCGGATGGACTCAGTGACCGCAGGCAAGCCGACCTGAATGATCCTGATCTACGTCACTTGTATGAGCTGATCTCGCTGCTCCCGGATCCGGCGCCAGAAGAGGGGCCGTCGTATTCGTGGTGGGGAGCCTTCGGGGAAGCCGGAAACCATCAGTGGGGCGGGCGGTACTACCGCAGCAAGCTCATTGACTGGCCGCTCACGAAGACGCTCACTGAGGAGGATGTGCGGGACCTGGCCGAGTACTGTCTCATGTTCTTCGCGGACCTCAGCGAGGAGCAGATGGAACTACTCGACCAGCTGGAGACTCCGGGCGCCGAAATCCGCGGAGTCGGCAGGGTCTGGGCGGCCGACATGGTTGCTACCGCCTGGCGGTTGTACGTTCCCCGCCAGGCATTGCGCGACGGGTCGCCCGTATTCGATCGCTACCGGAGGTTCCTGGGCCTGGACTAGAGAGGGCGGCGCGCTCGTGTTCACGGGGGAGGGCGCGGCTCGATCGCCGGCAGCACACTGCCCTTCCGCGCGGCCCCTGCGGGATGCAAATGGAAGCCGGCGATCGGCACGCTTGAAGCCGAACTCGGGCCCGCCTCTCTGCGGCGGGCCCGAGTTCGCCTGAGACTAGGCCGCGCGCACGGTCACAGCGCGCCCGGCGGGAACGATCACCGTGGCGTTGAGGTCGGCGCCGACCACGAACGTGAAGCCGTCGACGACCGCCCGGCGGCCCTCGTGGATGCTCTCGATGGAGACGTCACCACCCGTGACGACGGCAGTATCGACATAGCGCACCGGCCACGCATCCCCCTGGCGGCCCCAATGCGTGCCGGGGTTGGGCTGGCCCAACAGATGAGCCCAGGCCTGCGACTTGTTGCCGATGAAGGTGACCTTCTTGTCCTCGTCCCGCGTGTGCCCTTCGATGTCGTAGGCCGCCACGACGACGTTGTCGAAGACCGCAAGCAGCACATCGCCGTATGCCGCCAGCTTGTCCTTCGCGATTGGCCAGTCACCCAGCACCGCCTCGGCCTCATCCATGCGGCCCTCCTGGACGAACGGCCAGGACTTGTTCACGTGCACGATGATCATGTAACCTCCAGGAGAGTTGGACTCATGACATAAGAGACCATATATCGAAGAGTTTAACTCTCTTGCATATGAGTGTCAACTCTTCTTCCCCTGGGTGTCACGCGGGGCGCATAGACCGGGTGATACAGCGGGTTATCACCCGGTCAGCGCCGCGTGCCGCGCAGCGACGCGACGGCTATAGGTGAAATGTCGGTGGCTGACCGTAACGTGGAGGCTCTCGTGAACGTCTATACCGGGAGCTGGCCATGCGAACACAGGTTGAGGAAGACGCCTTCCAGGCATGGATATACGCGAGCAATTGCCTGCTCTATGAGAACGACCCGGGTCCCGTCGAGCTCAATACCGGCGCCAACGACGATTCCCGGATGGTTCCCCGCGCCCAGGCATGGCAGCACGCATACGCGCTGAATGTCATAGTCCAGTGCGAGGCTGACCACGCGGCTGACGGCCGCCGCCAGCCAGTGCCGGGCCAGCATCGCCGATGCAGCGGCCCGGCTCGGAGCGCAGCGCGCTTGCGAGTGGTCCCGGGCCGCGGACCTGTGCGATCAGGCGGCACGGATGGTAGAGGATGCCGGTGCGATCGGCGACGACAAGGTCCGGCGCCGCCTGCTGGCAGGCTGCCAGCACCAGACGATGATGATCGCCCTGGGGTCCGTGATCCCGGCTGTCGCCGAATCCAGCGCCGACGACCTGAAGCGCGCTCTTCGTGAGATCGGTGAGGAACTGTCTGAGTTATCAGAGGCAATGACGCATTATCCCTGGTCAGCCTCGCGGCCAGGCTGCAAACCGCTCCCGCAGCCTGGCCACATCGTCCGGACCGAGACCGTAGCGGCGGAACACGGTATCGTTCAGCCGGTCAAGCCGCCGGCCTGCGTCGGCGAAGTCCTCATCCTCAAGGCCCGGCTCCAGCTGGCGGGCCAGGCTGATCAGCTGGTCAACGGAGTAGTGCTCAAGGGCTGCGGCAACGTCGATGACATCCCGTTCTTCTGCCCGGGTCGCGAAAGCCCGCACCTTGGATGCGATCGCGTCGAGAGGGTTCAGGACAGGCCCGACGTCCATGGATACCGGCGCCCGGCTGCGGTCGAAGTGGGCGATCTGGAGGACTGTCTGCTCACCGCGGGGGCTGGTGACGACCCACTCGGCCAGCCCGGCGTCGAATCCGTAGAAGGCCTCGCCCAGGCCGCTGTCGCGATCCTGCCGTTCTGCCCGGAAGCCCGCGGTAAGCAGTGCCTCCTCGACCGCCGCGGCGGCGGCTTCGACACCGGCGGGCTGGTCGGTGACAAGGTCGACATCGGCGGTGTACCTCTCGACGATCCCGTGCAGGATCAGGGCGTTGCCGCCGCCGAGCACGAATCCATGCTCGGCCGCCACCTTGAGGGCGATCGCAGCGACTTCCCGCTGGAGGTCACTGAATGGCATTACGCAGCGGCGGCGCGCCGCAGAACAGGATGGCGGTCTTCCCAAGCGCGCCGCACGTCCCGGGGCAGGAACAGGTCCCGCCAGACGGCGAGCAGCACGCCGCCGTTCAGGAACCTGGCCAGGTCTTCCGTCCGGATCGCCTCACGCAGCACCTTCTCATACATCGACCGCAGCATGTCCGGGTCTGAAAGGTCGAATCTGCGGTCGGGGGCTGACCAGAACAGCCGCAGGGGCAGTTCGACCGTGCCCTGGGTGGGCCCTTGCAGTTCCGCCAGATCCGCAACCACCAGCGCCGCACGCCCAGGACGCGACTGGTAGCGCGCCTGGTTCACGGCAGCTTGCGTGGTGCCCACAGACCCAGGGTACATCTCCACTCTGGCCAGAGCGAATATATGAACGAGATGAGTGGGCATATCGAATTGGCAAGCGAATCGGCGGCACGGACAAGGGCAGCGTCGTTGAGGAAGTCACCGCGTGGCAGGACGACGGCATTCTGACTGGCTCCAAAGTTGCCACCGGGAAGGCCGATAGCGAGGCTGGCCCGGCGAGCTGTCACGATTGGGTTTCGCCGTCATCGTCATCGGCGTCGTGATCGCGCTTGTCCAGATGGACCTGCAGCGACGCCAGCTCGCCAGCCAGCAATCTGTCATCGAGGGCGAGGTCACGCGGAACCAGCGCCGCGACCAGCTGCTCGACGTGCAGCTCCGGGAGCTTGAGCAGCGGGCACGGACCTTTGACCGGGAGCAGGCTGAGGCGATCGACCTCGAGCCAGGTTCTGCCGCGAGGCCGATTCCCGGCTCCAAGCCGTCCGCAAAAACGTGATCTACGCGGCCGATGTCGTCAACGGGTCGCGGCGGCCGATCAGGAACGTCGCCTGCAGGATCAAAACCACGCCGGGTGATGACCTCAAGGAAGCACACCTCGCGGGCGTGTATTCCGAGTTCCCCCGTCCCCTCTGTCGCCTCACGGGGCCGTCCCGTCCCGCGCGCTTATAGACGCGGCGGAGGCTCCGCGCATCCCGCTCATGCGGGCAGGTGAGACCGGATCCTTCATCTTCACGGTCGTGGTCAAGCAGCACCCCGAAGCGCGTATGACGGTCCGATTCACCGACGATGCCGACCTGCACTGGCAGATCGACCAGGACCTGCACCTGAAGCCGCTGGACAACCGCGACGACTTGTAACGGGCCTGGCCGGTCCAGAGGCGACAGCCCGTGAGCCTCCCTTACCGCTCCTGGCACGCTTCCCACACATTGCCCGGCCCCGGTTGCTGCCGGGTTCGGCACATGGGGCGGCCGGGAAGAGGGGTCGGCCGGTGGCCGCGCAGCGATGCGCATGTGCTCCCCGAAGGAACGCTGGGAGACGTGGCTGTCGTGCTGCTGACCGGCCCGGCCCCGCTTATGCTGTGCGGCACGAGGCTGCGCCATACCTGGCCCGGTGCTCCGGGTCAGCCCGTGTCCGAGTTCCCTGACGAGAACCTTGCCGGGCCTGCGTGCGAGCGCTCGGCGACCAGTCCGTCCGCGCCTTCGGGCACCCGCAGCCAGGAGACGACCAGCCATGAGCACCGTGCCGGCTCTCTGAACTGCGGGTTCATGCCCTGAGACGACGTTTCGGACACCACCCACAGCCGAGGGTTGGCAAGGCCAGCGGCACCGGCTCGACTTATATCTGATAGTGATGTATCGTTTTCTGATGTGGATTCCATGGCTCTCTTCCTTCTCGGCCGCAGGCTCATGCAGATAGCCGAAATGGCTCTGCCCAAGGGGACAGCGACGAGCGTGCGGCTGGTCTTCGCCGATGTCGCCTACCACCCGAACAGCTCGATCACCCAGATCACGGAGCGGACCGGTTTCCCGCAAAGCCTCGTGTCGACCGCGGTGGCAAAGCTGCGAGAACACGGCGTGCTGGAGACCAACGCCGATCCGCTCGACCGTCGCCGGACCCTGGTACGCGCGACCCCGGCGCTGGACGCCGTGGTCGAGCGTCTCGCCCCACCGTCGGTCGAGGATTTCCTCGCGAACGAGTTGGCACTCGAAGATCAGGAGCAGGTGCCTGCTGCCCTCGCCGCGCTCGACCTGCTCGCTCGCCTCCTGATCCCGGAGGTGTTCGCCGACGGCACGGGCACATCGCAGCGGACTGACTAGGCCCACTCTTCAGAGTCGTAACTATGAACCACCTAAACCAACCCAACAATGGAGTCCAACCATGATGTTCATTTTCTTGCGCGGCCGTTACGGACCGCTCCTTCGAGTTGCAGGCGGCGTCGCCCTCTTCGTATTCGGCATCGTCGACTCGGCGAGGCTCGCGATCATTCTCGGGGGAGTCCTCGCCGTGTGGGGCATCGCCACCGCTATCAGCCGCCGGGCCGGCCGGGGGTCGAACACCGCCCTGGACAGCCACCAGGGCAGCCGAGACAGTTTCCGTGCTGGGCGATGAGCGCGGTCAGCGTCGAGCACCTGACCAAAATCTTCGGGCCCAACCTAGAGATGGTCGCCAAACGGCTCGGTCGACTGGCCGGACCCCAAGTCACCGAGGAGGCGTCATGATCCCTTCACCGAGGCCCGCGCTCAATGCCATCGCGCCGATGCCCCCACCGACCGCCACGGACGGCACCACGCTGCTCGAGGTCCACGAGCTCACGGTCGCCTACGGGCCGAAGGTGGCCGTCGACAAGGTGGGCTTCGACATCCGCCGCAGCGAGATCTTCGGCCTGCTCGGCCCCAATGGGGCTGGCAAGACCACCACGCTCAGCGCGATTGAGGGGCTGCGAAGGCCGCGCTCTGGCACCGTCCTTCTCAATGGAGT
>Ga0302325_10007096_pt1 | contig 24971 bp, 21 predicted proteins | sample Palsa_T0_2_FD_201948 | JGI IMG/M metagenome (GOLD analysis project Ga0302325, IMG submission 201948) | Peat permafrost microbial communities from Stordalen Mire near Abisko, Sweden - Palsa_T0_2 | ecosystem: Environmental > Terrestrial > Soil > Palsa > Peat permafrost | place: Sweden: Abisko... | reverse complement strand
TCTCCAGAGTGAGGCCCTGCCCAAGGGGGCCTCGCGGGAGCTGATTGTGAGAGTGGCTGAGGAACGATGGAAGGGAACCACGTCATAACCTGGCGTAAGTCCAGTTACTCAGGAAACAACGGCGGCAATTGTGTCGAAGTGGGCGCCGCCGTTCAGGTGATCGCTGTTCGTGACACCAAGCAAGGCGGTGCCGGCCCGGTCCTTCGGTTTGCGCCGGGCGCGTGGCGCAGGTTCGCCGGCCAGGTCAGGCGTTCGTTAGCGTACGACCGCGATCGGGCACCTGCCGACGCTCCTAGGGGCACTCTCGCGTCTGAGAGTGCCCCTTTGCTGCGCTTGGGGGAGTAGGGACTGCCAGCGGGACTTGCCCGGGCTCGCGAGCATGCCCGAACCGCACGCTGAGAGATCGGCTCACTTCCCGCGCCGGACTCTGCCTGGGGAGGCCCCGCCCGGCGCCCGTGACGGAGCACGCCAACGCGCAAATGGATCTTCCAGCTCTCTGGCCGGCAATCAGTACGGCCAGTCGGCGTGACAGTCGCGCTGCCAAGGACAGTATCGCCGTCGTAGAGGCTGTCAGCCAGCGATGCGCGTGTGATAGGCGAGATACAGGCTAGTCAAGATAAATGAAACACTGCATCGAGCGCACGCAAATCAGAGATGCTGACCCGCGGCTTTGAGGTGCCGCGCGGGAGAGGTGCGGACCAGTGAGCCCGGGCGATGACCGCGTAGGTAACGAGCGAACAAAGGAGTGGCTATGACCTGCGGATTTTGTTGCGTTCGGTACCTACGCGGTCATCGCGGGCCCATACTTCTGGCGGTCTTTATGCCCCCCAAATATCGACGCCAAACGCTTAAGCTGAGAGGAACGGCTCACAGGCGCCGCCCCAAAAAGGGGACGACCCCCTGCGTCAACAGGGAGCCGCCAGTGCCTTAAGACCCCTCTGGAGGGAGGTGGCCTCTCCATGAGCGTACCCGCGGAGAGGGAGCCGCGTCACGGTGGCGGACCATGGGAGACAATCCGGTACGCGTTGGACAGTTGGCCGCGCACGTTCCGGCTGTGCTTGATCCTTTCTGTGGCGACGATGGTCTCCACTGGCGTGGGCACCGTGACCGCGACACTGATTCGCCACTTGCTGTTATGTCCGACTACGCAAATAGCGGGCCCTGGATCCGAAGCAATAGAGAACTGCGACGGATAGAGGCGAGAGACTCCATCAATCTTTGCGTATGGCCAGTCCTCGTCTACCGGAGACCTCACTCATTCCCCGTCACCGACACGCGGGCAATTCAGACCAGCCAGGCAACAACACCACCCTTTGAAACACGCCCTAGCGCGGCGGGCTCTGTCATCATCGTGGGGTGGAATATCGCGAGGTGGCGGCGGACGATGCGGCGGCCATTGCCGGCCTGCATGCCGAGAGCTGGCGACGCCATTACCGGGGCGCGTTCCCGGATTCGTATCTCGACGGAGACATCATGCGGGACCGGATGGCCGAGTGGACCAGCCGGCTCGCCCAGGCTGGCCCGGACCGGTATGCCGTGGCCGGGTTCCTCGACGAAGGAACCCTGGCCGGCTTCGCTTATACCTTCCTCGACGCCGACCCGGCGTGGGGCGCCTTCCTGGACAACCTGCACGTCCGCCACGATGTGAAGCGCCAGGGAGTCGGCGCCCGGCTGATGGCCGAAACAGCGCGAGTGGTTATCAGGCGCCATCCGTCGAGCGGCCTGTACCTGTGGGTCCTGGAGCAGAACACCGCCGCTCAGGCTTTCTACCAGGCCCAAGGCGGCCGCTGTGCCGAACGCCGGCTGGCCGACGACCTCCCAGGCGGCGGCCAGGCATATTCGCTCCGGTACGCCTGGCGTGACCTGTCGCAGCTAGCCACCCACGCCCGCCTGCCCGAGTTACCTGACCGGTTTAGCTAGCCCGAAATGCCCGGAATAGCCGATCAATTCGCCGCGCTCAGTGCATGGATGCACCCGCGGTTGACGATCGGTGGGGGGCGATCTATAGTTCTGCCCTTGAAACGATATGATCGTCCCCGACCTGGATGGATTGCTGCACGCAACGAGCAATGCTCGTGACGTCGACGCTGATGGGGAGAGCCGCGGGCATGCTGCAGGGGTGGATCGCGCTAGACGACCGGATCCGGTCGTGGTGGGACGCGGACCTGGTCGATGCGCACGATCCTCGCCGGTCAGCCGTGGCGTCGATTCCGCTCCCGCGTCCCTACGTGGCCGGGGCGGCGCCTACCTCGCCGCCGTGGTACACCACGATGTTCAGCTGGGACACCTACTTCACCAACCTTGCCTTGCTGGTGCACGACCGGCCGGACCTGGTCCGCGACCATATCGAGAACTACCTCGTCATGGTCGGGAAGTACGGCTACATGCCCAACGGCAACGACGAGGGGATGGCCACGCGATCGCAGGTACCGCTGTTCCCCGATAGCATCTGGCGCTATCTGGTGCGGACGGCCGACGGTGACCTGCTGCGCCGGGCTTACCTGGCGCTCTGCGAGGAGTACCGCGGTTACTGGTCCGCGCCCCATCACGCCACTGACTGCGGCCTGGCCACCAACGCTGATCTCGGGGATCCCGTGCTCGACTGGCGACTGGCAGCCGAGGCGGAGACCGGTCTTGACTGGACCTCCCTATGGGAGGGTGATGTCACCGCGACGGCTCCCGTCATGACCAATTCGGCGCTGGTCCGTTACGCCGAGGTGCTAGCCGCCATGGCCTCGGCGCTCCACCTCAGCGCCGAGGCTCACGCGTGGCGCCAGGACGCGGAGCAGCGGGCGGCCCGGATCCGGTCGTTGTGCTGGGATGAGTCGACCGGGTTCTTCTACGACTACATGTACCGGGAGGACCGGCACGTCCGGCAGGCCGCGGTGACGGGTTTCTGGCCGTTGTGGGCGGGAGTGGCGAGCGCGTACCAGGCGCAGCGGGCTGCGGCCAGCTTGCCGCGCTTCTTGCACCCCTACGGGCTGGCGACGACGGAGACCGCCGCGCCGTCACCCTACGGCGACCTACTGGACAAGACGGACTTGCAGTGGATGTACCCCGCCGGCTGGCCGCCGCTGCACATCATGACGTGCTGGGCGCTCGACCGCTACGGCCTCGCCGGCGAGGCGCGCCGTTCGGTCACCGGCTACCTGACCTCGGTTCTCGGGCACTACCAGGCCGACGGTGAGCTCTACGAGAAGTACAACGTGGTGGACGGCACCCTGGAACTGCCGAACGCCCGCTACGGCACCATCACCCTGCACGGCTGGACGTCGGCGTCGGTTGTCCTGCTCGGCCGGCGTCTGTTCCACGATGCTGCTATCGATGAGCAGGTCCCCGGGCAGCCAGTATGAATCGTTTCATGATACGGTGCGACGTGATCCGCAGCGAGCGAGCCGACGGCAGAGAAGCGGAGTGACGGCATGGTTCTGGAGCCGTACGGGCTTACCTGCGAGTACCGCACGGCTCCGCTCGGCATCGACGAAACGCAGCCGCGTCTGGGCTGGAAGCTCAGAAGCGATGAGAGCGGTCAGGCCCAAACGGCATATCGCGTCATGGTGACCACCGCGGCCACTGTCCTCAGCCCGTCGGCGCTGGCGTGGGACTCCGGCTGGAAGGCGTCAGAGAAGACCTACGGTGTCGGCTACGACGGCGCGCCGCTGCAGTCCGGCACGCGTTACGAGTGGCGAGTGCGGGTGCGCGGCCGCGACGGCCAGGACGGCGGAAGCGCGTCGTCCTGGTGGGAGACCGCGATGCTGCACGCCGATGAGTGGCACGCCCAGTGGATCGAGCGCGATCCCCGGTGCCTGCCGAAGGCGGACCCGCCCGCCGCCAGCGAACGAACGCTGCGCACCGGGCGACTGGCGCCGCCCCCGCACTTCAGGCGTGTCTTCGAGCTGGACGGGCGCCCGTGGCGGGCACGCCTGTACGCCACGGCGCATGGCATCTACCGTCTCGCGCTTAATGGTGCCCGGGTCGGCACGGAAGAACTGTCCCCCGGATGGACCGACTACCGCCACCGGGTCCTCTACCAGACCTACGACGTTACCAATCTCCTGGTGGACGGGCAGAACGCGCTTTCCGCCGTGGTCGCCGACGGCTGGTGGAGCGGCTACCTCGGCCCAGACCCGTTCCACCAGGGCAACCTGTACGGCACCGCGCCCCAGCTGCTCGCCCAGCTGGTCATGGACTTCGCGGACGGCCGCCGCCGCGTTGTCGCTACGGACGGCCAGTGGCGGGAAGCGGCGGGCGGCCTGGCCTACGCCGACTTGCTGATGGGGGAGCTCCATGACGCCCGTCAGGATCTGAAGGGTTTTGACCTTGCTGGCTTCGACGACAGCGGATGGAACCCGGTCCTGGTATCGGGACCGCCTACCGGGACGGTGGCGGCGTCCTGTGACGAGGCGGTGCGGGTATCGGAGATAAGGCCCGCGCAGACTCTGACCGAGGTCCCCGGCGGATGGCTGGCCGACTTCGGCCAGAACCTGGTGGGACGGGTCCGGCTCACGCTGCGTGATGCTCCGCCCGGAACGGAGATCGTTATCCGGCACGGCGAGGTGCTTGACCGTGGCGCCCTCTACACGGAGAACCTGCGGACGGCGGAAGCCACCGATCGCTGGGTGACCGCGGGCGGAGCGTTCGAGGAGGTGTCCTTCGCCTTTACCATCCACGGATTCCGCTACGCAGAGATCACCGGATGCCCGGTTGGCCTGTCCGCCGGAGATGTCGCCGCCGAGGTGCTGCACAGCGACGTGGACTGGGTCGGCGACATGACCTGCTCCGACCCGGAGGTGAACCAGCTGATCAGCAACATCCGCTGGGGTCAGCGCGGCAACTTCGTCAGCGTGCCCACCGACTGCCCGCAGCGAGACGAACGGCTCGGCTGGCTTGCCGACGCCCAGGTCTTCGCGCCGACGGCGTGCATGAACGCGGACCTCTCCGCTTTCTTTGCCCGCTGGCTGACAGACGTGGTGGCCTCTCAGGACGCCGAGGGCGCGTTCGCCGACGTCGCGCCGGCCGTGGTCGTCTCCGGGGAAGCGGCACCGGGGTGGGGAGACGCCGGCGTGCTTCTGCCGTGGCTGCTATACCGCGTCTACGGCGACCGCAGGCTCCTGCAGCGGTGCTTTCCCGCGATGCAGGCCTGGGTCGACCACATCCACCGCAACAACCCCGGGTTGCTGTGGACCGAGGCTACCGGCGCGAGCTACGGGGACTGGCTGGAAGTGGACGCCGCGACTCCTCGTACCGTTGTCGCGACGGCTTACTTTGCGCGGTCGGCACAAGTGCTCGCGCAGGCCGCCGTCGCCCTTGGCGACAGGGCGTCAGCCGATCGCTATGGCACCCTGGCCGTCGCGGTCGCCGACGCCTTCACCGCGGCGTTCCTTGATCCCGACGGCGCGATCAGGGGAAAGACCCAGACCGGCGGGTTGCTCGCGCTCGCCTGGGGCCTGCTCCCCGCCGAGGCGGAACCCGGCGCGCTGCGCCAGGTGGTAGCGGACATCGAGCGCCGCAGCAATCGCCTGTCCACCGGGTTCCTCGGGGTATCCCTGCTCTGCCAGGTGCTCAGCGACCATGGCCGCGCAGATGTCGCCTACGCCCTGCTGCACCAGGACCGGTATCCCTCCTGGAACTACTCGATCCGGCACGGTGCCACGACGATCTGGGAGCGCTGGGACGGCTGGACCGAGGAGGGCGGATTCGCCTCGCCCGCCATGAACTCGTTCAACCACTACGCGCTCGGATCGATCGGAGAGTGGCTGTACCGCACGGTGGCCGGCATCGGCCAGTCGGCCGCCTCGGTGGGATATGACGAGATCGTCATCGCGCCGGTACCGGGGGGCCGCGTCTGGTGGGCGTCAGGCGGCTACGAATCGATCCGCGGCCGGGTCGCGGTTCGATGGGAGCTGAACGGCCGTGGGCTTGTCCTCGACGTGGAGATCCCGCCCGGGCGCCCGGCCGTCGTCAGGCTGCCCGTCCGCCCGGCCGAGGTGGCGGTCATCGACGCGGAGCCAGTGCGGGGGCAGCGATCCGGCGGGAGCCTCACGCTCAGCGTTCCGTCCGGCCGTCATCGCGTCCAGCTGCTGACGGAGCCGTGCTGATCGGGCCCTGCTGGCCGAGCCCGGACGACGGACCCCCTGACAGATAGCTCCGTCCGACGGAGCCTTGACAGATGCCTCCGGCCGACGGTAGAAAGCTGGTAACAGAAGAAATGAATCGTATCAATAATAGCCGTCGAGACGATGGTGCGGACCGTGGCGCCGATCCTGACGCTGGCCGATGGAGGGCCACATGACGTTTACCGGCGAGGCCGCCGCCTCCGCACCCGCGGCCACTGTGTTCGGCGCCCCGGTGCGCCAGGTCGCCATGGTGGTGGCCGATCTTGGCGCGGCGGTACGGGCCTGGTCGAGCGCACTGGGCGTCGGACCGTGGACGGCGTACCTGCTTGCACCGCCCCGCCTGCAGGACATGTGCTATCGGGGCCGGGCCGTGGAATTCTCCTTCGTGCACGCGCTGGCGCGGGCCGGCGAGGTCCAGTTCGAGCTGGTCCAGCCGATCAGCGGCCCGAGCATTTTCGCCGACCACCTAAGCCGGCATGGCGATGGGATGCAGCACGTAGGAATTTACGTGGCAGATCACCAGGCGGCGGTGGATGAGGCCCTCGGCCGTGGCTACCTGCCGCTGCAAAGTGCGCGCGGCTTCGGCGCGGGCGGAGATGGCGCGTTCGCCTATTTCCGCGCCCCTGGCGTGCCAGCGGTCATCGAGCTGATTTCCGCGCCGAAGGAGCGGATCGAGCCGGCGTGGGTGTACCCGGCTGGCCGCCCGTCGTGAGGATCGAATCGGTCGAGGCGCTGCCCGCGGGGTCGGATTGCTACGTCCGGATTACCACCGACTCCGGCCTGTCGGGGGTAGGCGAGGGGACGTTCTTTGCGTGGCCCTCCGCGACCGCTGAAATCGTCAGGGCCTTCGCACCCGCTTTGATCGGCGGCGACCCCTTCGACGTGGAGGCGCACTGGCTAGCTCTGTACCGCGCGTTCTGCATGCGAGGCATGGCGGTCACTTCGGCCTTGAGCGCCGTCGACCAGGCCCTTTGGGACATCCGCGGTAAGTACTTCGAGGTCCCGGTATGGCAGCTGCTTGGCGGCCGGGTCCGGCGTGCGGTGCGGGCGATGCGGGTCATCGATGCGGGCGCGCCCGAAGACCTGGCCGAAGCCTCACTGACCGCGGTGCGCGACGGCTTTTCCGCGCTCAAGATCCTCGTTTTCCGGCCGGGCGACCACGGGCTGGGCCAGGCGCGCAGGATAGAGAACATGGTGGCCGGCTTCGCCGCGGTGCGCGAGGCGGTGGGGTGGGACGTCGATGTTGCGGTGGAACTCCACCGCAATCTCTCGCCGGGCGATGCCGTGCTGTTCTGCGACGAGATCGCGCGGTTGCGGCCGTTGTTCGTCGAGGATCCGATCCCGCCCGATTCGGTCATGCGTTTCGCCGAGGTCGCGGCACGCACGCGCGTGCCGCTCGCGGCAGGCGAGCGGAACACCACCATCTGGGAGTTCGCGGAATACTCAGCCGCTAGCGGTCTCGCCTACGTGCGTCCCGACATCGGCGTGGCCGGCGGGATCACGCACGTCCGCAAGATCTGCGCCATCGCCGAAGCCCACCATCAGGGCGTCTGCCCGCATGCCGTACCGTCCGGGCCGGTGGCCGTGGCGGCCTGCGTGCAGCTCGCCATGGCGACGCCTAACTGGGAGGTTCAGGAACACGTCCCGCAGGACGGACCCCGCTGGACGGACCTGGTCGACGAGGTGGTGCCACTCCGGGAGGGCTATCTGTGGCCACCCGACCGTCCGGGACTCGGCATCGACCTCCGCGACGCTGGCCTCGCGCGCCACCCGCCGCGGGCGGCCGATCTCACGGATGTGCCACGGCGTGCGGATGGCTCCGTTGCCATCCGCTGACCGCAGCCGACCGGTCAGGATCGGCCTGGCCTGCCGTGCGGAAACCCGCGACGCGTACGTCATGCCCGCCGACGTCGCGCGGCTAAGAAACATCGGTGAGTTCGTGTACCGTCCCTTCGACGTCGGTGACTTCCCGGATCCCTGCGACGAAGCCGCGCTGCTCGAGTTCGCCGGGGAGCTGGACGCCCTGGTCGTGTGCCACGGGTCGCCCCGGGTCACCGAGACCGTCATCGCGGCGTCGCGACTGCGCTTCATCGGCGAGCTCGAAGGAGACAGGTTCGCCCACCGCATCGACGTGCCTGCCGCGGCCCGTCGCGGCGTCACCGTCGTGGACACCACCCACGGTTCCTCCGTTCCTGTCGCCGAGTGGGCGCTGGCCCTGGCCCTCGTCGGGCTGCGTAACGCGGGCGCGCTGTTCAGGCGGCTCATCGGCCATGAGCCCGTGCTCTCCAACCGGATCGAGCGGGCCGCCGACCCGCTGTACCGGCAGCGCGAGCTGGCCGGGCGGGAGGTGGCGATGCTTGGCTTCGGTCATATCGGCTGGCGGCTGACCGAGCTGCTGCGGCCCTTTTCGGCCAGGGTGCTCGCCTATGACCCGTACGTGCCGCGTGAGCTGGCCGCCGTGGCCGGCGTGACGTTCACCTCGCTCGAGCGTGCTCTGGGCGCTGAAGTGGTGATCTGCCTGCTGCCGCTTACCCCGGCCACCGAACGCCTGATCAGCGCACCGCAACTTGAACGGCTCGCGCCGGGCTCGGTGTTCGTGAACGTCTCGCGGGGCAAGGTCGTCGACTCCGCTGCCTTGGTGGCCCGGCTGCGCCGCGGCGACCTTGTCGCGGCCCTGGACGTGTACGACCCCGAGCCCATCGCAGAGCACGACCCGATACGCGACCTGCCCAACGTCTTCCTTTCGCCGCATATCGCCGGGGTCACCGTCGAGGCCGAACGGCGCTTCTTCACGTTGATGACGGACGAACTCCTCGCGTTCTTCTCCGGCCATGAGCCGTCTCACCAGCTCACCGAGCAAGTCGTCGGCCTGCGCCGTGGCTTGATGACAGAAAGTGAACGAATCGTATCTGAACGCAAGGGAGTCCCGCCATGATCGTGCTTGTTGCCCGCTATCAGATGCCTCCATCTCGCCGTCCCGAGGTCGAGGCGGCCCTGGCCAAGATGGCAGACCAGGTGCACGAGACCGAGCCAGGCTGCCGTCTATACCAGGTATTGCGCTCAACCGAGGACGCCGGCCTGCTGCTCCTGGTCGAGCACTACGAAGACGAGGCCGCATTGCTCGCCCACCGGGAAACGCCGCACTTCCGCGAGATCGTCGAAGGCACGATCCTGCCCCTGCTGCACCACCGTCAACGCGAGGTGTTCGAACTTGTCCTGGGGCACGGCCGGGCGCCATGAAGCTCTGCTCGTTCGTCGTCGACGGGCCGTGGGGTCCGAGCCCCCGGCTGGGGGCGGTGACCAGCACGCGGGTCGTCGATCTCAATAGCGCCACCCGGCTCCGCCTGGAATCGTCCGGTGCCACCGCGACCGCGGCGGCCCGGATCGCCGAGGCGCTCTGCCCGACCGACGTGGTCGCCTTCATCGAAGGCGGCCCGGCCACCCGGGAAGCCGCGGAGCAGGCAGTTCAGTGGGCCGCCGACCGCGACCCGGAGAGCCTGGCCCGGCCTGCCCATGGTCCGCCCGCCATCGTCCCGCTCGACGGCCTGCGCTATCTGCCGGCCGTGCCGGCGCCCCCGCTAATCCGCGACTTCCTGGCCTTCGAAGGTCACCTGCTGAACATCTACCCGCGCCTGGGCCGGGAGATCCCGGCCGTATGGTACGAGTTGCCGGTCTACTACAAGGGCAACAGCGCAAGCACGGGTGCCTGCGGGCAGGACATCCGGGTTCCGTCCTATGCCTCAGAGCTGGACTTCGAGGTGGAGGTGGCCGCCGTCATAGGTCACGGCGGCGCCGATATCCGGCGCGCGGACGGCCTGGCCTCGGTCTACGGCTACACGATCTACAACGACATGTCGGCCCGGGCCATCCAAAGCCGGGAGATGAGCGCCGGGCTCGGCCCGGCCAAGGGTAAGGACTTCCGCGGCGGGCATGTGCTCGGGCCGTGGCTGGTCACGGCCGACGAGGTTGGCGACCCCTACCGGCTGGAAGTCACGGCGCGGGTGAACGGCGAGCTCTGGACTCAGGCCAGCACCGCCGACATGCACTGGCGGTTCGAGGACATGATCGCCCACGCCTCCCGCGACGAAGTTATCCGGCCCGCCGAGATATTCGGCTCGGGCACGGTCAGTGGGGGGAGCGGCGCTGAGCTGGGCCGGTCCCTGCGCCGCGGCGACGAGGTCGTCATCTCGTGCCGCCAGCTCGGGATCCTGCGCAACCGCGTCGTCTGAGGGACCTGAGGTTACGCCGCCGGTGGCCGGCGGGTGCGGAGCACGTGGCCGAGCGTGCCGCCGAGGACCATCGCCAGCTCAGGCCCGGCCAGGAACGGGCAATGCGAACGCACGGCCTCCAGTGACTGGCGGTACGTGCAGTAGCGCGTTGACGCGGGGAAGTCCGAGCCCCAGCAGAGGCGATGCGCGCCGAAGGCCTTCAGCAGCGCCTCGAGCACGCCCGTCACGTCGGGCCACGGAGCGTCCCAGCTACGCGCCGAGCTGTAGTGGAACCCGGACGCCTTGACCAGCACGCTCGGGACATCCGCCGACGCGAGGACCTGGCGCCAGGCCGCCGAAGGCGGGCCCTGGCGCGCGCTCAGGCCGGCGAGATGGTGACAGAGCACGGGAACGGTCGGGAAAGCGAGCGCCAGGCGACGGAGGTCCGCCTGCCAGGAGGGGCCGGCCGCCAGGCTCACCACCAGGTCGCGCTCGGCGGCGACGGTGAAGACGCCGAAGGCCTCGGCGGAAGCCAGCCAGCGGTCGTTCTGCTCGTCCACGTAATGGGTGAACCCGGCCAGGTTATAGCGGTCGCACAGCGCGGTGAGCCGGCCCGGCGCACCTGGCCGGTGGTAGCTGGCGCTCCAGGGGCAGTCGAGATCGGCGAAGAGGTGGAGTCGATCCGGCCAGCGTTCCACGGCCGAGGCAACGTAGGCAACGTTGTCGTCGTTGCCCTCGATGGCGGCGCAGACCACCGCCGCCTGCTCGACGCCGTTGGCGTCCATCTCCCGCAGCAGCTGCTCGATGCGCCCTCTGCTGTCGGGGTCAGGCACGGCCGGTGAGTACGGCCAGTGCTGCCACGCATGCGTGTGGCTGTCCAGGATGGGCGCCGCGTTGGAAGGCACCGGGCGGAATATACCCGCTACGAGCTCGCCTAGCATCAGCCGCCCCCGGACGTTTCCACACATTTTAGCGGCACGAAGTCCTTGACGTCGGGCCTGGTCCCGCCGTAGTGTCCAGTCACTGAAACCATTCAATTGATAGTGCCGCCTACTACCGGGACTGCTGAGACGCGAGTCCTGCGGCGAGTAGGCCGCCGTCACTTGCGGGATACAAAGGGGCGACCTCATGCACCGTCGGGTCATCAGAACAAGAACAACTCGCCGTCGACGGCAGTGGGCGGCGCTGGCCAGCGTCGCGGCCGCCGCGACGCTCGCCGTCACAGCGTGCAGCAGCAGCTCGCCGTCGTCCGGCTCGAGCACCAGCAACAGCGGGTCCGTGACCGGAAGCGTTTCCGGCACGCTCACGATCGGCATCCATGCGTACTTCGCGCCGACGATGCAGCAGCTTGTGACGGCCTATGAGAAGGCCACGCCTGGGGTAAACGTGCAGGTCCAGCAGCTGCCGAACGACAACACCTATCAGACCAAGCTGCTGACAGAGAAGCTCGGCGGGAGCCTGCCCGACATCGTCGCCACCTACGACGCCCTGTCATCGACCCTCGCGACCGACGGTGTCGTACAGAGCCTGTCCCCGTACATGAACGCCAAGGACCTGTACCCCACAAGCTACTTCCTGCCGAACTTCCTCTCGTCGTACATCTCGCCGACGGGCCCGGACAAAGGCGAGGTCATGGGGCTGCCGCAAGAGGCTGACGCCACGGTGGTCTACTACAACAAGAACGAGTTCGCCGCGGCCGGCCTGCCGGCCCCGGCGGCGAACTGGACCTGGGCCCAGATGCTCGCCGACAGCGCCAAGCTGGCCAAGTCCTCTGGTGGCAAGCAGGTTCAGTGGGGGATGGCGGACACGCCCGACTGGCAGGCGGTGTACAACCCGCTCATCAAGCTGCTCGGCGGCACGGCCTTCAGCGCGACCTCGGCCGGGCTCGATACGCCGGCCGCCCAGAAGGCGTGGCAGATGCTGATCGGCCCGACTCAGACGGGACAGTTCGTCCCTTACTCGGTGTACGCCGCCGCCGGCTACAACGCTGAGACGCTGTTCCAGGAGGGCGTCGCCAGCATGTACATCGGCGTTCGTGCCCAGCTCCCTGCGGTGCGCACAGCCACTCAGGGAAAGTTCGACTTCGACGTGGCCAGCATGCCGACCGTCAACGGCACAGCACCGATCGGCGCCGGGAGCATCGGCTGGGCACTCAGCAGCCAGGCCAAGAACATCAAGCTCTCGCTGAACTTCCTGAAGTGGCTGTACTCGGGGACCGGAGGGATGGCGATCCTGGAGAAGTCCTACGGCGTGGTCCCCGCCATCCCGTCCCTGTCGGGTACGAGCTCCGTGTGGCGGTCGCTGCCGGCTCCGCCGGCCACCACCGAGCCCTTCGTGACCGCAGCCGCCCAGGGCCTGGTGGCCCCGAACGCACCAGGCACCGTCTTCAACCAGGCGTCGACGGACATTCCCAAGGCCATCGAGGCGGTGGTGGACAACCACGAGTCCATCTCCTCGGCCTTCGCTAGCGCTAACAGCCAGATCAACGCGTCTTACTCGGGCTCGTGACCGGTACTGGGCGGCGGGCGCCAACCTGGGCGCCCGCCGCTTCCAGTGCGCCACGGCGGGCGCGTGAGGTTCCCCAGGGAGGTCTAGTGCCATGACCACGGTTGCCACTCCGGCTCGTATCGTGCCAAGCCCGCCGAAGCCCGCCAATCCCGCCAACCGGGACCGGTGGGCGGCGGCGATCATGATTTCGCCGAACCTGCTGCTGTTCACGATCTTCGTCGGGATCCCGATCATCGGGGCCATCCTGCTCAGCTTCTGTCACTGGAACCTGACTGGGCTCCCTGCGTGGGCCGGTCTGGCGAACTACTCCGAGCTGATGCACGACCCGACAGCCAAGACGGCGCTGGTCAACACCATCTTGTTCGCCCTGTTCGGGGTAGCGCCCACGGTCGTGCTCGGCCTGCTCATTGCCGTGCTCATCAACGTGCCCGGACGGGTAGTCAACGTGTTCCGCACGCTGTACTACGTGCCAGCGGTGGTCTCCTTCGCCGCGTCCGCGGTGTTGTGGCAGTGGATTTACCACCCCAGCACCGGCATCTTGGACTTCTTCCTTTCCAAGGTCGGGGTATCCGGGCCGCAGTGGCTAAGCGACAGCAGTGTGGCGCTTCCGGCCCTGGACGTGATCGGCATCTGGATGTCCTTGCCCGTCAGCGTTCTGCTCTATATGGCGGCCCTGCAGCGCATTCCGGAGAGCACGCTCGAGGCGGCCACCCTGGACGGCTGCGGACCCGTGCGCCGGATGGTCAACATCGTCTGGCCAGGCGTCCGGCCGATGACGATCCTGGTGGCGATCGTGGCGTTCCTTGCCTTTACCAACGGCTCGTTCGACCTCGTCAACATCATGACGCAGGGCGGCCCGGTCAACGCCACGACCACGCTCATCTATTACACGTACTACCAGTCGATCGACAACCTGAACCTGGGATACGGGGCGGCGTTGACCGTGTTGCAATTGCTCTTGATCATCGTGGTGATCGCCGGAGCGCGGGGCCTGCAATTGCTTGGAGCACGCCGATGACCGCCGCACGGATGCCCCGGGTGGCGACGGCGGCCGCCGCGCCGCGCCGCAAGACGAGTCGGAAAGTGATCCGCCGCCGCCTGCGTGTCCTGGCGATTCTCCTGGTCGGGCTCGTTCTGGCCGCGCCGCTTTTGTACCTTCTCTCGGCATCGCTGATGAACGATGCTCAGCTCACGCGGTACCCGCCGTCCGTGTTCCCGTCGCAGCTGCACTTCGGGAACTACAGCGCGGCGTTCGACTACCTCAAGGCCCGGTCGATCCTCAACTCGCTCATCTTCACGGTGGGCGTAGTGGGCGTGCAGTGGATGCTGTGCGTGTCGGGCGGCCTCGTCGTCGCGAAGATGCGATTCCGCACCCGGAATCTGCTCACCGGCGCATTCGGCATCTCGCTGTTCGTGCCGGCCATCTCGACGCTGATTCCCACGTTCGTCGTGGCGGACAAGCTTCACCTGATCAATACTTATCCTGGGCTCATCTTGCCGATTGCCGCCCAGACCGGCTTCGGGACATTGATTTTCCGGCAGTTCATCGTGAACCTCCCCGACGCGCTGATCGAGGCGGCCAGGCTGGACGGAGCGGGCTGGTGGATCATTCTGCGGCGGATCATCATCCCGCTGTGCCGGCCTGCCTCGGGTGCCTACATCGCCATCTCCACGCTGACCGCATGGAACATGTACGTGTGGCCGCTGGTGGCCACCACCAACGGCTCGCTGGCGGTGCTCACCTTGGCCCTGGCTCCGCTCGCTAGCTCGCAGTACTCCACGGTGCCGCAAACGGTCGGCATGGCGGCCGCGGTCATCACGACCGTTCCCATGCTGATCGCGTTTATCGTGGCCCAGCGGGCGTTCGTGCGCGGGCTGGCCGGGACCGGGCTCGAGTGAATCCCGGTCGCGGGGCGGAGCGGTAGCGATGGAGCACCTGTCGGTAGGCCTGGTGGGATGCGGCGGGATGGGCCGCAGGCATCTGCGCGCCTACCAGCTGCTGGCCGAGGCCGGCGCGGCCCGGGCGAGGGTGATGGCCGTCTGCGATGTCTCGCGCGCGCTGGCGCAGGACGCTGCGGACCTGGCCGCGAAGCTGCTCGGCTCGCGGCCCCAGGTCATGGCCGGCGTACCCGACCTGCTGGCCATGCCGGGCATCGATGCCGTCGACGTGGCCACCGATCCCGCCTCGCACCACACCGTGGCGGTTCCCGCCCTCCTGGCGGGACTGGCCGTGCTGTGTGAAAAGCCCCTGGGCGTGACGGTCCGGGCCTGCCGCGCCATGGTGACGGCGGCCGAGCGCTCAGGCAGCTTGCTGGCCACGGCGGAGAACTACCGCAGAGACCCGCCGAACCAGCTGGCCCGGGCGGTCCTGAAGTCCGGGATACTCGGCTCGGTTCACGCCATGGTCGAGTTGCACGCCGGGGGAGATGACGCAGTGATCATCAGCCCGTGGCGGCACCTGCGCGAGCATGGTTCGATCGCGCTCGACATGGGGGTCCACTTCACCGACCTGTTCCAGTACTACCTGGGCGACTTCGGCACGGTATTCGGCGATTCCTTCATCGCCGAGCCGGTGCGCCGTCGCGCCGCAGTCGGTGCCGGGCCGCCGCTGGTGATTACCGCCACCGGCGACGACTCGCTGGTGGCGCTCTACCGGATGGCGTCAGGCGCCAGGGTCCAGCTCACCTGCGTGCCTTCGGGGCCAGGCCGGCAATTCACCCAGCGCAGCGTTCATGGCCACCGAGGCGCCATGGACGTGCCGGGCGACCGGACGGGCGGCGCGCTTATCGTGACCCTTGGCCACCGGGTCCTGGCCGGTGCCGAGCTACGCGACGAGCTTGGCGGATTCGAGCTGACCGGCGTCGCCGCCCGCCTGTTCGGTCCCGCGGGGACCGAATACGACCGCCCGTTCGAGTTCGCGGACACCGCGCTGCTCGCCATCGAGATCGACGACTTCACCTCCGCCGTGATCGACCAGCGGCCCCCTGAGGTCGACGGGGCCGCGGGCCTGATGGCTGTGGCGGCGGTCAACGCGGTCGCGGAATCAGCGCTCCTCGGCCAGGCCGTGTCGGTGCCCGAGGTGGCCCGTGGTGCCGTCAGCTCGGCCCAGGACCCGATCGACGAGATGCTCGGCCTGATCTGAATGGTCAGCTGGTCAACGGCTCGACTGCCGCACCACGAGCTCCGGCTCGAAGACCACCCGCGAGTGTACGTGCGCCGGGTTGGTCGCCTCCTCGATCAGCAGCTCGGCCGCCCGCCGGCCGAGCTGACCCCGGGGCTGGCGGACCGAGGTCAGCGGCACGGCAGCATCCGCGGCGTAGGCGATGTCGTCGTAGCCGGTGATGGCGATGTCACCGGGAACCGCGGTGCCAGACTGGAGCAGCACCCGCAGCACGCCGAGGGCGAGCAGGTCGTTGACGCAGACGAGCGCCGTGGGACGCTCGGACTCCGGCATGGCCAGAACCGTCCGCGCCGCGACGGTCCCGCCCTCGACCGTGAGGGCCGGCGTCGGGACCAGGACGAGGTCGTCCTGGTCGCGTCCGGCGCGGCGCATCGCCTCGCGCGCGCCGGCCAGGCGGTCAACGACCTGGTGGGCATCGCTCGGCGCTCCGACGAAACCGATCCGGCGGTGCCCCGCCTCGAGGTGATGACTCGTCGCCATCTCGCCGCCGGCCACATCGTTGACCGCGACGGAGCACTGACGGTGGGTGCGCCCCCGGTAGTCAAGCAGCACGACAGGGACGTCCAGGTCTCGCAGCCGGTCGATGGCCGCGGTGGACGAGCTGACCGGTACCACCAGGACCCCGATCACCTGCTGCTCGGCGAGCAGGGTCAGGTACCGGTCCTCCTTCTCGGCGTGCTCGCTGTTACACATGATGACAAGCGCCCCGGCAGCGCTGGTCACTTCGTCGATGCCACGGGCCAAGTCGGTGAAGAAAGGGTTTGCGATATCGGGAACCACTAGGCCAATCGTGCGGCCCTGCCCCACGCGCAGCTGCCGTGCCGACTCGTTTCTCAGGTAACGGAGATCTATCGCCGCCTGCTCGACCCGCTGCCGGGTCGTCGGGGCGACGAGATCGGGACGGTTAAAGACATTTGAAACGGTGCCGACGGACACACCCGCTCGTCGTGCGACGTCCTTAATGCCCGATCGGTGTGCCATCTCAGCACTTTATCTGTTGTGTGTCTTGTCCGTTTTGCGAGTACCGGGTTCGGGTCGCGCAGCCTTGACAATCTTCTCATTCCGGCGCTAGGCTCGAGCCATAAAATGAATCGTTTTAATAGCCGGATAGACCAGTTCAGCTGGGCGCCAGACCACGATCTCCGGGCGACCCCTGGAGCCGGGGGAGCGCCCGCTGGCGCAGAGAGGTTAATCGCGATGAGCACAGCACCCGGCGTCGTGACTGCTCTTAAGGAGCAGTGGATAGAGACGCCTTCCTGGGCGTACGGGATGTCCGGGACGCGCTTCCGGTTCTTTCCTCAGCCCGGTGTGGCGCGCAACGCCTACGAGAAGATCCAGGACGCCGCGCAGGTCAATCGTTTCACCGGGGTGGCACGCTCGGTGGCACTGCACATTCCCTGGGACCGGGTCGACGATTACGCCAAGCTCGCGAGTTACGCGCTGGACTGCGGGGTGCAGATCGGCGCGATCAACCCCAACGTCTTCCAGGAGCCCGAGTACCGGCTCGGCAGCGTGTGCAATCCGGACCCGGCGGTACGCCGCAAGGCGCTCGGCCACCTGCTCGCGTGCATCGAGGTAGCCGAGGCCACCAACTCGGGCGTGCTGAGCCTGTGGTTCGCCGACGGGACCAACTACCCAGGTCAGGACGACATACGGGCCCGCCAGGACCGGCTGGCCGAGGCACTGGCCCAGGTCTATGCCTCGATGCCGCCGCACCTGCGCCTCCTGCTCGAGTACAAGCTCTTCGAACCGAGCTTTTACACCATGGACGTCCCTGACTGGGGGACTTCGCTGGTGCACTGCCTGGCGCTAGGGGACCGGGCCGCGGTGCTCGTGGATACCGGTCACCATGCCCCGGGCACCAACATCGAGTTCATCGTGGCCTCGCTGATCCGGGCCGGCCGTCTCGGCGGCTTCCACTTCAACAGCCGCTTTTACGCTGACGATGACCTGATGGCTGGGTCGGCCGACCCCTACCAGCTGTTCCGCATCATGAATGAGATCGTCGGCGCCGATGCGCTCCGTAATGACGCCGGGATCGCCTTCATGCTCGACCAGTGTCACAACATCGAGCCGAAGATCCCGGCGGAAATCCGGTCGATCATGCAAGTCCAGGAGGCGACCGCTAAGGCGCTGCTTGTCGACCGGGCGGCACTGCGCGCGGCTCAGCTCGAAGGGGACGTGCTCGGCGCCAACCTGGTCCTGCTCGACGCGTACAACACCGATGTCCGGCCGCTACTTGCGGATGTGCGGTCCGGCATGAACCTCGATCCCGATCCGCTGGCCGCCTACGCCCGGTCAGGCCACGCGGAGCGGATCGCCGCCGAACGCGGCGACGGCACGACCGGGGGGTGGGGGCTATGACCTCTGCCCCGCCAACCACCGACATAATGCCTCAGCACGAGTAGGAGAAAGAACACAATGGCGACGGTCACTTTCAGCCAGCTGAGAAAGGTCTACTCCAACGGATTCGAAGCCGTCCATGGCCTCGACCTGACCATCGCCAACGGCGAGTTCATGGTGTTCGTCGGGCCGTCGGGGTGCGGCAAGACCACCGCGCTGCGGATGGTGGCCGGCCTTGAGGACATTTCCTCCGGCGATCTGCGGATCGGTGATCGCCTGGTGAACGACGTCCCGCCCAAGGACAGGGACGTGGCGATGGTATTTCAGAATTACGCGCTGTACCCGCACATGACGGTCGCGGAGAATATCGGGTTCGCGCTCAAGGTGGCCAGGGTTCCCAAGGCTGAGGCAAACAGGAAAATCCACGAGGCGGCCAGCATCCTCGGCCTGAACGACTGGCTTGACCGCAAGCCTGGGCAGCTCTCCGGCGGCCAGCGCCAGCGGGTGGCGATGGGCCGGGCCATCGTGCGAGAGCCTGCGGTGTTCTTGATGGACGAGCCGCTGTCGAACCTGGACGCCAAGCTCCGGGTACAGATGCGCGCCGAGGTGAGCCGCATCCAGCACAATCTGGGCGTGTCCACCATCTACGTAACGCACGACCAGGTCGAGGCCATGACCATGGGCGACCGCGTGGCCGTGATGTGCGCCGGCCATCTGCAGCAGTGCGATACCGCGCAGGCACTGTACAAACGGCCAGTGAACTTGTTCGTCGCATCGTTCATCGGCTCACCGGCCATGAACCTCTATCAGGGAACGCTCAACCAGGACGTTACCGAGGTGAAGCTCGGCTCTCAGACACTGGTGCTCCCCGATCAGGTAGCAGCCGCCCATCCGGAGTTGCGGGCGCACGGCGGGCGCGGCGTTGTCGTCGGGTTGCGCCCCGAGCACCTCTCCGTCGCGGTGGACGAAGCCGTTGGCCCGGCCCTCAAGGGCGATGTCGACCTAGTCGAGGAACTCGGCTCGGAGCTCATGGTCCATTTCAAGATCGATGCCGTGAACGCCTATCCCGGCGGAGCTCCCCTGGAGGATGACGAGGGACCACGCAACGGCGGTCAGGGAGTCGCCAGGGTCGGTCCGGACACCCCGGTACGAGGGGGCGAGCGGGTCCGGTTCGCAGTCAACGTCGATGGCCTGCAGTTCTTCGACCCCGCGACCGAGGAGGCGATCTGGTAGCGCCGGGTGGGTCCGGGCCGTTGAGGCCTTCGGGTAGTTCCGCGAGAACGTCTAGGATCTGCTGCCCGTACCTGGCCAGCTTGGTCTCGCCTACTCCATTGACCAAAGCCAGCCCGGCCAGCGTCGACGGCGGCGAGGCGGTGATGAGCCGCAGGGTCGCGTCGTGGAAGATCACGTACGGCGGCATCCCCTGTTCCTTCGCGACCGCCGTCCGCCAGGTCCGTAGGCCCTCAAACACCTTCTCGGCCTCGGGCGAAACCTGGACCTACGCCAGGGACGCAGGCGACTGGGACGACTTCCGGGCCTGCTGGCACGAGGACGGCTACATGATGGCGACCTGGTACCAGGGCCCGAAAGAGGACTTCATCCGGGTCAGCCAGGTAGGCCGGGCCCGGGGGATCAACATCCTGCACTTCATCGGCGGCTGCCACATCGCGCTTAACGGGACGCGGGCCATCGCGCGGACCAGGATGACAATCATGCAGCGCGGCGAGGTCGAAGGCGTGCTCTGCGACGTGGCCTGTACCGGCCGGTTCTACGACTTCATGGACCAGCGGGACGGGCGGTGGGCGATGGTATTCCGGCAGCCCATCTACGAAAAGGACCGCCTCGACCCGGTCGACCCGGCCGCGTCGCTGTCCCTGGACGCCGAGATCCTGGCCCGGTTTCCCGAGGGCTACCGCTTCCTGGCGTACCTGCAGCAGCAGGCTGGGTACCCGGTGAAAACCGATATGCCAGGCCTGGCCGGCCCCGAGGTGGAGCGCCTGTACGAGCGCGGCACCGCCTGGCTGGCCGGGCAGCCGGTCGCCCCCTGATCCGGCGCAGTAGCCTCCAGCCCCGGCAGCCGTCCCTCCAACCCTGGTAGCCGTCCCTCCAGCCCTGGTAGTCCCTCTAACCTCAGCCGTCCCGGCTGCCGAGGACGATCTCGTCGGCCCGGGCCCAGGCTGCTTCCTGGCCGTCCGGCCGATAGCTGGTCAGGTGGACGCCGCGCCGGACCAGCGACCGCAGCTCCGGCAGCGTAGGTCCGGCCTGGCCTAGAGCCCTGGCCTGCACGAGGACGTTGCCCCACGAGGCCGCCTCGGTCGGCCCGGCGACGGCGGGCAGGCCGCAGGCGTCCGCGACCAGCTGGCAGAACAGCGGGTTGGCGACGCCCCCGCCGACGATGTGGACGGTGCGGACCGCGTGGCCGGTGATCCGTACCGCGTCGTGCACCGCGTGCCGGATCGCCACGGCCATGCTGTCCAGGATGCAGCGCAGCATCTCTGCGCGGCCCGACGGGGCTACGCCGCTGGTGCGCAGGCAGGCCCGGATGATCCGCTGGGTCATCTGGCCCGGCGCCGCGAAGCCCGGATCCTGGACGTCGATCAGCGCCCGCAGCCCCGGCAGCCGGCCCGCCGCGCGGGTCAGCTCGTCCAGGTCGACGTGCATCCCGTCGGACTGCCACTGGCTGACGCACTCCTGCAGCAGCCAGAACCCCGTCACATTGCGCAGGAACCGGGTGCTGCCGTCGATGGCGGCCTCGTTGCTGAAACCTGCCTCCCGGCTCGCGCCGGTGATGACCGGGGTCGGGAGCTCGACGCCGGCCACCGTCCAGGTCCCGGTGCAGACGAAGGCGAAGGCGGCGTCGGCGGCCGGCACGCCTGCCACCGCCGCGGCCGTGTCGTGCGAAGGTCCAATGACCACCATAGGCGGCCGGTCCTGGCCGAGCCCGGCGGCGACCCTGCCACTCATGGTGCCACCCATGGGGTCGGTCATGGGGCCACTCATCGGGCCTGCCAGCTGACCGGCCGCCCGCAGCGGCGGGAACAGGCCGGCCGGCACGCCGAGGGCGTCGGCCACCTCGGTGGCCCAGGTCATGGTGCGCGGGTCGAGCAGGCCGGTGGTGGAGGCGTTGGTCAGCTCGGTGCCCAGCTGGCCGGACAGCCAGTAGGTCATCAGGTCCGGGACGAGCAGGACATGCCGGGCCGCCCGGAGCTGTTCCGACCCGCGTTCGGCCATCAGCTGGAACACCGTGTTGATCGGCTGCGCCGCGATCCCCGTCGCGGCGTACAGGCGGGCCGCGTCCACGCCCGCCACCCCGCCGGGGGTGCCGGTAATGGCGGCGAACGGCGGCCCGGTGCGGGGATCCCGGTAGTTGACCGGGTCGGCGATCAGGGCGCCGTCGCCGTCGAGCAGCCCGTAGTCCACCGCCCAGCCGTCGACGGCCACGGCGTCCAGCGGCCCGGCTTGGCTGGCCGCGGTGTATAGACCGTCCAGGATCCCGGCGAACAGCGCGCGGGCATCCCAGCGCAGTACGCCGCCGACCGGCCTTGGGTGATTGGCGAACCGGCTGACCTCATGCAGGGTGAAGCCGCGGCCGCTGCCCTCACCGACCACGACCCGCCCGTTCGAGGCGCCTAGGTCGATCGCCGCGACGCGGATCGCGGTGCTGCTCACGCCGGGCCAGTTAATCGCAGCTTCCTCGTCCCGATCAGTGAAACATTTCAGTCCGGTTGGTCGAAGATAACCAGGCCGAGAACCCATGTCAAGGGCTATGCAGGCGCGCGTCAGGCAATCTCGCTGCCGAGATGATCTGCTGCTCAGCTGCGGGCAGGCGCCACCGTAAAACCCTCACTTCGGTTGATACCCTGATAGGGACCCGGGTAGGAGATCATCAGGACTGTGATCGGCGTCACGCAGATCTGGAAATTCGAAGCACTGCAGAGCAGCTAATCATGTTACGTTTCATTCACGTTACGGGGGTGTCAGGTGGGCGTCAGCATCCGCGACGTCGCTGACCGGGCCGGGGTTTCGCTCGGTACGGTTTCGAATGCGCTGAACCGGCCTGACCGGGTCGCGCCGGCCACGCTCGAGCGGGTTCGCGCCGCGATCGAAGAGCTCGGCTTTATCCGCAACGAGGCCGCGCGCCAGCTGCGAACCGGGCGGAGCCGTACGATCGCGCTGCTGGTGCTGGACATAGGAAACCCCTTCTTCACCGATATCGCTCGCGGCGTCGAGTGTGTCGCGACTGAGCGCGGCCTCTCGCTGATCCTGTCGAGCAGCGACACCACGATCGACCGGCAGCGACACTACCTGTCGCTGTTCCAGGAACAGCGATCCTATGGCGTCTTGCTGACGCCGGTGGGACGCGACCTGTCCCGGGTCAACGAGCTGCGCAGGAACGGCGTCCCCGTGGTCCTCGTCGATCACGGCGCCAGCAGCAGGCAGTGCTCGGTGTCCGTCGACGACGTGGCCGGCGGCCGGCTGGCCGCGTCGCACTTGCTCGAGCTGGATCACCAGCGCATTGGCTTCGCCGGCGGCCCGGCCACCGTGCACCAGGTCGCCGACCGCATCGCCGGAGTCCGGCAGGCGATGGCGGAGGAAGGCCGGCCCGAGACCGACCTGACGATCGTGGACAAGGTAGGGATGACCGTCGACGCCGGCCGCGAAGCAGGCCGGACCATCTTGGACCTGCCGCGCCGGCGCAGGCCTAGCGCTGTGGTGTGCGGCAACGACCTGGTCGCGCTTGGGCTGCTCCAGCACGCGATGCGCCACGGCGTCGCGGTACCCGGGGAACTGGCGATCGTCGGTTACGACGATATCGGGTTCGCGAGCGCCGCCGCCGTGCCGCTGACCTCCGTGCGCCAGCCCAGCATCGACCTGGGCGCGGCAGCGGCCGAGCTGCTCATCGACGAGGTCGAGCGGCCAGCTGATCATCACCATCGCCAGGTTCGTTTCGACCCGGTTCTGGTGCCCCGCGAGTCAACCACCAACGCAGGCGCAAACGCGGAACCCGTGACCCCGGTCGCCCCGGCGGGGCAGGGCGCGGCTTAACCGGCGGCGGTCGCGCCGGGGGTCGCGGACCAGGAAGCTGAAGGCGCAGGCGAGGAGGGGAAGGCCACCACGGTGTCCAGCGCGGCGGGCAGCCCAGGTGGACACCGGCGTCGTCGTCGATGACCAGGTCCCGGTATGCACGGGCAGTTAGTGCCGCGCGTGGATGCTTTGGCCTAGATGTCTGCCAGCTGGGTGATAACGTCCGCCCTCCTCGGCGTGTCAGCGGTAGGCGGACGCGGCATGGTGGCAAGCCTGTTCGGCGATGCTGGCTGCGAGGTGCTTGAGACGCCGTTCGATGTCGCCGGGGGTTCCCGCGAGGGCGAGCGCGCGGGTGTCTAGGCGTGTGCGGCTGGGGCCGACGGTGATGGCTGCGGGCGGGATGGTGCCCTCGCGCTGGCAGTAGATCAGCATGCCGCCGTGGAGCGGACGGTAAGGTGCCCGGCAAGGTAGCAGTGAGCCGTGCGGCGACGAAGCGCTCGAAGGCGGTGTCGATGAGGAAGACCGCGGCGCCCGCTGAGCACTGCAGGGTCTGATTGCCCAGGATCAGCCGGGCGAGGTGCTCGGCGGGCCGCAGGTGCCCGTCAAGCCTGGTGAAGGCTGACGCCGCAAACAAGCGGATCACCGACGCCCTCGGCGTCCAGGACACCGGACCCGAGTCTGAACCCGGCGGCGAGGGAGACGACGACATCGAGCAGGCCTCCTGAAATGCCAGGTCAGAGGCGGAAAGCCGGGCGGACGGTCGGCGTAACCGCTCCCACCGCCCGTCCGTGGTTTTTCCGCCTCCGTACGTCGACGAAGCCCAGTACGCACGGACACATAGCGGACGGCGGCACCCCGGGACGGAGCCTCGAACGGCGTAGGTGCCGGTCAGCGACATGGGCCTCGGGTAGGAGGCACAGGCGGTAAAACCGTCGGCTCCGCGCCGGTTGCGTACGTTGTGAGCTTCACGTACTGAGCCAGTCACGCGCGACGAGTCCGGCTAGCTCTTCGAGCAGCGGCCCGGCCTGCGCGCGGCAGCGATCAAGGTCGGGCTCGATGTCAGCGAGCGCGTAAGCACCCGCGATACCCGCCGAGCGCAGCTGGTCAGGTGTCAGCGAGCACACTCCGGCCACCCCGACGACCGGCACTGCGGGGGCGAACGCAGCAACCGCGCGGGCCACCCCGACGGGGGCTTTGCCGTGCAGGGACTGAGCGTCAAGCGCGCCCTCGCCGGTGATGACCAGCCGGGCGCCGGGCAGTCGGCCGGCGAAGGAAAGCAGGTCGAGCATCAGCTCGATGCCTGGCCGCGTCCTGGCGCGCAGGAACGTCAGCGCCGCGAAGCCGAGCCCGCCCGCCGCGCCCGCACCGGGCTCCTCCCGCAGGAAACGGCCGAGTACCCCCTCGGTCACATCGGCCCAGCGGCGCAGTCCGGCCTCCAGGACGGGTACCTCATCCGGCGCGGCACCCTTTTGCGGGGTGTAGACAGCCGCCGCGCCGGTGTCACCGAGCAGCGGGTTGTCCACGTCCGTAGCCAGCGTGATCTCGGTGCCCGGCAGGTCGGCCAGCCCGGAGACGTCGATACGGTCCAAA
>Ga0302325_10007095_pt1 | contig 24973 bp, 17 predicted proteins | sample Palsa_T0_2_FD_201948 | JGI IMG/M metagenome (GOLD analysis project Ga0302325, IMG submission 201948) | Peat permafrost microbial communities from Stordalen Mire near Abisko, Sweden - Palsa_T0_2 | ecosystem: Environmental > Terrestrial > Soil > Palsa > Peat permafrost | place: Sweden: Abisko... | reverse complement strand
CGCGCCGCGGCGATCGCGCAGGACTACGTGGGCCGCCGCGCGATGAAGATCGCCGACGACGGCATCCAGGTCTTCGGCGGTCACGGCTTCATCCGCGACTACCCGCTCGAGCTCTGGTTTCGCAACGCGCGCTTGCTGACGGTTCACGAAGGCCCGGCGGCGGTGTGAAAGGCTAGGAGCACATGGTCGATTTCCGGCTTTCCACGAACGACACCGAGATCCTCGAGCAAGTGCGGCGCGAAGGGCTCGCCGTGCGCAAGCACGCCCGCTACTTCGACGACCACGAGGAGGAGCTCCCGCCCGAGAAGCTCCCGGAGGCCGACTCTTTCCCCCCCTTGAACGAGCGCGTGATGCGGCGGCCGGCCGACGACACCCCGGCGGCCACGTTCCAGATGCTCCTCGGCATGGCCCGCCAGTGGGGCGACGCGTTCCCGCTGCGCCAGCCCCCCGTCGCCCTCGGCAACGCGGCGCTGCAGGCGGCGGGCACCCCCGAGCAAAAGACGCGATGGGGGTCGACGGTGCTCTCGATGGCCATCACGGAGCCGGGGTGCGGCTCCGATTCGAAGGCCATCAAGACGACGGCGCGGCTCGACGGCGACGACTGGGTCATCAACGGCGAGAAGATCTTCGTCACCACGGGCATCCGGGCGCAGGGCGTCGTCGTGTGGGCCACGATCGACGCGCAGCGCGGGAGAGCCGGGATCAAGTCGTTCGTCGTGATGAAGGGCACGCCCGGCTTCGAGGTCACGCGCAAAGAGAAGAAGCTCGGCATCCGCGCGAGCGACACCGCGGCGCTGTCGTTCACCGATTGCCGCATCCCGCGCGATCACTTGCTCGGCGGCGACGAGACGGTGCCGCGCCAGGGGTCGGGCGGCTTCCGCGGCGTCATGAAGACGTTCAACATGACGCGGCCGGCGGTCGGCGCGATCGGCGTCGGCAAGGCCCGGGCGAGCCTCGACTTCGCCGAAGAGGCGCTGGAAAAGGAGGGCGTGAAGGTCGACTGGGAGCGCAGCCGCTACGCGCGCTCGGCGATCGAAGCGAAGCTCGTGCAGATGCAAGCCGACGCCGAGGCCGCGTCGCTCACGTGCTTGCGCGCGGGCTGGCTGGCCGACACGGGCGAGGAGAACAACGTCGAGGCGTCGATCGCCAAGGCCAAGGGCGGCGAGGTGTCCCGCACGGTGCCGCAGGGCTGCATCGAGATCCTCGGCGCGATGGGGGCAAGCCGCGAGCACCTGCTCGAGAAGTGGCTGCGCGACGGCCGCATCACCGACATCTACGAAGGCACCGGGCAGATCCAGCGCCTCATCATCGCGCGCGCGATCTTCGGGTACTCGTCGGAGGAGCTCGGCTGATTCGACACGGCGGGGGCGCCTCTTCCGTATGCCTGCGTTCATTCTCGTCGCCGTCTACGCGCTCGCGTTCCTCCTGCGTTTCGAGTGGCTGATCCACGTCCAGCACCCGCTCGACGCCGTCTATTCGGACGCGGGCGGCTACGTCGAACGCGCCGACTGGCTCCTCGCGCACCACACGCCGGCCGATCCACGCGTCCTCACGATCTACCCGTGGGGCGGTCATGCCCTCCTGGCCCTGCAGTTTCTCGTCGTGGGCCGGAACGCGCGCGTCGGGATCGCGGTGGCGGCGGCGCTCGTCGGTGCCATCCCCGCGCCATGCCTTGCCTACCTCAGCCTGCGGATCATGCCGAGCCGCCTGATCGCCGCTCTCGTCGGAGTCCTCGTGGCGGTCTGGTCTCCGCAGATCGCGTTCGCGGGTTTCTTCCTCTCGGAGATATGGTTCTCCGCCGCCATCGCCGCCCACGCGGCGCTCACTGTCGTGCCCTGGAAGCGTCCCTGGGGCAAGCTGGCCACGGGCGCCGTCGCGGCGATCGCCTTCGTCGTGCGGCCGCAGTTCGTCCTCACGTGGGTCGCCGACCTCGCCGCCGCCGCCGTCACCGCGCTGCGGCGCGGCGGGATTCCCCGGGCCGCGCGGACCACCGTCGGGCTCGCGCTCCCGATGGTCCTCGCCGTCGGCTTCAGCGCCGTGCGGCTGCACCGCCTCGCCGGGCGCTGGGGGCTCATCTCGGGCAATGACGAGATGACGCGCATCTGGGCGGACACCGACATCTGCCAGCTGCGTTCGAACTGGACGGCGCCGAACGGCGAGCGCTGGCACTACGGGTTCAGCCCACCGTCGAAGCCACCCCACAAGCCGAGCGACACCGTCGAATTCGAGGGGTTCATCGCCGACCCGGTGCTCCTGCGCCGCATCCGGCAAGAGCGGCTGCGCGGGGTCCCGTGGACGGCGCGCCTCGCGCGCAAGGCCCACAACGTGGCCCTCCTCTACGACAACCTGCCCTGGCCGGAGAGCAACTACAAGGACTGGGATTGGCGCTTCGATCTGCAGCGGGGATACGCGACGGCGCTGCTCTACGTCGTCTCGCCGCTCGCGCTCGTGGGGATCGTTCTCGGGCGCAAAAACCGCGCGCTCTTCATCGCCGCGGCGAACCTGTGCACGTCGGTGGTGTGCGCGGCTTTCTTCTTCGGCGAGGGGCGCTACCACGTGCCGTACGATCCGTTCGCCCTGCTGCTGGCGGTCGTCGCCTGCCACGAGATCACCAGGCGTGTCCGCGCCGCGCGGGCGCGCGGTACCGTCAGCTCGACGCGGCCACCACCACGAAGAACGCGAGGGCACACGCGGCGAACGACCATCCCGCGAAGCACGCCGCCGTCGCCGCCCGCGCCCAGCCCCGCTGATCGAGGAGCATGATGCTCCGGCCGAACAGGCAGACCGTCGGCGCGACGACGGGCAGGATGTACCGGAAGTCCCCGCTGCACGCCTTGGGGATCGACATGCGGAACGCGGCGAGGCTGGCGACGAACGTGACGGTGGCCACGAGCAGCGGCAGATCGGCGTACCAGTCCTCGCGGCGCGCGCGACGCAGCGCCGTGCCGAAGAGCAGCCACGCGAGCAGGCAAAGGAGCAAGACCGAGAGCGCGAGCCCGAGCACCGGCAGGGCCCGTGGGTGGTCGAACCCGAACTCGCCGAAGAGGCTACTCTTGAGGGTGAAGTTCCAGAAGAACTGCCGGCCCTTCGCGTCGTCGAACGCGCTCGTGAAAGGCTGCGTCACGAACGTTTTCACGTCGAGCCACAGGTAGTTGTAAGCCCGGTTGCCGACGGCCAGGTCGGCGCGGAGCCACTCGGCGTTGCCCACGAGGACGTTCGCGCGCTTGCCGTGCAACGCGTCGACGACGCCACGGCCGAGCGCGAGGCCGGCCGAGACGCCGAAGAGGACGGTCGCCGGCCAGGCGCGCCGGAGGAACGGCGCGAGCTTGCGCCCGTCGTCGAAGACGAAGCGAATGGCGAGCAGCACGCCGAGGATCACGAAGAGCAGCAGGGCGTTGGTCTTCGTGACCATGGCCAGCGCGCCCCACGCGGCGGCGAGGGTCAGGTCGCGGTCGCGCCCCGAGAGCCACCAGCGCGTGCCGAAGTAGAATCCGGCGCCGTAGAGCAGATAAAAGAGGTCGTCGTTGCCGATCCGCACCGAGTCGATGATGGCCGACGGCCAGAGGCACAGGAGGCCGGCGACGAGGGCCATGACGGCGGGGCGGCTCGCGAGGCGTCGCCCGAACGCGGCGTCGGGCAACGCGCGCATCCACACGGACGCGGTGGCGAGCGAGCACCCGAGAAAGCCGAGCTGGAACACGAGCGACTCGATCTGCAGGGCGCGCATGATCGTGCTGCGGTAAGACACCCCGACCGCCGTCAGCAGCTTCCACAAGCCGGACGACAGCACGTAGTAAAGCGGCGGCTGGTAGAAGGACCACCCCTCGTGCGGCGCGGGTAACGCCGCGTGCTGCAGGATGTACTCGATGTATTCGATGTGGCCGCCCTCGTCGTGCGCGCGCAGCCAGAAGGGCGTGACCGCCAGGTAGGCGAAGCGCAGCAGCGTCCCGAGGGCGAAGAGCGCCGTGACCGCGGCGGGGACGTTCATCCACGCCATCCCCGACGCGATCAACACCACGAAGGCGGCCACGGCGACGACGAGCTCCGCGCGGCTCGCCCCGTCGCCCCAGTCGCTCTTCACGTCGAGGCCCCCCGGGCCCCCGCCGTTCTCGACCCGCACGACGACGCGGCTATCGCCCGCGGGCAGGTACGCACCGAGCGGGAACCGAAAGCCTTCGCGGTAGTCGCGACGCTGCTGCTCGCCGACGCCGACGAGCGGAACCTCCCGTCCGCCCACCGACAGCGAGACGAAGTTGTCGTCGGGCACGAAGACGATCCACGGCCGCGCGAGCGGTCCCTTGTGCACTGCGAGCTCGAACTCGAGGATCTGTCCCGGGGGCGTGGTCGTGCTGTAAGGCAGCGCCACCGGCGCGCGCGCGCCACGCCCGAGGCGGACCGTGGCTCCGGTGACGCGGATCCCCGTGCACAGGCCCAGCACCGCGGTGACGACCAGCACGAGCGCCGCCACCGCCGCCGCGGCACGTCGCGCCTTGCCGGGGCTCACGCGGGGCTTCCCGCTGCGAGGCTCGCCCGGAGGCGACGGCGCAGCGCCGTGATCACGTACGTCCAGCCGAGGACCGCCAGCGGCAGGATCACGACGTCGAACGGGACTCGATAGCGAAGCTCGCTCTTGAGCAGCCACGACGTCACGAAGAGCGAGACGAGGAGCAGGAACGCCGGCTTGTGGGCAGCCAGCGGGCGCCTCGCGACGAGGAGGAGGCCGACGAGCATGCCGGGGAAGATCACGAACGACACGAGCATCCCGTACCCGCGGTTCAGGTCGGCCTCGACGGGGCCCGACGGCCAGAGCTGGTTGCCGAAGAACAGGTAATACACGTAGCGGACGCTCGTGAAGAGGACGCGCGGGTTGCTGCGGACGCACTGCCAGCCGGCCTTCCAGAAGTACGCGTCGTCCCAGAAGTACGCGGGCCAGTGCTTGTCGCCGCCTTCGCCGAGCTGCACGAAGAGCGGCGAGTGCCAGTAGGTCCCGCCGAGGTCGTGGTTGATCTTCGCGGGGCACTTGCCCTCGACGAAGTTCAGGGCGCCCGTGGCGGCCGCGATGCGGGCATGGCCGGCGACGCGATAGGTGGCAAGCGCGGTGATCGCTGCCACGAGGCAAGCGCCGGCGGCGAACGCGGCGGCGGCCTTCGCGGCGGCCCTCCACCGGGCCGGGACGGCGTAGGCGCGGCTCCGCCACACACGAAGCGCGATCCAGGCCATCAGGATCGGGCCGAGGAGCGAGTCGTTGCCCTTCATCCAGGCGGCAGCCATGTAGACGAAGCCGGCCGCGAGCGCGTAGGCCGGAGACCACGGGAACGGGCGGGCGGCGAGGAGATAGAAGAGAAGGGCCAGAAAAAATGCGAACGCCGTCTCGGCCATGAAGAAGCCGCCGAGCGAGATGAACGGGACATGGACCGCCGCGAGCGCGAGCACGACGAGCGCGGGCCCCTCGCGGAGAAACCGCGCGCTGCCCCGCCATGTCAGGACGATGGTGGCGACGCTCATCAGGAACTGGAGCTGGACGACGAGCGAGAGGCTCTGGGTCAGGCGAAGGGAGAGCGCCAGGAGCAGCGGGTATCCCACGGGATGAAACAGCAGGTCCTGGCCTCGGTGACCCGCGAGGATGCGGGACGCCTCGTCGACGTACGACTGCATGTCCGAGTAGACGTAGTCGTCGGGGGGGTGCAGGGCGTACATGAAGGCGAAGCGAATCGCGGCGCCGGCGGCGATGAGCCCCGCGGCGACCCAGAACAGGCGGCGGCGCGATCGAAGGACGCCGGCGACCCACAGCACGGCAACCAGGTACGGAACGAAGAGGATCACGACGGCGACGTCGAGCAGCCCCATCGTCCGGTCGAAGGGCGACGGTCGGAACTTCAGGCCCCAGGGACCTCCGTTGTTGTGGATCGACAGCGCGATCGCGTTCGGCCCCTCGTGGACGTAGGCGCCGAGATCGACGTCGAATCCGCTGCGCCAGTCGCAGAGCGCCGTCGCGTCGAGCTTCTGCAGCGGATAGACGTGGCCGTTGACCTCGAGGCGCGTCAGGCAGTCGTCCGGCGTGATGTGGACGACGCCCTGCACCGGCGACCTCTCGTGGAGGGTCGCCTCGATGCGGTAGTCGGCGGCGTCGGGCCGGGACTCGTCGGTGAACGGCGGCGTGACGCCGAACCGGCCACCGCGCGGCGGCACGACGACGGCGTTGGTCAACCGCGGGAGGTCGAGCGCCCCGAACGCGACGATGCCGACCATCCCCGCGAGGAAGAGCAGGGTGAGAAGTGCGATGATTCTCCGGGAGCGTTCGGCTTGCCGCATCATCACACGCGGCGCACGAGGGCAAAGTGCGATCGCGCGTGCCTGCGGCTCGCGATACGGCGCCCGATCGCGGCGCCGAGCAAGCGCGTCCCCAGCTGCGACGCCGTCTCGTCGCGCTCGAGCCGGAAGCCGCGCGCCTCGAGCCACGCCGGGACGGTGCCAGCCTCGAACCCGTTGCGGAACGGTTCGCCCGCGAGCCGCACGATGAGCCGGCGGCCGTACCCCGCGCGCGATCGGTCTTCGATCAGCGACTTGTCCATGAACGTGATCGCCGCCGGCGATCCGGGCGCCGAGTACCGGCGGATGCACTCGAACGTGGCGTCGGTGGCCTCCGGGGTGAGGTACATGAGCACCCCTTCGAGGACGGTCATCGTGGCGGCCGACGCGTCGTGCCCTTCGCTCACGAGCCGCGCCGGGAGCTCGGAGAGCGGCCGCTCGAAGTTCCACGGCACGAACACGACGCGGCCCGCGGGCAGGTCATCGGCCAGGACCGCGCGCTTCTTCTTCTGCGTGGCGGGGTGGTCGACCTCGAACACGGTGGCCCCCGAGAGCGCGGCGAGGCGCCACGCGCGGCAATCGAAACCGGCGCCGAGGAGCACGATCTGGCGGCCGCCGGCGCGCGCGAACGCGACGATGTCGTCGTCGATGACGCGCGTCCGGAGCTGCATGTAGATGGCGAAGCGGCGGAGGTAGCCGCGAAACCAGAGCCGCGCGGTCGCGGAGGCGACGCCGTTCACGTCGCCCTTGGGCCCCCGAAAGCCGTGGAAGGTGCGCGAGAAACGCACGCCGTACGGGTCGTCGATGAGCCGCAGGCGCTCGGGCAAGAAGGCCCCGAGACCGCGCATCGCGGCCACCCAGGCGGCGGTGAAGCTGGGCGTCTCGTCTCGCATCGAGCGCCGCGCACTATGAGCGAGCTGGGCCCCAGTGCCAACCAGCGAGATCGAGAGGACCGCCAGAGGCCCCCCAAATCCGGTGGGGAGCTCGAGGGGAGCGGAGGTCGCTCCCCTCGACCGTGCTCAATGCGCGTTGATGTTGTTCGGGACGCCCGGGTTGAGGCCGATGACACCTCCGTCGGCGGCCGGCGGCAGGCTCGGAATCGAGATGTTCAGCACCACGTTGCCGATCTGCCGGTACTCGAGCAAATCGTTGGCGGGCGTCTGCACGCCGTAGCCGGCGAAGGTCAGGCTCAGGTGCGTCGCGTCGATCTGCGTCGCGGTGGGCGCGTAGAGGCGCTCGGCGAACCAGGGCTGCGTCGGGATGAGCGGCGGGTTCGCCGGGATGGTCACCGTCTGGCCCGTGGCCTGGTTGGTCGCGGTGATCGGGTTGATCGAGGCGATCGGGTTGTTGATACCGTTGTAGACGGTCCAGTTCATCATGTCGGACGACTCGGCGTAACCGATGTAGTGGAACGCGTCCGAGTCGCCGTCGAGGCAGTTGCCGGCGGAGAAGTACAGGCCCCAGCGCGTCTGGTTACCGAAGATGTCGATCAGCGTGCCGCGCGGGCTGACCCAGCGAGTCTGGTTGTAGTCGACGGTCGTCGGGCTGCTCAGGCCATTGACCGCGCCAAGGTCGGTGAAGTGGATGCCGTCGGTCGTCGTCGCGAGACGCACGGTCGCGATGTCGTGGTTGGTCTTGCTGCTGAACGGCGCCTTCGTGCACTACTCCGACGTGGGCAGCGCCGTCGATCCGGTGTCGTCGCCGTTGAGGATCTTTTGCACCCAGAGGACGGTGATCGGCGAGCCCGCGTCCGCGGTGGGCGACGTGGGGAAGACGGCCATGATCCCGTCCGGATCGATGAGACCCACCGTCTGCGCCACCGGGATGGGCGCCGAGGAGTCCGGCGTCTGGCTCAGCACGGACGCAATCGACTTGAAATCGTTCGCGCCGACGTAGGTGGTACCGGACTGAGGGTTCGTGTTCCAGAGCGGGAACTTGGGGCTCGGGCCGCCGTTGGCGCCCTGTGAGCCGGTGGCATTGAGATTGATGACCCACAGCGGATTGCCGTCGACGATCTCGGTGCTGGTGCCCGGGATGTTGTTGGTGTTGCGATCGAGCAGGTAAAGGAACTGTCCCGTCGCCGAATTGCCCGCACCGGGCAGCTGGATGATGGCGGCATGGCCCCATCCGTCATCGTCCTGGGAGTTGTTGGCGAGCGGATAGCTCGTGTTGGCGTTCGTGCCGGTGATGGCCCCCGGGCAGCCGTTGCCCGCGTCGAAGAACATGTTGTAGCCGCCGCTGACCGGGTTGGTGTAGTCCGGGTTCAGCTCCAGCACGTTCTGCATGAAGTACCAGGTCCTGCCGTTGTCGCCGGACTCCCCGACGAGCACGGCCTCGTCCAGATCCTTGGGCCTCCAGTCGAAGAGACCGACGATCGGGGGTGCGTTGCCGACGAACGACGCGATATCCGTGACCGTGAGGGGCGAGTTGTAGACGAGGGGGAAGTAGGCCGGCGTCAGAGGGACCATCGGGTCGGTCTCCCCCGTCTCGAACTTGCTGCCAGTGACGTGCGTGATGCGCGTCGACGTGCCGCCGTCGTAGCGGCACAGCGCCGACGCCGGGTCCTCGACGTTGCCCGACGCGAGGAAGGGCGGGCCGCCATCGTTGGAGTTGATCGTCTGCGTGTTGTTCGGATCGGCCGCGAGGTCCGTGAGCATCGGCGGCGTGCCGCCGTTCGCCGAACCCTGGCCGATGGCCGTCCCGAGGTTCATCAGCGCGACCACCGGGCCGGCGTCGGGCGCGAGCGTCGTGAAGAGGGCCTGCGGGGCGACGGCTGCGTCGCTCGCGTCGATCGCGCCGGCGTCGGAGCCGCCGCCGAGGGTCGCGTCGATCGAAGCGTCACCGGACGTGTCGCACTGCACCATCACCGTCGCGGCGTTCGCTGGACACGGCAGGCCGCCGTCGGGGATCGGCCCGTCGCCGACCGTGACCGTCACCGCGATCGAGCCGGGCGCGGTGCACGTGAAGTTCGTCGTCGCCGACTCGGCCGCCGAGAACGTCCCGCTCCCAGCGGTCCACGCGTACGTGGTCGCGCTCGGGTTCACCGACGTCGCGGCTGCGACGATGGTGATCGTCCCGCCGATGGTCGTCTCGCCGGGGCTGACCGAGACCGAGCCCGTATACACGGAAGCGCACGCGTAGGTAGGCGCGCTGACGGAGACCGAGCCCGCCTCGGGCGCGGTGGGGTTGCACTGGAGGTTGTCGGTGATCGTCGTCGTCGTCCGGGCGGTGACCGAGAAGGTGGCGGAGCCCGAACACGTGACGGTGCCGTCGGCCGACGTGCCCGAGATCGCGATCGCGTAGTTTGCACCCGCCGGCACGCCGCCGACCTCGAAGCTTATCGTCTGACTGTTCTGCAGGTTGACGGTGCCCGTCTGCGAGTAGTTGTTCGGGCCGGTGATCGTCCACGTCACCGAGTTGACCGTCTCACCGCCGGGCAGCGTGAGCTCCATCCCCAGTTGACCGGTGTTCTCGGAGGCAGCACCAACCGCCGTCGACGGCGCGCCTTGGACCTCTCCGCCGTTCGACGAACAGGCGATCTGGTCCAGCAAAGACACGGCCGCGACGCCGCAGCCGAGGAAGAATGCCGAGCTCCTGAGGATCGAACGAACGATGGTGGGTCGCATGACGCTCCGACGTGTGACGCCTTGTGGGCAGTGGGACCACGTGAGAGCAATCGGCCTGCCATGGGCAGCGCCCGTGCTTTTTCCGCGCTTCCTGAGAAAGCCGCCCCGCCGGTCCACCGATTTTCGGAAGACACCGTCTGACTTCCGGATGCTTCCGGCTTAGAAAATGGCGCGCCTTACCTGGAACATTGTTTGCTTGGATTCTCGCCGCTCACGGACCGACAATCGGAGGTTTGCTTTCATGGTGACTTCAGCGACTTCTTGCGTATCGAGCCGCACCCGCCGTCCACGCTCGCTGCTCGGCCTCTTCGGGGTCGGCGCGCTCGCATGCCTGGGCGTGGCCCTCACGCCGGGCACGGCGCACGCCCAGGGCGTCTACGTCTATGGCCCGCCGCCGCCCCCGCCCCCGCCGCCCCCGCGGTACTATTACTATGATCCGGAGCCGCCTCAGGCGCTGGCGCTGGGCTTCGATCTGGAAGGCGCGGTCCCGGTCAACTTGCCGGTCCTCGATGGCAACAACGTCCAGGGGGGCGGCGGATTCAAGGTGCGCATCGGCGAGCAGTTCATGCTGCGGCCCCGGCTCCGGATCACCCCGGAGGTGGGCTACGCGTACGACCACCTCTTTGCCAGCGACGACATCGGCAACTCGTACGACTGGGACATGCACCGCGTCTTCGTCGGCGCGCGCCTGTCGTTCGGGCATTTCGTCGCGCCCGTGCTCTATGGGCACCTCGGGTACGGCTGGCGCGTGACGGCCGAACCGAACGTAGAGCAGGCGAGCGGCTTCGCGTGGGACGTGGGCGCCGCGCTCGACTTCCGGCTGATTCCGCACCTGGGACTCGGCGTTCACATCGAGTACGACGAGCTCGACTCGAACCCCTACGCGCCCGAGTGGGTCAGCTTCGGTGCCCACGCCGACGTGATTTTCTAGCCTCGTATCGAGGCGCGCCTCGAAGGGCGTTGGGGTGCTAAAATGACCATGGTCCGATCCATGGTCACCTCGACCGCGACGCCCCTCGTGGCCAACCGCTACGTCGTCGAGGAGGAGCTCGCGTCGGGCGGGATGGGGATCGTGTACCGAGTGCACGATCGCTCCACGGGCGAGAAGCGCGCGCTCAAGCGGCTCAAATCGGACGCGACGGCGCACCGGTATCTCGTCGAGGCGTTCGAGCGCGAGTACCAGGTGCTGGCGGGGATCGATCACCCGCGCATCATCCGCGTCTACGACTACGGCGTCGACACGGTCGGCCCGTACTACACGATGGAGCTGCTGGTCGGGCAGGACATGCGCCATGCCGCGCCGATGCCCTATCGCCTCGCGTGCCGGTGCTTGCGCGACGTCGCGACGTCGCTCGCGCTGCTGCACGCCCGTCGGCTCTTGCATCGCGACCTCAGCCCCCGCAACGTCCGTGTCACGTCCGATGGCCACTGCAAGCTGCTCGATTTCGGGGCGCTCTCTTCGTTCGGCAACGTGAGCCTCGTCGTCGGCACCGCGCCCGCGATTCCGCCCGAGGCGCTCGGCGGCGCGCCCCTCGACCAGCGCTCGGACCTCTACTCGCTCGGGGCGCTCGCCTACTGGATGTTCACCGGAACGCATGCGTACCCGGCGCACCGGTTCGAAGAGCTCGAGACATTCTGGAAGACGCCACCCGCCCCGCCGAGCACGCTCGCCCCGGACCTGCCGCCCGAGCTCGACGAGCTGGTGCTGTCGCTCCTCAGCCTGGACCCACGCGCCCGCCCAGCGAGCGCCGCCGAGGTCATCTCACGCCTCAACACCGTCGCCGACCTGGCCGCCGAAGACGCCGACGACGTGGAACGCCTGGCGGAGAGCTTCCTGCTCACCCCGCGGTTCGTCGGCCGGACCGAGGCGCTCGAACACGTGCGGCTGTCGATTGAAGCGCTGAGCCAGGGGCGCGGAGGCGCGCTGCGCATCAAGGCCGTCGCGGGCATGGGGCGCACCCGCATGCTCGAGGAGATCGGCGTGCGCGCGCAGGTCGCCGGCGCGGGCGTCGTCCGCGTCGACGCGAGCACGTACCGGGACTGGAGCGGGACGGCGCGCGCGCTGGCCCTTCGCCTGCTCGACTCGCAGCCGCGCGTCGCGCGCGAGCGCGCCGAAGCGTACCGGTCGGCGCTCTCGGTGCTCGGGCCGGACGTCGAGGCCCGGCTCGCGACCGGGGGATCGGGGCGCCCTTCGGCCACCAGCATGCCGCCCGCGGCCGCGGATGGCCCCGTCAGCCGCGCGCCGGCGAGCAGCGGCACGCACCTCGACCAGTGGTTCGTCGAGATGAGCCGCATCAAGCCGCTCGTCGTGCAGGTCGACAACGTCGACGACGCCGACGACGCGAGCCTCGGTCTGCTCGTCGCGCTGGCCAAGGCCTCGACGGAGAACCCGCTGCTCATCGTCGTCTCGGAGCGCACCCGCCGGCAGCCTCGGGACTCCTCGGGCCTCGGCACGCTGCGAAGTCAGTGCGCGCGCATCGAGCTCGAAGGGATCTCCAAGGCCGAGACTCTCGAGCTCTGCGAGTCGCTCTTCGCGGGCGCGCAAAACGTCGAGCGGTTCGCCGACTGGCTCTACGGCCGCACCGAAGGCTGCCCGCTGCACTGCATCGAGATCTCGCGGCGCCTGCTGGTCGATCGCGTCATCCGTTACATCGACGGGATGTGGGCGCTGCCCGCGGACCGGCCGACAGCCGAGCTGCCGTCGGGCCTCGAGGAGGCCATCTCGCTGCGCCTCGTGCTGATGAGCGAGCCGGCGCGGGGCCTCGCCGAGTGCCTGTGCCTGCAGCGCGAGCAGCCGACGCTCGCGGTGTGCCGGCGCCTCGTGGGCGACAGCGACGAGATGCGCGTCCTTCACGTGCTCGACGAGCTCGCGCGCAACGACGTCCTCTACGCGGACCAGGGCGGCTACCAGTTCAGCAGCACCGCGCTGCGCGACGCGCTCGTCGCGGGAATGGACTCCGCGCGCCGCGAAGAGAATCACCGCCGGCTCGGCGAGGCGCTCGCCTTCCTCGCGGGCCCGGCCGAGGACGAGGCCCGCATCGAGGCCGGGTGGCACTTGATCCAGGGCGCCGACGACATACGCGGCGCCGACATGATCGCGGAGGTCGCGAGCAACAGCGCCAAGGTGCGCCAGATGATCGCCAACCTCCACCACGTCGGCCGCCCGATCGAGGCCGCGCTGCAGGTCTACAAGCGCCACCGCCGCTCGATCTACGCGCGCGTGCCCCTGCTCGCCGCGCTCGCCCACGCCAGCTACTACGAGGACCGCAGCTGGGGCGACCGCTACGGCGACGACGCGCTCGACGCGTGCGAAGACCTCTCGGGCGTGCGCACGGCCCGAACGCTGCGGCGCTTCTTCGGGCGTTGGCTCGCCATGGTGATGGGCATCTTCCTCGCGATGATCCGCTTCCACCTCGCCCCCAAGCGCGAGCGGCGGTACCGGTTCCAGGAGATGCTCGTGCAGCTGTGCGGGGCGGTGACCACCCTCACCGGCACCGCGGCGCTCTCGCTCGACATCGAGCGCGCGACCAAGGTCACGCAGGTGCTCGAGCTCTTCTCCGCGCTGCCGAACCGGCTCGCCCCCGTCGGCATCTATCAGTTCTGCCTGGGCCTGCGCGAGATCGGGCGCGAGCGCCAGGCCAAGGCGTACCGGTCGTTCGAGACGCTTCTGCCTCGCTTCGAGGACCCGCACTTCTACTGGGAGCTGCCCGCCGATGCGCACATCCTCTACGTCACCGGCGCGCACTTCGCGCGGGGCGTCTTTGCCACGATGCGCGCCCACGGGCAGGCCGCGCTCGAGAGCGCCGACGCGCTCGAGGCGTCGGGCCTCAAGATGTACGCGATGATCGCGAGCGAGCTGCGCTTCCTCTACCACATGAACCGCGGCGAATTCGCGGCCGCGGCGCCCCATCGCGAGCTCGTCGAGCTGCACGCGGCGCATGTGGGCTCGGCTTGGCAGGTCGAGACGTGGGAGCCCGCCGCGCTCATCCCCATCGCGTCCCGCCTGCGCGACGTCACGTCGCTCACGCAGATCACCACCCGCCTCGAGCAGCTGGCCATCGCGGTCCCGTCGCTCAAGCTGTACCGGCGGCTCGCGTATCTGGCGCTGATGCGGGCACGCGGCGCGTTCACCGAGGTAGAGCAGGCGATCCTCGGGCTGCTCGGCAGCACGGAGCCGCGCTCGTTCATCGGCTGGGCGCAGACCGTCGCCATCACGGCGCGGGCGCTCAACGAGGTAGGCGACCACGACACCGCGATGAGCCTCTGCGAAGACGCCCTCGTGCACATCAACGACGAAGACCGCGAGTGGGTCTCGCTCTTCCTCGACCTCGACATCGAGATGGCGCTCGCGCAGGCGGGCCTGGGCGAAGTCGACAAGGGCTTCGCGCGCATCGACGGCCTCCTCGAACGATTCCGCGATTGCGACCACCCGCTGCTCCAGGGCTCGCTGCACGAGGCGCGGGCGCGCATCGCGTGGAAGGCGGGCCAGGTCGCCGAGTACCTGCATAGCCTCACGATCGTCGAGCGCTGGTATCGAGGGACGGGCACGCCGGCGCTCATCGCCAAGTGCGAGCGACTCGCGTCGCTCCGCGATTCCCGCGAGGGGCGCCCCGCATCGAATCCCGGCCTCGACGAACCGCTCACGGAGGACGCGCAGACGCGCCTCCGGGGCACCACCGGTACGGCCGACCCCGCCGACGTCCCGACCGCCGCTGCGGCCGTGAAGCGAGCGGCGAGCACGTGAACGACGGCCCGCCGAGCGTCGCGCGCAAGCGGCTCATCCTCGCCACGTGCTGCGCCGGGGTGCTGATGGTCTCGATGGACGTGACCATCGTGAACGTCGCGCTGCCATCGATCCGCAAGGAGTTCGGCGCCACCGTGTCGGCTCTGCAGTGGACCATCGACGCGTACACCGTCGTCGTCGCCAGCTTTCTGATGCTCGCGGGGTCGACGGGCGATCGGGCCGGACGGCGCCGCACGTTCCAGATCGGGCTGTCGCTCTTCAGCCTGGGATCGCTGCTCTGCAGCCTCGCGCCGTCGATCGAGACGCTCGTCGTCTTCCGGATGATGCAGGCGCTGGGCGGCGCCATGCTCAACCCCGTCGCGATGTCGATCGTCGTGAACGTGTTCACGGAGGCGAAGGAGCGGGCGCGCGCCATCGGCGTCTGGGGCGCCACGTTCGGGCTGGCGCTCGCCGTCGGGCCGATCGTCGGCGGAGCGCTCACCGAGACGCTCGGGTGGCGCTCGATCTTCTGGATCAACCTTCCCATCGCCGGCGCGGCCATCTTCGCGACGGCGCGCTTCGTGCCGGAGTCGCGCGCGGCCCGGGTGCGCCGGTTCGACGGGTTCGGTCAGGTGCTGGTGGTCGTCGCGCTCGCGGCGCTCACGTTCGGCGTGATCGAGGGGCCGCGCGGCGGGTGGCTCTCTCCGGCGATCGTCGGGCTCTTCGTGCTCGCCGCGGCGGCCGGCGTCGGCCTGGTCGCGGTCGAGAGCCGCCGGCACGACCCGCTCATCGACTTGCGCTTCTTTCGCAGCGCGACGTTCTCGAGCGCGACGCTCCTTGCCGTCCTGGCCTTCTCCACGTTCAGCGCGTTTCTGTTCCTCAACTCGCTCTACCTGCAAGAGGTGCGCGGGTTGCCGGCCTTCCGCGCGGGGCTCTGCCTGCTGCCCACCGCGGTCGCCGTCGCGGGGTGCGCGCCGCTCTCCGGACGCCTCGTCGGGCGCGGGCAAACGCGGGCGGCGCTGGCCATCGCGGGGAGCGCGATGATGCTCGGCGCCCTCGGGCTCACCCGGCTCGAGGCGGGCACGTCGCTCGCGTGGCTCCTCGCATCGTACGGCGTCTTCGGCGTGGGCTTCGGGTTCGTGAACGTACCCATCACCGACACAGCGGTCTCCGGGATGCCGCGCGCGCAGGCCGGGGTCGCCGCGGGCATCGCCTCGACGAGCCGTCAAGTGGGCGCGTCGCTCGGCGTGGCCGTCGGCGGATCCATCGTGGGGTCCACCCTGCGCGCGGCCGTGCACCCGGACTTCGCGGCTGCGACGCACCCGGTCTGGTGGCTGATGGTCCTGTGCGGCGCGTCGATCGCGATCCTCGGCTTCGCGTCGACGAGCGCGTGGGCCCGGGCGACGGCAAGGCGCGTGGCCTACCTCGTCGACGACCCCGACGCGCCGCCCGACGATGCGGCCGTGGTTCACCACGCCGCCGTCTGAGGCGCCGGCGACGCGAAGGTTACGCGACGCCCTTACCGCCGTTTGCTAGCCTCGCGCGCCGTGGCGAGCACGATCATCGAGAGCCGCACGCGCGACGTCGGCGGCATGGCTGTCCGGCGGCTCCTTCCGGCAGCGCGACTGCGCCACGTGGGCCCCTTCGTCTTCTTCGATCACATGGGGCCCGTCGCCCTGGCGCCTGGGCACGGGCTCGACGTACCGCCGCACCCCCACATCGGTCTCGCGACGGTGACGTACCTCTTCGACGGCGAGATCCTCCACCGCGATAGCCTGGGATCCGAGCAGGTCATCCGCGCGGGGGACGTCAACTGGATGGTCGCGGGGCGTGGGATCGTGCACTCCGAGCGAACGCCCGCGGGCCTTCGCGCGCAGGGCAGCCGGGTGCACGGGCTGCAGACGTGGGTCGCTCTCCCCGTCGCGGAAGAAGACATGGCGCCCCTCTTCGAGCACCACCCGATGGCGTCGATCCCGACGGTGCGTCGCCCGGGCGCCGAGCTGCGCGTCGTCGCGGGCACCGCGTACGGCGAGCGCGCCCCGACGCGCGTGCTCTCGCCCACCCTTTACGTGCACGCCCGGCTCGACGCCGCCGCCGTCCTCGAAGTGACGGGAGAGCACGAAGAGCGGGCCGTCTACGTCGCGACGGGCGCGGCCGAGATCGACGGCCACGTGCTCTCGGGCGGGACGATGGTCGTCCTCGAACCGGGTGCGCGCGCCGAGCTCCGCGCCACGCAGGCGACCGACGCGTTCCTCGTCGGCGGCGCGCCGCTCGAAGCCGCGCGGCACATCGAGTGGAATTTCGTCTCGAGCTCCAGGGAGCGGATCGAGCAGGCCAAGAGCGACTGGAAGGCCGGGCGCTTTCCCAAGATCCCCGGCGACGCGATCGAGTTCGTGCCGCTGCCCGAATGACCCCGGGCGCCGCGCGACGTCACGGCAGCTCGGCGAGCACGGTGAAGGGCTGGCCGTCGGCGCGCCTGGGCGGCGGGCCGCCGTCGCGCGAGCGCCACGCGCCCGTGTATCGCTCGCGGCCGATGCGGTGGTTGAGCACGACCTCGATCTCGTAGACGAAACCGCGGCGCCAGAGCTTCGTCGCGAGCGAGGGCGGGAACGCCATCGCGCGGTCGGTCGTCTCGGGTGGGATGAGGCTCAATGGTGCGCGCGCCAGCAGCGAAGACCGAACGTCGAACGTCCAGTCGCCGGGGGCCTCGTCGCCGACTTCGAACCAGCACTCGATGCGCGGTTCGACGCCGCCGAGCTGCCGCGTGCCGAGCAGGCGTACGCCGCGGGTGAACGCCGTGGCGGTGCGCCGGTCGAGCGCCTCGTCGATGCGCGCCCTCCATCGCGCGGCCGCCGGAGCGTCGTCCGAGGCGACCGCCACGTCGTACGCGATGCGTACCTCGTCGAGCGTGCCGGGCTCCCCGGGCGGAGCGACCGCGGGCTGGTCGAGGTGCGTGCGCCACTCCCACGTCTTCCACGGGTCGGGCGCCGTGCCGACCGCGCGAAGGCGGTCGGTTCCGCCGTAGAAGAGCCACTCCAAGGGGTTTGGCTCGCGCTCGTTCAGCGAGTACGCGTCGATCGGCGCGGGAGCTTCGCGCTGATCGACCACCCACGCGTCGCCGTACGCGCGGACGTGCGCCATCGCGGCGACCTTTCGCTCGTCGCCCACCGACAGGCCACTGGCGCGCGCGAGCCAGAAGGGGTGCTTGGACACGTCCCCGCCCAGCGCGGGGAGGTCTGCGTCGTTCCAGCGCGCTTGCGCCACCCAGAGAAACTCCCATCCCCAGGTCAAGCTGTGGGGCACATCGACCGCGGCCCCCGTGATGCCGGCGGGCATGTGCGGCCGGATCACGTCCCGCACGACGTAGAGAATGTCGAGCTGACTGCGGATGGCGTTCCCGTGCTCGTCGAAGCGCCCGCCGGTGCGGCGCCAGACCCAGAGTGACTCGACTCCGTCGTGCGCCATCGCCGCCACCGGGACGAGCCCGATGGCGAGCGCCGCCGCCGCGGCGAGGCCGGCGGGAGCCGGGCGGAACCGCTTCACGACCCGCGCGATCACGTCGCCCCCCGCCTCGCTCAGCTGCGTGAGGCCCAGCGCAAAGTACGCCGCGAAGTAGTGCGACCAGAAGATGTGGACGTCGGCGCCCTTCTTGAAGGCGACGTACTGAACGGTGCCCCCGAAGAGGATGCCGAGCGCGTACGTCTCCTCGTCGGTGCGCCGGGCGAAGAACTGCAGGAGGCACACGGGCAGCGCGAGCTTGCCGATGGCGATCGCCAGGGGGGTGAAGCTGAAGTCGATCCACCCCCTTCGCGCGCGGAGCACCTCGGCCAGCGACTCGACCCGGCCGCCTCCGCGGTATTCCTCGGCGCCCAGCCACTGAGGGATCTGCTCGGCGTGGGCGAAGAGGCCGATCGACCACACGAGCAGCGCGATCCCGATGACGACGCTCAGAGTCCACCAGCGGGCGTACGGCGCGAGGCGCAAACGCGGGCTCAGGCGCGCGGGCAGGACGAACGCGCGGAGGAACGCCCATCCCAGCGTGGGCATGACGAGAAGGTAGCCGCACCAGTCGCCGAGGCAGTCGATCCCGAGGCCTGCGAGGCTCAAGACGAGATAACGCGACTGCCCCGTCGCCATGTGGCGCGTGTGCCCCCAGAAAAAGAGCAGCGTGCCGAAGATGCAGATGGTCTCGAGGTTCCAGTACGTCGAGAAGCCGACGGCGATCGGCACGACGACGTACGCCGCCGCGGCCACCGCGCCGAGCGCCCGGCCTCCACGCTCCTTGCCCAGCCCGTAGAGCAGGAGCGGGATCCCCATGCTCGGGAGGATCACCGGGAGATGGATCAGCGCGTCGTGGTGGCCGAAGAGCCAGTAGACCACCGCGGGCCCGTAGTACTGGCCGTAGGGGTGGTGGCACATCAGCGTCGCGCCCTCGGGGCGGACGGCCGAGTACCAGGCGCGCGCCGGGTAGAGGATCTTCCACCGGATCATCTGCTCGGAGGCCATGAACGTGCCCGCGAGGCCGGCCCCGATGTGGCCGGCCCCCGGAATCCCGCCCATCCCCCAGACGATGGTGAACGCGAACCACGCGCACGCCACGACCAGAACGACCGTCGCGATGCGGTCGAGGGTCGGCTTGCGGCGGGCGGCGGGGAGGCCGTCGACGCTCACAACTCGATCTTGTGCTCGCCGGCGGAGTCGATGGGCGCGCCGGGCGCGCGATCGAACTGCGCCACGAAGGCGCCGAGCAAAGACCGCAGGTGGGCCACTTCGGGCGATCCGGCCAGGTCTTCGTAGCGATCGTGCATCTCGTAGTAGTCGGTCGGCCACGTGTAGAGCTCGTACGTGCCGCGGGCCCGATTGAGGATCAGGTTGTACTTGGAGTTGCGCGCGGACACCGTGTCGAGCGGGTCCTTGCCGCGGTAGGCGAACTCGGGCAGGAAAAACTCGTGGAACGTGACGCGACTGGGGTCGCGCTGCGTCCCGAGCAGCTCGGGGATGAGGCTCGTTCCTTCGACGGCTTGCTTGTCCTGCACCCGGAGAAGATCCGTGATCGTGGGGACGATGTCCATCGTCGTGACCTGGTCTTCGACGACGTGCGGCTTCAGGCCAGGGCCTTTGACGAGCAAGGGGACGTGCAGCGTCGCCGTGTAGAGGTCGTACCCGTAGTGGTAGTGGCGCGACTCGGGGACGGGGTGGAACACCGTCGAGTGGTCGGCCGTGAAGATCACGTAGAGCGGCTCGGGCCGGCCGGCGAGCGCGTCGAACAGCCGAGCCACCTCGGTGTCGATGTGCCGGAGCTCCGCCTCGTAGAGCGACTTCTCGGAGTGGTCGTCGTACGTCACGCCCGGCAGCGGCTGATACGGCGGGTGGGCGTCGTAATAGTGGATCCACATGTAGAGTGGCCGATCGCTCGTCTGCGAAAGCACGCGCAGCGCGGCATCGGTGACCTGCGCGGCGTTGTGCTTTCCGGCGGCCAGGGCCGACGTGTCGACGATCTGGAAGCCGCGCGTCACGCTCGGCCAGCGCGGCCGATCGAAGTACGAGGTCGGCAGGATGGCGACCGTCTGGTAGCCCGCGTCGTCGAACGCGTCCTGCAGCTGGCGCTCCTTGTCGCCGATCGAGTACGGAATGCGCGGCGCGTAGTTGAAGACGAGCTGCGAGTCGAACCGGGACGTGAACATCGACGGGAACGACAGGCGCGTCGACGGCCCCTGCGAGTAGCAGTTGGAGAACTGCACGGCGTTCTCGGCGAACGCGTCCACATGAGGCATGAGCGACACGGTGCCGCCGAACGCCTTGAGGCGCGGCGCACCCAGCGCGTCGACCGTGATGAGCACCACCGACGGGCGCTCGGGGAGGTTGGGGTGCGAGCCGATGCGGCCGCGCGGTTTCAGGGCGACGGGCGACAGGTCGGTGCCGTCGCAGTCCTCGTCGATGCCGTTGTTGGGGATATCGACGGCGCCCGTGTGACGCCGCGGATCGAAGGGCGCGCAGTCGCCGCCGCCCAGGATGCTAATCTGCCCGTCGCGGTCGAAGTCGAGCGCGAGGGTCCACACCGCGTATCCGATCTCACCGCTGAGCGCGCGGTCGAACGCGAGCGTGCGCGCGGCCGTGGACTCGGGCCGGATGAACGGCGCCGCGACGATGCCCGCCACGCAGCCGAGCGCCACGAACACCCTCGCCCCCCGGGTGAACCGCGTGCGCGACGGCTCCGGCGCAGACCCCATCAGCACCGAGGCCATGGCGCCCGCGAGCCCCGCGAGCACCGGGATCGCGTCGCGCCAGGGCAAGGCCGAGAGCTCGATCCGGTAGCGGAACGCCAGCACCCCGAGCGCGACCAAGAAGCCCCCACCGAGCAACGCCGGGACAGGCCAGGGTCGCGACAGCACCGGTTGAAGGCCCGGCCGCTCCCATCCAGCTTCGACCGCCGCGCGCGCCGCGCGCGACACGGGCGCCCACACGAGAACGATCGAGGCCGCGAAGAGCACGTGCGACAGCGTGATCGCCAGGATCAGCGTGTCCGGTCGCGAGAACTCGAAGAGAAGCCAGAGAACGAGGTGGTACGTCGCCTCGCACCACACGGCCAGCAGGACGGTGAGGGTGAGGGCGAGCGCCGCGACCGTGCGTCCGCCCTCGACCCCATCGGCCTGGGCTCGCCACCAGGAGCGCGCGGCCCGCAGGCTGCGCGACATCGGCACGCCCAGCACCGCTCCGAGCACCCCGCCGGCGACGAAGGCGGTCGTCGCCGCGACGAGGAAGGCGGCCGCCATCGCCTCGATACATTGACGAGGACTGGCGCCGGCACCGCGCGCGCCGAGCAGGATCGCGACGTCACCCGCCCACATCCCGACGGCGACGCCGAGCCCGACGCGCACGCCGAAGAACGCGTGCTGCACCCAGGCCGGCCGCTCGCCTTTGGCGCGGGCCCCGCCGACGACGCCGTCCACCGGGGCGGAGACGCCTGCGGCCGGGAGAGAATGCGTGTTTTCGGGGCTCGCCGGCTGGGACAGGGGGCTTGTGGACATACCGCGCGGCAGGGCTCCCGTCACGGGAATGTGCAATTGCCGGCACAGAAGCGGTCAGCCCTTCCGACGGATAGCCCGATCTGACCGACCGACACCGGGCGAACCGCCACGAACCGTGACGTCCAGTCATGGGACCCGCAAAGGGCCACCCAGCCCACCTCCTGCGCTCCACTCTTGCATCGGGCGGCCGCCGTCGGTACGAGCGATCGGGAGATGCAGAAGCTGGCCGACGGAGTCCACGCCTTCCAGTCCAGGTACTTCTCGACTCACCGGACCCTGTTTCGCCAGCTGGCCGAGCGCGGCCAGCACCCCGAGACGCTCTTCATCACGTGCAGCGACTCGCGCGTCGTGCCCAACCTCATCACGAGCACGGAGCCGGGCGACCTGTTCATCGTGCGCAACGTCGGCAACGTCGTGCCCCACGTCACGGTGCCCGGGGGAACGGCGGCCGCCATCGAGTACGCGGTCGAGGTGCTCGGCGTGAAGAGCGTGATCGTCTGTGGCCACACCCACTGCGGGGCGGTCGCGGCGATCTTGAACCCGGAGACGATGGATCGGCTGCCGTTCGTGAAGCGCTGGCTGGCGCAGGGCGAGCGCGTGCGCCGCATCGTGGCCGAGCGCTACGCCCACCTCGACGAGGCGGGGCGGATGCTCGCGGCCGTCTCCGAGAACGTCCTCGTGCAGCTCGAGAACCTGCGCGCCTTTCCCAACATCGCCGACCGGCTGGAGCGCGGCGAGCTGGCCATGAGCGGCTGGGTGTACGAGATCGCGACGGGCGAAGTCTTCGAGTTCGACCCCACCGTAGGCCAGTTCGGGCCCATCCCGCCCTCGTCGATCCCCCCTCCCAAGGTGTGGCCGGCGGTTTAGCTGCGCCAGCCCGCGGCGTCGCCGTAACACCAGCGCCTGGCGCGCGTACCTCAGGGGCGCGGGTTCCTTCGAGACGGGCGCGCCGATGGGCAAGACATCATGTGGGTCGCGTTCGGTGACAGTGCGCCCGGAGCAGGGTATTGGCCTGGGTCGATGGGCCGGCCCGGGGAGAAGGCGTTGGGCATCGCCGCCGCCCCGGCCGCGCCGCGCGACCGCCCCGTCGACCCGGTCGCCGTCGCCCTCAACGAGCTGATGGACCGCTACGCGTGCGGCGACGACGCCGCCCTGGCGGAGCTGTACCGGCTGGGCGCCCCGAGACTGCGCGCCTTCCTCACGCGCCTCGGCGGCGATCCCACGGCGGCCGAAGATCTGACGCAAGACGCCTTTCTCCGTATTCACCGCGCCCGCGGCAGCTTCGTCGCGGGCGCCGCGGCATTGCCCTGGATGATCGCCATCGCGCGCAACGCGTTTCTCGACCAGAGCCGGCGGCTCGCGGTGCGGCGCCGCGAGCAAGGCGACCGCGAGGCGGCGTCGCCCGCCGAGGCCGCCGCCCCGCCGTCGACCCGCGGCGACGAGGCGCTCGCGGCACGCGAGATGATCGACGTCGTCCACGCCACGCTGAGCGCTCTGCCTGCCCTGCAGCGCGACGCGTTCGTGTTGATCCGGTTCGAAGGGCTCAGCGTCGCCGAGGCGGCGCAGGTCCTCGGCGCCACCGAGGGCGCCGTCAAGGTCCGCGCGTTCCGCGCCTACGAGGCCCTGCGCGCGGCGCTCGAGCAGCCTGGCGCCAAGAAGGCGTCGCCATGAGGGACTTCGACTTGAGCCGCCTCGGCGAGATCCCGGATCCGTACGCGCCGCCCGCCGCCGACGACGCACCGCGCGCGCCCGACGTGGCGTCGCTTCCGCCTTCGCGCACCCGCGACAACGTACGAAGCGCCCGCGCGGCTGCGCTCCTCAGCGCACTGCTCTTCAACGCCGCGTGGATCGCCTTCATCGAACGGCGGCGCGACCTGGCGGCGCTCGCGCCCCAGACTCTCGCGGTCGGGCTGGGGATCCCGATGATCGCGGCGGTCGTGGCGCTGGCGGCGGTGGTGCGGCGCGGGGCGCGGGGCCTCGGCGGGCGCGTGGCCGAGCTCGCGGCGCTCGTCTGCGTTCCGCCGCTGCTCTTCGCGATCGGCACCCTGGCGACGCCGCCGCCGGTCGCGGCCCCGGGGCCGTTCGTGGGTCCCGCGCTGCGCTGCATGGGCGCGGCGGCGGTGCTCGCGGTGGCTCCGTTCGTCGTCGCGCTTCTCGTGATGCGGCGGTCGTTCGTGGCGTCGGCCGCGTGGCGCACCGCGGCGCTCGGGGTCGCGTGCGGCGGGCTTGCCGCGGCCACGATGAGCGTCGCCTGCCCGAACGGCGAGCCGATGCACGTCCTGGTCGCGCACGGGGCGATGATGCTCCTCGTCGGCCTCGCGGGCGCGTTCGCGGGGGCGCGCCTCACGCGGGCGTGAGCCGTGGTGGCGCGAGCCGTGATGGCGCGAGTCGTGGCGGCGCGAGCCGTGATAAGGGGTCGCCCCATGCTGACCTACCGCGATCCGGCGTTCATGGAGGGCGACGACGCCCGTCCGCTCCGCATCCTCGCCGAGTACCTGGAGCCGCTCGGGCGATTCCGCGACGCCGGCGTCCAGGACACGATCGTGTTCTTCGGCTCGGCGCGCCTCAAGCAGGACGGCCCCCTTGGCCACTACTACGAGGCGGCGCGCGAGCTGGCCCGGCGCGTCACCGAGTGGTCGCTGAGCCTCGCCGAGCCCAAGCGCTTCGTCGTCTGCACCGGCGGCGGAGGCGGCATCATGGAGGCCGCCAACCGCGGCGCGTCCGAGGGCGGCGGCCGCACCATCGGCCTGAACATCGGCCTGCCCCACGAGCAGCGTCCCAACCCGTACATCACCCCGGAGCTGTCGTTCGAGTTTCACTACTTCTTCATGCGAAAGCTCTGGTTTGCGCAGATCGCTCGCGCGCTCGTGGTTTTCCCGGGCGGCTTCGGGACGCTCGACGAGCTGATGGAGATGCTGACGCTCGCGCAGACGCAAAAGCTCGACCGCGCGCTGCCGGTCGTTCTCTTCGGCAAGGAGTACTGGAGCGAGATCGTCAACTTCGACGCCCTCGTGCGGCACGGGATGATCGACCGGGCCGACCTCGAGCTGTTCCAGTTCGCGGACACGCCGGAAGCGGCGCTTCACGCGCTGCGGGCCGTGCTGACGCCGGAGCCGGCGGCGACGACCCCCGCGTTCGCCGCGTCGCGCACTCCGGGGTGATGGGTCGGGTTCGAGGTCGAGGTCGAGGTCGAGGTCGGGGTCGGGGTCGGGGTCGAGGTCGGGGTCGGGGTCGGGGTCGGGGTCGGGGTCGAGGTCGGGGTCGGGGTCGGGGTCGAGGGGTCGAGG
>Ga0302325_10007093_pt1 | contig 24977 bp, 21 predicted proteins | sample Palsa_T0_2_FD_201948 | JGI IMG/M metagenome (GOLD analysis project Ga0302325, IMG submission 201948) | Peat permafrost microbial communities from Stordalen Mire near Abisko, Sweden - Palsa_T0_2 | ecosystem: Environmental > Terrestrial > Soil > Palsa > Peat permafrost | place: Sweden: Abisko... | reverse complement strand
CAATTACCGCATTGGAACTGTTTTGGACGGGCGCGCGCGTAACACTTATCCATCGTGGTACTGGTATCTCCGACAAGGTAAAGTACTGGATCAAGCCAAATATTGAAAACCGTATCAAGTGCGGCGAGATCCAGGCGTATTTTAATTCACAGGTTGTGGAGATCCGGCCCGACTCCATCGCGGTGGCGACTCCGAAGGGCGAAGTGGTCCTCAAGAACGACTTCTTGTTTGCGCTGACGGGTTACAGTCCGGACCTTAACTTCTTGAATTCCATAGGGATTGCGCTCGATCCCGAGACGCAGAAGCCGCGCAGCGACCCGCAAACGCTGGAAAGCGAGCGCCCCGGAATTTACCTGGCAGGCGTCATCGTGGCGGGCATGCATACCAACGAGATCTTCATCGAGAACGGACGCTTCCACGGTAAGCAGATCGCGGAATCCGTCGCCGCCAAACTATCTGGTTGAAACGTTCGCGCCGCAACGCGCACTAACCTATGTGAGCTGGTACTCACATCCAAACCACGTGTCGCTGCGTATCTGAAACCAGGGGCCACGGTTTGGAATCCAATGTGCTGTAGAGATTGCGGCTATGTTAAATAATCTATTCAATATCTTTTTGGGATGCTCTCACCGGCGGACGACATTTCCTATCACGCCCGCGCGCAAGGTCGGATTCTCGCCGGCTTCCGGACAGCGCCACTCTACCTATGTCGTGTGTTTGGACTGCGGCAAGGAGTTTGGTTACAACTGGGCTGAAATGCGCATTGGCGAACCAGTTTCGGCGCCCATAACCGCCGAGCCTGCGTTCTCCGCGGCGCACCGCTAAGGATCGCAGTGTGGCAGCGCCGTGCGCTGCCACCCGTCCCGCCCTAAATTCTGGTACCATCCGGTCCATGTTGATCCTCGCGGCCATTCTGGCCATTTTCGTCTACGGCATGATTGCGGCCATGCTGGGCACCATCCTGCCCGATCTTTCCGCGCGCTTTCACCTCACGCCCAGCCAGCTTGGCCAGATCGCATTCACGCAGGCGCTGGGGCTGATCGTCGCGTCCATCGGTGTGGGCCCGCTGATCGACAACGAAGGCAAGAAGATCGGCTTGGTGCTGGGGCTGGCGCTGATCACGCTGGCGCTGTTCCTGCTGCCGCAATCCAAGGGTTTCGGCAGCATCACGGTATACCTGTTCCTGCTGGGCTTGGGCGGCGGCATGATCGTTACGGCGGCCCACGCGCTGGTCAGCGACATCAGCCAGGACCGCCGCGCCACCACGCTGAACCTGGTGAATCTCTTCTTCGGCCTCGGGGGGCTGGCAACGCCGTTCCTGTCCGCGAACCTGCTGCGCCACAACTCCACCCGGCTCTGCTACACCGTCGCGGTGTTGGCCGGCATCACGCTGGCGATCCACATTCTGACGCCCATGCCGCCGCCCAACGGGGAGCGCAGCTTCGTCTTTTCACAAGTCGGACCCGTTTTGGGTAAGCCGGTACTCTTCCTGTTGGCGCTGTTCCTGTTCCTATACGTGGCGTGCGAAGTGGGCGTTTGGAACTGGCTGGTGCAACACCTGATCGCGCAGGGCATCCCCGAATCGCGCGCGCTGAATATTCTGTCGCTGGGCTTCGCGCTGGGCCTGCTGATCGGCCGCGTGGCGGTGTCGCCCATCCTGATCAGCGTGCCGCCGCCGCTGGTGACGCTGGCGGCCGCCATCATGATGACCGTCACTACGTATCTGATGCTGAAGACCAGCAATGCAAATGTTGCTGGCATTCTGGTGTTTCTGGCCGGTATCTCCATGGCCCCGGTATTCCCCACCACGCTGGCCATGGTCGGCGACGCGTTCCCGCGGATGACGGGTACGGCCATGGGCGTGGTCATCACGCTCGGCTGGTGCGGCTTGGCGGTGAGTTCGCGCATCATCGGGGCGATCGGCGGCGGCGATCCCAAACGTCTGCAGAAGGCGTTGCTGTTGATCCCATCGGCATCGGCGATCATGGTGGTGGTGGCGGTGGCGATCCGGCCCATGCTCGCGGCGCATTAATCGGCCTGGGGCCGCGTCACCGCGCCGCTTCGACCAGCTTGCGGATAGCAGGCTCCACGCTCAACAGAAGCTCCGCCTTAGGCTGTTTGGCCCGGTCCAGCAGCGCCGTCTTCTCCGCGATCCAAGCCGCATCGTGTTTCTTGTCGAGCGCCTCCAGACCAGCCTCCGCGATGTCCGACAGATTCTTGGAGAGTTCCGCGTCTTCGGCCAGCAGCGCGGAATTCGCAATAATGGGCGCGAGGCGTGCGTCGTTGTCGCGCCACATCATCAGCATCTCTCGGATGCGCGGCAGATCCTCGGCGCCCATCCGGTCAACCAGCGCGGTAAACCGGCGCACGGCTTCGCTGTCGGGGCGCGCCGCATCGATCAGCCGGTTCAGCGGCGTAAACCTGTCGTAGGGATGCGCCGCCTCGCGCGCGTAGTCTTTCACCGGCTCGACCACGTCGGCCAGCGTACGCACGGGCGCCACCGGACCGCCGCCCGCCAGCCGCGCCAGCATCTTCTCGTATTCCGAGACGTGCGTCAGGCCCAACCATTCCAGATCGCGGCTTACCGCGCCCAGCCTGCGATACATGTCCGCCACATCGGTCACATTTTGCGGCGACCAGAAACGCTCGGCGATGGCCGCCATGCGCGGCCAGACCCGCATATCCAGCAACTCGGAAGGCACGAATTCCGACCACATGCAGGCTTCTCCGCCCAGCACGAGTTGCTTCTGCTCTGCGGTGAGATCCGCCGCGCCCTCTCCCAGCGGATCGACCGCGTAATGGTATGCCGCCGAATAGCCCAGGTCCAGATAATATCCGTTCGACAGGATGCCGCCGACGCCCTGCCGCGCGGCGTCGGCCAGAGCCTTCTGCCCGCGCCACGATTGCACCAGGATGTTGTGCGGCATATCCTTGCTTAGAATCTCGTCCCAGCCGATCATCTTCTTCCCGTGCTTCGCTACGATTACCTGCACGCGCCGCGTGAAATGCGCTTGCAACTGTTCGTTGCTCTTGATATCGTGCGCGCGCATGAACTCCCGGATGGCCGGGTTGGCTTCCCATTGTTTGCCGTTCACTTCATCGCCGCCGATGTGGAAGTATTCATCCGGAAACAGCGCGGCCATCTCGCCGACGAAGGCGTCCAGGAATTGGTAGACTTCTTCGCGCGTGGGGTCCATGGCCGGATCGAAGATACCCCACTGGCGCTCGATTTGATATGGTACGAGCGCGCTGGCCAATCCCGGATAGCCCACGAACCATGCGGTGGAGTGGCCGGGCATGTCGAATTCCGGAATCACGCGAATGCCGCGGTCGCGCGCGTAGGCGATCACATCGCGTGCCTGATCTTGCGTGTAGTATTCGCCGTCGGAACCCATTTCCTGCAGCTTGCGAAAACGTTTGCTTTCGATGCGGAATCCCTGGTTCTCCGAGAGGTGCCAGTGGAACACGTTCAACTTCACTACGGCCATGCCGTCCAGCGTGCGCTTCACGTCCGCGAGCGGCATCCAATGGCGCGCGGCATCCAACATCAGGCCGCGCCAGGGGAAGCGCGGGTGGTCCTCAATGGTTACCGCCGGCACCCCGAATCCGGTGCCGTCCAGATCGATCAGTTGCAGGAATGTCTCCATGCCGCGCAGTACGCCGAGCGGATTGGGACCGTCCAGCCGCGCGCCCATGGGCGTGACGGTGAGGCGGTAGGATTCATCTTCCTCGACGGACTGCACGGGTGCGCTGGCATGATCGCAATAGACGATCAGCGGCGCCTCGGGCGCATGCACGCCGATACCGGGCGCCATGGGAATTCCAGTCTTGCGCGCGACATGTTCCACCAGGCGGGCGGCGGCGGCTTCCAGGCGCGGCTCGCGATATCCGGTCAACTGCACGAACGCGAAGTTGCGGTCGATGCGCAATCGTCCCGTGCCCGGTTGGAGCTTCGCGGGCACGGGCATCAGGTTGTGGGCAAACAGAGCGAGAGGGGCCATCAGGAGAATCGGGGCTTTAGCCATCATTACCAGACTACGATGTTTTCTAACTATACTGTGGGCATCATGAAAATTCTACAGCGAACCGCGACGTTCGGCGTGTTGCTGAGGCTGTGCCTGAGTGCGGCGCCGGACGGCTTCTATTTGCACGATGGCGACCGCGTGGTGTTCTACGGCGACAGCATTACGGACCAGCGCTTGTACACCACGTTCATCGAGACGTACGCGATCACGCGCTTCCCCAAAATGAAACTGAGCTTCGTGCACTCGGGCGTGGGCGGCGACCGCGTCGACGGCGGCTCGGCCGGCCCGATTGACGAGCGTCTGGCGCGCGATGTGGTGGCCTACAAGCCGGCCGTCGTGACCATTATGCTGGGCATGAACGACGGCGGCTACCGCGCGTTCGACCAGAAGATTATCGACGCGTACGCCTCGGGATACAGGCACATTATACAGAGCCTGAAAGAGGCGCTGCCCGGCGTCCGCATCACCGCGATTGAACCCTCGCCGTTCGATGACGCGACTCGTCCGCCCAATTTCGACGGCGGCTATAACAAGGTGCTGGCGCGCTACGGCGAGTTCGTGAAGGAGTTGGGCCGCGACGAGAAGCTCACGGTTGCGGATTTGAATGGGCCGGTGGTGGCGGCGCTGGAGAAAGCCGCCAAACTGAATGCCGAGACAGCCAAGAAGCTGATACCCGACCGCGTACACCCGGCTCCGGGCGGACACCTGCTGATGGCCGAGGCGCTGCTGAAGGCGTGGCAAGCGCCGGCCACGGTGACGGCGGTCGAGATCGATGCGGCCGAGCCTGCCATCGCGAGTGCGATTAACACGCAAGTGACCGATCTGGCGGTGAGCGGCCGCCTATCCTGGGTGCAAATGGATGCAGCCCTGCCTATGCCGATCGACAAAGGGGACGAGGTGCTGGCCCTGGCATTGCGCGCTTCGGATTTCGTGGAAGCCCTGAACCGGGAGCCGCTGAAGGTCACGGGCCTTACCGCCGCGCGGTATACGTTGAAGATCGACGATGCCGTGGTTGGCACTTTCACCAAAGAAGAATGGGCCAACGGCGTGAACCTGGCCACCCTGGAGACACCCATGGCGAAGCAGGCCGCCACGGTCCACGATCTGACGCTGCGGCACAACGTCATGCACTTCGCGAGCTGGCGTCTGGTGGGAATGAACCTCCGTAAGATTGCCGTCCCAGCCGCGCATTTGCAGGCCGCGGCCGACGCGCTGGAGACGCTGGACGCGGATGTGGTGGCCGAGCAGCGGGCCGCCGCGCAGTCCAAGAGCCATCGGTATGAACTGGTGCCGGAATGACGCGCCGCCGATTCCTCGCCACTTGTGGCACGGCCGCCGCACTCGTGTCCACCGGCGCCGCGCAAAGGCGAAAAACGAAGAACCTGATCCTGGTCACCGCCGACGGACTGCGATGGCAAGACTTGTTCACCGGCATCGACCCGCTGTTGATGAATCGGAAGGACGCCGGCATGACCGAGACTGGCGCGCCGGAGTTGCGCGACCGCTTATGGAAGCCGCAACCCGAGGAACGCCGTTTGGCGCTGCTGCCGTATTTCTGGGGCACGCTGGCGCCATCCGGAGTGGTGCTCGGCAACGTTACCAAGGGCAGCTCCGTGCAGGTGACGAATCGCTACCGGGTTTCGTATCCCGGCTATTCCGAGATCTTGACCGGCCGCGCGCAGGACGACGCGATTCGCGGCAACGATCCCGTGCAGAATCCCACGCCGACCTTTCTGCAATTCGTGAAGGACCGATGGAACCTGCCCAAGGAGAAGGTGGCGGTGTTCGGATCGTGGGATATGTTTCACTACATCGCCGAGAGCCATCGCGGAGAGATATTCATCAACGCGGGCTATGAGGCTTCCACGCTGCCGGCGAACAATCCGCGCGTGGCCGAGTTGAACAAGCTGCAAATGCAGGCCAGATATCTGGACGATAGCGCGCGGCACGACGCTTTCACGTTTGGCCTCGCGATGGAATATCTGCAGAGCGTGCAGCCGCGCGTGCTCTTCATTTCCTTCGACGAGACCGACGACTGGGCGCACGCCCGCCGCTACGACCGCGTGCTTAGCTCCATCCAATTCCTAGACGGCGCGCTACGGGAACTTTGGACGTGGGTGCAAGGCTCGCCCGCGTACCGCGATTCGACCACGCTGATTGTGACGTGCGACCACGGACGCGGCAGCACTCCAAACGACTGGCATGGGCACGACAAGGATACGATGGGCGCGGATCAGATTTGGATCGCCGTGGTTGGACCGGATACGCCGCATAGAGGCGAGGCTGTAAACGCGGATTCATATCATCAGCGCGACATCGCGCCTACCGCGCTCGAGCTGGTAGGCATCGGGGCGGGGGGTTATTCCGGGATGTTGGGGAAGCCGATCGGCGCGGTTGTTGATTGACCTACCGCAAATCGAACGCCATCATGCTATGCCGGTCCCGCACATACAACGCCGTCCCCACTAACGACGGCGCCGTCCAGGCATTGCTCCGCAGCAGTTCCGCCCGCGAGAGCACCTTCAACCCGGCTGGCGAAACGGTGGCGAGCGAGAGGTTGCCGTCCTCGTCGACCGCGATCAGCTTGCCGTCGGCATAGAGAAACGTGGCCTTGGGGAACGAGCGGTCCTGCCACAGCACCTTGCCCGTCTTGGCATCCAGCGCGGTCAGCGGCGCGGGTCCGAAATCGCCGCTCGATCCGTAGAGCGTATCGCCGATACGCAGCAGGTTCCCGATATGTACCCGCATGCGGTTGTTGCTCCAGAGATCCTTCACCTGGGTCTTGCCGTTCACAACGTGCAGTTGCAGGGCATCGCACCCGCCGGTGTAAGCCGAGGAGACGAACAGCGTATTGTCCGCGGACCACAGCGGCATGGCGATGTTGAGATGCCAACTGGTCTTGTGCGGGTACTTCCAGTACAGGTCGCCTGAGTCGGGATTCATCCCGGCCACTTCATCGCCCATCACGGCGACGAGTTGGTCCTGGCCATCCACGTTGACGATGACGGGCGAAGAGGGCGAGTTCGCGAAATCCTGTTTCTGCCAGACGACTTTGCCGTCCTTCTGGTTGAAAGCCATCAGCGCGTGGCCGGCGCCGCCGACCTTCATGATGACTGTGTTCTTCCAAGCGATGGGACTGCCGGAATAGCCGCGATCCATGGGAGTACCGTTGAATTCGTGCCAAAGATCGTGCGACCAAAGCACCTTGCCCGTCTTCTTATCCAGACAGACCAAATTCGCCAGGATGCCCACGGAGTACACCGCATCGGCGGTGACCAGCGGTGTGGCGTGCGGCCCGGGACCATTCTCCATGGCCATGCCGCCGCGGAACGAAGCGTTCTCCGTGTATTCCCAGATGGTCTTGCCGGTGGCGGTGGCGGCGGCCAGCGTGACCTCATCGGAGCCACTGCGATACATGGTATAGAGTACGGCGCCATCCACGGCGATGCCGGAGTAGCCGTCGCCCAGGTCGCGGCTCCAGAGTTTCTTCGGCCCCGCGGCCGGCCAGGAGTTGGCCAGACCCTTCGAGTCGGATGTGAAATTGCGGTGCGGGCCGGCGAACTGCGGCCATTCAAGCGATGCGGCGTGGAGAGCCGCACAAGCGAGTAGCGCCGTAAGAAGTCTCATAACGGATCCCATAGCGCCAGCGTGGTGGCGTCTTTGATCAGGATACCGTGGCCCATAACGACAGGGTGAGCCCAGGTGGGGCTGTCGGCTATGGAATACTTGCGCACCGTGTCGAACGCCTTGTCGTTTTGGCGGGCCACGATCAGGTTGGCGTCGGGCGTGAGGATCAGCCAGACGGAGCCGGCCGCCACGATGGCGGCATTATCGGCCTGGCGGCCATCGGAAGTCCACAGGGTCGTGCCGTCGGCGGGCTTCAAACAGAAAAATTGGCCGTGCTTGCGTTCGGTAAAGCCGAACAGCAGGTCGCCGCCGGCGCCGCCCAGCACCGGCGAACTCATGTACATGGAAGAATCCTTGTTCTGCCAGACGGTTTCGGTGGTCCAGTCCGCGCCGTGCTTGTGCAACTTGACGCCCATCATGGGATTGCCGATTCCGGTGAAGATGAGGGTGTCGCGATAGAGGACCGGCGTCACGATGTTCTGGGCATATTCGGTTTTGAAGAGAATGCGCCAAAGGAGGGCGCCAGTGGTGGCTGAGACCCCCACGATGTTGTCGCGGCTTTGCGTCACCGCCTGGCGGGCACCGTCGATTTCCACGACGATGGGCGATGCGTAGCCTGGGCCGTCGCCTTTCCAACTCCACTTTTCAGCGCCAGTGACAGCATCAAAGGCGGTCAGCGCTCCTTGGGTGTTGCCGCCGACGTGTACGATGACCATGCCACGATCAACCACCGGCGAAGTAGCCACGCCGAAATCCGGCGATCCGAATTCCTTGCGCCATTGCGGCTTGCCGGTTTTGGCGTCGAAGCAGGAAAGAATGCCGCCAATGCCGAAGGTGAAGATGCGGCCGTCCTCGACCGCCGGGGTCGACTTCACGCCTTTGCCGTGGCTGGCCGCGGCTGGATTCACCGAGTAGGGCGCGGCGTAGCCTTCCTGCCAGATGGTTTGCCCGTTGTCTGGGCGTAGGGCGGTGACCACTTCGCGATCGCCTTGGCGCGTATGGACGTAGATCCTGCCATCTGCCACCACGGGCGATGAATGGCCTTCGCCCACGGTCACTTTCCATTTGAGTGTGAGCTTTTCCGGCCAGGCTTTGGGTTCGGGGAAGCCGGCGGCGATTCCGTCGCGATGCGGACCGCGCCACTGCGGCCAATCTTCGGCGGGAGCGGAGAATGCAAGAACGACGAGGATCAGGGGAAACGACAAGGACGGGCGCAAGGTTCCTCCTATTGGTTAGACGCGGGCCGGAGCCATCCGAAAGGATATCATTTTGTGGCGGCGATGCGCGTTACGCTACAGTGAAAAGTGGAGCTGTTATATTGGCAAATCGATACGGCGGTCAAGAAAAACGACGTAAATCATCCGAAAATCAGGGATCTTCGGGTGAGTCTCGTGGACGCTATCGCGCGCTTCGTTAAGCCCGGAAATCCAGGTCGCGCCGAGAGTCTCGTCGCGCAGGTTCTGGGGGCACCGGTCGAGATGTTTAGGCCCCAACTATGGCGGCTGAACATCTCATCGATTGCGCCAACCCGATGGGACGCAACGGGCGCCACGCCGGGATGGGACGAGTACCTCATTAGCGACTTGGCGCTGGGTGAATTCGAGGTTATCGTTGAATAATCGGGTATGCGTCTTCCGTGTAGCGGAGGGCTTCATCCCTCAAATAATCCTTAAAGGATTCGATTTCGGGCTTGGGCGCCGCGTCAGGATGCAAGACGAGATCCTGGACGCGCGCGTAATCGGCCTGGAGCACTTTTCGCAACTGCCCATCGCTGATTGTGGCATCCATGGCTCGCAGAGATTGATCGGCCCCCAGCTTCAAATCGGCCGGCGGCGACGGTACGATGTCGAGCCACTTCCCCTCACCCAGAAGCACGTCTAATTGCTTCCAAAGCATCAAATAAAGATCACTGAGATCTTTGAACTCCCGGCGAGGATCTAAGGCTCGAACTGCCTGGCTGCTGGGCATTGCTGACTCCAGAATAGCATATCGGCCGAAGCTGTGATTTCGGCTAATGTATCGGCAAGCACTCACTTCCCACTCCCGCCTAATTGCAAGCAATTGGATAGCCAAACCTGCAACTACTCGGATCTAAGGGCTGCCAGCAGCGGCGAACGTAGAGCCGCCCGCGTGGCGGCCTGGGATGCGCCGATTCCGGTGGCCAGCACGGCCGCCAGCAGCAAGCTGAGCGATGCGACGGGAAACTGGCCGCCGCGCGACGAAACCGCGGGCGCTATCGCCAGCAGCGCGCAGCCGGTTCCGGTGGCCAAGCCGAGCAGAAGCAAGAGCATATTCTCGGCGAGCACAATGGCAGCCAGGTGCGATGGGCGGTATCCGACGGCGCGCAGCAGCGCCAGTTCGCGGCGGCGCTCCAGCACGTTCCGCAGCAGGATGGCCGCCAAACCCACGGTACCCAGCACCAAGCCTAGCGCCCCCAGGCTGCGGAAAGTCGAAAGGTAGGTATTCTCGACTTTGTGGAATCCGGCGAGACGCGCTTCCGTGGATTGTATGTCGAATCCGTAGTCGGACAGGGCTTCTTCCAACGTTCCGGTCACTTGTTGCGTCCTTTGGAGTGGGACATCGAGAAGGAAGAAGCGATAGCCTTCCACATCGGGGAACAAGCGCAAGAAGTTCTTCTCGGAGATCAGCAATTCGCTCTGGAAGAGGCTGTCTTGCAGGGCGGCTACGATGCGGAAACGGGTCTGGTTCAGCGTGAAGTCTTCGCCCAGCTTGAGGTGCAGCACGTACGTGATGGAGTTGGCGTCGGCGATGGCGGGGACTGCTCCTCCGGGAAGCGGTGCATCGAGCGATAGCCACGGATTGGCCGTATGTGGAACGGAATCCTGGAATGCGAAGTGGGCGCTGTTTAGAAACGCGGCTGGCGGCGCCAGGATACGCGGATTGCGCGGCTGGTAAAGATTCAGGCAGCTTACGTCGTCACCGGGGCGCAAGCGGAACGGCACGAATTGAACGCCTTCGAGCGGCGGGATGTTGAGGGCGTCGCGGCCGGCGGGGGAGTTGGGATCGTGAATTAGCGGCAGGTTGGACTCAGCCATCAACCGGTAACCGCCGGTGCCCGCGGAGTCGCCAGTCTGCCGAAAGGCGTCCACGGAGACGATGAGGAACGTGGCGCAAGCGATCTGCGCGATGCAGAGAATGCTGCGGCCTGGGCGGTAGGCGGCGTTGCGGAGAGCCAAAGATATCAGGCCGCCGATGAACGCCGATGAACGCCGATTCAACGCCGCGGATTGGAGGCATAGCGCGGCGATGAGCAGGAGCGTACCGGCTCCGAAGAAGGCGGCGGCTTGATCGAGGACTCGCGCTAGGGCCGCACCTAGAAGGATGAAGGCAAGGAGAGCCGCTACGATTCCGACAAGCAGCGGGCGCTTTACCGAGTGGCGTTTTTGCTCGCCCGCGAGGAGGCCGCGCGGTGTGACTGGCTCCAGCTTGCGCAGGGTCCAGGCGATGGTGGCAAGGCCCGTGGCGATTCCGGCTAATGCTCCCGTGGCCAGCGATGCGATGGATGGGTGCAGCGAGATGAGGCGAGTGCCAACTGCGCCGATCCACCAGGTGCGGAGGCCAATCACCATGACCTCGCCGTATGCCAGTGCGCCCGCCAGGCCCAGCATGGCGCCGGCGATGGAGAGCGCCGCGCCTTCCAGCAGGAAGACGGTGCGGATTTTTGAGATGGAGAAGCCGAGCGCGCGCAGCACACCGATCTCGCGCATGCGCTGCTCAATTCCCAGCTTGAAGAAAAGTCCGGTGAGCAGGAGCGCGGAGACCATCAGGAAGAAACTGAAGTAGACGAAGTACTCGCCGAAATCGGTCGCGCCTTGGGACGCCGCAAGGCTGCGGGCTTTCACGGGAATAACGGCGAGTCCCATTTGGGCGGGATCGAGCGCGGCGCGCAGCGCGGGGGCGAAAGACGGCAAAGGCGGAGAGATGCGGATCGAGGTGAGCTTGCCGAAACGCGTGCCCCAGAGTTGCTGGCCGCGCGCGAGGGCGATGAAGGCTTTCGGCGTGGTGCGGTATTGCTTCCAGTATTGCTCGTCGGCGGGGCGCACGCGATGCAGATCGATGGGGAATGGCGGGTCCCAATCGTGCAGGCTGTTCGATTCGCTGATGCCCGGATATTCGGGCGCGTAAGTTTGATCGGAGGCGGTCGGCACAATCCGTGCCAAAGGGAATTGCGCACTATCGGTGTGCAGGCGGCCGTCCGATTTCCAGACGTAGTAATCGAGCGTGACGGTGTCGCCTGGCTTGGCGTTGAGATCGTGCGCGGCCCATTGATTTAGCGTGATGCCGTCCTCGGTTCCGAGTGCGGTCACGACGGAGTAGGGGATTTCGCGGCCGTTGGCGCGGATGCCGTTGGCGAGGTAGGTGAGGACCGGTTCGGTGGTCAGGCCGAGGGAGTTGGCGGTGACGGTGGCGCGCTCGGCCAAGGCGTCGGGGATCAGGGTCGAGTCGGTTTCAAGCGAGAGGCTGCTTGGCAGCGTGCGGATTTTGATGCCGAGATCTTCGAGAGTCACCGCGCCGCGAGGGTCGGGTAGCGGTCCCCCCGCTACAAGGATCGTATTGACCTTGCCGATCTCTCCTAGTTGTTTTTCGAGGAGTGTCAGCGGTACAAAGGCGGCGCGGACGTCGCCTTGTTGCGGATTAAGCGAGAACTCGCGCGGGGTTGCGGTCCCGAGCGTGAGCCGAATTGTCTTGCCTACGTCTTCCTTACGGCCATGCAGCGATTCAAGCGGGATGGCGGACGGTTTCTCGACACGCACCAGCAACGCGTCACCGGGCTTCGCGCCGAGTTCGGCCGCCAGCGCGGCTGTCAGCAGGATCTGTTGCCCTTCAGGCGCGGGTCCGAAGCGCGGATCAACCCCGTAGATCTGCACTGACAATGCTCTACGTCCGCTGGTTTGATGCACAACCATGCCGTCGATGGAGACGATCGGCGTGGCCGAAGGGAACGACGCGGCCAGGTCCTCGCGGAAAAAGCCATTGCGCGCGATGACATAATCGGTATTGCCGAGCCGCGCCAGCACCAGATCGCGCAGGCTGGCGCGCACCGCATCGCCCACCAGCAGGGCGCCGCCTAAGACGGCCGCGGCGGTGGCCACACCCAGCAGCACGGCCAGGTTCGTGCGCCAATACCAGGCGAGATTACGCGCCAGCAGAGTGGAGATTCGCATTTCGCAATTCGTACCGCAAAGGGAAGCGCGCGGCCAGTTCCGCGCTATGCGTGACTACGATCAAGATGGTTTCCTGCCGCTGGTGCAATTCGAGCAGCAGGGAAGCCACCACGTCCGCGGAGGCTTGGTCGAGGTTGCCGGTGGGCTCGTCGCAGAGGAGCAGCAGCGGCTTGTTAATCAGTGCGCGCGCCAGCGCTACGCGCTGCTTCTCGCCGCCGGAAAGCTCGGCGGGGCGATGATCGAGGCGATCACTCAGGCCGACTTGTGCGAGGAGGTCGCGGGCGCGATCGAGCGCACCGGTGTTGTCGTTCGACACCAGGGTCGGCACCAGCGCGTTTTCGAGGACGGAACACTGCGGCAGGAGGCAGTGATCCTGAAAGATGAAACCGATGGACTGGTTGCGGAACGCGGCGAGATCTTTGTCGGATAGCGCGAACGGATTGCGGCCATCGAGCGAGATTGTGCCGGAGGTGGGCTGTTCCAACCCACCGAGGATATACAGGAGCGTGCTCTTGCCCGCGCCGGACGGGCCCATGATGGCGGCCGCATCGCCACGCCGCAGGTTGAAGGAGACGCCGGAGAGGATGGCAAGCGGCCCACGGGGTGTCGGATATGTTTTGGCGATCTGGGAGACGTCCAGCATCCGCTGAGGCTATTGTCGCATGCGCTTGAGAGCGTGCGTCACGGTTTCGGACGTCTCGGCCGGCTGGAGCAGAATTGCCCGCCCCACGCGGCATCCGGTACGATGAGGAATTGAGGTCCTTGATGGCGGTCGAGACGGCAGTTGCTACAGTCGAAGAATTCCTGCGGCTGCAGCCGCCAAGAGCGGGGCACTATGAGTTGCATCATGGCGAGGTCATCCTTATGACTGCGCCTAAGTGGGGGCATCAGCGCATCCAGGATCGGCTGGCGGCGCTTCTGCGGTCCCTGGCCGGGGACCGGGCATACGTGACGAAGGAGATGTCGTTCCGTCCGGCGCCGGAGTACGAGGTGTGGGAGGCCGATGTAGGGGTTACGCTCACAGAGCGCGCCGATGCGGTTGCGGACGACGAGTATTTGATGGGCGCGCCGGACCTGGCCGTCGAAGTTCTGTCGTCGAGCAACTCGGTGGATGAGATCAACGACAAAATGTCCATCTGCATGGCGAATGGGTGTGTCAGCTTTTGGCTTGTCGATCCGAAACGCAAACGGGTTTCGGTGACCGAGGGCGATGTGACGAAACACTACGGCGTGGCCACGTCGATCCCGTGCCCGTTACTGGGGGCGGATGTGCATGTGGGGGAGACTTTCAAGCGCTGAGGCCGCCTGAGCGACCTGAAGCCTTGAAGAAGCACTGTCGGCAGGGACTTTCGGCATGTGCGCCCAGGCCATGCGTAAAATAGAATCAATGGCTGAAAGTTCCGAAGAGTTTTACCGCATTCAAAAGCTACCACCTTACGTCTTTGCCGTGATCAACGAAATGCGGGCGCGGGCGCGCGCCGCGCAGCAGGACGTGATCGACCTCGGCATGGGCAATCCCGATGGCGCCACGCCGCGCGTGGTGGTGAGCAAGATGGTAGAAGCCGCCCGCAATGCCCGCAATCACCGCTATTCGGCATCGCGCGGCATCCCCCGGCTGCGCGAGGAAATCACGCGCCGCTACCGCACCAGCTACGGCGTGGAACTCGATCCCGATACCGAAGCCATCGTCACCATCGGCGCCAAGGACGCCCTGGCGCACCTGCTCTTCGCGGTGGTGGGGCCCGGCGACGCGGTGGTGTCGCCCAATCCGGCCTATCCCATTCATCAATACGGCGTGATTATGGCCGAAGGCCACGCCTGCCTGCTGCCCATGCCCAGCCCGGCGGAATTTCTGAACCGGCTCGAAGACCTGTACCGCACCTCCACGCGCAAACCGAAGCTGCTGCTGATCTCGTTTCCGCATAACCCCACCACAACTTGCGTGGAACTGGATTTCTTTCGCGAGATCGTGGCGCTGGCCAGCCACCACGGCACGCTGGTGGTGCACGATTTCGCGTATGCCGACCTGGGTTTCGATGGCTACAAGCCGCCCAGCATCCTGCAGGTGGAGGGCGCCAAGGAAGTGGCGGTCGAGATTTTCTCGATGTCCAAGAGTTACAACATGGCGGGCTGGCGCGTGGGCTACTGTCTGGGTAATCCGCGGATGATCGCGGCGCTGGCGCGCATCAAGAGCTACCTGGATTACGGCGTGTTCCAGCCCATCCAGATCGCGTCCATCATTGCGTTGCGCGAGTGCGAGGACGAACCCCGCAAGATCTGCGCGATGTACCAGAAGCGCCGAGATGTGCTGGTGAGCGGCCTGGAGCGCGCGGGCTGGCCGGTGGAGAAGCCGCGCGGCACCATGTTCCTGTGGGCGCCGCTGCCCGAGCGCCATCGCGCGGACGGCTCGCTGGAGTTCGCCAAGCTGCTGATGGAGAAAGCGCTGGTGGCGGTCTCGCCGGGGATCGGCTTCGGCCCGCTGGGAGAGGGGTTCGTGCGCTTCGCGCTGGTGGAAAACGAGCATCGCATCCGGCAAGCGACGCGGTCGATTGGCAAGTTTCTGAAGTAGTGGGCAGCGCCCTACGCTGCCTGCTTGGCCTCCCGGCCCGCCAACGCATCGCCTGCGTTTGTCGCCTCGGAATTCGGTGCCGTTATCAGGTCCGGTCCGGTGACTCGCGGACTGCGGCGCATGCTGCAACGCCGATTCTCTGGATGCCGACGAATTCATCGAGGGACCGCGCCTGAGTGTGGCACCCAGGTAGCTGCAAGACCGAAGCTACGTAGTATCCCTCTTCGTCACGTTGCGGGAACTGATCAGGTGGTGCGTCAGGTCGGTGCGGGTCCACCAACAACAAGAAACAATCTAGAACCATAGATTATGGGCAGCCCGCAACCGCCAACCCCGCCCGATCATCTCTCGGCCCAGCTTGAAAACCCCAGCGCACAGACCGTCTGGGACCGCGCTTTGAACGTATTCGGCGACGAAGCCAAAGCGCGCCATTGGATGGACACGCCCCGCGGCGTCTTCGGCGGACGGTCTCCCCACAGCTTACCGACACGGGCGACCCCGCCGAACAACGCTACGTTCTCGAAGTCCTGATTCGCATCGAATACGGCATTTTCTCGTAGTCCCCCGGACGGCGTGTTAACAGTCGAACCATCTCGCTGCGTCCTTAATATACGGAGGAGGCACCGAAGATGGCCGGTACCCGCAGGCAATTTCTCGGACTGGGCGCCCTGGCTTTGGCGGACTGGTGACGATCCGGCGGCCAGCCCCGAGTCAGTTGTCATGGCGGAAACATATCGCCGGGAGGGACGAACCGGGCAGCTTACAAGACGGACGCGACCGGCTACTACGGCGAGAACCGCGCGGAGTATCCGCCGCGCCTATATGGCTGGATGAAAACCGATGCCGAGGGCCGCTTTGAGCTGCGCACCATCCTGACGGGTTCCTGCCCGGGCATGCGCGTCCCGGCGCACATTCATTTTCGCTATGGGGAGCGGGGTATCCTTTACAGTGGGTAGAGTTAGCAGGCGCAGAGGATGGCGCGCTTCATTGCTGCCATAACATCAGGCTTCCGTCGAAGAGCAACTTCACCTAACCGGAGAGGAGAACGTCATCGCGGACCAGGCGGGTGAATTGCGGCAGATGGTCGCCGCCGCGCGCGCCGGCGACGACCGCGCGTTCGGCGAATTGTACCGGCGATTCTTCCGCATGGTGCACGCCGTTTTATTGTCGCGGGTTCCCGCGGGGGACGTGGACGATCTGACGCAGGAGGTTTTTCTGCAAGCGTGGCGGCAGCTTCGCGCATTGCGCGACCCTTTGGCCTTCGGGGGGTGGCTGCGGCGTATCGCCATGCACCAATCGGCGGACCATCTGCGGCGGACGCATTATACGGAAACGCTCGACACCAACGCCGCACGAGCGCCTGACGACGAAGAGGCGTGGTTTCTGTTGGCGGAGGTTCGGCGTCTGCCGGAGGCATATCGGGAAACCTTGGTGATGCGGTTTGTGGAAGGATTGACCGGACCTGAAATCGCAGAGCTCACCGGCCTCACACCCGGCTCGGTGCGGGTGAATCTGCATCGGGGCGTGGAAATGCTTCGGGCGCGGTTGAAGGGGGGCACGTGAATCGATATCTGTGGGACAAAACCGGCGATCCCGATCCCGAGATGCAGCGGTTGGAGCATTTGCTCGGCCGCTTCTCGCGGGAAGCGCCCGCGCTAGGATTTCCGGCGCGTTCGAAGCGAAGCTATTATTGGCTGGCTGCCGCCGCGTGCGTGCTGCTCGCCGCCGGTCTTGGTCTGCGTTCGGCATGGCAGCCCGGCCCCGATTGGAAGGTGGTCGCGTTGTCGGGCACTCCGCGGATCGACCGGCGGCCCATCGCCTCAAACGGGCGCATGGGCGTCGGTGGACTGTTGGAGACAGACAAACTTTCGCGGGCGAAGCTGCGCATGGGCCTGATGGGCGCGATCGAGATCGAGCCGAATACAAGAGTGCGGCTCACTGCGACCGGCGCAGGCCGCCACCGTATCGCGCTCGAAAGCGGAACCATCGCGGCGCGGCTGTGGGCGCCGCCCGCCACTCTCTCCGTGGATACCCCGTCCTCGACGGCGATCGATCTGGGCTGTGCGTTTGTCGTTCAAGTGGACGAAAAGGGCGTGGGATTGTTGCGTGTCACCTCGGGATGGGTGCAGTTCCAACTTGACGATCGGAAGGCAGTCGTACCGGCGGGCGCAGCGGCGTTGACGCGGCCGGGCGCGGGTCCGGGAACGCCATTCTATGAGGATTCGAGCGGCGCGTTCCGGTCGGCGCTAAAGCGGCTGGATTTCGGCGACGGCGGATACGGGGACGCCGGCGCGCTGGCAGTGGTGCTTTCCGAAGCGCGCCCCAAGGATACGTTGACCCTTCTAAGCTTGTTCCGGCGCCTTCCAACATCGGCGCGCGGTGAGTTGTTCGATCGTGCCGCGCAGCTCGTTCCGCCACCCGCTGGACTCACGCGGGAGGAAGCCATCGAGGGAACCAACGTGCCGGGAGTGGACGCGTGGTGGAAAAAGCTCGGACTGGGTAACGCCAAGAATTGGCTGGTCAACTGGCGGGACGTCTTTCGTTAACCTTCTCCCACCGCCCACTCGCCGCCGATCTCAACACCGCATCCGTGACATGGTCCGTAGCCAGGCCGTCGCGGAACGTGGGCCTGGGAATCCGCCCCTCCCCAAGGCCCGCCAGGAAATCGGCCACCTGGTGGACGAACGTATGCTCATAGCCGATCTGCAATCCCGGCACCCACCAGTTCTTCATATAAGGATGGTCGCCGTCGCTGACATGAATCGAGCGCCAGCCGCGCAGGCGGCCTTCGTCGCCGTGATCGAAGTACTCCAGACGATGCAGATCGTGCAGGTCCCAGAAAATCGACGCATGCTCGCCGTTGATTTCCAGCGTGTAGAGCGCCTTGTGCCCGCGCGCGTATCGCGTGGCTTCAAACGTGGCCAGCGACCCGTTTTGAAAGCGCGCCAGAAAGGCGCTGGCGTCGTCGATGCCCACCTTCTCCACGCGGCCGGTGAGCGCGTGCGGCCGCTCTTTGACGAAGGTCTCGGTCATCGCGGTCACTTGGTCGATCCTGCCATTCAGCCAGATGGCGGTGTCGATGCAGTGCGCCAGCAGATCCCCCGTTACGCCGCTGCCGGCCACGTTTACGTCCAGGCGCCACAAGCCCGCGCCGCCCTGCGGCAGGTCGGCCGAGATGGTCCAATCTTGCAGAAACTTTGCGCGATAGTGGAAGATCTTGCCCAAGCGCCCTTCGTCGATCAACTGCTTGGCCAGCGTCACGGCGGGCACACGCCGGTAGTTGTACCAAACCATGTTGGGCACGCCGGCGTTTTCCACGGCCTGCACCATGCGCTCGGATTCCGCCGCGTTGCGACCCAACGGCTTCTCGCACAGCACCATCTTCCCGGCCGCAGCCGCGGCGATGGCGATCTCCGCGTGGGTATCGTTGGGGCTGGCGATATCGATCAGGTCGAGATCGGGACGCTCCACCAGCGTCCGCCAATCGGTCTCGGTCGTGCCGTAGCCCCATTGGTCTGCGAACGCGGCGACTTTGTCGGCATCCCGCGCGCACACCGCCTGCAACACGGGACGGTACGGCAGGTCGAAGAATTGGTTCACTTTCGCGAAGGCGTTGGAGTGTGTGCGGCCCATGAAGCCGTAACCTACCAGGCCGATGCGCAGTGGCTTCTTGCTCATGGATTATTCCTGCGTTCCTTCAAACCAGCCGTGCGCATCGCGCACCGCGAGCATGGCCGCCAGGATGCCGTTCCAGGTGCTCTGCTGCATCATCACCGCGTTGGGGAACATGCAGCCGTCCCAGCAGATGTGGCGCATGGATTTGGTCAACCGCCCGTCTTCATCGCGCAGCCAATGGCCGGCGTCGCGCACGATGTCGAGCTTGCCATTCGGATCGCCGGGCAGGCAATGGTGGCCGGTCTTGTCGTGCGAGCCCGCCCCATGCACGGTCGCATCGTTTTGCGCCACGTGGAAATCGATGGTCCACGGGCGCAACGCCGCGGTCAGTTGGCGCAACGCCTCCTGGAATCGGCTGGTCTGCTCCCACTCGAAATCCTCCGCCAGGATGCGATCCTCCGGCGCGTTGTAGCCCAGCGTGAAGAGCAGCGTGTGCGCCATGTCCGCCTGGAAGCCCAGCGTTTGCGGACGGTCCACCAGTTCCAGAAGCTGCACCATGCGGCGCCAGCTATGCATGCCGCCCCAGCAGATCTCGCCTTCGGCCGCCAGCCGCTCGCCGTAGCCGGCGGCCACTTCGCATGCTTCGCGGAACGTTTGCGCGATCAGGCGCGTGTTGCCGTCCGGATCCGTGGCCCACTCCGCGGGACTGGCTGCGGAATCGATGCGCACGATACCGTATGGCCGCGCGCCCAGATCGCGCAGCTCGCGCGCGATGCGGGAGGCTTTGCGGACTTGCGCGACGAAGCTCTGCCGCTCCTCCACATTGCCCATGGCCGAGCCGCCGCCGGTGGGCGGCCACACGGGCGCCACCACCGATCCGATCTCCAGGCCCAGCGCGCGCACTTCGTCCGCGAGCCGCGCGAGATCGTCATCGCTGGCGTCGATCGAAACGTGCGGGTCGAACAGGAAGAGGTCTATGCCATCGAACCGTGCGCCGTCGGCGCCATCCGCATGCGCGGCGGCGGTGAGGCGCAGCATGGTGGCGAGATCGATGGGCGGCTCGGAATCCGGCCCTTTGCCCACCAGGCCGGGCCACATGGCGTTGTGGACGCGGGGGAAGTTGTGGTGCGAACTTGGCACACGCATGATGCGCCATATTAGCACGCGCGGACGGGGCGATCACGGAGATCAATCCCGTCCGATGGCCAGCACGAAGTAGTGCGCACGCGTGGTCCCGGCGTTGTGCCAGCCGTGCTCTTCGTTGGAGGCCACGTAGGCGACCGAGCCCGGTCCGAGCTTGGCGCTGCGTCCGGCAATGGTCACTTCCATGATTCCTTCGAGAATCAGTATCATCTCCTCATGGACATGATGGTGCGGCGGATGCGGCGCGCCACCGGGCGGCAATTCGGTCTCGTGCAGCTCGATGCGCACGCCGGCGTGCGTCTCGCCGTCGAGCACCGGGCGGGTTTTATTTTCTCCGCTGGTATGTACCGGGATTTGGTCGAAGCTGTACGTCTTGGAGGGCAAGACGGCGCTCTGCGCCTCGGCTTTGGCGGCGGCCAGGATCGGAAGCAGCAGGGTCAGATCTCTGCGGGAATAGTTCACGGGAAGCCTCGCGACATGCAGGCATTGTAACGGACTTCGAGTCGGCGGGCATTCTCGACCATATGAAACGGATCGTCGAAGATTGAAAGGGACGTGCCGGCTGTTGGTAGAAATCGATCCTACTTATACTGACTCGGTGGACTGGCTAATCGCGTCAAGATGTCTCGCTAGATCGTCTTCGACGCGCGACTTGCCCCCGATGCTGTCGTCGTAAAAAACAACGCGATAGCTGGCGATATCGAAGGGGAGTTTGCCGGCGCGCTGCGCCAACAAAATAGTCGGTTTTCCAAGAGCCTGCGCATATCCCAGCTCGTAGAAGACATTGGCATTCGCCGGTGTGATCTCGGCAATCACGACATCGGACTGGCTGATCTCGCGCTGCATGTCCTGAAAGATCACGCCCGGCCCGGACTTCTCGTCGATCCTTACCACTTCGTAGAGATTTTCCGCCTGCGGTTTAATGACTTCACGATAGAATGTGTCGAAGGGCTCCCGATATTCCATCGCCACGAAGGCGCGCGGCCGGTCGGAGGCCGCGGCAAAATTCGAGAATCGCACCGAGTGGCTTCCCGCGGCGGTCAAGCCGGTCTGTTTCCTTCGAGCAGCCGGGGAATCAGGATCTCGAGAACCTTGACGCCGTCCACGCTCACCCTTAGTTCCTGCCCTCTGAGCCAAACGTCCAATGCGTATCGCCGGCGTGCTTCCAGAACGTCGCGCGGACCTACCACTTTGAGAGGACGCCAGCCGAAGCCGCTGACGAACTCGCTGACGCAACATGCAGCTTGGCCGGCGCCAAGTTGCACCTGCAAATAATATCGCTCCTGGGACCGGTAGCCCAAGATAATACCGCCCGCAAAGGGGCCGGGCGAGATGTCGGCAAACTCCACATTCACCCTGCAGGCGCCGCTCAGAAGCTCCCTGTTGTTGACAAGGATGCCGATCGGGAACTCCTGTCCATGGGCGGCAAAGTGTTCGTCGCCGCCCTTGTAGGCGATCTGGTCATCGTTAACCGACCAGTATCCAAGAATCGGAGCCCACGCAATGGGGGACGAACCCTCGGCTGAAACTGGTGAATTGCCGTTGGGCTTCATGCGGGAGATCCTTGTTCGCCATTCTACCTCAGTTCCAATAATTGCGATCCAGACTGCGATACTGCACCGCTTCGGCGACATGCTTGGCGGAGATGGTCTGCGATTCCCCCAAGTCGGCGATGGTGCGTGCCAGCTTCAGAATCCGGTCGTGCGCGCGCGCCGAGAGCCCCATCCGCCGCACAGCCATTTCGAGCGTGCGCTCGCCGGCTTCGTCCAGCATGCGCAGCTTGCGAATGTGTCGCGTGGGCAACTGCGCGTTGTAGAATCCGCGCGCGCGTTGGATGGCACGGGTACGCTCCACCACCGCGCGAATATCCGCCGAAGACTCATTCGCGTCGCTGCCGCGCATCTCTTTATAGGGCACGGCGGGGACTTCCAGGTGAATATCGATGCGGTCCAGCAGCGGCCCGCTGACCTTGCCCAGATAGCGCTGGATCATGCCGGGCGTGCAGCGGCATTCGCGCGTGCTGTCGCCATAGAATCCGCATTGGCACGGCCTTCAATTTTAGCGTCTCCGTGAAGCCCGCCCCTCGTCCTACCTGATCTTGGCCGATGCCGAACGCATCGCCGCCACATAAGGGCCTGCCGTTACGATGTCCCAACGCGAGCGCAGCCAAGGCCACTCCGCCCGTAGCAATCGGCGTGCCGCCGCGGACGCGTTCCACTGCCCTTCGCCGGGCCCAGGAATGTACGATAACGAACGCTGGAGGCGACAACGATGCGCCGAATCCTTGTGTTGTTCTTCGCCCTGAGTGTTCGTGGTTGGTCGCAACTTGCACAACAACCGGCCCAACCGCCGATTGTCATAAGAATGGAGATGCCGCCAACGAACCCTTGGACACATCTCGTTGAACTTGTCGTGCCGGGGATCATTGGCGCTGGCCTTGCGTTGTTGGGTGGCTGGTTGACAAACAAGAACAATGCTGCTGCGAATGCCGCCAATCGGCAGCACGCATCAGATGTCGAAAAGCTGAAAGACGACATCGCCGCCGAAGCAAGGAGCCGGGATAATCGGTGGGCGTTTCGGAAAGAGATCTATGTAAATGTCATCACGGCAAGCACTGATCTCTTGGCCGTATTAAATGAGAAAGCGGGGTTGCATCGAATCAGAATGAGTGGTCAACTGCTTGCACAAGACGCCGCCGCCCTTCTCGCAAATCAGGAGGAATCCAACCATGCGAAGCTGGCAGACGCCGCAAGCCGGTTTATCGTCTACGCCAAATCTCTCGCCGTTGGCGACTGCGGATGACGTTAAGTCGCCGATCGAAAACGTGAAACACCAAATAGGTAAACCCTTCGATCACAGCGGGTCATCTCTTGGGGGCCAGATCTCCGAGAAGCTAGACATCATACAAAGCCTTATTCAGAGACTTTGGGTCGCTGGCCGCAAAGATCTGTGGGGCACGCCGGAAACGGAGGCGAAGCCCGAAGCGGCCACATAGGGCTGTGCTTCGCCCTACAATTCAGCTTTCACAAAGGAGAGCAAACCATGCGGTCTAAGTACCTTCTGTGCACCGTCGCTGCAAACACCCTCTTCTTAGCAGCGGGCATTGCTGTCGGACAACGGGCAGGTTCATCCAAGTTTGAGAAGTATCTCCGACCCGCCACTCCCACGGAGATGGACTGGATAACGCTGCGAGCCGAGGTGGGGGCGATTCGGCTTTCCGTGCCGGTTGACAACTTCACGGCTCCCAAACTCACCTTCGACTACAAAGCGAACCGATTAGAAGCAACGGTCATTATTTCATCCGACTTTGAGAAGGGGTCTTTGGAAACAGTAAAGACCCGAATCTTGGCTTTATATCTCCTAGATTATGACTCGCTGAAGTCGACAATTCCAGAAGCTATCGGAAGACGATTTTGTTTTGAGCATCCTGGGCGAATCACTTCGACCTTTTGCTGAATGTAGGCACAGAAATATCGTCTTCCACTAGCCTTTGTGTGGCAGGGCAGCGGCAGGATTCTTGTCTTTCCGGCCGACACTCAACGCTGAAACGTGCTGAGGGTTGGGGGATTGTCGCTGTCCTGCCAAATATGAAAATAGACTGCTTCGCTTATGAAACGACCAACAGAAATCCATGAGGTGGAAACTTGAAACACGTGCTGTTTGCTATAGCATCCAGGGCCGGAATTGCGGCACTGCTTTTCCTCGGCAGTTCACAAGTCGCCAACGCACAGTTTGTTGACGGCAACAAGCTCCTCAGTTATCTGCGGGAGTGGCAGAAGGCACAGCGAGGCGCCTCTGACGTCAGTTACATGGATGTCGGTATGTATGACGGATACGTTGTCGCCATCGCTGATTCGCCGGATGTCGAATCCTGCGTGCCAGACGGAGCAACGATGCGACAGATTGGTGCAGTTGTAGAGAAGTATCTCAATGACCATCCGGCTGAGTGGAACAAACCAGCGGCGGGGGCTGGTCCGGACTGCGCTTCGGCAAGCTTTTTGCAAATAGGCCACAAGCCGCCAGACAGATACGGAAAATGACATCTGCGTCGTGATTGGGTTGCGAGTTCCGAGCTTCAATTTGATGGCCCTCTTGGGAATTTTGATTCACGGAGAAACCGTGCCATTTCTTTCCAGCCGTTCGTGTCGGGACACCTTGCCTGTTCAACACGGCGATTCGATCAAAGCTCGCACCGGATGCACTCAGTTCCTTCATACGCTTAATCACCATCCGTTCGGTTGCGCTCAACTTGCATCCAAGCTGAGGCGAGAGCGGCAAGCGCCAAAAGGACAACCCGTGTTGGCACGGATTCACGGCCGCCGCCAGCATTGAAACTGGTGGGGAGGCAAAGCGTCATATTGGAGCGGGCGATGGTCACCGGCCCGTCTATCGTCGCTCTGGCGCTCAGTCGCGGGCAATGTGAAGCGCAATTGCGAACGCGCCGATCACTCCAAGCGCCGTTGTCAGCGCGACGCTGGTGAACGTGACGGTGCTGCTGGTCGCCATAGCCAAGAGATTCGAGATGGAGGCGCCAAGCAGGACGCCGCCCAGGGTGCCAACGTGCCGATAAACGTTCCGGCCCGCGTTGGATGAGAGGATTTCAGAGGCCCGTTCTACGTGGGTCTCGGATACTGTGTCCAATCGCCGCCGCTTCGCCTCGCGTGTTGACTCGCCGATCAGCTCCGCGATGTAGCGCGAGATTTGCTCCTGGAGGGCACGAAATGCCTGCGGAGAGAATGGCGAGGGACTTATCCCCCTAAGCTGCTCGTCTGCCTGCGCGACGATTCGCGCCAGTTCACCATGCCCGCCGTC
>Ga0302325_10007092_pt1 | contig 24978 bp, 20 predicted proteins | sample Palsa_T0_2_FD_201948 | JGI IMG/M metagenome (GOLD analysis project Ga0302325, IMG submission 201948) | Peat permafrost microbial communities from Stordalen Mire near Abisko, Sweden - Palsa_T0_2 | ecosystem: Environmental > Terrestrial > Soil > Palsa > Peat permafrost | place: Sweden: Abisko... | reverse complement strand
GCTCAGCCGGTCAGCTCAGCTCAGCCGGTCAGCTCAGCTCAGCCGGTCAGGCGCTCAGCCAGTCAGGTGCGGCATGTCCGTTCCCTGGCCGTCAGGCCCGGCTGCGACCAGCGAGTCGTCGATCTCGAAGAACCCGGGCAGCGGGGCACCCCCGGACAGCCTGAGCAGCCGGGCGAGCCAGCGGCGGCGTGCCAACAAGGTCGCCGCGACAGCGTCGTTATGGAACTTACGGGCCAGGAAGACCTGGTGGGATGCGGTCTCGACCTCGGCGAGCAGTTCCTCGGCCCCGTGGCCGCCAGCCAGCGATGCCCGGAACTCCGGCTGGCCGAAGGCCGCGCGCAGGGCGCGGGTGAGATCGCTTTCCCGCAGTTCCCGCGCGTCGTCGGCCGCAGTCCTCGCGTCATGCGCCGCGGACGCGAGCAGGAGGCTCGTCGCCGGGTCGAGCAGGCCGGTGGAGGCCAGTTCCAGCGCCACCGAGCTGCGCCGCAGCAGCGCGACGTCGAGCGCGGCGCGGGTGGCCTCCAGCCGCGCGTGCAGCCTGTCGAGCCGGCCCGCCCGCCAGGAGATGTAGACGCCGAGCAGCAGCGCGATGCCGACGATGATGATGACGCTGGTCATGGTCATCGGGTCAGCACCCCGGCCATCACGCCACCACCCCGACCTTGATGCCGCCGAGCGTCACCGTCTGGTAGACGGCAACCACATCGCGCGCGATCACCGGCCAGTCATACACCTTCACCGCCGCGGTGGCCGCCTTGGATAGTTCCGCGCGCCGCTGCGGGTCATCGAGGAGCCGGCTCGCCGCCATGGCCAGCTCGGCGGCGTCGCCGATGGCGAACAGCTCGCCCGCCTGGCCGCCGCGCAGGACCATCCGGAACGCGTCCAGGTCACTGGCCACGATCGGCGCGCCGGCGGCCATCGCCTCGGCCAGCACGATCCCGAAGCTCTCGCCGCCGGTGTTCGGGGCGCAGAAGACGTCCACCGAGTGGTAGACGCGAACCTTGTCCGCCTCGCTGACCTGGCCGAGCAGTACCACCCGGTCGCGCAGCGGCGCGGAAACCTTGTCCAGTACCTCCTCGGTGTCCCCCGGGCCGGCGACGAGCAGCCGCAGGCCGGCCCGCTGGGCGCCGAGTATCTCGAACGCGGCAAGCAGCACGGCCAGGCCCTTACGGGACTCGTCCATCCGGCCGAGGAAGCCGAGCGCGCCGCCTGCCCCCGGCCAGCCGGGGAGGGGGTCCGCCTTCTCGTACCTGCGCACCGAGACCCCGTTCGGGATGAGCACGGCGTCGCCGCCCAGATGCTCGACCTGCGTGGTCCTTGCTGCCTCGGACACCGCGATCCTGGCGCTGATCTTCTCCAGCGCCGACTGCAGCGCCGGCCGCGCGGCGAGCATCCAGCGGGAGCGCGGGTTCGCGGTGTGCACGGTCGCCACGATCGGGCCGGAGGAGACCCAGCAGGCCAGCAGCCCCAGGCTCGGCACGATGGGCTCGTGCACGTGCAGCACGTCGAACTGGCCGTCCTTGACCCACCTGCGCACCCGGCTGGCGGACAGGAAGCCGAATGCGAGCCTGCCGACGGACCCGTTGTACGGCACGGGCACCGCCCGGCCGGCCGGCACGACGTAGCCGGGCAGCGGGGTGTCGTCGTCGGCGGGCGAGATGACGGAGACCTGGTGGCCGAGGTCGATCAGCGCCTCGGCGAGATTCCTGATGTGCTCCTGGACGCCGCCGGGGACAGCCCAGGTGTACGGGCAGACGATGCCGACTCTCATGGCACGGCATCCGCCGGGCCATGAGAGTCGCTGGCGTCCACGGCACTCCCGGCGACGTCCACGGCAGGACCGGCGGCGTCCACGGCAGGGCCGGCAGGGCCGAAGGCATCCGCGGCAGGACCGGCGGCGTCCACGGCAGGACCGGCGGCGTCGACGGCAGGGCCGGCAGGGCCGAAGGCATCCGCGGCAGGGCCGGCGGGGTCCACGGCAGGGCCGGCGGCGTCCGCGGGGTCCCCCGCGGCCTTGGCGGCGGCGACCGAGGCAGCCAGCCGGTCAGCGTCGAGGTCGGTCAGGAACAGCCGCTGCAGCATGTGCCAGTCCGCCGGGTGCGCGCTGATGCCGTCCTCGAAGGCGCGCGCGATCTGCTGCGTCATGGCCGCGGTCCGCTGCTTCGTGTCGCCCTCGGCCGGCACCGGGATCTCGTCGTGGAAGCGGACTCCCCAGCCGTCGTCGGTGAACCAGAGCGTGGCCGGGATCAGCGCCGCGCCCGTCCGCACGGCGAGCGCGGCAGGACCGGCCATCATGTGCGCCTTCTCGCCGAAGAATTCCACCTCGATGCCGTTGCCGGTGACGTCCCGGTCGCACGGCAGGCAGACGATCCGGCCGGCTCGCAGCCGCTGCGCCAGTACGCCGAACGGCCTGCTGCCGCCGCTGGCCGGCAGCACTTCCATGCCAAGATTCTCGCGGAACGCGACGAAGCGCTCGTAGACAGCCTCCGGCTTCAGCCGCTCGGCGACGGTGGTGAACGAGCCGGCGCCGCTGGCGATGATCCAGGCGGCGGCCTGGTCCCAGTTGCCCATGTGCGGCAGCGCGAATACCACGCCGCGGCCGGCCGCAACGTAGTCGAACGCGATCTGCACGCTCCCTTCCTCGTACATGCCGTCCACCAGCCGCTTGACGGGAATCACCGGCAGCCGGAACACCTCGAGCCAGTACCGCGCGTACGAGCGCATCGACTGCCTGGACAACGCGCGCAGCTCACCGCCGTCCGCGGCGGGCCCGAGCACCCGGCGGAGGTTGGCCTCCAGGACCTGGACCCGCGGGCCCTGGCGCCGCCAGGCGATTTCCGCCCCGGCCATGAATGCCCACCTCGCCCAGGACTCGGGCGCGCGGCATACGACTGACCAGCCGAGCCCGTACCCGGCGTCGATCAGCCTGTCTCTGAGTCCGGGCATCCGGTTCCTCCCTGCACTGTGGCACGACGCACGGCGAGCATTCGCTGTGCCAGTGTGACGGTGCTTGCAGCTGCCAGCACCCAGAGTCCCACGGGAAGGACATAGGGCACGCCAAGCCCGGTCAGGCCGATCACGACCAGGCCGATCACCAGCCGCTCCGACCGCTCCGCGATGCCTACGTCGCAGCGCACGCCCAGGCCTTCCGCGCGCGCCTTCGCGTACGACACGAGGGCGCCGGTCACAAGGCAGAACAGCGCCAGCCCGGCCACCAGCCTGCTGTGCCCGCTCAGCACCGCCCAGGCGGCAACGCCCGCGAAGATCGACGCGTCGGCAACCCGGTCCAGGGTGGAGTCAAGGAAGGCACCCCACGAGCCGGTCGTGCCCTTGATCCGCGCTAGCGTCCCGTCCAGCATGTCGGCGAAGACGAAAAAGGTGCAGACCATCGTCCCGGCGAACAGATGGCCGGCCGGGAACAGCGCAAGCGCGCCCGCGGAGACCCCGAGGGTGCCGATGATGGTCACTGCATTCGGGGTGACCGGGGTGCGGGCAAGCGCCTGGCCCACCGGCGTCAGCACGCGGGCGATGGCTGGTCGCAGCACGTTCAGCATGGCCATCCGATCTTACTGGCGAGCGGGCAGGCCGGATCTTACTGACGGGTAGGCACGGCGAATGCGGCCGGGGTCTTGTGATCCGGTGGCCAGGAGGTAAAAGCTGGCGGTGCAGGCACGGGCCAAGGTCTGGCCGGGCCGGCCGCCGGGCGGACCTGACAGCCCGGCAGCCGGGCGGATCTAACAGGAGGCGACGGCGATGGCCGATAGGACAGGAAGCTCGGGAGCCGCGGGCAGATCGCCCGCGGCCGGCCAGGCAGACAGCGTGCGCAACGTCGTGCTGGTCGGCCACTCAGGAGCAGGCAAGACGACGCTGGTCGAGTCCCTGCTGGTGCACACCGGCGCGATCCAGCGGCCCGGCCGGGTCGAGGACGGGACGACCGTGAGTGACTTCGACGAGGTCGAGGTCAGGCAGCAGCGCTCGGTCAACCTCACGCTGGCGCCGGTCGTGCACGGCAACGTGAAGGTGAACCTGCTGGACACGCCTGGCTACGCCGACTTCACCGGCGACCTGAGGGCGGGCCTGCGGGCCGCCGACGCCGCGCTGTTCACCGTGTCCGCCGCCGACAGCATCGACGGCCTGACCAAGATGCTGTGGGAGGAATGCGCCGCCGTCGGCACCCCCCGCGCCGTGGTGATCACCAAGATCGATCATCAGCGGGGCAATTTCGACGAGGCGCTCGCCGCCTGCCGGGACGCGTTCGGCGACTCGGTCGCGCCGCTGTACCTGCCGGTGACCGACGACCAGGGCAACGTCAGCGGGCTGATCGGCCTGCTGTCCGAGCGGTTCTACGACTACTCGTCCGGTACCCGGGCTGACCGTGATCCCGACCCCGCGCACGCCGAGCGCATCGCCGGGGCCCGCGGCGAGCTGATCGAGTCGATCATCCAGGAGAGCGAAGACGAATCGCTGATGGAGCGTTACCTCAACGACGAGCACATCGACGTCAAGGTGCTCATCGAGGACCTGGAGAAGGCCGTCGCCCGCGGCAGTTTCTACCCGGTGCTCGCCGCCGCTGCCGCCCGCGGCATCGGCCTCGCCGAGCTACTCGAGGTGATGACGGAGGCGTTCCCCGCCCCGGAGGAGCATCCGCTGCCCGCGGTGACCTCGCTGGACGGCAAGCCGGTGAACAATCTTCGCAGCGACCCTGGCGGCCCGCTGCTGGCCGAGGTGATCAAGACAGCCTCGGATCCCTATGTCGGCCGGATCAGCCTGGTCCGGGTGTTCTCCGGCACCCTGCGGCCCGACGCCGTGGTGCACGTGTCCGGCCACGGCCGGGCGGAGCACGGCCACGCCGATCACGACCAGGACGAGCGGATCGGCGCGCTCACGTCCCCGCTCGGCAAGCAGCAGCGCGGCGTCGCGCTGTGCGCGGCCGGGGACATCTGCGCCGTCGCCAAGCTCGGCAGCGCCGAGACCGGCGACTCGCTGTCCGACAAGGACATGCCGCTGCTGATAGAAGCGTGGGCGATGCCCGAGCCGCTGCTGCCGATCGCGATCTCGGCGAAGTCCAAGGCCGACGAGGACAAGATGTCGCAGGCACTGTCCAGGCTGGTTGCCGAGGATCCCACGCTGCGGCTGGAGAACAACGCGGAGACTCGCCAGCTGGTGCTCTGGTGCATGGGCGAGGCGCACGCTGACCTGCTGCTCGACCGGCTGTCGAGCCGGTACGGCGTGGCGGTGGAGACAACGCCGCTGCGCGTGCCGCTGCGGGAGACCGTCGGCGGCAAGGCGCAGGGACTGGGCCGGAACGTCAAGCAGACCGGCGGGCACGGCGAGTTCGCCATCTGCCGTATCGAGGTGGAGCCGCGGCCGTCCGGTTCCGGGCTCGAGTTCGTTGACAAGATCGTCGGCGGAGTGGTGCCGCGGCAGTTCATCCCGTCGGTCGAGAAGGGCGTCCGCGCCCAGATGGACCTGGGGGTACTGGCGGGCTACCCGATGGTGGACATCAGGGTCACCCTGTACGACGGCAAGGCGCACGCCGTGGACTCCTCCGACCTGGCGTTCCAGAAGGCAGGCAAGGCAGCGCTGCGGGATGCGGCCGAGCAGGCGCAGGTGCTGCTGCTCGAGCCCGTCGACGAGGTCTCCGTGCTGGTCGCTGATGACTATGTCGGCGCAGTGATGTCGGACCTGTCCTCGCGGCGCGGGCGCGTGCTCGGCACCGAGCCGGTACCCGGCGGCCGCACGCTGGTCAGGTCCGAGATACCGGAACTGGAGATCATGCGGTACGCCATTGACCTGAGGTCTATGTCGCACGGGACCGGGTCCTTCACCCGGTCATACCTGCGGTATGAGCCACTGCCCTCGCATCTCGCCGACAAGGTCGCCGAGGCCTCGAAACCCGGCTGACCGGGGCCGCTAACCGGGGCCTGTGCCTGGCCGGCCGCCTCAGGCGGCCGGCCACGCGTCGGCGATCAGCTTGCGGGTGTCGGCCAGCAGCTGGGGCAGGACCCTGGTCTGCGCGATGATCGGCATGAAGTTCATGTCGCCGCCCCACCTGGGCACCACGTGCTGGTGCAGGTGCGCCGCGATCCCGGCACCGGCCACGGAGCCCATGTTCATCCCGATGTTGAATCCGTGCGGGCCGGAGCCGGCCCGCAGCGCCGTCATGGCGCGCTTGGTGAACTCGCCAAGCTCGGCGGTCTCCGGCTCGTCCAGGCCGGTGTAGTCGGCGACATGCCGGTACGGGCAGATCAGCAGGTGGCCGCTGTTGTAGGGATAGAGGTTGAGCACGGCATAGACCAGGGTGCCGCGCGCCACGATCAGGCCTTCGGAGTCCGGCAGCCCGGGAATACGGCAGAACGGGCAATCCCCGCCTGCTGCCGTGTCAGCCGGCTTGCCCTCGCCCTTGATGTAGGCCAGCCGGTGCGGCATCCACAGCCGCTGCAGCCCGTCCGGTGGGCCGGCCCCGTCCTGCTCCAGGGGCTCAGTCGGCATGACCGCTCAGACCTGGACCCGCGCGGCGACGGCGGACGCGATCTCGGTGATCGCGTCGTCGACGGGCACCCCGTTCTTCTGCTCGCCGCTGCGGTACCGGAACGAGACCGCCCCGGCGGCGACATCGTCGTCGCCGGCCAGCAGCATGTACGGGACCTTCTGCCGCTGCGCGTTCCTGATCTTCTTCTGCATCCGGTCGTCGCTGGCGTCGACCTCGACCCGGATCCCGCGGGCGCGCAGCCGGGCGGCGACATCCTCCAGGTACGGCACATGCGCGTCGGAGATCGGGATGCCGACCACCTGGACCGGCGCCAGCCAGGGCGGGAACGCGCCCGCATAGTGCTCGACAAGGACGCCGAGGAATCGCTCCACCGACCCGAACAGCGCGCGGTGGATCATGATCGGCTGCTGCCGGGTGCCATCCGCTGCCTGGTACTCCATCCCGAACCGCTTCGGCTCGTTGTAGTCGAGCTGGATGGTGGACAGCTGCCAGGTGCGGCCGATCGCGTCCCTGGCCTGCACCGAGATCTTCGGCCCGTAGAACGCGGCGCCGCCGGGGTCGGCGACCAGCTCCAGGCCCGACTCCGCCGCGGCCTGCCGGAGCGCCTCGGTTGCGTGCTCCCAGTCCTCGTCGGTGCCGACCCACTTGTCCTTGACGTCGTCGCGGGTGGACAGCTCCAGGTAGAAGTCGCTCAGCCCGTAGTCGCGCAGCAGGTCAAGCACGAACGACAGCAGGCTCTTGATCTCCGCCCCGGACTGCTCCCGGGTGCAGAAGATATGCGCGTCGTCCATGGTGAGGCCGCGGACCCGGGTCAGGCCGTGCACCACGCCGGACTTCTCGTACCGGTAGACGGAGCCGAACTCGAACAGCCGCAGCGGCAGCTCACGGTAGGACCGGCCGCGTGCCTTGAAGATGAGGATGTGGAACGGGCAGTTCATCGGCTTGAGGTAGTACTTCGCCCCCTCCATCTCCATCGGCGGGAACATCCCCTCGGCGAACCACTGCAGGTGGCCGGAGGTCTCGAACAGGGTCGACTTGCTGATGTGCGGGGTGTTCACGAACTCGTAGCCGGCCTCCTCGTGGCGCTGCCGCGAGTAATCCTCCATGACCTTCCTGATCATCCCGCCCTTGGGGTGGAAGACCGCGAGCCCGCTGCCGATCTCGGCCGGGAACGAGAACAGGTCGAGCTCGGCGCCGAGCTTGCGGTGGTCCCGCTTCTCGGCCTCGGCGAGCATCGTCAGGTAATCGTCCTGCTCCTGCCGGGACGGCCACGCGGTGCCGTAGATCCGCTGCAGCTGCGGGTTCTGCTCGCTGCCCCGCCAGTACGCGCCGCCAGTCCGCAGCAGCTTGAACGCCGGGATCTGCCGGGTGCTGGGCAGGTGCGGGCCGCGGCACAGATCCTTCCAGCACAGTTCGCCGGTGCCAGGGTCGAGGTTGTCGTAGATGGTGAGCTCGGCGCCGCCGACCTCCACCGCCTCGTCGGCGCTGACCCCGGCGGCCGCGGCGCTGCCCGGGAAGACCCCGGACTCCGATGACCCGGAAACCCCCGCATCGGCTGCCGGGCCGCCGCTCATCAGCGCGACAAGCTCGAGCTTGTAGGGCTCGCCGGCCAGCTCCGCCCGCGCATCGTCGGCGCTGACGACCCGGCGGGCGAACCGCTGGCCCTGCTTCACGATCTGGCGCATCCGCTGCTCGATGGCCTTCAGGTCATCAGGGCCGAACGGGTGCTCGGTGTCAAAGTCGTAATAGAAGCCGTTCTCGACCGGGGGGCCGATGCCGAGCTTCGCCCCGGCGAACAGCCCCTGCACCGCCTGGGCCAGCACATGCGCCGTGGAGTGCCGCAGGATGGCCAGGCCGTCAGGGCTGGCGATGCCGACCGGCTCGACCGTGTCGCCGTCGGCGAGCGGGCAGCCGAGGTCCCTCAGCTCGCCGCTGACCCTGGCCGCTATCACGGCACCGGCCACGGCGGGCTCGTTATCGCCGGTGGTCAGCTCCAGTGCCTGGCCGGCCGTCGTGCCCGCTTCCACCACGTGCTCGCGTCCGGCGAGGGTGATGTGAAGCTTGTCGACGCGCACTGGCTTTGCTCCTTGGGCAGAGGTGGTCGCGGCGGTGATCACCGCGGTACCCCGATGCTATCGATGCGCTGGCGCTGCCGCGCGCCGCAGCCGGCATGCCCCGTTCAGGCGGGCGGCGCGACCGTGACGAGGCTGCCGTAGGTGAGGTAGGGCCAGGCCTTCTCCGCCGCCCCGATCGGCAGCTCGACGCAGCCCAGGCTCTGCGGGAAGCCGTAGGAGCCGCGCGGGAAGTAGTGCACGGCCTCGCCGGCCCGGAAATAGGAGACGTACGACACCGGATCGGCGTACTTGGTGCCGTCCGGGTTGGTGCCCTTCATGATCTGGAAACGGTACCGCAGGTACACCGGGGCGGTGCCGACCGTGGTCGGCGCGGCCGGGATGCCGGTATTCGCCAGGGTCCGCAGCACCACGTGGCCGTCATGCCAGACGGTCAGCGTCTCCGGGCTGTCCTCCGAGGCGCGCGCGTACGTGTAGCCGTGCGCGTTCTGCTGGCCGGCCGCCACCGCCTTGAACAGCGCGTGCCACACCGCGGGCCCCGCGATCCCGTCCATCGTCATCAGGTGGTCCGACTCGAAGGCCATGATCGCGCCCTGCAGCACCAGGCTCGGATGGCCCTTCCGCCAGAAGCTGCGGAGCTCGCGGGGGTACCCGTGGTTCCAGGTGAAGGTCCCGGCCGGCGGGCTGAACGCGGCGGAACGCTGGCCGCTGGCGTCGGTGGCCGCGGGATTGGCCGCGCCGGGCGCCGGCGTCCAGGTCAGCGGCAGGTAGCCGAGCTGGGCAAGCAGCTGGTCGAGCCTGGTCGACGACCAGGCGCCGACGCGGAACCGCGCGACGACGCGCGTGGCCAGCAGGCCGCCGCCGGCCGATTTCATCCCGGCTGCGCCCCCCGGGATGCGCACGGTGACATGCGCATGCTGGGAGAAGGCCTTGTCCGGCATGAACTCGACGGTGGTGGCGCTCGTTCGCTGCCAGCTGCCGGGGGTATGCGGGGACACTTTCGGCAGCGGCGAGTCAGCGGCGAGCGGGGCGGAGAACCGCACCTGCACCGGGGCGGCGCCGTTCACGTCGCTGGCGTGGCTGGCCGGGGTCACCGACAGCACCTGCAGCGGCTGCGCCGATGTCTGCGAAGCACGCTTCCCGTGCCCGCTGGCGGCCGGATGGCCGTCCTGCTTGGCTTGCGCGTGGCTCAGCGCGAACCAGGTGCCCCCGGCCAGCAGCGCAACGATGACCGTGGCCAGGACAAGAACGCGGCCACGAAGCCGTCCCACACTGAGCAAGATAGGCTCCCTCGCCGTACCTGGCCCCCCCTGTTTCGGCGGGCAATCTGCTACTTGCCCGGTTTGCTCCCAGGCGCTCCTGTCCTGTGACTCTAGGCGGCAAATGCAACTGCTGCGGCACGGTCGGGGTAAAGAATCAGGCGAGAAACAGACACGGACTCATGACGGCCCCCGTCGTCATGAATCCGTGTCCTGACGGGTCGGGAGACAGGGCCTCCCGGCCCGTGCTCCTGGCCACGCTCTCCCCCGAGAGCCTGGCCAGGCGTCTTAGCCCGCCACCGTGACCAGGCTTCCGTAGGTGAGATAGGGCCAGGCTGCCGCGGCTGCCGCGAGCGGCAATTCCACGCAGCCCAGGCTCTGCGGGAAACCGTAGGAGCCGCGAGGGAAGTAGTGCACGGCCTCACCGCCGTCGAAGTAGGAGACGTACGAGACGGGATCGGCGTAGCTGCTGCCGTCCGGGTTGATTCCCCGCATGATCTGGAACTGGTACCGCAGGTACACGGGGAATGTGCCGTCAGCCGTCGGTGCCACCGGAATGCCGGTGTTGGCGGGACTGCTCAGCACGATGCGGCCGTCGTGCCAGATCGTCAGGGTCTCCGGGTCCGCCTTGCTGGCCAGCGCGTAGGTGTAGCCGTCCGGGTTGCGGCTGTGGCGGTCCGCGGCGCGGAAGACGGCCTTCCACACGCTGGCCCCGGCAACGCCGTTCATGGTCATCCCGTGCTGTGACTGGAAGGCCATCACGGCGCCCTTCAGGAGCAGGCTGGGCCTGCCTGCCCGCCACTGGCTGCGCAGCGACGCCGGATAACCGCGGTGCCACCGGAAGGTCCCGGCCGGCGGGCTGTAGGCCGCCGCGAGCTGGGCGGCGAGGCCAGAGTCCGCGGGCGCGGCCCCGGCGGGCACGCCGGGAAGCCCGGTCCCGCCGCGGCGCGGGCTCCACGACAGCGGCAGGTAGCGCAGCTGGGCGAGCAGCTCACTCAGCCGCCTGGCGGACCACGCCCTGGTGCGGAAGCCGGCCGTGACCGGCCTGGCGAGCGTCGCGCCGGCGGCCGTCCGGACGCCATTGGCCCCTGCCGGTATCCGCAGCACGATTTGGCTGGACGGATCGAACGGGACGGCGGGCGTGAATGCCAGCGACCCGCCGGCCTGCTGCCAGCGGCCCCGGACCGCGGGTTTCAGGCTGGGCATCGGCGAGCCTGCCGCCAGCGGGGCGGAGAAGGTCACCACGACCGGATTGCCGCCGTCCACGCGGCGGGCGCCGGGTGCGGGTGACACCGAGAGCACCCGCAGCGGCGCCGTGCTCGCGGCCTGGCCGGCCAGCGCGGCCGACTGCGCCCCGGCAGCCCCCCGCGCGCTGGAGGTGGCGTGCGCCAGCGCGTACGTTCCCGCTGTCGCCAGCACGCCGACGATCACGATCGCAGGCACGATAACCCACGCTGCGGGGCGCCTGTGCGCGGCTGCGCCGGCCTTGAACGCCGCTCCCGATTTGCCGCCGAAGCGTCCCATTCCGAACACCCGCTCTCCATCTGCAAGGCACGTTGCATGGCCCTCGCGGTGCCTGCATGTGCCGTACCGAGGTCACCCTGCGTTATAAAAACGTCTCTGTAGTTACTGAGCGTAGCCTGATTATCCGGCCGTGATTACGCGAAATCCAATTGCACGTAAATGATCAGGCCCGCCCCCTGCCCTGGCTCCGTACGCCTGCCCGAGAAGAACCGCACCCGGAGTCCTGCCTCGCTCGACGCGGTGCCGCCGAGCCATACCGCGATCCTGAAGCGGGAGCCGGACGGGCACCGCGGTCGTCAGTGCGGGCCAGCGCAGATGACTCCAGCCACCGCAATCCTGGCGGCACGAGACCACATCGGGCGCGTCATCACGTGCCCTCCCCGGCCGAGTGGCGATCGTCGCAGGACCGGAGGTGGACCCGTTCGCGGTCCGAATATCAGGTGAACGCTTGGCGCGGGCAGCTCATGGGCACAGGATGGCCGTTAGCGTGAGTAAGGACAGCAGCCCCGCAGGCGTGAGATACCGTCCGGGCAGCCCTCGATCAGGGAGGTTAGTCCGGTGGGAAATCCCGATCGCGAGGCACGGGGTCCGCGCCTGACCCGCCGTCAGCTGCTCGCATCCCTGGGATGGGCCGGCGCGGCCGCCGCCGTGGCCGGCCCAGCGGCCGCCTGGGCGCAAAGCGCGAGCCCTGCCGCGCTGGTCCGGCGAGCCGCGTCCACGGCTCCGGCCGGCTCCGACCTCGGCGCTATCGAGCACATCGTCTTCCTGATGATGGAGAACCGCTCCTACGACCACTACTTCGGCGCCTACCCGAAGGGCCGCGGCTTCGACGACCATCCGGCCGATTCGCTCGGGGTGTTCGCGCAGAGCTATCCGGGCGCGACGACGCTGTCCCCGCCGGATGTCCTGCTGCCGTTCCACCTGGACTCCGCGGCGGGCGAAGAGTGCACCGACGACCTCACCCACGACTGGGGTCCCATGCACCTGTGCTGGAACAACGGGGCGATGGACAGCTTCGTGAAGGTGCACACCTCCTCGACCTACGAGGGTGCACACGGCGCCATGACGATGGGCTATTACCGCCGTAAAGACCTCCCGTTCCACTGGGCACTCGCCGATGCCTTCACCCTCCTGGACCGTTATCACTGCTCGATCCTGGGCCCGACGCACCCCAACCGCCTGATGTCGATCAGCGGCACGATCGACCCGGCGGGGACCAGCGGCGGCCCGGTGACCGACACCAACGCCACTCCCGACTACCTGTGGAACTGCACGTGGCCGACCATGCAGGAGGTCCTCCAGGACGCCGGCGTGTCCTGGAAGGTCTACCACCCGTCCAACGCCAGCCTGGCCGCTCAATACAGCGCGCTGGCCGCCTACCCGACCTGGGACCCGGCGCTGTACAACCCGACGACCAACCCCGAGGTCATGGTCGCGAGCGACCACGTGCTGCCCTATTTCACCGCGTTCAGGAACCCGCTGTCGCCGCTGTACCAGAACGCGTTTACGCCGACGTTCCCCAACGACTTCGTCAGCGACGTGGGCTCCGGCGCCCTGCCGAGCGTGTCGTGGATAATCCCGCCCCTCGGCTTCGACGAGCACCCCTCCTCCTCGCCAGCGAACGGGATGTACTTCACGTCCCTTGTCGTCGACGCCCTGACCGCCAATCCTGAGGTGTGGTCGAAGACCGCGCTGTTCCTCATGTATGACGAGAACGACGGCTGGTTCGACCACGTCCCGCCCCCGACGGCGCCGCCAGGGACGCCCGGCGAGTACCTGACCGCCAGCCCGTCACCGATCCTCGAACCCAAATCTGACACCCTCGGCATTACCGGGCCGCTTGGCCTCGGCGTGCGGGTGCCCGCGCTCATGATCTCGCCGTTCAGCCGCGGCGGCCAGGTCGCCTCGGAGGTCTTCGACCACACCTCGCAGCTCATGCTCGTCGCCGAGCGCTTCAACGTCGAAGTACCCAACGTCTCCGCCTGGCGCCGGAGCACCGTCGGCGACCTGACCTCGGCGCTGTTCAGCGGGAGCTACCACCCGGGCGTTCCCCGCCTCCCCGCGCCTGCCCTGCCGCCGCAGATGCTCACCGGCAGCTGCTCGCTGCAGAACCAGGACACCGAGACCGGCGGCGCAGCGCCCAGCGTCCCGACCAAGCAGACAATGCCCGATCAGCAGGGCGGGACCAAGCCGGCCAGCGACTTCCTCCCCGGCGGGAACAACCCGGCAGCCGGCGCGGCGGCCCGCACCGTGCTGGGCCCAGCAGAGCCGCGGCCAGTGACCACCAAGTCCTCTTACAACCGGCTGGCCAGGCAATAGCCGCCCCGGCAGCCGGCTGAGGACTACGGGCGATCCTGCTCAGAGTGCCGGCCCGGTTTCGATCGGTCATCGCGTAAAGCTCCTGCGCCTCGGCTGAGCAGCATTAGCCTGCTCGATCTGCTGTGCTTCGTAGTCGGTGATCTCTGACACGACGTCGGTCCTTCTCGTTCGTGCGGTAGCGCGCCCGGGTTTGCTAGCGGCCTGGGACGCCGCCGCGGAGCCCTCGCCAGGACCGCCGGCAGCGAGCAGGATGTCTTACGAAAGGAGAGTCCATGGACCGTTCGGGAACCCGTGCCGCAGTACCAGGCACCTCGCCGGGCGGGAGCAGCCGGCCCAAGCAGCTGGCTCTCGTAGCGGCGATCATGGGCTCGTTCGTCGCCGGGCTGGATGCCACCGCCGTGAACGTCGCGCTGCCCGCGATCCGCGCCGACCTCGGCGGCGGCCTGGCCGGCCAGCAATGGGTATCCAACGCCTACCTGCTCGCCCTCGGCTCGCTGATCCTGGTGGGCGGATCGCTCGGCGACATCTTCGGTGAGCGGCGCGTGTTCTCGATCGGCGTCGCCGGATTCGGGCTGGTCTCGGTGCTGTGCGCGGTGGCGCCGGATATAGGGATCCTGATCGCGGGCCGTGCGCTGGAGGGCGCGTTCGGGGCGCTGCTGATGCCGAGCGCGCTGGCGGTGATCATCGCCGCCTTCCCTCGCGACGAGCGCGGCGCGGCGATCGGCTCGTGGACGGCGTGGTCCGGGATCGCGACCGTCATCGGCCCGCTGGCGGGCGGCTACCTGGTCGATGCGGTCTCCTGGCGGCTGATCTTCGCGATCAACGTGCCCTTCGTCGCGGCGACGCTGGTGCTGATCTCCAGGGCGGTGCCCGGCCGCGAGCGCGGCGCCGCGCATGCCAGGGTGGACTGGCTCGGCGCCGTGCTGACCTTCCTGGGGCTGGCCGGGCCGGTCCTGGCGCTGATCCGGCTGCCGGAGGCCGGCTGGGCCAGCCCGCAGGTGTGGGTTTCCGGGCTCGGCGGGCTGGCGCTGCTGGGCATCTTCGTGGCACACGAGCGGCGCACCCCGGCGCCGACGGTGCCGCTGGCGCTGTTCCGGGGGCGGAACTTCGCCGTGGGCAACGCGGCGACCCTCGCGATGTACGGCGGGCTCGGCATCACGTTCTTCCTGCTGGTGCTGTTCCTTCAGGAGGTGGCCGGCTACAGCGCGCTGCATGCCGGGCTCGCCCTGATGCCCACGACGATCGTCATGTTCGCGCTGTCCAAGCGTTTCGGGAAGCTGGCCGACCGGTTCGGGCCGCGGCTCTTCATGGGCGCCGGCCCGCTGATCGCCGCTGCCGGACTCGCGCTGCTGCTGCGCCTCGGCGCGCACGTGAGCTACCTGACCGGGCTGCTGCCCGCGCTGCTGATCTTCTCGGTCGGGCTTGCCGCCACCGTCGCGCCCCTGACGGCGACCGTCCTGTCCGATGCCGACGAAGCCAACGCGGGCATCGCGTCGGGGATCAACAACGCGACCGCCCGGATCGCCGGCCTGCTCTCCATCGCGGCCGTCGGCGCGGTCATCTCGGCCCAGTTCGGGCACGCGCTGGACGAGAGCCTGGCCGGGCGCAGCCTCTCCCCGGCGGCCCGGATCGCCGTGGCGCAGGCGCGCCGCGAAACGCTCGCCCGGCTCGATCCCGCCCGGGTAGGCCAGCAGGTCTCACTCGCCGTGCAGTCCGCGTCGGTGCACGCGTTCCACGTGGGAATCTTGATCTCGGCCGTGCTCGTCGCCATCGGCGGGCTGCTCGGGCTTGCCGGGATCCGCAACCCCCGGCGCGCCGTGCGATCCCAGGATTGCGCCGGCGGCCAGCTCGCCGGCCAGCCGGTGGAAGCGGGACGCGAACGGAGCCCGGTCGCACCGCACCCGCAGGGCTGACGGCCGCCTGCGACCTGGCGGAACATTTTTTATCCAGCTTTCGTTAAGTCGCATTAAAGCCTGTTACCCGACGGTAAGTAATACACTGAATAGCAAGATAAACGTTGAATTAAATAAGTGTTTTCGCAGGTCAGAGCCAGTTTAATTGCCAGAGATCAGGGTTAAGATCGGCCTAATCGCGGAATCATATCTACTGCCTGACTTTTAAGCGGCAACGCGTCTCACAGTAAATGAGCAGCCGCATTAATCATCATAAAACCCCGGATTGCGGGAAACGATAAGACAGGAGTCAGCCGATGATTAGCAGCGCAACAGTCTCAACTGAGCTAGGGCTGGTGCTTGTCGTTCCCGGCCGAGGGTCAGTTCCGCTGGTGGCCAGCCTCTCCTACAGCGCCGATGACCCCTACGCGATCCGCATCGCCTTTGATGTCGGCACGGCCGAGCCAGTCGAGTGGATCTTCGCCCGGGAATTGCTCGCGACGGGTCTTGCCTACCCGGCCGGTGACGGAGATGTCCAGGTGTGCCCGGCCCCGCCGGGGAGACGCGACGTGCTGAACATCGCGCTGTCGTCGCCGTCCGGCCAGGCGCGTTTCGAGGCGCCGGCGTCCGCGACCTCGGATTTCCTGCACCTGACCTATGACATTATCGCGGCCGGTCGGGAGGATGAGTTCATCGACGTCGATGACGAGCTGGACGAGCTGCCGTGGCGGGCATGACCGCCGAAGGACGCCGCGTCCCTGACTCGCTCCGCTCTCCCACCAGGCCGGGACTCCGCCCGACGCACACAAGGTGCGACGTGGCCTCCGAAAGGTCGCCGGCGCCGCTGGTCTAACAGCCCGCCTGCCTGGTGAGCCATACCAGTACAGCAGTCACCAAACCGTCGGTTGCTCTCTCGTGAATTGCTGGTTTACGGTGGACCGATGCGGTCATCTACCGCAAAGGGAGCCAGTCATGGTGGCGGAGAAGACGTCGGCTCATCGTTGGTTGCGGGCTCATCGTTGGTTGCCGGGGATCGCCACGGCAGCGCTCCTGTCCGCCGCAGCGGTCGCCGTGGCGTCGCCCGCCGCAGCGGCGCGGCACTCGTCAGCTGCCAGCAGCGCGCAGCATCCGCCCGGATACGAGATCATAGCCAGCGGGCCCGACGGCGCGCTGCCTAGCGCTTTCAACTCCGGTGCCTTCGCCACGTGCCCTGCTGGCACAGTCGTGTGGGGTGGCGGAGTGGCCTTTCTCGGTTCCCCCGATGCCAACCTCACCGTCAGCACGTCCAACCCCAACGGGAGCGGCGGCTGGGCAGCAAGGGTCAACAACGCCGGGACAACGACCGCGCAGTTCGAGGTCGACGCGACCTGCGCGAACAAGCCGAAGGGCTACAAGATCGTTTCTAAGATGGTGGATAATCCATCGAACACCCAGTCGCATTCCACAGCCACCTGCCCCTCCCCGGATGTCCTGCTTGGCGGCGGCACGCTGTCGACTGCCGACCAGGTGGCGGCTGTTCTCACCAGTGCCTGGCCACAGAGTTCGGCCAAGTTCACGGGGTACATGTACAACGGGACGACCAGCGATGCGAACTTCATCGTCTATGCGATCTGCGGCCACAAGCCGGCTGACTACAAGATCGTCTCGAACAGTGGTTCTATAGGTCCGGGCGCCACGCTGGAGGACGGCCTCCTGTGTCCAGCTGGCACGTCAGCATTGGATGGTGGCGCTCAGGTCCCGGCCCACGTCCCAGCCGTCCAAGTCAGCGGATCGATCGACCAGGGCCCCTCCGGTTGGACCATCGCCCTGAACAACACCGGGCACTCGGCGGATCACGAAGACGGCTACGTGATCTGCGCCGCGTAAGCTCATCGGGCTTGAATGTGATCTTTGCGCGGTGAGACACTGCCCGGCGCGTGGAGGACGGCCCGGCCGGTGCGGCTGCGGAAGCCCCTATGAAACTGCCGGCCGACCCTGGGTGACCTTGTTATATATGTAGGGGCCGAACACGAAGGCCAGCGCTGCGAAGGCTAGCGGCAGCAGTCCCAAGTAGGTGTGCGGGAGCAGAAGGATGCCGACGGCAACGAGGATGACGCCAACGGCAAGGCGCAAACCTAGGAAGAAACGCGGGAAGCTGTACTCCCACTTCCTGACCAGCAGCTTCTCGAGGATCGACCGCCGAGGAACGGCGTTCTCATCTGATGAGCGCATCAGGATACCTCCTTATTACCGCGGTCCCCGACCACGAGGGACTATCAATAAGATATCACTTTTAGGAAAGCCGTCAAACAGCGATAGCAACCCCTCACAGCCCCAGCACATGCGATCACCAGCACCCGGACTTAGCTGCGGCAGCACTCGATTCGAGAGGCCAGCGCTGCCGCTAGTTCGGACGAAGAGGCTCGTACCCGTGCGCCGGTAGATGCCCTGGAGGCCGGCCTGGCGCATGATCCGCTCGATCCGCTTGCGGTTCACCTCGATGCCCACCCCAGGCAGGCACCAGCGGCCGCTTGCAGCCACCCCCGCACCCCTGCCAGGCTGGCCCAGGCGGGAAGAGCGACCACGTTACCGACCCGAAAGGGCCAGGCTTTCTGCCGCACAGACGGCCTTGTCGGCGCTCTTCCCGCCCCAAGACCACCGCATTATTCAGTGCCGTCCCAGGCAGCTTTGGTCAAGCTATTGATGCCTCCGTCCCACCGGTCATGGCGCCCGGCGGCGCCTGTTACCGGGGCTGCTCCGGGCGAAACCCGGCGAGTTCGATAAGTCGGCCGATGCCGGATCTGAAGATGTCGTCGTGAGTGCGCGGCGCCCCGGCGGCGGCGAGGGCCATAGCGAGATGGGGGTAGCGGCCGCTGGCCGCCGCGCGGACGAATGCCTGGACCTGCGCGGCGTTGTGCTCCGCCGTGACGGCCGTGCCTGCCTGCTCATCGGGGAGGGCCGCTTGCATAGCGCCGTACATGGCGGCGAAGCCGCTGATGATGGCGATGATCTCCAGCTTGGCCCCGGTATCGAGCCGGGAGCCCGTCAGCAGCCCGAGGAAGTAGTCCAGGTAGCGCAGCCCGTTGGGGCCTGGCGGCATCGGGCGCTGCATCAGCCCGCCCAGCCACGGGTGCCGCCGCGCGATATCGCGGGCCTGGCTCACCAGGTCCATGATGGCCGCGCGCGGGTCCGCGGCGGGCGCGACGGGGTAGGCGTACTCGGCGGTCAGCTGGTCGGTCATCAGCTGGCCCAGGTGATCCTTGGCGGGAACGTAGTTGTAGAGCGACATGACGGCGATGCCCAGCTCGGCGGCAACCCGGCGCATGGTGACCGCGTCCAGGCCCTCGGCGTCAGCGACCCGCACGGCGATCGCAGCGATCGCGACGCGGTTATGCCGGGGTCTCGGCCCGCGGGTCCCGTGCTCGGGAATGTCCCAGATCGATGCCCGGCTGCCCTGCGTCCTGGCGACGCGAGCAGGCCGTCCGGCGCCGGACGGGGGATCACCGGGTGATGTCATCACCCGCCACCCTACCTTTCACCGTGCAGCGTACGTAGTATCGTCGAAACAGCGTACAGTGCACGATGAAAATGACGGGCGCACCGCTGCGGCCGGTGAGAGACAGGCAGGACAGCGCATGAAAACCATGTCCGCGACTATCCAGATCGACGCCCCGCCCAAGGCGGTGTGGGCAATCCTGGCGGACCTGAGCCGCTACGAGGAGTGGAACCCGCTGTTCCGCGAGGCATCCGGGCAGGTCGCGGTCGGGAATCGGATCACGCTGCGGAGCGTCCACCCGGCCAACGGGCGGATGATGACCGTCAAGCCGAAGATCACAGTCGCCGACCCGGGCGCGGAGCTGCGGTGGGTATCCAGCCTTCCTGGCGTCATGAGCGGCGAGCACCACTTCACGCTGACCCCGGCTGACGGCGGTACGAAGGTGGAACAGAGCGAGACTTTCCGCGGCCTCCTGACTGCTTTTGGCGGCAAGACCTTCACCAACGCAGAGGCGAGCTTCCGGGCACTCAACGAGGCCCTCAAGAGGCGGGCCGAGGACACCTGACACGATCCCAGCGCGTTGCGTGTCAGTGCTCGGCTGCTGCTTTCGGGTGATGGCGGGTAAGCGCGATTCCGGCCAGGACCAGCGCTATGCCCGCGAGGACCATTGCGTGATGTTCTCGCCGAGGACCAGGACGCCGAGCACGATCGCGACCACCGGCAGGAGGTAGGTCACCGTCGATGCGATGGTCGCGCCCTCGCTGGTGATGATCTGGTAGTTCAGCACGTAGGCGATGCCGGTGCCGATGATGCCCAGGATCGCCACGGCTGCCACGCTCACGGCGCTGGGATGCGGTGCCCGTGCACCGACAATCGCCAGGGCGACGGCGAGCATGATGGCGGCGGCCAGGAGCTGGCACGCGGACAAAGTGATCGGGTTCAGTCCCCGCCGGACGACGTAGCGGTCCATGTAGATGTAGCTGATCGCGTAGCTCACTGATGCGGCCGGGCATTCGAGGCCACCGGCTGACGTCACGGCGGATGCTAAGCCCCAGGGCGAGAAGATCAGCAGCGCGCCGCCGAACCCGACGATCAGCCCGGCCGCCTGCCAGCTCGTGACCGAGTTCTGGTGCCGCACGGCCAGGGCCAGGAGCACAGTCCACAGTGGCGTGGTCGCGTTGATGATCCCGGCCGCTGAGGAGCTGACGGTCTGCTCGGCGACGAAGCCCACGATGTGCTCGTCACTTCTGCCCTTCGGCGGCTTCCCGATCGACTCCGATGCCACCATGGCGATGAGGCAGTCGAGGAGATCCGGTGGGTGCGGCGGCCCGCCGCCGTGCCGAGCGAGCCAGGCATCGAAATATTGCGGAGCACCGCCGCAGCGTTCCCGGGCAATGTGCGTGGACCTCGACCTCGAGCAGTCGCTGAGGCGGGGACCCTGCGATGGAAGGGTCGGCGTTGCGCCGGAACTCGGTGTCCCGACGTGTTCGACGGTCACAGTCGCAAACCGTAGCGCGCGCGGACGCCATCCAAGCTCCTTGCGGGCACGGTCGTTGTGGATGATCGGCCGCGCCAGATCGTTCCCCGGCGCCTCCAGCGTGGGCACGGGCGCCCAGTGAACGTGGCTGCTGCTTCAACCGCTTCCTCTCCTCCGGCCCGCGCTGGCAAGGATATCGACGTCGACCGGTCCGGCACGGGAACCTCTCGGACAAGTTGATCTCCCAAATTCCTCCCACTCGCGAGAAAGACCCCACCCGCGGCTTAGGGTGAGGTCTATCCGACGAGCTTCTGAGCTGGCGTAACGCCAGATCCTGGCTGTGGGCGATACTGGGATCGAACCAGTGACCTCCTCGGTGTGAACGAGGCGCTCTCCCGCTGAGCCAATCGCCCGCGGCCCAGGGCATGAAGCATCAGCCCGGGCGTGTCTCAGCGTAGCGCATGACGACCGTGCGGCCACGCCATCACCACGGCAGCGGGCGGCAGCGCGGACACGGGCCGGTCCCGCGTCCGCATCACGGCTGCAGCCAGGCCGCAACGCGCGGGCGCCACGCCTCGGCATCGCGGTCACGTGCCCGCGGCAAAGCAGCGGCACCACGCCTCCGCGCCGCGACTGCGGGCCGGCTGCGAAGCCGAGACACCACGCCAGACTCACTCCTTATTACTATAAACACGGACATTAAACTTGAGTTTCCCCATTCAGTATGGATATAACCAGGAGGTAAACTTTGCATCATGACCCGGACAGATCAGGCTGAGCGCCATCGCGCATGTGGCAAGGCGTCTCAACCCTGCCAAACGCCTCGTTGCGGGTCATCTCCGTGCAAGCCGGCGAACCCCGGTTACCTGCCGGGACATGATTTAGCCAGCTTCCGCTAAACCGCAGTCACAACGCGTCACACGGCAGTCACAAAACGTACTCGGCAGCGGAGCTAACGCTGAATTCGAGAAGTATTTGGCCAGGTCAAAGCCGGTTTTGTGACTAGTGACTTGAGGTACGAGCGACTAAATCTGCGGGAATAATATATACCTCGAATTACTTTTAGGAGCAGCCTCATGCCGCATAGAAAAATCAGCAGCCTAATAGTCATAACGAAGCACGGAATTGCAGGATAAGACAAGACAGGAGTAAGGCGATGATAAATAGCAGCACAACAGTCTCAGCCGAACTAGGACTGACACTTGTAGTCCCGGAGCACGGCGCAGTACCGCTGGTGGCCAGCCTCTCTTACGGTGCCAATGACCCTTATGCGATCCGCATGGCATTTCATGTGGGCGCGGACGAGCCAGTGGAGTGGATCTTCGCGAGGGAGTTGCTCGCGGCGGGCCTCACCGGCTCGGCAGGGGACGGAGATGTCCAGGTGTGGCCTGCCTCCCCGGGGAGAGGCGACGTGCTGAACATCGCGCTGTCGTCCCCGTTCGGCCACGCGCGCTTCGAGGCGCCGGTGTCCGCGACAGCGGATTTCCTGCGCCTGACCTACGGCATTGTCGCTGCCGGGCAGGAAGATGAGTTCATCGACGTGGACGACGAGCTTGACGAGCTGCTCTGGCGCGCCTGACTGCCGGTGAACGCCATGGAGCAACCGTCATACCGCCTCGCGCTGAGTTTCCTATGGATCGGATTGCGCCGCCGACATCGCGGCGAATATTTCAGCGGCCCGGCGCGTGACAGGCCCGGGAGCGGCCGGCAGCGGCTGCCCGCCGACGGCGCGGATTGGCTGCACATCCCTGGTGGTACTGGTCAGGAAGGCCTCCGGCGCTGCGGCAAGCGCCCCGGCCGGAAGGTCCTCCTCGATCGCGCCTGCCCACTCCAAAAGCAGCCCCCTGGTGACCCCGGCGAGGCAGCCCGAACTCAGCGGCGGCGTCAGCAGCCGTCCGCCGGACACCACGAACACGCTGGTCCCGGTCCCCTCGCACAGGCTCCCCGCCGTGTTGGCGAAGATCGCCTCGCTGCCGCCGCGCTCCCTGGCGTAGCCGAGCGCAAGCACGTTTTCCGCATATGACGTCGTCTTCAACCCGGCCAGCGCGCCGCGCTCATTCCGCGGCCAGGGGACCAGCACGACGTCGCACCCGGCGGAGATGGCCGGCCACTCCCCCAGCGCCATGATGACGGTGACCGGCGCGTCTCCGCGAACGGAACTCAGCGGCGACTCGCCCCCGGTCAGCGTGATCCGTATCAGCGCCCTAGCCGGCCGGGCAGCCGCATCCAGCAGAGCCGCAACGCCCGCCCGGAGCTGGTCCAGATCAGGCTCCGGCAGGCCGAGGCCGGCCGCCGAGGCACGCAGCCGGGCCAGGTGCCTGGTCAGCGCGAATGGCACGCCGCCGGAAATCTTGACAGTCTCGAAAACGCCGTCGCCTACGGTCAGCCCGTGATCGAAGACCGAAATCCTGGCATCGGCGTCAGCTAGCAGCGTTCCGTTCATCCATACCGTCACCAGAGCACGTTATTTCAGGCCCCCGCAGTGCGCAGCCGCCGTTTCGCATATCTGCAGAAGAAGCTCGTCGACGGCCACTATCTGCTCGGAGACCTCGCGGTCGACGGCCATCATCGGCACCCGGGTCCTGACCACGTCGCGCACGGCGGCCAGCGGGACGCTCGGGGTGCCGACCGCCGACCGTAGGTCGATCCCCTGCACCCCGCAGAGGATCTCGACGGCCAGGCAGGTGCGGACGTTGACGACCACGTCGCGGAGCTTGCGCACGGCCGTCCAGCCCATCGAGACGTGGTCTTCCTGCTTCCCCGAGGTCGGGATGGTGTCCACGCTGGCCGGGTGCGCGAGCACCTTGTTCTCGCTGACCAGGGAGGCCGCGGTGTACTGGGCGAGCATGTAGCCGGAGTTGGTGCCCGCGTTCGGCGCGAGGAACGGCGGCAGCCCGCGGGACGACGCCGGGTCCAGCATCCGGTCCACCCGCCGCTCGCTGATGCTGGCCAGCTCACAGACTGCCATCGCGAGCATGTCGGCGGCGAAGGCGAGCGGCTCGCCGTGGAAGTTGCCTGTGGTCATCACCTCGCCGTCCGGCACGATCACCGGGTTGTCCACCACTGACCCCAGCTCAGTCTCGATCACCCGCCGCGCATAGGCCAGGACATCGCGGACCGCGCCGTGCACCTGCGGGGCGCAGCGCAGGCTGTAGGCATCCTGCACCGCGTGGCGGCTGTGCCGGTGGCTGGCCATCAGCTCCGAGCCGGCCAGCAGGGCGCGCAGGTTGGCGGCGCTGTCCAGCTGGCCGGGGTGCGGGCGGATCACCTGGACCCGCTCGTCGTAGGGCCGGTCGGTACCGAGCAGCGCCTCGATGGACAGGGCGCACGCCACATCGGCCGCCTGCAGCAGCAGGTCCGTGTCGCGGACCGAGAACGCGAGCAGGGCCTGCATCGGCTCCGTTCCGTTGACCAGCGACAGCCCTTCCTTCGGGGCCAGCACCAGCGGCTCGATCCCGCGCTCGGCCAGGACCTCCGCCGCGGGCCGGCCGCGCGGGCCGTCGCCGGGCGCCCGCAGCCGCCCCTCGCCGATCAGCGGCTGCGCCAGGTGCGCGAGCTGCGCCAGGTCACCGGAGGCGCCCACCGATCCCTTGCAGGGCACCACGGGCAGCAGGTCCGCCGCGAGCAGCTCGAGCAACCGCTCCGGCAGGGCCGCGCGGACCCCGGAGTAGCCCGCGGCCAGGGTCCTGGCGCGCAGCAGCAGGACCGCCCGGACCGTCGGGTCGTCGAGCGGCTCGCCGGTCGCCGCGGCATGCGACCGGACGATCGCGCCCTGCAGCTCGGTCAGGTCCTTCTCCCCCACCCGGGTGTCGGCGAGCGCGCCGAACCCGGTGTTGACCCCGTAGACGGGCCCGCCGCCGGCGATAGCGGCGGCGACCACGGCGCGGGTCGTCTCCATCCTGGCCGGCACCTCTGGACCGAGCTGCGCCCGCGCCGCGCCGGACGCGACGTCCACGACATCCGCAACGGTCAGCGCGTCCCCGTTGACGATCACTGTTCGCATGGCAGCCACCCTGCCACGCTGGCACGCGCGGGGCGAGTTTGCCGGCCGGGCGGGATCGGCTAAAGTTCTGAACGCACACCGGATCGTTGCCGGTTGCGCCGCCTCGCGCCAGCGGGGCCCATGCGGACGTGGCTCAGTGGTAGAGCATCACCTTGCCAAGGTGAGGGTCGCGGGTTCGAATCCCGTCGTCCGCTCGGAGGTGCCGGACTCAATCTCGCGAGCCGACGTTGTCACCACGGCTCTTCGGTACCCGGGCTGCCCCTGCGGGGGTGCCGGTGGCGGAATGGCCGAGTGGCTTAGGCAAGGGCCTGCAAAGCCCTGTACGCGGGTTCGATTCCCGCTTCCGCCTCGCGGGCGGTTAGCTCAGCGGGAGAGCACTTCCCTGACACGGAAGGGGTCACTGGTTCAATCCCAGTACCGCCCACGCGAAGCAGCAGGTCAGAGGCCAGTTTCCGGGCACCCGG
>Ga0302325_10007088_pt1 | contig 24986 bp, 25 predicted proteins | sample Palsa_T0_2_FD_201948 | JGI IMG/M metagenome (GOLD analysis project Ga0302325, IMG submission 201948) | Peat permafrost microbial communities from Stordalen Mire near Abisko, Sweden - Palsa_T0_2 | ecosystem: Environmental > Terrestrial > Soil > Palsa > Peat permafrost | place: Sweden: Abisko... | reverse complement strand
TGCGCAGAGCCTCGCGAAGCTGCTCGGTGTCACCGGGGTCGCCCGCCGCGCTGCCCGCAGGCACGAGCGCAGCCTGCCGCTGCTGCAGGGTCTGCACGAGTGCGCTGACGGCGGCATCCGCGGCCGCTGCAGCCTGCTGAACAGATCCGCGCGGGTCGTCCACGAACATGGCCTGGATGTCGTGCCACCTCTCGTCCAGGCCTGGCGCCGAGGCGCCCGCATCCTGCACGGTATCTGCGGGGCTGCCGAGGCCGTCCCCGGCCGGCTCCGCCGTTACCGCAGTGACCTCGGCCACGACCACGTCCGGCTCATCGCTGAGCGAGCCGCGTCCCAGCGGGTCGTCCTCCGGGTCGCCGGTCGCGTCGCGGTCGAGGTCCGCATCGTGGCCGTCGCCCTCGTCGAGGACAACGAGGTCGGGATCGGGCGTGCCGTCGCTGCCAGCGGCGGGCTCGGTGCCGTACGCGGGCTCGGTGCCGTTCTCGGGATCGCCGCTGTAGGCCGGCTGGGTGCCGTCAGCGAAGTCGGTACCGCCGGCGAGTCCGGTGCCGTCAGCGAATCCGGTGCCGTCCGTGCGGCCGGCGTCAGTGACGCCACCCGGTCCGGCGACGTAGCTGGGCTCAAGGACCTCGTCGGCATCGGTTTCGATGCTTCCGTTGGCGGCCCGGTCGGGCTGTGACGTCATAGCGCTTCCTCCGTTTTACCGCTGGGATTCTGGCTGGTCCCTGACCGGCGTCCCTACCGAGACGCTGTCGGGCCCGGCCGGCGAGACCGGGACCGCCGTCTCGCCGTCTGAGTAGGTCGACTCCGGGTAGGCCGTCTGCGATACCGGCGCGTCTGTCACAGCCGCGTCCGCTGCCGTGGCGTCCGCCGGTGCGTCGGCAGCAGGCGCTGCCTGGCCCGGCTCGCCCAGCAGGTCGGAGAACAGCGCCCGGTAGTGGATCAGGGCCTGCCGCAGGTCCTCAGTGGCGGCACTGCCGACCGCCGCGTTCCTGCTGATCTCCTGGGCTGCGCGGAAGTGGCCGACAGTCTGAGCGTGCTCGACTGAGAGGTCCGAGAGCACCTGCTCGTCATCCCCGATCGGGTAACCGCGCTCCTGCATGACGGTGGTCACCAGGGAGTACGCATCGGCGACTGCGCTTTCTGGTGAGTCGACGAAGCGTTCCTGGACGGTCACCCAGTCGGCTGCGTACCTGGCGCGCGATGCCTCGCTGAGCGGCCTGATGTCAAGTTTGCGCACCCGGCGCTGCCGGTCGGTCAGCTCGGCCTCGGCCCGCAGTTTGCTGTTCTGCTCGCTGACGGCCCTGTCGTACTCGGGTCCGAACTTCTGCTGGAGCCGGCGTCGGCGCGCTGTCATGGCGGCCGCCACTAGCGCGGCGATAACCACGATTATCACCACGATGACGATTACCGTAGACATGGGAACCTCCTGCTTTAGGTTGCCATCCCGCTTTCCCGGCGCAGCCAGTTCAAACAATTGCGAAGCGCTGTTACCGGGATGCGTCAGCCGTCAGGCGGCCGCTTCGCGCTGGCCGGAAGCGGGCGCGGCCTGGCTGAGCCGTGATCGCAGGGCCGCCCGGCCGCGGTGCACGCGTGACAGCGCGGTGCCGACGGGCGTGCCCATCTGTGAAGCGGCCTCTTTGTAGCTGTATCCCTGCACGTCAACGAGGTATACAGCCTGCCTGAAACTGGCCGGCACTGAGCGCAGCGCGGCCTCGATCTCCAGCCAGGACAGCCGGGTCAGGACATGCTCTTCGGCTGAGGGCAGCTGGCTGCGGTGGGCTGCGTCAGGCGGCAGCTGCCCGGCCGGCGAGAGTTCCAGAAAAGGCTCACGCTGTTTTTTCCGGTAGCTGCTGAGAAAGATGTTCAGCATGATGCGGTGCAGCCAGGCCCGGGCATTCGTGCCCGGCTGATAGCTGTGAAAGCTGGCGCACGCCTTCGCCATTGTCTCCTGCACCAGGTCCTCGGCGTCGTGCGCGTGCCGGGTCAGCCGCAGGGCAGACCGCAGCAGCATCATCCGGTGCGGAAGTGCCTCACGCTCGAACCTGGCCGCCAGCTCCTGGCTCATCCGCTGGCGAGCGGTCCCGGCCATGCGCGTTGCCTCCCTCTGCTTTCGCCTGAACTACCAGGCCAGGCGCCAGCTAAACGGGAAGACACGCGATCATGGTCCGGCAACAGCCAGCGACGACGGCGGGAGCAGTATCCGGCCGCCGCCAAGGCTGATGCCGGCGTCAGACGCGGCCAGCAGGCGGTGGCCGCTCCCTGCTACCGGTACCCGCCGGGCCGACTGGCCGAGATTGGCGGCTACGCACAGGCGGCCGCGCTCCACCACAAGCCAGCGCGCTGCCTCGTTGAAGCGGACCCGCACCTGGTCAAGGCGCGGATCGGTCAGCTCAGGCCAGCTGCGCCGCAGCGCGATCAGCTCGCGGTACCAGGCAAGTAGCTCGCGGTGCGGTGGAGCACCCGGCTCGGACCAGTCCAGCCGTGACCGGGTAAAGGTAGCTTCGTCCTGCGGGTCGGGTACCTCGCCTGATTGCCAGCCGTGCTCTGCGAACTCGGCCCGGCGGCCGCGCGACACCGCCGCGCCGAGCTCGGGATCCGGATGATCGGTGAAGAACTGCCACGGCGTGCTTGCACCCCACTCCTCGCCCATGAACAGCATCGGGGTGAATGGACCGGTGAGGACCAGGCCTGCACCGACTTTCCGCAGGCCGGGACAGATCCCGGCGGAGATCCTGTCCCCGGCGGCGCGATTGCCGACCTGATCATGATCCTGCAGGAAGCTCACGAACCGGTAGGCCGGCAGGCGCAGCACGTCCACAGGGGCGCCATGGGTGCGCCCGCGGAACGAGGACCAGATGCCGTCGTGATAGAAGACCCTCGTCATCGTCTTGGCCACGGCCGCGAGCGAGCCGAAGTCGGCATAGTAGCCCTGCCGCTCGCCGGTGATAGCGGCGTGCACCGCGTGGTGGAAGTCGTCGCTCCACTGAGCCGTGAGCCCGACGCCGCCCGCCTCCCGTGAGGTGACCAGCCGCGGGTTGTTGGCATCGGACTCGGCGATCAGCACCAGCTCGCGGTTGAGCTGGGCCGACAGCGCCTGGACTTCGGCAGCCAGTTCCTCGAGCAGGTGCCGCGCGCGGGTGTCGGCCAGCGCGTGCACGGCGTCCAGTCGCAGCCCGTCCAGGTGGAAGTCACGGAACCACATCAGCGCGTTACTGATGATGAACTCCCGCACCTCGTCCGAGCCAGGCTGATCCAGGTTCACTGCTGGCCCCCACGGCGTGAGGTGAGCGTCAGTGAAGTACGGCCCGAAGTCCGCTAGCCGGTTGCCGATCCCGACGTGGTTGTAGACAACGTCCAGCACGACGCCGAGCTTTCTGGCGTGGCAGGCATCAACGAAGCGCTTCAGCCCGTCCGGTCCGCCGTAAGCCTCATGCACCGCCCACAGGCTGATGCCGTCGTAGCCCCAGCCGCGGCGGCCGGGGAAAGCCGCCACCGGCATGATCTCCACGATGTCGACTCCGAGGTCGCGCAGGTAGTCGAGGCGCGCGCAGGCAGCATCGAACGTGCCCACCGGGGTGAAGGTGCCGACGTGCAGCTCGTACAGGACAGCGCCGGGGAGCGGCACGCCGCGCCAGCCGTCGTCAGTCCAGCCGAACGCCGCGTGATCGTAGACCTGGCTCAGACCGGAGGGTCCGTCGGGCTGCCGCGGGGAGCGGGGGTCGGCCAGCAGATCACCGCCGTCCAGCCGGAATCCGTACCGTGCCTCCGGTGCTGCCTCAGCGATCGTGACGCTCCACCAGCCGGCGCCGGCCGCGTGCATCGCATGGTGACGGCCGCTGACCTCGGCGTCCGCCTGGCCGGCCGCCGGTGCCCAGACCCGGAACTCGGTCATGGCCGCTCCGCTGTCTCGCCGGCCGGCGCGAGCAGCGCGACCGGCAGGTCACCGGTCAGGTCGGCGAGTGCAAGCCGGCCAGCATCCGATCCGCCCTCCGGCGCAGTGTGCTCCGCTCCGGTGAGCACGTCCCGCCACCGCCCGGCAGGCACGGTCAGCGTGGTGTTCTGCCATCCGCCTAGCCGGCGCAGCCCGGCTGGCAGCCTGGTCGCGAGCGTGATCGCCCGTGCGCCGCGGCTGAACGCGGTCACATGGGCCGCCGCGGCACCGCTGGCCGACAGCGGCTGATAACCGCTCGCGAACCAGCCGGAGTGCTCGCGGCGCAGGTGCAGCGCACGCGAGGTTACGAGCAGCTTGGCTGCGTCGAGCCAGGCCTGCCCGGCCGGGTCGTCGAGCCCCGGACCGTCAACGCCGGTCTCCGGCAGCGCCGACAGCATGCAGATGCGGTGGTCGTAGTCGACCGGTCTGCGGTTGTCCGGGTCGACCAGCGACAGCCCGCTGAGCTCACACCCCTGGTAGACATCGGGCACGCCCGGCATGGTCAGCTGAATCAGCTTGGCGCCCAGGGAGTTTGCGGCCGCATCCGGCCCGATGGCGACCAGGAACGACGCAATGGCCGCGGCGATCTCGCTGTCGGCGAGCGCCCGCCGGGCGAAGCTGATGGCCGCCGTTTCGTACCGCGGCTCTGGCTCCGTCCACGATGTGGTCAGCTTTGCCTCCCGCATTGCCTTGCGCAGGTACTCGGTCAGCCTGTCGTCGTCGATCGGCCAGGCGCCAACGAGCGTCTGCCACATGAGGTACTCCGTCGGCGGGTCCGGCGGCCGGGCACCGGGGAACGAGGCAGCTCGCTGGTGCCAGGACGTCACCGCACGGGCCCAGTCCTCCGGCGACTCGGCGAGGGTTGCCAGGCGGGCTCGAACGTCCTCCTGGCGCTTGGTGTCGTGCGTGGACAGTGTCGTCATCGTGGCCGGCCAGTCCTCGCTGAGCCGCCGCGCGAACTGGTGGAAGTCTGCGGTGCTGCCGCCCGGATGATCAGGGTCCGCGCCCACCTCGTTAGCACTGATCAGCCGCGTCCACCGGTAGGCGGCGGTGTCCTCCACGCCCTTCGCCTGGACGGCCGAGCAGACCTGCTGGAACCTGATGATCAGCTCATCCCGGGCGGCCCGGTCGCGGCCGGGCACGCCGCGGCCCAGCAGCAGCGCGGCGATCAGGTCGACAGCGGCATGCAGGCGGCCGGGCAGCCGGCGTCTGGCGGCTGCGGCAGCATCGCCGATCTGCGCGACACTGCGAGCCGGAGGCGGCTCGCCTGGCACCTCGTAGGCGCGGTACACCTCGAAGGCGGCGAGTAGCTCGGCCAGGATGGCGCGCAGGTCCTCTGCCTGGACCGCGGCCAGGACCGGATCCGTGATCCGGCGAAGTACCCGGCTGAGCCGTGCCACCTCGGCGCTCAGCTGCTCGCCCGCGACTTCGCGGCGGCCCGACCAGGCGGCGCTCGCGAAGTCGCCGGAAGCGCCGGTGAAGGCGGCGTATTCGCTGCCGAGGCGGTCCGCGCCCGCCCGGTCGGTGAACAGCTGGCCTACCGCCGCCAGCGCGTCGTAGCCGGTCGTCCCCGCGCATTGCCAGTCGCCGGGCAGTTCCTCACCGGCGGCCAGGATCTTCTCGGCCACGATCCAGCTGCCGCCTGCCGCCGTTGCCAGCTGCCGGAGGTAGCCGCGCGGGTCGGCGAGGCCGTCCGGATGATCGATCCGCAGGCCGTCGATGAGGCCCTCGGCGACCAGCCCGAGCAGGAGCCCGTGGGTGGCAGCGAACACGTCAGGTTCCTCGACCCTGATCGCGATCAGCGAGCTGATGTCGAAAAACCGCCGCCAGTTCAGCTCGGCTGCCCCGGCGCGCCAGCTGTCGAGCCGGTAGTGCTGCGCGGCCAGCAGGTCAGGCAGCGGCAGTTCCCCGGTACCCGGCCGGACGGGCAGCACATGCCCCTGGTACCGGAGCACCGGCGCATCGTCCGCCAGCGTCGCGTCACCGTCCGCGGCATCGCCGGTCACGGCCGCCGCGCCCGGGACCTCGCCAAGGCGGGACAGCCGGAAGTCGGCCGTGGACTGGCGCAGCGGCCGGGCCAGGATCGGCAGCAGCATCCGGCCCTGGCCGCCGTCCCAGTCGATATCGAACCAGTGCGCGCTGGAGGAGCCGGGTCCCCTCGCGAGTACCGACCAGAGCTGCCGGTTCAGGTACTCCGGCGCCGGGACTGCCATGTGGTTCGGCACGACGTCGACAACCAGGCCGATGCCGCGGCGGGCGAACCTGGCGGCCAGGTACCGGAAGCCGTCCTCGCCGCCGAGGTCGGCCGAGATGCGGGAGTGGTCGACGACGTCGTAGCCGTGCGCCGAACCGGGTGCAGCCTGCAGGACGGGCGACAGGTAAGCGTGTGTGACGCCCAGGTCGGCCAGGTAGCTGTCGAGGTCAGCGGCGTCCGCGAAGCCGAACTCGGCGTGCAGCTGCAGCCGGTAGGTCGAGGCTGGCACGCGCGGCCGCCGGCCGTCAGACACGGCGCAGCAATCTCAGCGACCGGCCGGGCAGCGTCAGGATGTCACCCGGCTTCACCATGGCATTGTCACCTGGCGGGCACGGATCGGCGGTGTCGAGTTCCAGTGCCCACTCCTCGCCGTAGCCCTCCGGGATGGTGAACTCGACGCCGTGCTCGGCTGCATTGAACAGCAGCAGGAATGACTCGTCTCCGATGCGCTCGCCCCGCGGGTCCGGCTCGCTGATCGCGTCGCCGTTCAGGAACACTGCCAGCGACTTCGCGAAGCCGGCAGCCCAGTCACCGTCCGTCATCTCCGCTCCGCCCGGTGTCAGCCAGGCGATGTCGCCGAGGTGGTCCCGCGTACCCCGGCCCGCCTCGCCGGTGAAGAACCGCCGGCGCCTGAAGACCGGGTGATCGGCCCGGAGCCTGATCAGCGAGCGAACGAACGGATAGATCGACGGCCACGTTTCCTCGCTGTGCTGACGTCCGGCACTCGACCCGGCGTCGGCCGGCCAGTGCACCCAGGACAGCTCGTTGTCCTGGCAGTAGCCGTTGTTGTTGCCGTGCTGGGTGCGCCCGAGCTCGTCGCCTGCCAGCAGCATCGGCACTCCCTGCGACAGCAGCAGGGTGGTCAGGAAGTTGCGCTGCTGGCGCGCTCGCAGCGCGAGCACCTCCGGCTCATCGGTCGGTCCCTCGGCGCCGCAGTTCCAGGACCGGTTGTCGTCGCTGCCGTCCCGGCCGTCCTCGCCATTGGCCTCGTTGTGCTTGTGGTCATAGCTGACCAGGTCGGCCAGCGTGAAGCCGTCGTGGCAGGTCACGAAGTTCACTGACGCGATCGGCCGCCGGTTGTCGCTGTCGTAGAGGTCGGCCGAGCCGGTGAGCCTGGAGGCGAGCTCGGGCAGCGTGGCTGGCTGACCCCGCCAGAAGTCACGCACCGCGTCCCGGTACTTGCCGTTCCACTCGGTCCACAGCGGCGGGAAGTTGCCCACCTGGTAACCGCCGTCCCCGACGTCCCACGGCTCGGCGATCAGCTTCACCCCGGACACGACCGGGTCCTGCTGGACCAGGTCGAAGAACGCCGACAGCCGGTCCACGTCGTGGAACTGCCTGGCCAGCGCCGCGGCCAGGTCGAATCTGAAGCCGTCGACGTGCATCTCGGTCACCCAGTATCGCAGCGAGTCCATGATCAGCTGCAGTACGTGCGGACTGCTCATCAGGAAGGTGTTGCCGGTGCCGGTGGTGTCGAAATAGTGCCGCCGGTCGGCGTCGGACAGCCGGTAGTAGTTCGCGTTGTCGATGCCGCGGAACGACAGCGTCGGCCCTAGCTGGTTCCCCTCGGCGGTGTGGTTGTAGACGACGTCGAGAATGACCTCAAGACCCGCCTCGTGCAGGGCGCGCACCATCGACTTGAACTCCGGCACCTGCTCGCCGAGCTGCCCGGAGGAGGAGTAGGCGTTGTGGGGGGCCAGGAAGCCGATCGTGTTGTAGCCCCAGTAGTTCGACAGGCCGCGCTCGGCCAGGTGGCCGTCGTTGATGAACTGATGCACCGGCATCAGCTCGACTGCGGTTACGCCGAGGTCCAGCAGGTGCTCGATCACCGCGGGGTGAGCGAGGCCCGCGTAGGTGCCGCGCTGGTCCTCGGGTACAGCCGGATGCAGCTTCGTCAGCCCGCGGACGTGGGCCTCGTAGATGACGCTCTGGTGGTACGGGGTACGCGGCGAATGGTCGTTGCCCCAGTCGAAGTACGGGTTGGCCACCACGCACTTCGGCATGGACGGTGCCGAGTCAGCCCGGTTAGGCCGGCGGTCGCGGCCGGCGCCGAACTCGTAGCCGAAGACCGGCTGTCCCCAGCTGACCTCGCCCTCGATCGCCTTGGCGTACGGGTCGAGCAGCAGCTTGGCCGGGTTGCACCGGTGCCCGGCCTTCGGCTCGTAGGGACCGTGCACGCGGAAGCCGTAACGCTGGCCAGGCCCGATGCCGTACAGGTAGCCATGCCAGATGAAGCCGTCGACCTCTGTCAGCGAGAACCGCTCCTGGTTGCCGTCCGCATCGAACAGGCACAGCTCGACCTGCTCGGCCGCCTCGGAGTACAGGGCGAAGTTGGTGCCGACGCCGTCGTAGGAGGCACCAAGCGGGTAGCTGACGCCCGGCCAGATGGACTTACTGGTCATGGAGTGCTCATTCACCTTTCCTGCTGGGGGCGGATGCCGCCGCTTCCTCGGCGGCATGCACGTCGCCCGGAGTGGGGGATGACGGCGGCGCGACATCGCCGGGAGTGCGCGGCGTCGTGGCCGGCGCCCGGGTTCCGGGCGGACGGTCGTTGTAGGTCACCTCGACCTGCTGCTCGGGCCGGCGCTGATTCTGCAGCGCCTGCAGCGCCATGGACGACCGGTCCGCCTCGGTCAGTGGCGGCTGGATCAGGGCGCGGGGCCAGAGCCGGCGGGCCAGGACCACGTTGACCTCAGCCGCGTACACCGTGCCCTGGACACCGAAGTAAATCCACGCCACCAGCCCGAGCACGGTCGCGAAGATGCCGTAGACCGAGTTGCTGCCCAGGTAGTGGTGCACCAGGTAAGCGCCAAGCGCCTGGAGGACAGTCCAGAAAATCCCTCCGGCGATAACGCCGGGCAGCAGCTGGCGGGGCCGGACGACATGCGGCGTCAGCACCCGGAAGCCCAGGTAGTACAGGCCGATGTTGGCGAGGGCAGCCAGGACCTGGGCCAGTGCCCGGAAGCCGAACGCGTGGTGGCCGTAGGTCACCAGCCCGGCCAGCAGTGTGCCGATGATCACGCCGAGCGCCAGGACGAGCAGGAAGATCACGCTGCGGATCAGCCGTGGAACGTAGCCCGGCCGGGCCGGGCCGGGCAGGTTCCAGACCTGGGTCATGGTGAACAGCCCGGCCTGGGCGAGCCGGGTGACGCCCCAGGCCAGCAGGAGCATTCCGACGATCAGGCTGGCCGCAGTCGACCGCCTGAGGCCGTGGATGTTGCTGGCCAGCTGCTTGCCGATGAGCGGGAACTGGCTCGTCGCCCCGCTGATGACCCGGTTGCGCAGGGACGGGTCTCCTGCCGCCACGTTGACGAGAACGGTCACGAGGATAAGGAGCAGCGGGAAGACGGAGACGAAAGCGGCATAGGCGAGGTTCGTGACCAGGGCCCCGGCGTTGTCGTCGCCGAATTTCTTGATCACGCCGACCAGGAACGCGCTGGGAGTATGCCGCTGCTGGGCCGTATCAGCCCGGCGCAGCGCCTTCTCCACCGGGTTCACGGCACCTCCACGTCGCCTGCTGGCGGCAGCACTCAGGTACCCCCCGCCTCGCCTCGCCCTGTCGGACCGCAAGCTTCCCTGTCCGATTGCCGGCAAACTCGGACAGCCTGCCGCAGATGTTTGCCCGCTGCCTCCGGGGCACCAAGCAGCCATGACATCCCCAGCCAGTCGGTCGACTCGGCGGACAGTACTGATCGCGGGCGGCGCGAACGTGTTCGTGGCCGTGATCAAGCTCGCGGCCGGGATCGTGGCCGGGTCAAGCGCCATGCTGGCCGAGGCCGCGCACTCGATCGCGGACACACTCAACCAGGCCTTCCTGCTGACCTCGGTGCACCGCTCAGAACGCCCCGCGGACACCCAGCACCCGTTCGGCTACGGCCAGGAACGCTACTTCTGGTCGCTGCTTGCTGCCTTCGGGATCTTCATCGCCGGCGCTGGCTTCTCGGTATTCGAGGGCATTCTGGCGCTGCTCCGCCCGGAGAAGGGCGGCACCGTCCTGATCGCCTACGTCGCTCTGGGCTTGTCCGGCCTGGCCGAGGGCGTGTCGCTGGCCCGGGCGGCCGGCCAGTCCAGGCAGCAGGCACGCGACCGGCATCTGAGTCTGATCGCGCACATCAGGACGAGCCCGGATACCACGGTCAAGGCCGCCTTCTTCGAGGACAGCGTCGCGATGGTCGGCCTGGTGCTGGCCTTCGCCGGGATCCTGCTGCGTCAGCTGACCGGCTCGGAGGTCTACGACGCGGCCGCCTCGATGGCGATCGGCGTCCTCCTGGTCGCCGCGGCCGTCCGGCTCGGTGCCGACAACAGGGACCTGCTGATCGGCAAGGCGGCAGACCCGGAGCAGGTGAAGCTCATCGAGTCGGTAATCGAGGCCACCGCCGGCATTACCGCCGTGCTGGAACTGCTGACCATGCGACTTGGCCCTGACACCCTGATCATTGCGGCCAGGGTCGCCTTTGACGACGGCATCAGCGCCGATCAGGCCGAGGATCTGGCTGACGGCATCGACCGCAGTCTCGGAGAGCAGCTCACGGTCACCCCGCACGTATTCCTGGATCCGACCCAGCTGCCAGGGAACGAGCCGACGGAAGTGATCGCCCGCCGGCCGGCGAAGTTCGGCAGTGATTGAATCCCGGCGGATGCCTAGCTCTTGGCTGCGGGGCGGGACGCAGCCGAGCGGCGCTCCTGACCCGCGGTCTTTGGCTTGCCGGCGGCCTGGGCATCCGGGCCTGACGTCGCCGCCGCGCCCGGATGCTGCAGTCGCTCAAGTGCCGCATGCGGCAGTTGCCGCAGGTGCAGGTCACTGAAGACCGGTGCCCTGGCGACCAGGATCACGCCGGCGACCATGGCAATGACGCCCGCAAGCTGGACCGCGACCAGCAGCGGTGTGATGTGCACGACATCGCCGAAAACCACGATGCCGAGCACGATGCCGGCAAAGGGCTCAGCGGCGGTAATGGCCGGCAGCGAGGAGTGCAGCGGAGCGGCGTTGAAGGCGTTCTGCATCAGCCACAAGCCGATCAGGCTGGCGACCACGGTGGCGTAGCCGGGCCAGTGAACCAGCAGGTGCAGCGGGTGGCCGCCGTCGATGACCTGCACGCTGCGCCGGGTGAAGGCATCCGCGACACCCAGCATCAGCCCGGCTGCGGTCCCGGTCAGCGTGGCGCGCACGCCACCGGATCGCTTGCGCCCGAGCTGGACGAGCGCCACCGCGATGAGGGCGATGACTGCGGCGGCCGGCCAGTGCGAGAAGGAGCCGACGGAGACTGACGGCGATTTCACCGACCGGGTCAGCGATAGTGCCGCCACGCCGGCGCACAGCAGGAGAGCACCGATAATTTCCGCCTTGCGCAGGGCCTGGCCGGACAGTGGGACCGCGAGCACGAGCGCGAAGATCAGGCTGGTCGTGAGCAGCGGCTCGCTGACCGATAGGTCGAGATGGCCGAGCGTCCAGGCGGACAGCAGGTCGCCGGCGATCAGGAGCGCGATTCCGGCAAGCCACCGCCGGTTCCGGACCAGATGCGCAATCAGCTTAAAACGGAGAAACTGGGTGTCGCGTTCTTGCTCGGCCGCATGCTGCTGGAGCACGAAGCCGAAGCCTGACAGCATGGCCGCCACCAGGGTGACCGCTATGTACACCGAGGTCCTCTCATCGTGATACGGGCTACTCCCCTCGTCCTGCCTGGTCAAACAGGCAGGATCCAGGGCGCTGAGGAACGGCGCTCGCCAGGGGACGGCGGCGCGCCGCTGCCTGCGATCTGTCCAACGACCGCGAGAGCGCCGGCGTTCGCCGGCTCGCCGGCAGCTACGGAAAATGTGCCGGCACCTTGCAATCCGAAGATGTTACGCGGCCGACCCGGGGGCCGGCTCCAAGCTGACGCATACGTGCCGGCGAGCGGGGCAGCGACCGGAGGTGATCAGCTATGCGCTGGCCCTTGCCGCCGCCGCCGCCGCTAATGCGGCCGGGAACGTGCTCAACCGGAAGGCCTTACGAGAGGAACCGGACCGGTTCGAGTTCCGGCTGCGGCTCCTGCCGGCGGCCGCCGTCGCGACCGGGCCGTGCTCCTGTCCCGGTCTGCGGTTATGCAGGCCACCAGGGATCACGAGAGTGCCGGAGCCCGGTCGCAGCCGGCGGTCTCATCCGCCGAAGCGGGTTAGCGGCCTAGCCGGGGCTGCGGCGCGCCGTCCGCCTGGGCAGCCCGGCTGGCGCGGTGGGCGCCGCAGCGGCCGGCTGACCCAGTTCCTCGGCGCTCGCCCGGGCCCCCCGGTGCCCTGCCTGGGCAGCGGCCTCGCGTTCGGTCTCGGCGTTGATCTCGGCCCCGATCAGCACGGCGAGGCCGGTCAGGTAGAGCCAGAAGATGAGCAGCACGACACCGGCGAAGGTGCCGTACGTCTTGCTGTAGGACGTCGACCCGAACCTGGAGACGTAGTACGAGAAGCCCACCGACGCAGCCAGGAAGATGACGGTGCCGACCAGCCCGCCAGTGCTGAGCCACTGCCAGCGCGGCGTCTCGCGGTTGGGCCCGTAGTAGTAGAAGAACGCGAACAGCAGGCTGATCAGGACCACGGTGACGATCCATCGGACGACGGTCCAGGCAATGACGAACGCGCCGCCGGTGAGACCCACGTGGCCCTCGATGCCAGACCCGATGGACTGCCCGAAGACGATGAGCGCGGATGCCAGGCCGCCCAGGACGGCGGTGGCGAGCATGAGCGGGAACGCGCGAAGCCGTCGCGGCACAAAGCCGCGGTCCACGGGTACCTCGTAGGCGATGTCCAGGCCCATTTCCAGCGCAGCCATGCCGCCGGACGCGCTCCAGAGCGCCACGACGATGCCGATGATGAGGGTGACCAGCGATCCTCTGGCCGAGTGAGCCGTGGCTGTCGTGATCGCCTGGCTGAAGACGGCCGAGGCCTTCCCCGGCAGGGCCGCGCTCAGGCCGGTGACGAGCCGGTGTACCAGGCTGGAGCTGACGCGCAGGAGCCCGGCGAGCCCGATCAGCGCGATCAGCGCAGGAAAGAGTGCGAGGAACCAGTGGTAAGCGAGGCTGCCGGCGGTCATGCTGCAGCGGTCCCGCACGAATTTCTTGCCGGTCCGCTTCAGGGTCTGACTCCAGCCCGCGCGGCCGAGTTCAAGCGGCGAGTCTGGTCCGCCCGTTACCTCATTCTGCGGCGGGATTGCCTCGCCGGCTGACCGGCTCACGCCGCACTTCCTGACGCGTCTTGCGGCCGGTCGTCCCGCCCCGTGCCGTCGCCGGGCCAGCTGCCTGTCAGCTTGCGGGTTCCCGCCGCGGCGCCGCGGTCGACCGCGGCCCTCACGATGGCGAAGACTGCACCCTGCAAGCCAGCGGCGATAAGGATTTCTGCCCAGCCGCGATCTGAGTCGGTAGCCTTCGGGGCTTCGTCCTCGCCGGAGGCCAGCTTCCACAGTCGCCTGAAGAGCGCTCCGGCGAGCGCACCGCCTGCCAGGCTCGCGGCCAGGCTGATCGGCTTGTACAAGATCCTCGGCATTAATCCCCCACATGGCGTGCATCCGGCACCGGTCTGAAGGTCGCCGGACCGGCGTAGGGAAGCGCTGCTACCCGCTGCGCTGCCGGCCTAACGTGCCGTCCTACGGCACCGTCCGCTGAGGTGTGACGCCAGCGCAGCAGGGCAGTGGGATGCGCCGACTGATATCCGGGGAGTGTGGACGGTGAGCTCAGCAGCGGTCACGGTGCGCCGCAGCGACCTGTCGGCGCCTGGCATCACCCGGAAGCGGCGCGGCAAGGGCTTCTACTACCTAGGCCCCGATTCGGCGAAGGTTACCGACCCGGCCGTTCTGGCCCGCATCAGGGCCCTGGTCATTCCGCCAGCCTGGGAAGACGTGTGGATCTCGGCTGACGGCAGCGGACACATCCAGGCGGTGGGGACTGACTCGGCTGGCCGTCGTCAGTACCGGTATCACGACCTGTGGCGCGACCTGCGCGATCAGGAGAAGCACGACCGCATGCTGGAGTTCGGGGCGTCGCTGCCGAAGCTCCGCGAGGTCATCGTCCGTCACCTCGACGGCCGGGGCCTTTCACGCGACCGGGTGCTGGCCGCCGCCGTGCGGCTGATCGACCTCGGCTTCTTCCGTCCGGGAGGCGAGGAGTACGCAGCCGAGAACGGGACCTACGGCCTGGCGACGATCCTGCGCGAGCACGTCAGCTGCGGCCGCGGCCAGGTGACATTTGACTACCTGGCCAAAGGCTCCCAGCAGCGGGAGCAGGCAGTGGCCGATCGCAAGGTGTGCGCGGTGGTGTCGAGCCTCAAACGGCGGACGGGCGGGGGCGACGGCCTGCTCGCCTACCGCAGCGGGCCGAGATGGCATGACGTCACAGCCACCGACATCAACGACTACCTGCGCGAGGTGTCAGGCGGCGAGTTCAGCGCCAAGGACTTCAGGACCTGGCACGCGACCGTGCTGGCCGCCGTCGGCCTGGCTGTTTCCGGACACGTGGCGCCCACGGAGGCGGCACGCAAGCGGGCGATCGCACGGGCAGTGCGGGAAGTTGCCGGCTACCTCGGCAACACCCCGGCGGTCGCGCGCGGGTCTTATATCGATCCGCGGGTCATCGAGCGGTACCAGCACGGCAAGACCATTGCCAGGGCGCTCGGCGACCTGGGCAAGCAGAGCGAGTTCGGCGAGCTGGCCACGCAGGGAGCAGCAGAACGCGCCGTTCTGCGCCTGCTCACCAAGGGCGGTTAGCTGCGGCTGGCCGGCTCAGTTCGCGGCACGTTTGGTGGCTCGGCGCAAGGGCACTGGGTGCGGCATGCACCCGCCCGACAACCGAGCTAACGTGCCCGACCTGAGCGGCCGGAAGGCGGGGCATGGCCGGCGGCCGCCGGTAACCCCGCGTGCCCGCCGGATCGGGGTCTGGCTGGCCTGGTGGGTACTGCTCATGTCGTTCTGGGTCGTTCTCGACGACTCGCTCACCACCGCCGAGCTGCTGGGCGGCGCGGCCGCGGCCGCGGTTGGTGCCCTAGTGGCGGAGCTGGCCGGCCACCAGGCCGATGCCAGGATCTCGATGCGGATCGAATGGCTCGGGCCGGCAGTGCGGCTGCCCGCCGAGGTGGCGCGGGATACCGGGATCGTGTTCGCAGCGCTGTGGCGCCGGCTCGTCCGCGGTGCTGAGCCGGCGAGCGAGTTCCGCGAGGTGCCTGTCCGGTTCGGGTCGAAGACAGTGCAGGGCAAGACCCGGAGGGCACTGCTGGTCGGAGGCACCTCGCTCGCTCCGAACACGCTTGCGCTCGGGCTCGACGCCGAGCGGAACGTCATGATCGTGCACCGGCTGGTGCCAGCCGACGAAGGAGACACGCGGTGAACGTCTTCATTCTCGCCGCCATCGGCATGCTGGTCGCCGCCGTTCCCTGCCTGGCAGTCGTGTGGCGCGGCCAGACGATGGAAGCTGTGGTCGCCTATGAGGCGATCGGCTCGATCTCAGTGCTGACGCTGATACTGCTGGCGGAGGGCTTCCGGCGGACCGGCGAGTTCGAGCTCCCGGTGCTGCTGGCCGTGCTGCTGCTGGGCAGCGGCCTGGTGTTCGTCCGCTTCCTCGAGCGGTGGCTGTGATGGCCAGGGAGGTCATTGTCGACGTGCTGCTCGGCCTCGCCGTCGCAGTCGCTATCGCCTCGTCGCTCGGCGTGCTGGTCATGAGCGGCCCGTTCCGGAAACTGCACTATCTGACACCGCTGTCGATCGTCGCGCCGGTACTGGTCGGGCTGGCCGTCCTGGTGCAGGCGGGTTACTCGATCCGGGCCGCTCAGACCTGGCTGGCCGTGCTGTTCATGGTCGTGGCCAGCCCCTTCCTGTCGCATGCGACCATCAGGGGCGCCCGGATCCGGCTCGACGGCGACTGGCGTGGTGACCGCCCGCGGGCCGGCAACGGCCAGGGCCGCGTCCAGCGATGACCGGCCAGGTGCTCGCCGCGGTGACGCCGTATACGGTGCCGGGTGCCCTCATGGACGCCCTGCAGGTAGTGATCCTGGTGCTCGTGGCCGGGGCGGCGACGGCCGTGGTGCTGATCCGGGTGCCGGTCCGCCAGACGATCGCGCTGAGCGCCTACGGGCTGCTGCTGGCGCTGATGTTCCTCGCGTTCCAGGCGCCAGACGTCACGCTCTCGGAGCTGACTGTCGGCGCGGTGGCACTGCCGCTGCTGCTGCTCCTGACACTGGCGAAGGTCAGGAAGCGGGAGAAATGACTCCACGGCAGCGCCGCTGGCTGTTCTTCGCGGGCATCGCGATTTTCCTGGCGTTCTACCTGTGGGGCCTGAAAGGCCTGCCTGGCTTCGGGAACTACCCGGGGCCGTACGGATTCATCATCAACCGGATTGCGGTGGCGCAGACCCACGCGACCGGCGTGGTGTCCGCGGTCAACTTCGAGTACCGCGGCTTCGACACCGTGGGCGAGGAGTTCATCCTGTTCGTCGCCGCGACGGGAGTCGCGACTGTGCTCCGGCACATGCGCGGCGAGCGTGAGGAAACCGCCTCCGCCGTCGGCGCACCGGAGCGTGAGGCGCCGTCGACCACCGACGCGATCCGGCTCGCCGCCCTGCTGTTCGCCGGTCCGGCCGTCCTCATGGGCTGCTACCTCGGCCTGCACGCGCAGACGAGCCCGTCCGGCGGATTCCAGGGCGGGGTGGTGCTGGCCAGCGCATTCGTCATGATTTACCTGGCCGGGGAGTACCTGACCTTCCGGCGGATCAGCCCGGTGAGCCTCCTCGACTCGGTCGAGGCGGTGGGCGCTGGGGGATTCGCGGGCGTGGGCATCCTGGCGGTCATCCTGGGGCTGCCGTACCTGAATAACTTCCTGCCGCTCGGTGCCCTGCCGGGAAAGATCGGCTCGTCCGGAACCATCGAGGTCATCAGCTTCTTCGTCGGCATCGAGGTCGCTGCCGCGTTCATTCTCATCATCGGCGAGCTGCTCGAGCAGACGCTGCTGGTCAGGCAGGAGAGCGACTGATGCAGTTCTTTCCGTTTGTCGTCGTGGCCTGGATACTGGCGGTCGGGCTGTACGGGATCGTGACGAGCACCCACCTGGTGCACCAGATCATCTGCCTCATCGTGGTCCAGTCGTCGACGTACGTGCTGCTGCTGGCTGTCGGTTACGTCAGCGGTGCGGTGGCGCCCTACTTCTCCGATGTCCCGGTGCGTACTCCCGCGGTCGACCCGGTCGTTCAGGCACTCGCGCTCACCGACGTCGTCGTCGAGGCGGCTGTCACCGCCCTGCTGCTGGCATTCGCCATCCAGGCGCACAAGCGCTTCGGCACGCTCGACCCGCACGAGCTCGTGAACCTCAAGGGCTAGGGAACGCGCCGTGGATCAGCTGCCCGTACTGAGCGTGGTGGTGCCGCTGCTCATGGCAGCGACCATCTCCGCGCTTGGCTGGCTGCTCCGGCCGCGGCGGCGGCTGCTGGACACCGTCGGCATCCTCACCTGTGCCGCGGTGGTCGCGATGCTCGGCCTGCTGATGACGCGCGTCGCCCGCGGCGACACGGTCTACTGGTTCGGGGGCTTCCGGCCGCATCACGGCGTCGCGATCGGCATCGACTTCGCGGCGGGCTCGCTGAGTACCGGCCTGGCCTGGCTGGCTGCAGTCCTGGTGCTGGCAGCGATGATCTTTTCGTGGCGGTACTTCGACGAGGTGTCGACCTACTTCCACGCCCTGATGCTGACTTTCCTGGCGGGCATGGTCGGCTTCTGCCTGACGGGCGACATCTTCGACATGTTCGTCTGGTTCGAGCTGATGGGCGTATCGGCTTATGCCCTGACCGCCTACCGGCCGGAAGAGCGCGGGCCGCTGCAGGGAGCGCTCAATTTCGCCATCACCGGCAGTCTCGGCGCCTATCTGACGCTGTCGGGCATCGGCCTGATCTACGGCCGCACCGGCGCCCTGAACATGGCCCAGATCGGCGCGGATCTTGCCCGGCGGCCGCCCGACGGGCTCGTGGTCGTGGGCTTCGTGCTGATCATTGCCGGGCTGCTGGTCAAGAGCGCGATCGTGCCGTTTCACTTCTGGCTGGCGGATGCGCACGCGGTCGCGCCTACGCCCGTATGCGTGCTCTTCTCCGGCGTGATGGTCGAGCTCGGCTTGTACGGAATAGCCAGGGTGTACTGGTCGATGTTCGGTCAGGCGCTGGGCCACCGGGCAGCGATCACTGCCGTGCTGGAGGCGCTGGGCCTGCTGACAGCCATCGTCGGGGCGCTGTTCTGCTTCCGTGAGCGGCACCTGAAGCGGCTGCTTGCCTTCTCGACGATCAGCCACTCGGGGCTCTTCCTGACCGGGATCGCGCTGCTCACGCCGCTCGGGCTGGCCGGGGCAGCGGTCTACGTCGTCGGCCATGCGCTCGTCAAGGCGGCACTGTTCCTGTGCGTGGGGGTGGTGCTGCACCGGCTCGGCTCGGTCAACGAGACCCGCCTGCACGGTCGCGGCCGGGCGCTGAAGGTCACCGGGGTGATCTTCAGCCTGGCCGCACTGGGGCTCGCTGACCTGCCAGTGTTCGCGACCTGGCTCGGCCAGGGCTGGATCGAGGACAGCGGTGCCGCGCTCGGCAGGCCGTGGATCACCGTTGTCTTTGTGGCGTCATCGGTGCTGGTCGGCGGCGCGGTCCTGCGGGTAGCCGGGGGCGTCTTCTACGGCCTGGGCGACGCGCCTAGCGAGGATCCGCCGATGGCGGCGGGCGCCGACGAGGAGACGGGCGAGACCGATGCGGGGCGGGGCCATAGCCCGCTGTCCATGATCGTGCCAGCCGGTGTCCTGGCACTGGCCGGGCTCGCCGTAGGCGTGATCCCCGGACTCGGCCGTGCGGTCGAGACTGCCGCGGTGCGATTCGAGGATGAGCGTGCTTACAACGCGACGGTCTTGTCCGGTGCCCGCGTGCTCCATCCTGCTGCGCTCGGCGCCTTCCAGGCGCCGGTGATCACCCTGGCCAGCGTGATCACCGGGCTGGGCTCAGTGGCGGGCTCTCTGGTCCTGGCCTTTCTCGCGCTGTACTGGCGGCGGCTGCCGGTACTGCGCCGGGGCTTCGAGCCCGGTACGGGCCTTGTGCGGCCGATTCTCGGCTTCCAGAGCGGCATCGTTAACGATTACGTGACCTGGATCGTCGTCGGCATCGCCTGCATCGGCGGGGCGCTCGCGCTGGCGATCAGGTAGCCGGGCCGTCCTCGGTCTCAAGCTCGCCAGAGGCGACCTCGCGCTCGATTTCCGCACGCTCAGCCTGGTACTCCGGTGACTCAGTGATGTCGGCGTCCGGAGGGGTATCCGTCGCGGGCGGGACCTCGTCCGGGTCGTACGGATCCAGTCCCGCCGCCACGCGTTCTTCCTCGGTCAGCCGGGCCAGCCGGTCGTCGTCCAGGTGCTCAGGCGCCCCGCCGTGCTCACGGCGGTCGCGGTGGAAGCTCTCCGGGAGCTCTGGCTCATCCGCAGGCTGATCTGTCATTCCATCCGGTTACCCGGCCCCGCCGGGCCTAATCGCGCGGCAGGTCCCTGCTAGCCGTTCCGCTTACGCGCGCCTAGCCGTCAGGACCGATACCCAGGCGCCGCAGCTGGGCGCTCACCAGGCCGAGCTCGTCCCGGTGCTGAGATCAGTTCCATGAGTGGCTCCCGCGCTAGCGACGCAGCTTCCTGACGGCGACGGCAGCCACGAGCAGCACAGCCGCCGCGGCAGCCAGCTGCGGCCAGTGCCGCCGTGCCTGTGCCGCTGTGGTCCTGACGGTGCTGCGGACCTGGTCCGGCAGCACCGTGCCAGTCTGGCCAAGCTGGGCGCGCGCCTGCTCGCCGCGGGCGGCGGCCCGGCCCTTCAGCTGACCTGCTGCCTGCGCGGTTGTGTGCCGCAGCCGGGCCTGCAGATCCGCTGCCGCATGCCTGGCCCTAGCGCCGACGTGTGCCTTGGCGGCCAGTTCCTCGACTGTCTGGCCCAGCTCGGCGCGAGTGCGCTCGATGTCAGCAGCGATCGCTCGCTCCGCCTCCGATGGTGCTTCCGCGGCCGACGGTGCCGCGGGCTGCTCTGCTTGCTCTGCCATTACTGCCTCGCACTCTCGCTAATGGCCTCAGCGTCCGCCTTGACGCTCTGCACTGTCTCCTGCGGCACCAGAGGCGTCGCCTCAGCCACCTGCCGCTTCCCTACCAGTGCTGCGATTCCCGCGCACAGCAGGAGCCCGGCGCCGACGATCAGCGCGGCAAGCCAGGTGGCAAGCACGGTGGCGATCCCGGCGATGGCCGCAGCCAGCAGGCAGGCCACCGCGAAGAGAACGATGATGCCGCTGCCGCCGAAAAGACCTGCGCCTTTCGCCAGGCGCGTTCCCTTCCGGCTCATCTCAGCCTGGGCCAGCTTCATCTCATCCCGCACGAGGCGGGACGTCTGCTCGGCAAGCTGCTGAATCAGTTCGCCAGTGGAGTGCTGGCTGGAAGTTGCCGGACTGGCATGCTCGGACACGGGCCAGCCTCCTTTGGTTTCGGTAGTCGCCTTCGGCTACCCGTCGCGGGTGCAGGTAACCATCAGGTTTGCGGTCGGCCGTCAGCCGTGCCTGCGGCCTGTGCGCGCTGCCGCCGCGTTATCGGCACGGCCACCCACAAAAGCGCGAACAGCAGGAGCAGGCAGGCACTGATGATGCCGGCCAGCACGCCAGACAGCACGTAACTGAGGATGAGGGACACAGCTGCCGAGATCGCCAGCGCAACCGTTATCAGGCCGGCGATGGCCATGACGTTCGCGGCGCGGACCAGGTGCTCCTTCTGGTGCTGGCGGAAGACCAGCCGGTGATAGGCCACCGGCGCGACAAGCAGGACTGTCGCCACCGCGGCTAGCAGCAATACGGCGACGTACAGGTCTCGCTGCGACTGCCCAAGCTGACTGAACCTGGCAGTGAACGGCAGCCCGAGCAGGAAGCCGAACAGTACCTGGACGCCGAGTCCGGCGACGCGCAGCTCCTGGAGCAGCTCGGCGACGTTGCGGTCGTCACGCTGATCCTGCGACTCGTGCCGCGGGTCGTCATCAGTTCCCATGCTGGCCCCCTCAGCCGTGGAGCCGGCTCGTGCCCGCGGCGGACAGTCTCGCCGCCGTGGCGAGCATGCCGGCGTGCACGAATGCCTGCGGCAGATTCCCCCGAAGCTGGCGCTGGTGTACGTCATACTCCTCCGCGTACAGGCCTGCAGGGCCGCACGCCGACCTGCTGCGCTCGAACCAGCGGGCTGCGGCTACCTCGTCGCCGCGCACGGCTGCCGCCTGCGCCAGCCAGAACCCGCACAGCAGGAAGGCGCCCTCGGCCTTGTGCAGTGGCCGGGCGTCCTGCCGGAACCGGTAGACGAATCCGTCCTCGGTCAGCTCGCTGAGTACACCGCGGTAGGTGGCCTCGGACCGCGGATCATGGGCGCTGGGCACCTGATGCAGGCCAGGCAGCAGGAGCGCGGCATCGAGCCGGTCATCGGAGGGGGACCGCTGCCAGCGTCCGCTGGGGTGCACGCAATCGCCGAGGTCGGCCAGTATCTGGTCGGCCAGTGAGCTCCAGCGCGCCGCCTGCTGGCTGCCGTGGCCGCCAGGCGGGCCCTCCGCAGCCGCGGCTATCGCCCTGAGCCCGGCCACGCAGGTGAGCCGGGAGTGGGCCCAGCGCTGATTGTCGAGCTCCCAGATTCCGGCGTCCGGATCACCGCAGCGTTTCCCGATGGCGGCGGCCGCCACTTCCGCGGCGCGCCAGTCCTCCGGGCCAACGCGATCGAGTCGCGCGGCCGCGGCGAGCAGCTGGAGCGACTCTCCGAGCCCGTCGAGCTGGAACTGCCTGGTGACCCGGTTGCCCGCCCTGGCGCCCCCGCCCGGGTAGCCGGGCAGCCGGAGGCTGCGCTCGGACGGGATCCGGCTGCCCCTGGTGGTGTAGGCGGGCTGCAGGTCCGGCCCGTCCGCCAGCAGCCGGGCGGTGATGAATTGAACGGTGCTGTCGAGCAGCGGGTGCGGGCCGTGCTCGGCGACCGCGAGCCCGGCGTAGCACTGGTCGCGTATCCAGGCGTAGCGGTAGTCGTAGTTCCGCACGCCTTCCATCCGCTCGGGCAGTGATGTCGTGGCAGCCGCCACCATCGCTCCGGAGCGCGAGCTGAGCCCGGCCAGCACCGCATAGGCCTGCTGGGTATCCCGGACGGCCAGGAGATCGTCGCACTTCGGCACCATGGCCGACCAGGACTCCGCGGTGGCCGCCCACGCCTCGTCAGCGTCCGGGGCCGTCGCGTCCAGCGGCCGGTCGCTGATCTCAAGGACGAGGTCGTGGTGCTCGCCGGCGGCCAGGTTCAGGGTCATAGTCAGCTTGCCGTCGCTGTCAGGCCGCGCCCGCCCGGCGCCCGACCAGCGGAACCGCAGGCTGCCGCTGCGGCCGGTCCAGACGCCGCGCTCACGCGTCAGGTCGTGCGCCGGCTGCCTGCCAAAGCCAGATCGCAGGTCGAGCGTGACCCGCAGCCTGGCCGGCCCGTCGATGGCCTCGACCCGGCGCAGCAGCACGCATCGGTGCGGGTCAGCGGGCAGGGCGAGCGCCTCGCGGCATTCGGTGACGCTGCGCGTGACCCAGCGGCTGCGCCAGATCAGACTTCCGGCCTCGTAATAACCGCCCCAGACGTAGCGAGAGTCAGCTGGCGTCACGGCGTAGCCACCACGCCCGCCAAGCAGCGCGGAGAAGACCGCCGGGCTGTCCCAGTGCGGCATGCAGAGCCAGACGATCGCACCGTCCGGATCGATCAGCGCACCCCGCTCGCCGTCGGCAATGAAGGAGTACTCGCGCAGCACGTGCGGCTGCCAGACAGTGTCCACCAGCCCCAGGTGTCCGCGGGAGCGGGTCCCAAACGCCCGCATGTGCGAGGTGGCAGATCAGGCAGCCGTCAGGGCAGTGAGTGGCCGGCGGCCTGGTCTGGCCGGGCGCTCCAGTCGCGCCTGGCTGGCTCGTAGAGAGGGCCGTCAGCTGCATCTGACCTGATCAGCAGGCCGTCGGCAGCGAGGCTATCGAGTAGCGGACCAAGCTCGTCCTCGCTGCGGCCTGCTGCCAGCGCAATCGCCGCCAGGGTCGGACGCTGGCCGGAATACTCCAGGGTCGCGATTGCCTCGTACAGGTGCGTGCCCTGGTCGCTCAGGCTCTGAGTATCAATATGCGGACTTCCTGTGTGGCCAGACTGAGGCTGATGCTCGCTAGTGCCGCTCATCTGCTTCCTCCTGTCACCTGGGCCGCCGGATGACCGTGGCGGGAACGCCGCCGCGTTCCCGCCACGGTATCCGGCTAGCTGCTTGGCTTGGGAACCGAGCAGTGCACCTTCGGATTCGCGCCGACGTAGTTCAGCGGCCCTGCGGCAATTGTGGCCGCCACAGTGCCAGCCTTGGCGCAGCTCACGGTCCCGTTGTAGTAATGCCGCTGAAACCCTGCGAATACCCCGATAATCAGCCAGAGAACAAGCAGTACTCCGATGATCCGCATTGATGCCTCCGGTCGTTCCGGCGATCGCCGTGATCGCCCTGGGCCAGAACGCCGGCCGGGGCCCTGCGGACCTGCGGGCGGCGGTGTCTGACCGGCCCGGAAGCTACCTTTGGCGGACAGCTTTAAACGGTACCGCGCTGTTTTAGCGCGACCGGCGCCGGATGGCGGGCCGCCGGCGCGAGTGGTGGTGACTGGCGGCAGCGCGCTTGGCCAGGGCGATCCGCTGCTCGTTGGCGACGGCAGCGGTCAGGCCCTTCGTCATCCAGGCCAGCATCGGCGGTACCTCAGCATGCCACGTCGACATGGTGTGGCCGCCGCCCGGCGTGAGCACGAGAGGAACGTTCGCCTGGTGCAGCTGCAGTTCCTGCCAGAAGTACTCGGCGTTAGCCGTATCCAGCCTGTCAGCCTTGCCTGCCCCGAGCCAGAACTGCGGCAGCGTCGCGCCTGGCGCCAGCGCGCGGACCTCGTCCAGCGGAGTGTTCTCCCGGCGCAGCAGTGCGTTCTTGCCGAATGGACTGACCATCCTCGACGGGTCCACGAGCTTGTTGTCGAACGGGCTGAAATAGCCGCTCATGGAGGCCGCAAAACCGTAGCGGAACCGGTAACGCAGCGCCATGTTCGCCGCGCAGAAGCCGCCCTCGGAGTAGCCGGCCACGCCCCAGCCGACGCCCGGCGGCTGCACCCGGAGCATGTGCGCGACCACCGGCGGAACGTCCCTGGCCAGGTAGGTCAGGTCCTGCGGGCCGCCGGCCTGGTTGAGGCACTGGAGCGAGATGTCGTTGCCGCCGTTGGCGTCCGGCATGACCAGGACGGCCGGACTCGCCTGTCCTCTCCGGACCAGCTGGTCGAGCGTGACCTGGACGCCGACGACGTTGATCCAGTCCTGCGGCTCACCTGGCTGGCCGTGGATCAGCTCGATCACGGGGAAGCGGTAGTTCTTGTACTGCGACTCGAAGTACTGCGGCGGCAGGTAGATATACACCGACCTGGTGATGTGACTGAGCTTCCCGGCGATATCGAGGTGCAGCGTATAGCCCTGGAGCAGGGCCAGCTTGAGGTAGATGGCATGCGCGTCGAAGACCGGGCTGCGATCCCCGACCAGAAGGCTGCCCGCCGACACCTCGGCACCGGAGTCCGGGCTCTGGTTCGACAGGTCGGCGACGGCCGCGCCCCAGGTCTGGTAGTAGCCGAAATACCGGTTCACGGCCAGGATCCCGAACTGCGTGGCCAGGACGAAGGCCAGCACGCCGGCGATGACGCGGAAAACGATCCGCCGGGCAACCACCAGCCACCACAGCAGTGCGCCAAAGCCCAGTACCAGCAGGACGAACAGCACAGTGCTCT
>Ga0302325_10007086_pt1 | contig 24987 bp, 20 predicted proteins | sample Palsa_T0_2_FD_201948 | JGI IMG/M metagenome (GOLD analysis project Ga0302325, IMG submission 201948) | Peat permafrost microbial communities from Stordalen Mire near Abisko, Sweden - Palsa_T0_2 | ecosystem: Environmental > Terrestrial > Soil > Palsa > Peat permafrost | place: Sweden: Abisko... | reverse complement strand
GGAGCGACGGTCACACCCAGTTGGTGGTGACGCCGGGGCCGGCCGGACGCGCCTGGCGCCTGGAGCCGCTGCTGCGCAGCTCGCCGATGGATGGGCCGATCGCCACGATCCCCTACGATGCCATTGCCGCTTTCCTCTCGCGCCCGGGCGTGCTTTCCAAGGAGCAGGTCAAGGCCGCCCCCTATGTGCTCTCGCTGCCCGATGGGCATGTCATCGCCGGCGCGACCGACACCGTGTACGTCAAGGGTCTGGCCGATGCGAGCGTTTCGCAGCGCTTCAGCGTCCTGCACGTGGATCAGATGCTCAAGGACCCGGGCGACGGCCGACTGCTGGGCTACCTGTGTAACTACACCGCAACCGCTCAGGTCACGCGCACCGGATCCACCGGTTCGGCCGTGCTCAGCGAATCGGAGCGCGAGACGCTGCGCGGCGATGTGCTGGTGGCCAGCACCAATGCCAACCGCGCCGATTTTGTGCCGCATGCACCGCGCCAGGCCGTGCGTGGCGAGATCGTGGCAATCCTCAACGGCGTGCTGCGCGCCGGCCAGTACGATGTCGTGGCGATTGACCGCGGCAGTCTGGATGGGCTCGAGCCCGGACACGTGGTGCGCGTTTATCAGGCCGCCGAAGTGGAGACCGATGATCGCTGCGCCAAGATCGAGGGCAATGGCACCTGCGTGAAGTTCCGTGCCGAGAAGTTGCCGGTCGAGGGCGCAGGCACGCTGCTGGTGTTCCGCACCTATGAGCGCCTGAGCTTTGCCCTGCTGCTCAATGAGACCAACCCGGTCCACCAGGGCGATATCTTCAGCGGCCCCTGAAGGCCGCACCCCGAGGCCCGCTCGCGGGCCTGCCGGGTGACTCCTCTACACGCCGCGCGGCCTCACATACGGGCCCGCGGCGTTTTCATTTCAGGCTCCGGTTGGCGGCTGCGACCGACGGCGGTTGCTGCCGAGGCCGGCGGCGCCTTCGGGTGTGGAGCAGATAGCCATTAATAATCAATAAGTTATACTAAGACTTGGTCTTCGGCACCGGACACCGGGGCTCCAGCCGCGGTTGGACAAGCACCCTAAAATCCTGTTAGATGCGGCGGGAACGAGGCTCCGCTGCCACGGCCACACGGCACCTGCACAGGGTTTCCGGCGCCGGCGGCGAGGCTTTAAAGCTCTCTATATCCAGCCGTTGAGTGTGAGGGGAAGGCGGGATCGCGCTGACCGGGCCAGCCAGTGGCCATGGACGGTCGGGTGCGCTCCCCATAGGTGATGATGGACAACACAGTATTCGACATTCTGGTCTACGTCTTCGATCGCTACCTGCTCGAGGAACTGCCGAGCGCTGAGCGCGAGACGCTGGCGCGGGATCTGGAGAGCGCCGGCTTCGGCGGCGCGAGCGTCGAGCGGGCACTCGACTGGCTGGCGGATCTGGCCGAGCAGCGCGAGCGGCCCGGACTGATCGGCAACGAGCGCGCGTTCCGCATCTATTCGGCTCAGGAACTGGCGCGCATGGATACGGCCTGCCGCGGGCTGCTGCTGGCACTGGAGCAAAGCGGCATCCTCTCCCCGGGCCAGCGCGAGATTGTCATCGAACGGCTGCTCGCGCTCGACACCGAGGAGCTCGGGCTCGAGCAGGTGCGCTGGGTCGTACTGATGGTGCTCTCGAGCCAGCCCGGGCAGGAAGCTGCCTGCGCCCGCATGGAAGATCTGGTGTATGACCTGCCGGGCATGGTGCCGCACTGAGTAGCGCACCCTTGACAGGTCGCCCGCAGCGCGCCCGCGGTTCGTCCGCGGTTTTTCGTTTCTGGATCCTGTAGAACACTTGATATGGCTGAGAACCTGGTCATCGTCGAATCGCCCGCGAAGGCACGCACGATCAAGAAGTACCTGGGCAAGGATTTCGAGGTCCTGGCCTCCTATGGCCATGTGCGCGATCTGGTGCCCAAGGAAGGCGCGGTCGATCCGGACAACAACTTCGCGATGCAGTACCGGCTGATCGAGCGCAACGAGCGTCACGTCGAGGCCATTTCCAAGGCGCTGAAGAAATCCGCGGCGCTCTATCTTGCGACCGACCCGGACCGTGAAGGCGAAGCGATCGCCTGGCACCTGCACGAGATCCTCAACGAGCGCGGCGAGCTCAAGAACAAGCAGGTGCATCGCGTGGTATTCCACGAGATCACCAAGAATGCGATCCGCGAAGCCGTGGCGACACCGCGCGGACTGTCGCTCGATCTGGTCAATGCCCAGCAGGCACGGCGCGCGCTCGATTACCTGGTCGGCTTCAATCTCTCACCGCTGCTGTGGAAGAAAGTGCGCCGCGGTCTCTCGGCTGGTCGCGTGCAGAGCCCGGCGCTGCGCATGATCTGCGAGCGCGAGGAGGAGATCGCCGCCTTCATCGCCCAGGAGTACTGGACCATCGATGCCGAGGGCGAACACACCACGCAGCGCTTTCCGCTCAAGCTGGTCGAGTTCCAGGGCAAGAAGGTCGAGCAGTTCAGCTTCACCAACGAAGCTGCCGCGCGCACGGCCGAGTCCGCACTGACTGCGGCCACCGGTGCTGCGCGCGCCTTGAGCGTGCTCACGATTGATCGCAAGCAGCGCCGCCGCAATCCAGCCCCGCCGTTCACGACCTCCACGCTGCAGCAGGAGGCCTCGCGCAAGCTTGGCTTCTCGGCCCAGCGCACCATGCGCCTCGCGCAGCAGCTCTATGAAGGCGTCGATATCGGCGAGGGCAGCGTCGGCCTGATCAGCTACATGCGCACCGACTCGGTGTCGCTGGCCGCCGAGGCCGTGACCGAGATCCGCGCCACGATCGAGCGCCTCTACGGCAAGGAAGCGCTGGCCGAGGAGCCGCGCGTCTACAAGACCAAGTCGAAGAATGCCCAAGAAGCGCACGAGGCAATCCGCCCGACCTCCGCGGCGATCGTGCCGGCGGACATCGAGCGCTACCTGGATGCCGATCAATTCAAGCTCTACGCGCTGATCTGGAAGCGCGCGGTGGCCTGCCAGATGGCGCATGCGCTGTTCGACACCGTGGCCGTTGACCTGCTGGCCGGAAACGATGGTCCGACGCGCCACGTGCTGCGCGCCAATGGCTCGACGCTGATCAAGCCGGGCTACATCGCCGTCTACCAGGAAGGGCGCGACGATGCGGTGGAGGACGATTCCGATCACGTGCTGCCGCCGATGAACGAGGGCGATAAAGTCCTGCTGACGGCGCTGCATCCAGAACAGCATTTTACCGAGCCACCGCCGCGCTTCACAGAAGCCTCGCTGGTCAAGGCGCTCGAGGAGCATGGCATCGGCCGGCCCTCGACCTACGCCTCGATCATCTCGACGCTGCGCGATCGTGAGTACGTGGAGATCGATAACCGGCGCTTCACGCCCACCGACATCGGCAAGATCGTGTGCCGCTTCCTGACCGATCATTTCCACCGCTACGTCGAGTACGGCTTCACCGCCGACATGGAAGATGAGCTCGATGCCGTCTCGCGCGGCGAGGAGCCGTGGACGACGCCGCTCGATAAGTTCTGGAAGCCCTTCATCACGCAGGTCGAGCTGACCGAGAAGAACGTCACGCGCGAGCAGGTGGCACAGGCGCGCGAGCTCGGTACCGATCCGGTCAGTGGCAAGCCGGTCACGGTGCGCATGGGCCGCTTTGGCCCCTTCGTGCAGATCGGCACCAAGGATGATGAGGACAAGCCGAAGTTTGCCGGGCTCCGTCCCGGTCAGAAGATGGACAAGCTCGAGCTCACCGAGGCGCTCGAACTGTTCAAGCTGCCTCGCGCCCTCGGCGCGACCGCGGCCGGGGAAGCGATCAGTGCCAGCGTCGGACGCTTCGGCCCGTACATCAAGTACGGCAGCAAGTACGTGTCGCTGAAAGAAGATGATCCGTATACCGTCACGCTCGAGCGCGCGCTCGAGGTGATCCAGGCCAAGCAGATCGCCGATGCCAATCGCATCATCCAGGATTTTGCGGCCGAGAAGATCCAGGTACTCAACGGCCGCTACGGTCCGTATGTGAGCGATGGCGCGAAGAATGCGCGCATCCCGAAGGATCGGGACCCCAAGAGCCTCACGCTCGCCGATTGCCAATCGCTGCTGGCGGCCGCACCGGCCGCCGGCACGCGCGGCCGCTTCGGTCGTCGCCCGGCCGCCAAGGGCAAGAGTGCAACTGCCGCAGCCAGCGAGGCCGCGGCATCGGCAGCGAAGAAGCCGGCGCGCGCGCGCAAGGCGGCGGTCAAGAAGAACCCAGCCGAAGGCGGCGTGCTACCGGTGGCTGCTGCCCGGCGCACTGCACGCGCCGCACCGGCAGCTGCCGCGGCGGCACTGCCTCGGCCACCGCAGCGCAAGGCCGCCGCCAAGAAAAAAGTTGCCGGGCAGAGCCGTTAGCCGCGCTGCGCCGGTTGCCCCGCGAGGTGTGACGGGCCGATGAAATACCGCCACAGTTTCCACGCCGGCAACTTCGCCGACGTCCACAAGCACATCACGCTGCTGGCCCTGATCGAGGCCTTGGCCCGCAAGGACAAGGGCTTCCTCTATGTCGACACGCACGCCGGGCGCGGTCTCTATGCGCTCGGTGGCGAGGGCGCGGCACATGAATCCCGCCACGGCATCGGCGCACTGCACGTGGATCCTGAGCTGCCCCCGGAGATTGCGCACTACCTGGCCGCGGTGAGCACGCTTCGCCGCGAGGCCGGCGAGGCGCAGCTCTATCCAGGCTCGGCGGTACTGGCCGCGCGCGCGCTGCGGGCGCAGGATCGCGGCGTGTGCTTTGAACTGCAGAGCCCCGAATACCGGGCGCTCGAGCGCGCACTCGCCCCTTACGCGCGGATGCGGGCAGAATGCAGCGATGGACTCAAGGGCCTCACTTCGGTATTGCCTCCGGCCGAACGGCGGGCACTGGTGCTGATCGATCCGCCCTACGAGGATCCCTCGGCCGATGCCCAGAGTGCCCTCGCGGCGATCCAGGAGATCCTGCGGCGGCTGACCAACAGCGTGATTGCGCTGTGGTACCCGATCAAGGATGAGCGGGCGCTGGCGCCGTGGCTCGAGCGGTTGCGCCAGGCGCTCACGCCCACCCCGTGCCTGATCAGCGAACTGTGGCTGCATCCGCGCGATTCGCGCGTGGCACTGAACGGCTCCGGGCTGGTGCTGGTCAACCCGCCGTATCAGTTCGATGTCCGCATCGCGCAGTGGCTGCCGCGGCTGGCGCAGGCACTCAAAGTCGGATCCGAAGGCGGCAGCAGCTCGCGCTGGCTCGTGCATGAGCACGCCTGATCGCTACGCTGTCTTTGGCCAGCCGGTGAGCCACAGCCTCTCACCGCGCATTCACCGCCAGTTTGCCGAGCAGACTCAGCAGCGCCTGACTTATGAGGCTATCGAGGTCGCACCGGAGCAGTTCGCGAGCACGGTGGCGGAGTTTTTTGCCAGTGGCGGCTGCGGGCTCAACATCACGGTCCCGCACAAGCTGAGCGCCTTTGCGCTTGCTGGGCGCCTGAGCGCACGCGCGCAGCGCGCGGGTGCGATCAATACGCTCACGACCGAAGCCGGCGGACGCGTGCTCATCGGTGAGAACACCGATGGTGCAGGTCTGGTGCGCGATCTGCTGTTCAATCTGAAGGCCACGATCCAGGGGCAGCGCGTGCTGATCCTGGGCGCCGGCGGCGCGACGCGCGGGATTTTGGGTCCGCTGCTCGATCTGAAGCCCGCTGAGCTGTGCATCGCCAATCGCAGCCCCGAGCGGGCGTATGTGCTGACGCACCTGTTTGCCGATCTCGGGCCGGTGCGGGCCGCGACGCTGGCCGAACTTGCCGGTTCGCACTGGGATCTGATCCTGAATGCGACCAGTGCCAGCTTGAGTGGCGAGGTGCCACAGCTGAGCGCCGCGCTGCTGAGCCCCGGCTGCCTGTGCTACGACCTGGCCTACGGCACCGGGCCGACGGCTTTCATGCGCTGGGCCGGGAGCCATGGCGCCGCTCGCACGGCCTCGGGACTTGGAATGCTGATCGAGCAGGCGGCCGAAGCCTTTCAGATCTGGCGCGGCGTGCGCCCGGATACCGCTCCAGTGCGCGCTTTGCTGATGCAGGAGTTGCATGAATCATGAACACGATGACTGATCTGATCACGCACCGTGGCGGCTGCCACTGTCAGCGGGTGCGCTTTGAAGTGCAGGCACCCGCGGAAATCACCATCTATGAATGCAACTGCTCGATCTGCGCCATGGTGGGCTACCAGCACCTGATCGTGAAGGCCGATGCCTTCCGGCTGCTCAAAGGCGCCGAGTCACTGAGCAATTACCGCTTCAATACCGGCGCGGCCCAGCACCTGTTCTGCGCGGTGTGCGGCGTCAAGTCCTACTATGTACCGCGCTCGCATCCCGATGGCATCAGCGTCAACGCACGCTGCCTTGATGCCGGCACCGTCACGGGCCAGACCCTGCTGCCCTTCGATGGGCAGCACTGGGAAGCCTCGCAGCAGCAGGTCTTTAGCTCGCGCTGAAGCGCGGCAGGGGGACGCAGCGATGGGCAAGGGTCGGCTGGAAGCTTTCAGCGATGGCGTGATCGCGATCATCATTACCATCATGGTGCTCGAGCTCAAGGTGCCCACCGGCACCGATCTGGCCGCGCTCGAGAGCGAGGCACCGGTGCTCGGCAGTTATTTGCTCAGCTTTGTGTTCGTCGGGATCTACTGGAATAACCATCATCACATGCTGCACCTGGTCAAGCAGGTCAACGGCCTGATCCTGTGGGCCAACCTGCACCTGCTGTTCTGGCTCTCACTGGTGCCGTTCGCCACACGCTGGATGGCGGAGTCTGACTACGCGCGCGGACCGGTGGCTCTCTATGGGCTGGTGCTGTTGGGAGCCGCACTTTCCTACACGATGTTGCAGCTGGCGCTGATACGCGATCAGGGACGCGGCTCACCGCTGGCAGCCGCCGTCGGGCACGATCGCAAGGGCAAGATCTCACTGCTCGCCTATGCGATCGGCATCGGGATGGCCTTCGTACTGCCGTGGGTGTCACTGCTGCTTTATATCGGCGTGGCGATCGTGTGGTTCCTGCCCGATCCGCGCATCGAGCGGCGTTTTCGCAGCGGTTCCTAAGGGGCCAATGGGCCAGCCGAAGTGCGAGCGACCGGACTGGGTCGGCCGCTTCGGAGCTGCGCCGGGCCCCGGAGCGTGACCCGCAGGGCCCAAGGCTGGCATCATGGCGGGTACCGGAGCGCGCGGCGGGCGCTCCCGGCTCATCCTCAAGGGGTCTGCATGGGATGGTTGCTGCTCAACCCTGAAGCACGCGCGCTTGCCGCGATCGGCCTGCTGTTGTCGCTGGGCGGGTGCGCGAGTTCCGAGGTTGGCGGCGTGCCGCACGGCCCCGCCACGGCACCGGCACCCGTGCTGGCTGATCTGCAGATGGTGCGTGTACCCGGCGGCCTGTTCCGGATGGGCAGTTCCACCGGAGCGGAAAATGTGCGGCCGCCCCACCTGGCGATCGTGCAGCCGTTCCGCTTGAGCCGCTACGAGATCACCGTGGGCCAGTTCTCCCAGTTCGTGCGCGAGACCGGCTACCAGACCGATGCCGAACTCAACCATGGCGAAGGTCCGGGCTGTCGGATCTCCGGGGCCGCGGGTCAACCCGCCGCATTCCAGGCTGGCGCCAGCTGGCGCAATCCCGGCTTTGCGCAGACCGACCGCCACCCCGTGGTGTGCGTGAGCTACAACGACAGCCACGCCTTCCTCGCCTGGCTCAATGGCCGCTCGCTCCACCACTATCGCCTGCCGAGTGAAGCGGAGTGGGAGTTCTCAGCCCGGGCCGACAGTGCCAGCGAGACCGCTGCCGACAGCTGTGCGCAGCAAGCGCCGGCCGCGCCCGGCACCAGCGCCACGACGGTCGCCTGCAGCAACCTCGAGGCCCAGCCGGTGGGTTCGAGCAAGCCCAACCGCTTTGGTCTCTACGATCTGCTGGGCAATGCCAGCGAGCTGGTCGAGGACTGCTGGCACCCCGACTACAAGCACGCGCCGCGCAGCGGCACCGCCTGGGCGAGTGCTTGCGATGCGAGCCAGCAGATCACGGTGGTCGGGGCCTGGATCAGTGGCGCCAGCGGCGTTTCCGAGACCCGCACCAGCATCGGCCCGGCCAGCGCCGATGATCATCTGGGCTTTCGCATTGCCGAAAATATCGAATCCACCGGATCGGCCAGCACAAGCCATTATTAGTTCGAATATTTAATCAATTGGGCTTGTGGAGCCCCTATTGAATCATATACGGTACAGTTCATGTGGTTCGCCGCCGAGCTGTCCGTATTTGCCAAGGTCGTCGACCTGGGCTCGTTCTCGGCCGCGGCACGCACCCTCGGCGTGCCGAAGGTGGCCGTCAGCCGCCTCATCCAGGCCCTTGAGCAGCGCGTCGGGACCCCGCTCCTGACCCGCACCACCCGGCGCATTGCGCTGACCCCGGCGGGCCGCGCGCTGCTGCCCTACAGCGTCGCCATCGGAGTACAGACTGAGGCGGCCCGGCGGGCGCTGGCGCCTCTGATGAGCCGGCCGCGGGCGCTGCGCGTGCTGGCCGATCCCGCGTACGGGCGATTGCTGCTCGGGCCGCTGGTACCGCGATTCCTCGAGCGCTATCCAGAGATCCCGCTTGAAGTCGACACGGCCACGGCGTTGCCCCCCGACCCGGATGGGCCCTGGGACGTCCTGATCCAGAGCGGTCCCCCAACGCAGGAGGGCCTGGTCGGCACGCCGCTCGGCGCGCCCCCGGTGATCCTGTGTGCTACCCCGGCCTACCTCGCCAAGCACGGCGTGCCGCAGCAGCCCGCGGACCTGGCCGCTCACTCGTTATTGATCCCCAGTGCCGAGGCGGGCGAGCTGCGCCTGCAAAGTGGCGTGCGGCGTGCGGCCTTGCGGGTAGCGCCGCGGCTGCTGGTCAACGATCCGGCGCTGATCCATGCCGCAACTGCTGCAGGTGCTGGCATCGGTGTGTTGCCCGAGTTCCTGTGCCGCCAGGGCCTGGCCCTGGGCAAACTCACCCGCGTACTGCCGAACTGGCAGGTGGCCGATCTGCTCTGGCTCCATGCGGTGACGGACCTGCGGCGTGCCGCACAGGCGCCGGTGCGCGCCCTGGTCGAATTTCTGGTGGCCAACATGGTGCCGGCCCTAAGCCACGCCGGCTGATCCGCGCCAGCGCCTCAGTGCAGCCGGGCCAGCAGCTCCTGCAACGCATCGCGCACGCGCCGGACGCGCACGGCATCGAGGCGGCTGTCAGCCAGCAGCGGCTCCAACATCGGCTCAAGCGCGAGCGCGCGCGCCTGAATCACTTGGCGCTCGTCAGTACTCAACTGCGGCAGGTTTTCATTCGCCACCCGGGTGAAGCTCGCGATCGATTCCAGTTCGACCTCCGGCCGGTTGGTGCCGAGCGCGCTCATCGCGCGCAGCGCATACCAGACCACGGTCGGCTGCTGCGGCAGCGCCTGATCGATGATCGCGAGCGCTTCATCGCCGTAGCGCTGACGCAGCTCCGGATTGGCGACGCGCGCACGCCATTCCACCCGCAGCTGCGCGGCCTCCATTCCCCAGGGCGCCGTCAGCGGCACATCGGCCAGTGCGCCATCGAGCTGTGTGAGCGCCTGCCAGTCCTGGCCAGCAGCCAAGCGCACGCCGCGCAGCACGAGCGCGGCATCACCGTTGAGCCGGCCAATTGCTGAGAGCACCTGCGCCGAAGGCTGGTTGGCCGCAAGTTCATCGAGGTGGCGTTGCACGATGGCGTAGTTGAGTGGCTGGCTCGCCGGCCAGCGTTGCAGGCCGTCGATCAGCAGCGCCGCAGCCTGATCCGGATGCTCATCGCGCATCGCCGACTCGAAGCGCAGGTACTGGCGCTGGTCAGAATCCGGCAGTGCCTCGATGAGCTGCTTAAGTCGCAGCTCTACTTCCGGATCAGCATGCGTGGAAATCATCACGCTGCGCCAGATGTAATCAAATGACAGCTGCGAGCCCAGCTCCGTGTAGATGAAGCTCTGTGCATGCGTCAGCGGATCGAAGGGCGCGAGCAGGCGACTGAGCTGCATAGCGCTTAGGCCCAGGCCACGTTCCTGCACACCGGCCATGGCGAGGCGATTGTCATCATCGCTGATCAGCGCCGCGCCATCGGCCAGCTGCGCAACACCGGCGGTGTCGAGCGCGAGCGCTGCCACCAGATTCTCAGGCGCGGCGAGGCCCAGGCGCGCGTAGTGCAGCGTGGCACCATCGAGTACCGCGCGCACGCGCTCCAGGTGCCGCTCGGTATCGAGTGGCAAGTCCGAGGCCAGCAGCAGCAGCGCGGTCGGGGTCGCCCGGTACAGGCGCACCTGCGGGAACACCGCATGGAGCGTCGCCAGCATCGAGCGCAACAGGTCCGGATCGAGAAACTCAGCCCCCATCCACTGCACAAACACGCCTCCGGGCTGCAGGTGCTGGTGGGCCTGCGCCAGGAATTCGCGTGTGTACAGATGCGAGGCGCCGGCTGTCCACGGGTGCGAAGGCTGCGAGATGATGGCATCGTAGCGCTTGTTGGTGAGCGCGAGCGCACCGCGCGCATCGTTGAGCACCAGGTTGAGACGGCTGTCGGTGAGCGGATCGTGGTTGCGAAGCCCGGCGATGGCGCGATTGGCGCGCAGCACTTCGGGCTCCAGTTCAATGACATCGATGGCCGAGACCGAAGGGGGCACCGCGGACACTGCGTTGCCACCGCCGAAGCCGATGATCAGGACGTTGCGGATATCCGGGCGCGCCAGCACCGCGAGCGCACTCATCCAGCTCTCCACGGTAATCGGTGTCGCATCGCCAGCCAGCGGTATCGCGGCCTCCGGCAGCCCGTTGCTCATCAGCGCCAGTGAGTGCAGCTCGCCAATGACCACGACATCGGCACTGCGACCGACTCCGTAGTAAAGGAGTGGGCCACTCACCCTGCGCACCGGCGAGAGATGCAGCAGCGCATCGGGCGCTGCTGGCCGGAACAGCAAAGCAGCGGCGAGCACCACGATTGCCGGCGCCGCCCACCAGCGCCAGGAGGCACGCATCAGCAGCACGATGCCGCACAGCGCGAGCGCGAGGCTCAAGATCGCAGCCAGTGCCAGCGTGCCCTCGTAGCGCAGTGCCGGTATCAGCACGAATCCACCCAGCAGCGCGCCGAGGATCGCACCCGCGGTATTCCAGGCATAGACGCGCGCGCTGGCGCGCGGCGCATCGGCGGCATCCCGCGCCAGAACCCGAACCGCCAGCGGATAGGTCAGGCCGATGGCGAAGGTCAGCGGCATCAACACGGCGCCGCACAGCACAGCGCGATCCCAGAACGGACCATCTGCGCGCGCCCACGCCGCAAGCCCGTACCAGGCAAGCGTCGCGGCAAGAGCGATCAGCACCTGCGCCAGGATCCACCAGCGCGTGGCGCCCGCGCGCGTACGCGCCAGGCGCGATCCGAGCGCACCTCCGAGTGCAATGCCCAGCAGGAAACTTGCCACCATCACGCCAAAGGCCATCACGCTGCTGCCCACCGAGCGCTGCAGCAGCCGGGTCCAGAGCACTTCGTGAATAAATGCGACCGCGCCGGACAGCGCCATCAGCGGCAGGACCCAGGCGGCACGATCAGTGCCCGAGCGCGCGCTGCTGGTCTCGTTTGTGGTGCTGGCGGTTTCGTGTTGGGCGGGGATCAGCAGCAGTGCGATGACGCACACCAGCAGGTTCACGCCACCGGCGCCCCACTGCGTGGCGCGCAGTCCAAGCTGCGGCAGCAGCACCAGCGCCGTCAGCAGCGCGCCGCACACGGCACCGGCGGTGTTCCACGCATAGAGCGCGCCGATGCGTGTGCCGATCTCGCGCTCCGAGTGCACACTGCCGCGCGCCAGGATCGGCAGCGTCGCGCCCATCAGCGTTGTTGGAATCATCAGCGTCGCGAAGGCGCTCAGCAGGTAATACAGCACATGGGTGCCGGAGGAGGCCGCTGGCAAATCGGCCTGGTGGCCGAACAGCCGCACCAGGCCCGCATCGGCCAGCCGCAGGCACAGTGGCACGAGCACCAGCGCCGCCACGGCGATGCCGGCCTCGAGGCCGGCATAGACGCGCACCGGGGCGCCGATGCGGGGCAGCAGTCCCTCGATCAGCCGCGCGCCAAGCGCCAGTCCGCCCATGTAGGCGGCCAGCACGGTCGCGACCGCCAGCTCGGAGGTCCCGAAAACCAGCGCGAATTCTCGCGTCCAGGCGGTCTGGTAAATCAGTCCGGCGAGCCCGCTGAGCGCAAAGCAGGCATACAGGGCCAATTGGCGCAGCCCGGGGTAGCGGGCGGGCGGTGGAATCGTTGGCATCCGGTGACTTGTTGTTGATCTTTGCGATTCAGGCGGCTCGCGAAAGTATCGCCCAAATTGTGGCTGCGCGGCACCATTCCCCGCCGCCGACAGGCGGCCTGGCGCGACATGCCGCGCCCCGGCAGGCCGCTCCGGAGGTCACTTCTACACGCAATATGACAAGTAGCGGCTTGACACCAGCCGGGCCCCTGCACGCGCGCGCTGCGAGCAGGGTCACGGTGCGCAAAAGAGCTCCGTGAGAACATATTGCCAATGACCCAGTCAAGCGCCGATGCATCTACGCTGGCGCGCGGTGCAAGTTTTGATCTGATCGGATCGGAACTTCTCAGCGCGCTCGATGCGTGTCGCCCGCAGTGCCTGTCGCTGCACGACGCCACGGGCGATGTGCTGTGGCTCAACGCCGGTGTGATCGGTCCGGATGAGCACGGCTATGTGCTCGATGCACTCGATGAGCTGGCGCTGGAGCCCGAGCGCACGCACATGCAGCGGCGACTGGCGGACAACCGGCGGGCACTGTTCATGGGCGCGCGTGATCCGGCCGGCAAATGCTGTGGCGTGGTATTCGTAGTGCTCGATTGTCCCGGCGGTCCCGAAGAGAACCAGCCGATGCCGGCGCCGCTCGCGGCACTGATGCGCCGCCTGAGCATGCTGCTGGCGCCGAGCGCCGCCAAGAGCGCCGCCACCGCGAGAGCCAGTGCCGTCGCGGCGCCGGTTGTCAGTGCGCAGGCCGAGACCACCGAGGTCGCTGAAGTCACCGAAGAAGTCACTGAATGGGAGCTGGTGCCCGATGATCCGCCAGCCGCCAAGCAAGCCGCGGCGCCCGCTTTGCAGGCCGCTGTGGCAGTGGCTGCGAGCCCGCGAGCTGCGGCCGTTGAGGTCACCGAGCTCGAGCTGGAGCCGTATGAACCGCCGGCCAAGCCGCTGACTCCAAGGCCGGCCGCGCAAGCGGCAGCAAGCGCGAAATCTGCGGCGCCCGCTGCGCAGCTTAAGCCGAGCGAACCGCCGGCCAAGCCGCCGACTCCGAAGCCCGCCGCGCAAGCGGCAGTAACCGCGAAGCCTGCGGCGCTCGCTGCCGAGCTTAAGCCGAGCGAACCGCCGGCCAGGCCGGCCAACCCCAAGGCCGCCGCGCGTCCCAAAGTAACCGAAAAGTCTGCGGCAGTGTCCGAGGCCAATGCGATCACGGTGGAGGCCAATGCGATCACGATGATCGCGCCGATTACGACGCTGCCGGCGGCCGCGCTCGCCGCGTCGGCCGCGCTCGCCCAGAACACCGGCGAGAGTCTGCCCATACGTGCGCGCAAATTCGTGCGCCTGCAGGGCCGTGGCACGAACCGGCGTTACGAGATCACGATCCTGCCGCTCGGCGAAGGCCAGGATGTCCGTATTCTAAAGGCAGTCAGCGCGTGGCTGAGCCATCACCTGGACCAGTACAGCGAAGAGCATGCGAGCTTCGCCGTGCCGGTGAGTGCTGCTGCGGCACTCGACGGGCGTTTCGTCGCGGCGTTGGGCGGCGTGCTCACCCATCGTCCGTTGCCCGAGGGCATGCTCGGACTGCTATTACCGAGCGCCGCGTGGCGCCATCCGGGCACGGCACCGCTGCTCGCCCAGTGCGAGCGGCTGCGTTGTCCGGTAACGCTCGATGATTTCAGTCTGCGTCACGATGGCTTCCAGATCCTGCGCAGCAAGGCGATCCGCATGGTGAAGCTTGATACTCAGATCACCGGCGCGGCGATGAATGATCGCTTTGCGCGCGCGGCGCTCGCGGCCATCACGCAGAGTGCGCGCGTCCTCGGCTTCCACTGTATCGCGAAGGGGGATATCTCTTCTTCAGACGCGCGCTGGCTCGCGGCCGCAGGAGTCGACTACGCGGATCCGTCTACGGCTTCCGCAGCAAGCGCTCCAGCACCGAAGGGCGCGGCGCCTCGGGCGCTGGGACAGGCGTCCTAGGATTGCTCGCCTTTGCGGCGGGCGCTACCTGCGTTTTCTTCTCGGGCGTCGGGGCGACGCTCTGCTGCACTGGACGCTTGGGCCGGTTGGTCCCGTACGGATCGTACCCGGCGTGACGATCCACGCTCAGCGTCTCGATCCCAGGCTGCGTACCATCGATTGACAGACCCGGAACCTCCAGGCGTTTGAGCAGCTTCGAGGTCGAATCGAGCATGTCGCGGCCTGAGTCCACGGCCCACTTCCACACCGCATTGCCGCGCTTGTCGTGCTCAACGGCACCCGGCCGGTCCATCGGCTTGGGCCTGCGTCGTGATTCGCGGTCGCTGTCGTTTGAATCGCCCATAGTCTGTCGCGTTTAGAGTAGCCCCAATCGAATTAGTGCCCCAAGCCAATGCTGCCAATGCCTGCCCGCTGCTGAATCGGCAGCGCCAGGACATTCTGGACATAGTATCGCCCGGTTCCGGTGAGAAACAGCATAGCCAGATATCGCAAAATGTGAACTGCTTCGCGCTCCTGCGCAGCCGTCCGCGGAACTGTGAGCTGAGCCGCGCGCCCGGCGGGCCCCCGCAGGCACGATAGGGACGCGGTATAAGCATGCAACAACTTGCCACTCTCAATCCGCAGCCCGCTGCCTCGCCCGCCCCTGCGCGGCCTGGCGCGACGATGCTGCCCTCAGTGCCGGCCTCGCACGCGATGGACCGTGAGTTCATCGAGCGCAACCAGATCGTCGAACGCTATCTGGCGGGGCGCCTGCCGCTCAAGGGCGCACAGGATTTCGAAGCCTTCTGCCGCCAGAACCCGCAGCTACTCGATGAGCTGGGCCTCTCCTCACGCGTCCACCAGGGATTGCGCCTGCTCGAGGCCGGTGGCATTGCGCTGCCCTGGGAGCCTGCGGCTCCGGCCTGGTGGGCCAAACTGCCTTACTTCCTGGGTCTCGCTCTGCTTGCTGCAGCCTTGGGGATCCTCGCGCTGGTGCTCGACAGCCGACTTGCTCAACGCTCGCACGCACTGGCCCTGGAGCAGCGGCTCGCGTTCGAGCAACCACTCCAGCCGGCGACCTCTACCGGACAGTTTCCGATCGTGCCCAGTCGCACGGCGCCCTCGCGCAGCCCGGTCGCCGTGGTGGGCGGTTCACAGACGCAGATGGCCGATTTCAAGATCGACATGTCCTGGTCTAAGTACACCGCCTATCGCGTCAGCATCGATCGCATCGATCAGGGACGTGTCGAGGTGTTGTACCACCAGCTGCGTGACTCCAACGGCATCGTGCGGCTGGCGCTGAACAGTTCGGCCCTTGGCCCTGGCGATTACCAGATCACGCTCGAAGGCCTGACGCCGTTCGGTGATGTCATCCCGCAGGCCTGGACGACGGTCGGCATACGCCACTGATCCGGTGCCTGAGCATCAGCTGAGCGCCGCGCGCGGTGGCTGGTTGACAATCGAACGGGCAGCAGCCCACCCGCCATAACCCACGATCAGCACGGTCGCGAGCACACCCGCGATCCAAACCAGCAGGTCAAAGTGGTATTTGAGGCCGAGCTGATGCGCGAGTGCCAACCCGCCGACTGCAGCACCAGAGGCGGCCAGCACACCAGCCAGCAGACCTAAGGCCGAGAACTCACTGAGCACGCTGATCAGGATCGTACGACGGGCCGCCCCCAGCACCCGCAGCACCGCGGTCTCCAGTCGGCGCTCATCGCGGCTGGCCTGCACCGCGGCCAGCAGCACGGTCAGACCGGCGAGCACCGTAAAGACAAATACGCTCTGCACCGCAGTCACCGCCTTGTCGATCACCGCGCGCACCTGCGCCAGCAGATCGCCAATGTTGAAGATCGAGACCTCGGGAAAACGCTGCACCAGCGCCGCCATCGCCCCGGGCGTGCGCGGCTGGAAATAGGCGCTGGTCATATAAGTACCCGCGGTGCCATCGAGCAGCCCAGGCGGAAAGACGATGAAGAAATTCGGGCGGAAACTATCCCACTTGACCTGACGGAAGCTGGCGATCTTCACATCGAGGGCTTCGCCAGCGACCTCGAAGTGCAGCGTGTCGCCGAGCTTCAGATCGAGCGCCTCCTGGTACTCGCTCGCCACCGAGACCAGCGGCGCGCCGGTATCGGCTGCAGTCCACCAGCGACCGGCCGTGATGCGATTGTCATCGCCCAGCTCGCTCGACCAGGTCAGGTTTTGTTCGCGATCGGCGAAGCCATCACCGCGCGGGCCCTTGAAGCGCATCTGGTTCACCTTGTGGCCATTGATGGCCGTCAGGCGACCACGGATCATCGGCAGCAGACGCTCAAGCTGTGCACCCTGCTCGCGCAGCTGCGCGACGAAGGCGTCGCGATCATCGGCCGGTATATTGACGAAGAAATAGTTGGGCGCTGTAGCCGGCAGGCTCGTGCGCCATTGATCGACCAGATCACGGCGCAGCAGCGTCAGCACCAGCAGCAGCAGGACGCCGAGGCCGAATGCGACGATCAGTGCGACGCTCTCGGCGCGGCGGCGCGCGAGCGATGCGATCCCGTAGCGCCAGGCTACCGCCATGCCGCCGCGCACGCGCCCCGCCAGGCTCACCAGGCCAGCGCCCGCGAGCGCCAGCAGCAGTACCGCCGCCAGCAGACCGGCTGCGAACCACAGGCTCAGGCGCAGCTCCCCGAGCGTGCCGTAGATCACCGCGACGATGGCCAGCAGCGCCGGCAGGAACGCACTCCAGAGCGCAGGCGTCGGCGGACCGGCATCACGACGCAGCACGCGCAGTGCCGGAACCCGCGTGAGCTGCAGCAGTGAGGGCAGAGCAAACCCGATCAGCATCGCGATCGCGATTATCAGGCCGACGAGCGCTGGCCACGCTCCGGCCGCTGGCAGATCAGTGCGCAGCAGACCGCGCAGTACATGTAGCAACCACTCCTCGGTAAGCCAGCCGGCAACGGCACCGATCGCCGTAGCGGCAACCGCCAACAGCAGCAGTTGAGTCACAGCAACGCCCAGCACAAAGCGGCGCGAGGCACCCAGGGTCTTCATGAGCGCGACAACATCCAGGTGTGAGCGAACGTAGCTGCGGGCGCTGATGGCAACAGCTACGGCACACAGCAGCACCGCGACGAGGCTGGCGAGCGCGAGGAAGCGGCCCGCGCGTCGCGAGGCATCGCCGATCTGCGGGCTAGCATCGGCGACATCCATCAGCCGCTCGCCCGGCACGCGCGTGCTGCGGAAAATCTCGCGATAGTGCGCCAGTGCGGCATTGTTTCCGCCCAGCAGCAAGGCATAGCGCGCGCGACTGGCGGGCTGGATGAGCTTGGTGCTGGCAAGATCCGCATCGTTGATCAGCAGCGCCGGCGCGAAGTCGACGAACGCTGAGCCCTGATCCGGACGGGAGATCAGGATGCGCCCGAGGCGCAGGCTTCGCGCACCCACCGACAAGCTCTCGCCCGTGCTCGCGCCGAGGGCGGCGGCCAGGCGCGAGTCAGCCCACGCTTCCCCGGGCAGCGGAATCTCGGTGGTGGGAATGCCTGCAGCAAAGGGCTGATCAGCAATGGTCAGTGTGCCACGCAAAGGATAGCCGGTGGTGACGGCACGGATGTTGGCCAACTGACTGGCATCACCATGGAAAACCACCGAGAGCGTGCTACTGATGCGCGCCGTGCGCAGTCCTGCGCTCTCGGCGGCCGCCTGGGTCTCGGCCCTGAGCGGGGTATCGGACTCCAGGCGCATGTCGGCAGCCAGCACTTCGCGCGCCTGCAGCTGCACCGCGTGGTCGATGCGATCCACGAGGAATCCCACGCCGGTCAGTGCCCCGACCGACACGGTCAGCGACAGCAGCAACACTGCCAGTTCTCCAGAGCGCCACTCACGGGCGAGGAAGCGCAGCGCGAGCGTCAGCGCACGCAGCATGGCAGCCTCACGTGAGCGCTCCGGCATCCATGCTCAGCACCCGCTCGCAGCGATCGGCGAGCGCCCGATCATGCGTCACCAGCACCAGCGTCGTATTGGCATGCGCGTTGAGCTCAAAGCACAGCTCGATGATGCGCGCGCCGGTGGCTGAATCCAGATTGCCGGTCGGTTCATCGGCGAACAATACTGCCGGCTCGCCGACCGAGGCGCGTGCGAGCGCGGCGCGCTGCTGCTCACCGCCAGAGAGCTGCCGCGGATAATGGCCCTGGCGCTGCGCCAGGCCAACGCGCACGAGCATCTCTGAGGCCAGACGGCGGGCCTCGGGGCGGCCCGCAAGCTCGAGCGGCAGCATCACGTTCTCCAGGGCAGTCAGCGAGGGCACGAGATGAAATGCCTGGAAGACGAATCCGACCCGGGCAGCCCGCAGGCTCGCGCGCCCGTCCTCGTCGAGTGCGCCCAGGTCCTGGCCCGCGAGCAGCACGCGACCGGAGCTTGGTAGATCGAGGCCGGCCAGCAGTGCCAGCAAGGTCGATTTGCCTGCGCCCGAGGGGCCGACGATCGCGACCGTCGCCCGCGACTCGATGCTGAAGTTGATGTCACGCACAATGGTCAGTGGCCCCTCGGGGCTGCTAACCTGCTTGGTCAGATTTTCTGCAGTAAGCACTATGTCGCGAGTCATCTTCATCCTGCTGAGCGTGCTGGGCACCCTGCTCTGTGGACCTGCGCAGGCAGCAATAGTGCCTGCTCCTGTCATCCTGGTTTTCGGTGACAGCCTCAGTGCCGGTTATGGCATCAACGTCGATCAGGGCTGGGTGAGCCTGCTCTCAGGCAGGCTCAGAACAGAAGGGTACGGATTTGAAGTGGTTAACGCTAGCGTGAGCGGCGAAACGAGTGCGGGTGGCCTTGGCCGCCTGCCGCGGGCGCTGGCAGCTCACCATCCGCGGATCGTGCTCCTGGAGCTGGGCGCCAATGATGGACTGCGTGGCCTCCCGGTCGCCGGCCTGCGCACCAATCTGCAGCAAATGATCGGCCTGGCTCAGAATGCCGGCGCGCGCGTGCTGCTGATCGGGATCCGCATGCCCCCCAATTATGGGGAGCACTACACCGTCCCATTTGCCAAGGTGTATGACACCGTGGCGGAGGAAACGCACGTACCGCTGGTACCGTTCCTGATGGACAAGGTTGCCGATAAGCCTGAGCTGATGCAGGCTGATGGCCTGCACCCCAATGAGCGGGGTCAACCGCTGCTGCTCGAGAATGTCTGGCCTAAACTGCAGCCGCTGCTACGAAGCACGAGCCTCAGTAGTCCATAATCGATGCGTGTCGAGCTGGTCCAAGCTTCCAGCCGATACAGGGAGGGGGAATGGATAGATTTTGGCTGAAGAGTTATCCGCCGGGCACGCCTGCCGACATTGATCCGAACGAGTTTGCCTCGGTTGCGGCGATGATCGAGCAGAGCCTGCGCCAGTTTCGTGAACATACGGCCTTCTTGCACATGGGTCGCTCGTTCAGCTACGCGGAGCTCGACAGTCAGTCTGCGGCCTTCGGTGCGTGGCTGCAGGCCAAGGGGCTAAAGCGTGGCGATCGCGTTGCGATCATGCTGCCCAACCTTCTGCAGTATCCGGTGGCGATGTTTGGTGCCCTGCGTGCGGGCCTGACGATCGTCAACACCAATCCGCTCTATACCGCGGTTGAACTGCGCCACCAGCTCAAGGATTCCGGAGCGCTCGCAATTGTCGTGCTGGAGAACTTCGCGGCGACATTGTCCGAAGCCCTGCCGGCAACCGACATCAAGCACGTGGTTGTCACCGGCGTGGGCGACCTGCTGGGATTCCCGAAGGGCCTGGTGGTCAATTCGATGCTCCGCTATGTACTGCGCAAGGTCCCGCGCTGGCACATACCGGGCTCCTACCGCTTCAACGCGGTGGTGCACGCAGGCTCGGCCCTGAAGCTGAGCACGGTTGAAGTTAACCACGACGACATCGCCTTCCTGCAGTACACGGGCGGGACAACGGGCGTTGCCAAGGGGGCTATGCTCACGCACGGCAACATGGTGGCAAATCTGGTGCAATCCAGAGCCTGGTTTCAGCAGGTTGCGCTCAGCGACATCACTTATGTGTGCGCGCTGCCGCTCTACCATATTTTTTCGCTGACTGGGAATTTGCTGCTGTTTGTATCGCTCGGGGGATCGGGGCTACTCATTACAAACCCACGCGACTTTCCGGCCTTTATCAAGGATCTGCGGGCGCACCCTCCGATGTTCTTCCTGGGTGTTAACACCCTGTTCAATTCGCTGATGCACACGCCAGGGTTCGACAAGATCGATTTCTCCAAGCTCGTTGTTTCACTGGGCGGTGGTATGGCCGTGCAGCAGGCGGTCGCGGATCGCTGGCAACAACTCACCAAGTGTCCGCTGACGCAAGGATGGGGCTTGACCGAAACCTCGCCCGTTGCATGCGTCAATCCGCTGGTTGGAGTGGGATTTACCGGTGCTGTCGGCCTGCCAGTACCATCGACCGAGATTTCCATCCGCGATGCGGACGGTGTGGACCTCGGTATCAATAACTCGGGCGAGATCTGTGTGCGCGGTCCGCAGGTAATGCGTGGCTACTGGCATCGGCCGGAAGAGACTGCTCAGGTCATGCTTCCTGACGGTTGGCTTCGGACCGGAGACATCGGACGCATAGACGACCGCGGCTATGTCTTCCTTGAAGATCGGAAGAAGGACATGATCATTGTGTCCGGATTTAAGGTATTCCCGAATGAGGTCGAGGATGTAGTGGCCAAGCACCCTGGCGTCTTGGAAGTCGCTGCGGTCGCACAAGCAGACGATAAGTCCGGTGAATCCGTCGCCCTTTTTGTAGTCAAGAAGGACCCAGCGCTTACGGCGGAGGATCTAATCAAGCACTGCCACCAGTACCTCACCGGATACAAGATGCCCCGTCATATTTACTTCCGTACCGAACTTCCCAAGACAAATGTTGGAAAGATCCTAAGGCGCGCTCTTCGTGACGAGCTGCAAAAAGTGGGTTCATAGTTTGGGGCAAGTTATTTGTTGCGGTCTCCTAAGAACGCAAAGGCATGAACTCCGGCTGGTACAGATTTCTCCGTCTTCGCTGAAATTCCTATAGCCCGATTTGACTCTAGCCAGTCGTCGATAGTTGCTAAGAACGCCGACGCCTGCTGATTTGAAAAATCTCGAAACTCACTAACTTTCGATAATTTTAAGTCCGGCACATGAACAAATCGCTCTATAAAGGTCTTGTCAGTTTTGCTCTTCGTGTTTTCGCGCGCGGTGCTCAACAGTCTGACAACCGAATTCGCTAGGTGCTCAAGAAGAATGGGGTGATCGCTTCGTATTCGGCCTGCAATATTGGTAGGCAGATATAGCCCTTTTCCAGCGGGCTTTATAAGTCGAAGGCTCTTGAATTCCGCGACCAGTTCTCTAGCGGAGGCCTCGGGCTTCTCATGTCGGATTAGCGACTCTACGCTCGGCGCGCGCCCCGACAGCGCCAACGGGATTGGGTTTCCGCTTGCGTCAATAAAGTCTGGGTCTCTGTGCCACCTATAGAGTGCAAGGCCAACTACGTAGGTTACTCGTGAGCCCTTTCTCGTTCGCAAATTCGCCGGGTCAGCGGAACGGTGGGGAAGTCGTCGAAGACTGCTCTCCACCAGTTGCATTATGTCTTGCTTCGTTAAGCCCGACCGCTGGAGGAAGTCGAGCAGCGAATATATAGCTTTGGCTTGGTATGACTCAGTTAGCGGTACTTTCGAGTTCTTGTTTTTCACTGTCATGACTTAGCTCGCATTGTCATCGGTGTACTGGATGACCGATACGCTTACTCGAATTGAACCCTTGGGCTTGGAACTCGTCTTGGCCCCCCGCCGTGCGACGCTTCGCATTGAGGTGTCGACTCCGCTTAGCATGACTCGAGCGCTCTGCTCCGCTCGTTTTTTCAGAACCTGTAGCAGTGAATGATCAAACACCTTGACTGTGGTGCTATCCGCCAAGATTACCTCTGGCGCCTTTATTTCAGGATATCCAAGGGTCTCTAACAGTTCAGCTAACTGCGTCGCGATCTCCGTTAGAGCTCTTTGCCTCCGCCGATTGGCGGATTCCGACTCGGGCCGCAAGTGAATTAGAGTTTTCTTTACGACGATGGCCTTTAATCGGCGCAGTTCCTCCAGCGTTGCGCGCGCAGGTATGTCACCGCTATATCTGCGGGCTAAAGATTCAAAGGATCCGTAGTCCCCTGAAAGTTTCAGGTCTAACGGTGCACCGGAGGAGTCGCAGAATTCCGGGTCGCGACGCCATCCGTCCATTATCCGTTGGGCGCCGTAGATTCTTGGTGTCTCTAAGGTTTGCGCTTCGAGCTTTTTACGAATCTCCGTGCGGGTTAGTCCCGTCATAATTGCGACGCGAGATTGATTTACTCGCCCATTCTTGAGTCGCGAGCGTTGCACGGCGGCTGCCACAAACGCTTCCGCGTTCAGAGAGTGCATTTCGGCTGCTGTGATTCCTTGGTCTATTAGAAGCAGCGCCAAGTTGGTCAGGGCGTGCCGCAAGGAATCGCGAGCTGACGAGTTGCCGTCCTTGATGTACTTCCCTTTAGTCACAGATGGCCAAGGGCGCCTCGATTAGCTCGCTTGATTGCCCGATTGCTTTTTGTGAATGCTGCCAAGAGTGACGTACGGCTCAACCAGGCTTGGTGAGCGTTGACTTAGCTAGGCTTATTGCTGAATAGCAATTTGGTGGCCGAGCCAAGCCACCACCATCAATTGCGACTGGATTTTGTCAGCCCGATCCGATCACGGCGCCGGAGCCAATAACTGCATTACGGTCGCGTGAGCCAATCGCGGGCTCAACGCCTGATCCGATGACGGCTGACGAGCTGCCGGAGCCAATGACGGCGCCGGAGCCAATAACTGCATTACGGTCGCGTGAGCCAATCGCGGGCTCAACACCTGATCCGATGACGGCTGACGAGCTGCCGGAGCCAATGACGGCGCCGGAGCCAATAACTGCATCACGGTCGCGTGCAGCAATTGCGGGCTCAACACCTGATCCGATGACAGCTGACGAGCTGCCGGAGCCAATCACGGCGCCGGAGCCAATAACCGCATCACGGTCGCGTGAGGCAATTGTGGGCTCAACACCTGATCCGATGACAGCTGACGAGCTGCCGGAGCCAATCACGGCGCCGGAGCCAATCACGGCGGCACGGTGGCTTGAGACGATCGTGGGCGCAAAACCCGAGCCAATAACGGCCGAAAAGTGGCTGGAAACGATAGCCGGGTGGAACGCCAGCGCACCTCTTCCCGCAGCATAAACAGTGCTCGTTGCCAATAGGAGGGCAGCGCTAATTAGTGAAACACTCGCAAACGAAACTCTGCTTATTGTCTTATTCATGGCGCGCCTTAAAACTCCCTGAAAACAACGGGTTAGGAGCCATCAGCCGGGCCCTGTTACCGCTTATGTCTTGTTCTACTGCATTAAGTTATCAAGTATCTTGGACTTAAGTCAATAAATTAAGTCCAATGCTTGATTGCTTTCAGGATTATGTTAAATGAATGCAGCGAGTGCGAAGCAGCTGCAGCAAACGGGCCTCTAACCAGGGAATTCCGCTATTCGCTGAGCAGGTCCCGCAGCTCTCTCGCGTCGGAATGGTCGTCGATATATTGGAAGAGGCTCAGACCCGCCACGTACCGAGTCACCTCAGGTTCGGACTCGTCTGGCGTGTCTAACCGGCCTAGCCAGTCATCAATATCAGCAATTATCGTTTGGACCCGTTCGCGCATGTAATTTTCGAAGAGCTTGAGCTCCTCGGTGGTTAAGCCCTTATGAGCATAAACGCTGCGTTCGAGGCGTTTGGCTGGATTATTCTCGTTCATATTGAACTCGAGCGTTCTAGCAAGCCTCGTTAATGCATTGCCAAAGTTCTCCAGATTTACCGGGGACATGGGCTCTGGAATTACATACGCGCGAGAATGAATCTTGTAATGCGAGCCGCTGCTAGTTACGACTCCAGAACGGATGAGCTCATCCAGTAAAAACATCGGGTCAATCTGCTCTCCCACCACCCGTAGCGCGATGTCTTTAAAGCATCGTCCCTTCGTTGTTTCAAGGTCGATCTCTAGCGGTAAGCCGTAAGGCCCGAGATATATTGGATCTGTATTCCAAAGATGAATGATCGCTGCGAGAGCTTTGCCTATCGTCCCTTCTGGAACTTGTAGCAGGCTTTTGTCGTCAATAAATCGGTCCACGTCTCTCCTCGGCACACCAGTCGACAAAGAGACTCTGGCTCTGTTAAGTGGTCCAGTTACTCCGATCCCGTCTCTTATTGCGCTTTCAACAAATACTCCGCGCACCATTAGCGCAAATTCATCGTATTGCATGCCGGCCCGAATCACGATCTTAATTAGCTGACGAAGAATTCGCCTCAGCGAATATACAAGCTGTTCACGTCTGGAATCACTCATACATCTTCATTCCTGGTAAAAACCAAGCTGGCGCAAGCCAACCTCGGGACCATCAAACATGCCAGTTTTACCGGCACAGACAACGAATCGTTAATGGCACGATCGCCGCAACAAGTTCTCTCGAGCGTTCCCTCACGTTCTTTCCGTCGGGTCAAATAGCCTTCGGTGTTCAAGAATTGCGTAGCGATCGGTCATGCCGGCAATGTAATCGGCTACCGTGCGGGCGCGGCCCTGCAGACCATCCCGCGCCTCGGCTGCAACGGCCGTGTCCTGATATTCCTCCGGCATTAGTCGCGCATCACCGTTGAACGCGCCAAACATCTCCTTGAGCAGCCGATGCGCTTTGCTG
>Ga0302325_10007084_pt1 | contig 24991 bp, 30 predicted proteins | sample Palsa_T0_2_FD_201948 | JGI IMG/M metagenome (GOLD analysis project Ga0302325, IMG submission 201948) | Peat permafrost microbial communities from Stordalen Mire near Abisko, Sweden - Palsa_T0_2 | ecosystem: Environmental > Terrestrial > Soil > Palsa > Peat permafrost | place: Sweden: Abisko... | reverse complement strand
CGCGTTTCGACAAACTGGACGTCGTCTTCCTTGCTTTCCTCAATTTCGCCCTGATTGTCGAGGCCCTCAGATAGTGTTAACACGCCCTAGACGATGGAGAATATCGCTGCGTTCGTCTCCTTCCTGAATCTTCTCGACGATGTCCTGCTTGAGGGCGACGAAGATTTCCTCTTGGGAAATCGAAACGATGTTCACTGAGTTATCGGCACTGTTCGTATTCCATCGCGGATTGCGTCCGTAAACGTGGTACACGTTGGTCACGTTCCGATTCGCTGCAGCCTGTTCCTTACGGAGCCGCTTGCGCTCCACGTTGGCGCGAATTTCACTCAAAGCACGACTCCCGGCACTTTCCAGTTCGCCACCCATATACAGAGTTCTCAGATAGGGCAATCGTTCAAGGCTGTCGCTGGAGGTGCGGACGAGGTCTATCCTCATTTGTTCTAGTTCTTTGAGAATAGAGTCGCTGACATCATCGATCGGGACCCCCTGCAACTCTACGCCCTCCAGCAGCGCATCTGCCCTCGCGTGGAGAGTCTTATGAATCATGTTGCCGTAGATTTCGGCAGCTTCTCTTGCCATGCCCGAACTGGCGATCGTTCCTCGAGCGCCATTACGCGCAGAAGCGTTAGCGAGCTGGAGATCCCTTTGGCGAACAAGCTCTTCGTATTTGGGATTGAATGCCGTATTCGCGAATCTTCTCACGTCTTCAAGGTGGGCCACTGATGATCTCCTTCAAGGACTGCTTGCCTAACGCGAACTTTGCTCAGCTTCTGCGAACGCCAGGAGCCACCAGTCCGGCGGAAATCGCCGGCGACATCAGCCGCAACGAGTCTGAGCGACAACGCCTTTTCAATTGAATCAATCATATCGTCTTAGAATCGGCACGCTTCGGCGACCGACGGGCCACTGGTGAACGAGTTTTGGTAACCGCCTTGTCCAGTCGCGATGCGAGCTCGTCAAACAAGGGCGTGGGGCCGCTCCAGCGCAACTGGTCCACCTCATCGAAGAGCGCAATGTCGGCACGAAGTGTGGCGAGCGTGCGAAACAGCATTGCCAGGTCCCGCTCCCGAGCGAGAGTGTCGGCGAGCGGGCTCGCCCTGGCGGCGTTCACCTGCCACTCGCGCCAGTTCGCAGGGATAGATTCAAGATGTCCAAACTTCGCAAGGACAGCAGCCGCCGACTTCGCGCCCCAGCCCGGCAGGCCCGGATAGCCATCGGCAGCATCACCCACTAGCGCCAGATAGTCGGGGATCGATGTCGGCGAGACCCCGAACTTCTTGACTACACCAGGCTCGTCTATAGTGACCCCCATACGACGATTCAGTTGGACGATGCGCGAGCCGCGCACACACTGCGCCAGATCCTTGTCTGGCGTACAAATGATCACGCGTTTGACGCGGGCATCACGGGCCGTCGTAACGGCCGCAGCAGCGAGCGCGTCGTCCGCCTCAAATTCGACCATCGGCCAGACCACAATGCCAGCTGCCGACAAGACTTCTTCGAGTAGTGGGAATTGTGCCAGAAGGTCCGGTTCGACACCTTCGCTGGTCTTGTAGCCTGGCCACAGTCCGTTGCGAAAAGACTCGATGACATGATCGGTTGCAACAGCGATGTGCGTGGCGCCACCCTTGATCATCCCTAGTACCGACGCGAGGACGCCTCGGACGGCGGCCACTTCTGCGCCCGTTGCACTCTGGGCGGACGGCAGAGCGTAGTAGTGCCGGAACAACTCGTATGTGCCGTCAAGCAGATAGATTTCCAAGGCGTTTCTCCGGCACAGCGCTTCCACATCACAGCGCGAGCGATTTATCCATCAGTATCGGGCCGCCGTGCTCAGCGATCGACGCAAAAACCTGCCGTCCGTTGAAACGATGAGCCTCATAAGACCGCTGTACGCGCGCGACGAATCCCTGCTTGCGGAAGATGTGTTGCGATATCCGCAACGACTCAATCCAGAACAAATCGGCACTAGCGAGCCATCAAACGTTCCCGCACCTCCTGATTTATTGCCAGGTCGATGCAGGTCCACGCCATAGCCAAGGCACCATCCGCCAGCGCCTTGTCTGCGTCCGCAGTTACGCAGTGGGCGGCAAATTCCGGCTGGTGATTGACGGCAGGCAAAGAATTGATGCCAATCATGGGATGGATGGACGGGATGGCGCGGGAGATATTGCCCATGTCGGTGGAACCGGTAGGCCGGGTCTCCCACTCCCCGAGATTCGGGAACGGCCGGCCAAGCGCCTCAGAATTGCTGCGGAAAAGAGCCGCCATGTCTTCGTCGTGGTGCATCTCGGCGTAAGGCTTGTCGCCTCCGGTAATAGCAATTTTCGCGCCGGTAGCGAGGCCTCCGGCCTCAAAGCAGCGATAGACTCTGGGCTCCAGTTCGGCAAGCTGATCCAAGGTTTCGGAGCGAATGATGTACTTGGCCGAAGTGTGCGCCGGAACGACGTTGGGAGCGACACCACCGTTAGTGACAATACCGTGGATGCGATCTGTGGAGCGGATATGCTGGCGTAACAGGCCCAGAGCCGTTTGGGCGATGGTTAGCGCATCCGCAGCATTCACGCCCAACTCCGGAAATGCCGAAGCGTGAGACTCCTTCCCGGTGCAGTGAACCTCAAACATGGAAGCGGCGATGATCTTTGCCCGCAACATGTCAAACGGCGCCGGGTGCACCATCATGGCGGCATGGATGCCCGCAAATGCGCCACGCTCCAGCAGCAGAATCTTTCCGCCGGCATTGCCCACCTCTTCGGCGGGCGTGCCGATCACGCTCACGGTGAGGCCCAACTCGTCCGCCACAGTGGCCGCGGCGAGTGCCGCTCCAACCGCTGATGCGGCAATGATGTTGTGGCCGCAGGCGTGGCCGATACCGGGTAAACAATCGTATTCAGCGCAAATGCCGATGTGCAAAGGGCCGGATCCGGCACGGGCGCGGAACGCGGTGGGAAGGTCGCAAATACCCTTCTCCACAGTGAAGCCGGCGTCGGCCAAAGACTCGCAGAGCCAGCCAGAGGCTTGCTCTTCCTCAAATCCCAACTCAGGATGAGCGTGGATGCGATGGCTGAGATCGATTAGCCCGTCATGGGCGGAGTTGAGACGTTCTCGCGCTGCGGATTTTGCTTCCATGAGCCCTTTCGTTTCTTTGGTTGTGACTCCTGCCGAAAGATAACACGGCGCTTCCGCCCGTGATCCAGGAGGAATCCCAAATGGGGAACACCCGAGGAGCTCGACTCGTCACGGAACGTATTTATAAAGCAACAGTGGCAACCGATCGCTGTGCGCTCCCCTTACTCACATTCAGGGTTCGACATACCTGGGACCATGAAAGCCCGTCACGGCGCAGTTCTGCCACTTTGACAGCTTCAATCTCGACGCGGGGCCTTCCGAACCTCTTCCCTTTGGCGCGAGCATTGCGCAATCCAGCCTTGACACGCTCCTGGATAAGCGATCGCTCGAACTCCGCCATGGCGCCGATTATCTGAAACATTAACCGGCCCGAAGGCGTGCTGAGGTCCAAATTGTCGCGGAAGCTAACGAACGCCACTCCGTAGGCGCAAAGGTCCGCGAGGGCGTTGACCAGATGCTTTAGCGAACGACCGAAGCGATCGATCTTCCAGACCAGCACGGCGTCGAACTTGCGCCGGTGAGCGTCGGTCATGAGCTGGTTCAGTTGAGGTCTCGATTCCTTTTGAGCCGGACACGCCGTGATCGACATACTCGCTGGTGATGTCCCAACCGCGGCGAGAAGCGTACTCCCGGAGTGCGGAAAGCTGCATCTCGGGATCTTGCCCGTTGCAGGTTGAGACGCGGGCGTACAGAGCGACGCGAGTAATTGTGAGCGGTGGTTCTTGAGTGCGTGAAGATGCGGTGTTACGTTGATGTACAGCCATTGGGTGCCTCCTCGTTAGGTGCCCTGGTTAGCGTCGTGTCGGTGTTATCAGCACTGGCACGGCGCGCTTGTCTTTCTTCACAGTTGTACTCTCAAGCCATTGCCCTGTCAACACAAAATGTGTCCATCGCAGCTATTTTGGCTTGATTCACCGTAGCGTGCGGTATAATACCTCCTCGTGAGCAGCAAAGCACACAAGAAATACATGACCAAGAGCAGAATAAACAGGCTCGCGTCCGAGGCTATGACTGCACTGGGTCGAATTGGCGGAAAGGCCCGAGCGAAAAAGATGAGTGCCGAAGAAAGGCGCGCGAGTGCGCTAAAGGCGTCAAAAGCGGCCGCTGAAGCTCGGACTAAGAAGGCTCAGGGCCTAAGTGTGCAACCCAATGACGGTGTCCTCTCTCTGAAATACGACTTATTGCGTACTGAACACCTAAAAGGCCATGATAAACCGGAAGCCGGGTCTAATCAGAAGGCGCCCGCCACGGATCAAGAGGTTCCCGACCCAACCAACGTAGTCGATCGCATGAACGCATATCTTCTGACGGATTTCATGAGCATTACAGAGCTGCCCGAATCAGTTACAGAACTTGAACTATTGCGTCAAGCCCTTGATCATCGTTTATATGAAGATTTCTTCAGCCGAGTTTTGTTACTTCCCAGAGCTGAACAACAACTTATAGCGGAAAACCCGCCTGCGTCCAGGAGAAAACTAGACCTCTACATTCGCGAAGCAGCGCGGCAATATGGCGCGAGACTTTTTCTGTCTACCTTGGTGATGGAACGAGTGTGGGCTTGGGTAAACGGTGAAGAGAGCGGCAGTCAAAAGCTCGGTGTCCTCTTTGATCGAATGCGCAACGCTGCCAGCCTCCAGCTTGGACGGGGAAAGGGAAAGACCACTGATCGATTTCGGATCGCCCGCAAGGATTTGGTGCTGCAGCTCGCCACACTTCAGGCACGATTGCGCAAGGAGTGGCCTGAGTCGGCAGAAGACATTAGACGATTCATCAGCAAGGAAATTGATGAATCGAGGCTTTCGCTACCTCATCTGAAAATTAACCGAAAGTCACTCTTGCGATTTCTCGACGATGACGGCATTGCCATCGACTTTCGTGGACAGGCAGAGCGCTCAAATGATGATCTCTCCCCGAGCCAGTTTTACGTCAAGTGGGCGGCTTCTTCCTTGAGGCGCTCCCCCGAGCCGGTTCGCCAAGACCTGACTAAGCCTACCCGGCCCCTAGAGCAAACCCAGCGAAAGTAATAAGTAAACCCCATTTCCTTACTGTCTCTGCTCGACATAACGCTCATCAAAATGCGACCTTAACCTAATTTAAGGAAACCGGCGGGAATCGCTAGCTCTCCTAGGTAAACCTACCGCGATCGGGTTTGAAAAGATTGCACCCTTAGACATGGAGAAGTGTGTGTCTGAAGTAGACGTGTACCTCCCAAATCAGCCGTCCGGCAGCGTGCCAGGATGGACTATGGAACGAAAATCCGCCAGGAAGTACGTCGATTACGGCCTTGCTGCATGGGTTGATCGCGGGCGAAACATCCGTCTGACATCCATTCACAAGCGTCTCCGAGGCCAATCTTGTCGGATGGAGGAGGATGTTGTGCTCGCGTGTTGTGCCGGCGAGAATTGGGCCCAATCACTAGCCGCAGCATGGCTGCGCAGCTCGGACACCTTGAACCGCAGAGAGGAAACGAAGTGAGCACCTCGAAAGTGAAGGTAACGGAACTGAATATGTCCAATACGATGACCTCTGTGCTTGAGCCGCTCGTAACACTGGACGAAGCGGCACGGATCCTTCGACGAAGCCACTGGACGCTGAGAGAAGATTTCAAGGCTGGCCGTATGCTGTGCGTTCGGATCGGTCGGAAGCTGATGGTTGAGAGCAACGAATTGCGCAGAATCATCGAGGCAGGACGGCAGTAGCGAATAACCATCCATGCCTATTCAGGCTCCGCAGGTTCGGGAGCCTTTTTTCATTGGGGAAGACCGGCGGGCCAGATAGGACAGGGTAGGAAGAACTTATGGACAGCCTCAACGCAGAGTGCGTAGTCCTCGGATGCGTGCTCCTCTCAAACTCGGTCTGGGATCAAGCCAGCGTTTTGCGTGAGCAAGACTTCTCCCTTCGCGCTCATCAGCTGATTTTCAGGAGAATGCGCGACCTGGCTGAATCCGGGCACCCGATAGACATGGTAACGCTCGCCGAAGAACTGGGCCGGCAAAGCGAGCTTGAGTCCATCCGTGGAGTCGAGTATTTGTTATCCCTGATCGACGGCGTCCCTGAGCGGCCTAGCATCGCACCTTATGTCCGCATCGTGCAGGATCATGCGACCCGGCGAGCAGGCGCAAGAACGGGCGAAGCAATGCAGCGACTGGCGGATGACGGCAGCTCCAGTGCGACTGCGTTGGCCGAACTGGCTAGCGACTTCGCTGCAGGGGTTGTCAGCGGCGACCCGCTGCCGCCTCGGTTCTCAGAAGAAGCACTTGCGCTACGCTTCTCGCGCCAATATGAAGGCGAGTTGCGCTATGTCGATGGATGGAGCCAGTGGATGTGTTGGGATGGGATGCGCTGGTGCGAAGACGATAGGTTAGCCGTTTTCGACCGTTGCCGCACCATCTGCCGGCAGGCAAGCGCCGAATGCGGGGACGCCAAGATACGGGACGCCATGAAGATTGCAGCAGCCCAAACGGTTGCTGCAACCGAGCGGCTCGCCCGCTCAGACCGGCGGCACGCGGCCACTATCGAGCAGTGGGATGCTAATTCCTGGCTGCTCAACACGCCGGCCGGAACTGTTGACCTTTGCACAGGCGAACTGCATGACCACCGGCGCGAGCAGTATCTCACCAAGATAACGGTGGCAGGTCCTGGCGGGGATTGCCCGACGTGGCGGCGCTTCCTTGAGCGCGTTACCGATGGCAACTCCGAATTACAGGCGTTCTTACAGCGTGTCATCGGGTACTGCTTGAGCGGATCCACACGCGAGCACGCGCTGTTTTTTTTCTACGGCACCGGAGCAAACGGAAAAAGCGTTTTTCTTTCCACCATCGCGGGCCTACTTGGTGACTATGCCAAAACCGCGCCAGCCTCGGCATTCACGGCGAGTACTACTGAGCAACATCCGACTGACGTAGCGGGACTCGGCGACTCTTTTATCGGCTTGGTTACAGAGCCTGATCGCGAGAAGCGGATCATAATTGTCGCATTCTCTAAGTGGACATTGTGCATGTCGAGCGCGCAGACTTCGCCGCCTGATCCCCGTTCGTCAGACGGCATCAGGGCAGAGTTGGGCGAACATTTGAATATTTAAGGAACTGTGCAATTTTGACCAGACATACTTTTATGGCATGTGTTCGACTGGTTTGAAATTTGTGACCGAGGCGTCATTTGTTGCTGTCCCAATCGGAGAATTGAGCTTATTTTCCGCGCTACGCGGATCTCTGAGATGGGCGTGGGAGCGAAAATGATTCACCGCAAACGCACAACAATCTTGTCATTCATGTTGGCATTCCTCGTGGCTTGCAGCTTGACTGCCTCGTTACGAGCGCAGGAGCACCCAAGTAACCCGGCTCCGCAAGCATCCGCTGCGCTCCCCGGATCGACTGGCGGCCAGTACGCCGACACCGAGGTTTGCAAGACCTGCCACCAGGAAGTCTGGGACAAGCACTTCGCCAGTACGCCGCACTCCGCGCTGCTCAAGGGCGATCAGCATGGCTGCCAGGGATGTCATGGTCCGGCACAGGCCCACGTTGAGGGCGGCGGCGATCCCACCAAGATCATTCGTTTCGAAACGCTGAGTCCTGCCCAGACGGCGGCGATCTGTACGAAGTGCCACCAATCCAGTCTGGAAACGCAGAATTTTTCCAACTCTGAGCACCTGGCGAATGGCGTCAGTTGTACCACCTGTCACAGTCCCCACGGCTCCACGGACGTCAACTTTCTGCTGGCGAAACCGCAAACTGCTTTGTGCTATAGCTGCCATGCGGCGCAGAAGGCAGAATTCGCGCGGCCTTACCGGCATCGCGTCGACGTCGGACTCATCCAGTGCAGCGACTGCCACAATCCTCATGGTACCCAGACCGGTCACCAGGTGCGGGTCGCCGCCGGTCAATTTGCGGTTTGCACCAAGTGCCACACGGACACGATGGGGCCGTTCGTTTTCGAGCACGCTCCCGTGAAAACCGATGAGGGCTGTCTTTCGTGCCACACCCCCCACGGATCGACCAATCCTCGCCTATTGCAGGTCAACAACGTCAATTTCCTTTGTCTCCGATGCCATACGCCGAACATGAATGGAGCAGCGCCGGGCGCGCCCTCGTTCCACAACCAAGCCACCAAGTACCAGGCCTGCACGATGTGTCACACGCAGATCCACGGCTCCAACTTTGATCCGCTGTTCTTCCGGTAGCTGCGAGGCATGGTGATGTCTTACCAGAGAAGTTCCGACGTTTCTGCTCTTGGCATTACGCTACTCATGGCTTGCGTGTTCTGGACGAGTAGCGCGCCGGCGCAGAGTTCGGGCCAAAACCCGTCCACTGCTTCGTCCAGCTCTTCGTCAGTGTCCGATGAGGGTAAGGAAATTGGAGGATTTCAGGTTACCCAGTCGATTGAAGTCGGGGGCCGCATCTCCGACGTCAGCGGCAGCCAGCCGATGTACGACACACTGGTCAACGATCAGAGCGGGCTTCGCATCCTGGAGCAATCGCTCATCATGCAGTCGATTAGCCACCAGGATGTGTTCGATACCTTGACCCTCAACAGCTTTGGCTGGGGAGGCGATCCCCAACAGGCAGCGCGTGTGCGTGTATCGAAGTACCGCTGGTATACGTTCAGCGGCAGCTATCAGCACATGCAAAACTACTTTGATTACGACCTGTTCGCCAATCCGCTCAATCCCCCGACCGGATTGCCGCCGCTTCCGATCCTCAACTCGCCGCACGGTTACTACAATCGGCAGAATCTATATAATTTCGATCTCGTCGTGCTGCCAATGCACCGGGTCTCCTTTCGCGTGGACTACAACCGCAACCGCTTCGACGGGCCCGCGTTCAGCAGCGTCCATGAAGGTACGGAAGCTTTACTCAACGAGAGTACGGACAATACGCTTAATGGATTTCGCTTCGGAGTTGATTTCCGCGCCACTAAGAAGACCACCCTCAGTTACACGCAACTCCTTCAGTACTACGACGGCGGGACGACTTATGGACTGAGCCCCTTCAATTCCTGGCCGCTTCCCAATGGCACGCCGGTTAGTCTGGGTCTCTCCTGGTTCAACAGCGGAAGCCCCTGCGATATGCCACTCATCAACGGGGTCGCTAATCCAGCATGTAATGGCTTCCTCAATTACAGCTTAGACCAGCACATAAACACCTTCATTCCGACTGAACAGTTCAACCTGGCATCCTCTTCGATCAAGCATCTGGACTTCAATGGGCAGTTCCAATACAGCCATGCGCAAATGAACACGCCGTTTACGGAAGTTTTCAGTGGGTTAACCAGCAGGACAGCCAGTCTCGGTTCTAATACGACGGGGAGTAATTCCAGCGCGAAATGGAATTCTGCATCGGCCGACGTTACGGCCACGTATCACATTTCGGACAAGCTTCGCCTGGTGGAAACCTTCCGCTTCCGCAACTTCAGCGTAGCGGGAGACTATTTGAATCTGCAAACCAACTATTTTGCCGCCGCCGGCACTACTGGCTCTCTGCTTACACCCGTGGGGACATTCCCGGCCACCAGCCTCTCGCACACCTCCGGCTCACCAGCCGACATCATCAATGAACTAAACGAGAACCTGATCGCCCAGAACATGAAGCAAAACGACTTTCAGGTGCAGTATGACGTATCGCGCTGGTTTGGAGTGAGGGCCGGATTCGATTGGGACAACTACACAATCCAGCCTGGAAACTCGTCGCAGACCGCTCTGGGTGACATCTACTACCCGACTCTGCCCAATCGCGGCAATTGCGCCGGACTGCCGCTGAATCCCGACGGCAGCTGCACGCTCGTCGGAGTCATCGCGCCCTGGGGCAACCCCACGACTGAGATCAACGATTACTCCGGCGTTCTCGGGGTTTGGTTTCGCAAGGGAAGTACTTTGCATGCCAACCTGAATGCCAAATTCGGCGGGGCCGACAACTGGATCTATCGTATCGATCCGCTGGCCTTCTTGAATATTTCAGGGAATATTTCGTATTCTCCATACCCGTGGCTCACTATGGGCGCCAACCTCAAGTTTCAGCAAGGCAAGAACAATGTCAGCGACATCAATTACAACCAGCACAACTACTCGACCGTGCTCAACGCCATGATTAATCCCAACAAGTATTGGGGCTTGGAGGTAGCCTATAACTTCGACGCGATTCAGCAGAACATGTTCATATGTTTTGCTGGAACGGTGACCCCGGCGGGCACCACGACCTGCGCTGAGGACACTACTCTTTTGCAGACATACGGCTTTTACCGTACCCATACTCAGTTCGGTTACTTCGCTTTAATGCTTACCCCTATCCAGCGAGTCACCGTGCATCTGGGTTATACCATGGTCGACAACCAGGGCAACACTACGTCGCTCAATACCCTGCAGCCTTTGGGGCCGCTCTTATCGACGTATCAGTCGCCATTAGCGGCCATAGAAGTTGGCGTTCATAAGGATGTGACCTTCAAAGCCGTCTGGAACTATTATCAGTATGGCGAAGGTTCCTACGTGGGACCGACCGCGCCCCGCTACTTCCACGCCAACAACACAACGCTGGCGCTGCGGTACGCTTTCTGAGCCACGCCGACGCTAGCATTTCCCCTGTTCCACTCAATGTGAGAACTTGTCGTGGCCCAGTTGCGCGAGGGCAGGTCATCACTCGCTGTTCTCTTGAGCAGCCTGACGCAGCACCTCGCGGTCAATTCGCTACTGACGACACTGTACTTCACCCCCCGGAGGTATGGGCTGCTTTTTCAGGCTGCGCATGAACTGCAGCCGCCGGATGAGAGGCAGGCTGCGCATGAGTTGCAGGCGCTGGACGAGGAGCAGGCTGTGCATGGGCCGCAGGTGCTGGACGAGGAGCAGGCTGCGCATGGGCCGCAGGTGCTGGACGAGGAGCAGGCTGCGCATGGGCCGCCGCCGCTGGACGAGGAGCAGGTTCTGCATGGGTTGTTGCCGCCGCTGGCTGAGGAACAGGCTGTGCATGAGCTGCGGTCGCTGGACGAGGAGCAGGCTGTGCGTGGGCTGCGGTCGCTGGACGAGGAGCAGGCTGTGCGTGGGCTGCGGTCGCCGGACGAGCAGCGGGCTGTGCATGGGCTGTAGGCTCCTTAGTTGACTCAGCTGGCGCACGAGCCGCCTTAGGCGTTGCTGCCTTGTTTTCATTTGTGCGAGCTGCAGCTGCCTTATTCTCGGCAGCCTTGTTTTCGGTGGCCTTGGTTGCAGCTGCGTTATTCTCGGCAGCCTTGTTTTCGGTGGCCTTGGTTGCAGCAGCCTTATTTTCGGCAGCCTTGTTTTCGGTGGCTTTGGTTGCAGCTTCCTTGGTCGCGGCAGAGTTGTTTGCAGGAGCCTTATAAGGCGCTCCGGCTTGTTTGGCCGCTACTACGCCCTTGCCGCTAAACTCCCCAGGCTTCGCAGTGGCAGCTATTGTCGGCTTCCCTTGGTTCACCGACGCCAGGAGTGCGTGGTTGGTACTGGCAGCCCGCTCATGCTGGGTTTGCAGCGAGGTTGCCGGCGTGTGCCGCTCGTGTGCTGCTGTCTCCTCTGCTGCCGTCGGGCGAGCGGAAATTCCACCGGTGCCCCCGTTGTAGCTGACCCGGCTCACGGAGGTATTGTTGACCACCGTCGAGTTGTAAACGTTGTGAATATTGGTGACGTTCACATTGTTCACTGAACGGTTGTAGTAAAACTGTCCGTTCTGCCAACGTCCGCCTTGGTAGCCGACACCGCCATAGCCAAAGCCGTAGTTGACGCCGCCGTAGAAGCCGACTTGCTGACCCCAGTAACCGCCATTCCAGGCGAAGGCGTTGCCGCCCCAGCCCCAGTAGCCGGGAGTCCAAAGCAAACCAACGGTGGGCGGCTCGACCCACGTACCCGGCACCCAGAAGTAGCCTTCACCTCCGTAAGCCCAGTAGCCAGGCGTCCACAAATAGCCGGCGTCGGGCGCCATGGGTTGCACGTACACAGGTAGTGCAGGGGGAGCGATCGCGACCGACACGGAGAACTGCGCGAACGCGGCGGCCGGTATGGCCAGTATCAGGAATGCCAGCGATAACAAACGGATTGTACGCATTTTGATCACCTTGCCAGATCATCCTTCGATTGCCCGGTTGTAACTTGCCGCTCCGGGCTGCGTGGATTGAAAGGGACGAGTCAATTAGGAGTCAATAGGAAGGATTCCACCTTTGCACTTCCAAGTCTGAGCACTACGGCTCACTTTTCGAAATGTCGCAATTAAGGCTGACAAATCGATTTCCCGAGATGAGCTTGCGGACGACGGAAGGAAAACGGCGCGAGCCTAGAGGGTGTGCTGACTCCTAAGGTTCACTCCCCTCTTCGCGAAAACCGTGGCTGGCCAGGCATCCGTGCTGGTCGCAATTGAGCAACGCCGCAATGCGGTGGGCTCGCGAAGTGCGGGTCCTAGACTTCTTGGTGGCGAGTCTTGCAAATGTCGGTTTCGGCGTACCGGCTGGTCGCGGTTCCAAAAAAGGGCGCAGCAACCTGCAATCACAGATCATGGCTAACAAAATCTATGCTCTCGTTCACCCATTTCGGGACGACGCCAAGACCCGTTGCACAGATGGTCAATTCTGCTCAGACCGCTAAAAGGATGTGAGACTACAAGAATGATAGCCGTCAGAAAACGCTTAAACGAACAACCCTCCACTATCAGACAACCGAGCTTGAGGCTGCGGCATTGGCGGGGATCTTCGTGCGTAGAGCCGCAATGCTCACTTCACAAGGACAGAGGAGAACCATGAAAACCAGTACGAAAGACCAGATTAAGGGCAGCTTCCACGAAGTGAAAGGGGCAATCAAAGAGCAGGTGGGAAAGGCCACCAACGACCGCGATTTGAAAGCCGAAGGCAAGGCCGAAAAAAACGCTGGCAAAGTTCAACAACGGTTAGGCCATGCTAAGGAGGCTGTCGCGACGTTGAAAGGGAAACTGGCAGAGATAAAAGCTGGATAGGTTATCGACCTTGATCGACCGCAAGGCCAAATCGACCGTAGGGCAGCAACAACCGCGGAGCCATCAAACTTTAATAAATCGTTTTCACATAGAAGGCGCGCACATTCAATATGTGTTCGCCTTCAACTCGCGAGAAACAACTCGGAAGACATGTTTCGGCTTCGATCATTCCGCGGCATATATTGAACGAGCAATTCTGACCAGATTTCGGCAACTGATCGATAGATACTTGTATTTAGCCGCAGACGAGGCTCCAAAGCGGGCCATTAACTGTATGCAGACGCTAAAAACGTAGGGAGTTTCCGATGAATCTGAATCTGATGGATCCAAAACTGATTGCTTTGGCAGTCGCAGTGGTTCTGGTAATCGTGGTTGCCATCGCCCTGTACATACGCAAACGCAAAAACACCACGGCAGAATTGCGCGACCGTTTCGGGCCGGAGTATGATCGCGCCGTTCGACAGCATGGGTCCGAACGCAAAGCCCAAGCGAAGCTAGCAGATCGTGAAACGCGAGTCGAAATGTTGAAGCTCCGCGACCTTGACCTAACTGAACGTGATCGCTATTTGTCCCAGTGGCAGGCAGTGCAGTCCCGCTTCGTCGATTATCCGAAGGGTGCTGTGACCGAAGCCGACGAGTTGGTGTGTTCTCTGATGCAAACACGTGGCTATCCGGTTACTGATTTCGATCAGAGAGCCGCGGACATTTCCGTCGACCATCCAAGAGTCGTGGAAAACTATCGGTCGGCGCACAACATCGCATTGCGACTCGGGAGAGGGGAAGCCAGCACAGAGGACATGCGAACCGCCATGATTCACTATCGCTCACTTTTCGACGAACTGGTGCAGGCGCAAACGTCACCCGACAAGAGAGTCGCCTAACACGACAGGGTGGGTATACTTCCCACCTAGTTAAGAACCGGTTGAACCTGACTCAAGAACAGAGGAGAACTCATGATGAAACCGAGCACGGACGACAAAACTACAGGCAAGATCCACGAAGTCAAAGGAGCAATCAAGGAGAAAGTTGGCGAGCTTACCAACAACCCCAACCTGGAGACCGATGGTAGAGCCGAAAAGAATGCCGGCAAAGTTCAAAACTGGATCGGCAAGGTTGAAAAGGCCGCCGGAGAATAAGAGAAGTAACAAACAGGAGAGAGGTCAAAACGAAATGATTCAATCAGTGTTGGAACGAACGGGTGACCAGGTTGCCGAAACAGCGCGCAAGGCGTCGCGCGCCGCATCCGCGGTCGCGGATGCACTTGAGGATGGCGTAGGAGCGGCGCGGCGTGTCGCAAAACAAGGCGGCGATGCTGCTGAAGAATTTATCGACGATACTACCAGGCGGCTACAGCGTCATCCCGTGGAGACGATCGTGACCACGTTCGCGGTAGGCATCGGACTCGGAGTGTTGATCGGCTGGATGATCAGGCGAAGATAATTGCTGCAGCAGGCTGAATACTCAAGAGCAAGGGTCCAGTGCGCTGGACCCTTCCTTTGGTATACGCGGCGGCATTTCCAAGGAGACATGCAATCACTGCGGTGGCTTCGGTGTTGCGGCCGCAGAAGCCCGGACCGGTTCGTTCGGGGTTGTTTTGGACAAGGCACTAGCGTGAGGCTGCTTGTCAGGCGGCATTTCCGTCCCGGTTGGGTATATGAGAATCTGCAGCGTGCCCCAGCCAACGTCAGGAGTCGCACTCGTCTGCTTACCCAATCCCAGGGTCTTGAGGTGACTGTCATCAAATCCAAAGTTCTCGACCAGATACTCACGCACTACCATGGCGCGGCCTTCGGTCAGCACCAAGTCCTTCTGGGTATCACCTTCCATACCAGCGGTTGCCACGACCACGGCGAAGCCGAATTGGTTATTAGCCAGAAATTCCCCTCCGGCGTTTAGAGATTTCTGATTCCTCAGCTTGGCTGAATCTTGCTTGTCGAAGAGCTGTTTCACTGGATAGGTAAACTCCTTTGCTGGTGGGCCCTGAGGCAGCCGTTCGATCTCATTTTGCGTCAGTTCGTTGGAATCCTCGTAGCCGCGGTTCTTAAAATATCCTCGCACGAAGAAGCTGTGCTTCAGAGCTTCCATATTCTCCTGGAAGTCGGTAACCCCTGCTTGTGCCTGGACCATGGTGTCACGCATCGTGTTTGCCGTCTGTTCAAGGCTGCTATAGAGCTGTTTGTCATTAACCAGCGCTCCTGCCGTTCCCTGACCCCCGTCGATCTTGGCGGTGATTGAGTCTAGGTTCGCTGTCGCCCGAGTGGCGTTCTGGATCGCTTGCTGGCTGCCATCCAGAATGACGCTAGTCTTTTTGAGCAGGTCTGACATCTCGAGAGGCGGCTGGCTGGCGATGGTATCACCGCCCTGCACGTTGGCTGCACCGGCAGATCCAAATGAGATCGCCAGATACTGGTTGCCTAATAGTCCCTCGGTCTCGATCGATGCCACGGAGTCTTGCTTGATGATCTCGTGGGTCGACTTGCTGAGATCCATGACTACCGTGACCTTGTCGCCCGGCTTGTGGGGCAACACGATGTTGCGTACAGTTCCGCTGTGAACGCCGCCCACGCGGACATCGCCGCCAGCATCCAGACCCACCACATTGTCGAACTGGGTCTTCAATTGGTAGGTGGAGCTGAAGAGATACTGCTTACTTCCGATGATGAAGATACCAGCCACCAGAATTGCGAGTGTCGCAACGATGAAAGCTCCAATTCGCGCCGCTCTGGACATACATCCCCCTAAGATTGCTTTAGAAATTCCCTAACAAACTCGACGTCACTTTCTTGGAGTTGTTCAAAACTGCCTTCAATCACAACGGTTCCCCCATTGAGGAGGGCTAGGCGGTCCGCAATCGTCTTGGCGCTGTGCAGATCGTGAGTCACTACGATGGATGCCATGTGATGTTCCTCCTGAAGTTTGAGGACCAAGTCATCGATCTCTGCGGAACTGATGGGGTCAAGACCAGCGGTGGGCTCGTCGAGCAGCAGAATATCCGGCTCCAGAGCCAGCGCCCGTGCCAACCCAACTCGTTTCTGCATGCCGCCCGAGATATCCGAGGGCATCTTCGCAAAGCCGTCTACCATGCCCACTTCCGCCAGCAACTGTCTGACTCGATGTCCCCGCTCAGAGCTCGACATTGCCTTTTTATGGTGTTGTAGGGGGAAAGAGACGTTTTGCTCGACGGTTAGCGAATCGTAGAGTGCGGCATGTTGAAAGAGGAAACCTATCTTTTTTCTGATTTCACCGATCTGATCCAGAGCCAAGCCGGCTATGTCTTGACCATAGATACAAACCGAGCCTGAGTCGGGCTTCTCCAGACCGATAATGAGTTTCAGCAATACGCTCTTACCCGAACCACTGCGCCCCAGAACCGCCAGGGTTTCTCCGCGCCTCACGGTCATGCTAATTCCATTTAGAACGTGCTGACTTCCGAAGGATTTGTGTAAGTCCTCGACGACAACAGCTACGTTGCCGTCTGTTTCGGCCTCTCCTGGCTTCATGACGAGTTGATCGGTTGCGTTCATACTTGTGCCACGAGTTGTGCAATCAAGAGTTCAAGGGAAAAATACGATGATGAGCTTCACCAGCACGACGTCGGCCAGGATTACAAATAGCGAAGACAAGACCACCGAGCTTGTCGCCGCGCGGCCCACGCCCTCGGCGCCTCCCATTGTTCGCATGCCCTGAAAACAAGCAATGAGGCCGATGATCAGGCCGAAGACAGCCGTCTTAAAGGTGGGTGGCAGGAAATCGTTGAAATCGGCACCCTTGAAGCCGCTAGTGATGAACTGGTGGAACGAAAGCGGTTCAACCAGGGCCTGTGCGGCCCAACCCATAACCAGGCCGCACAAATCGGCACCGAGAGTCAGTAGCGGCAGCATAAGGATGCAAGCCAGAATGCGGGGCGCGACTAATAGCCTGTACGGATTTACCGCAGACGCTTCGATGGCATCGATCTGCTCTGTCACTTTCATCGAAGCCAACTCTGCGCCAATACCAGCGCCTACTCGTCCACTCACCACCAGGCCGGTGATGATTGGACCGGTCTCGTGAATAACAGAGAACACGATGGCGGCGGGAAGCAGAGATTTCGCCCCAAATCGAGTCAGGCTGTAACGGGCTTCTAAGGAGAGCACAACTCCGGTGGCGGCGCCGGCCAAAGCGACCAGAGGCAGGGACTTTGACCCGATCTCGTCGAGTTGTCGAAATAACTCGCGAAACTCATATGGAGGCGTCACTGCGGCACGCACTACTTGCCAGAAAAAGAGGCCCAGCTCGCCGAACCACTCGAGAAACTCGATGGTCGGGCCTTTGGCTGAACTCACCGTCGGCGGTACGAATGGGGTCTTTAGTCCCATGAGTGAAGGGTCGATGTCTGCGATCGCGATGCGTTTCGCGTCGATCACGTATTCGAACCCGAATCTGGCGTCGCGCGCCGACCGATATTGTGGTCCTGTGATCTAAAATCCAGGCTGCCTGCCGGCAGGCTGTGCATCTTCATACGGTCAGCGGACAAGTTCCATGGTCGCACTGGCATGCAATCTCAACCTCCCCGGATCCAGCTTCTTTACAGGCTTGTCCGCAGTATGTGTTGCCGGGTTGCACTTCGCACCTGCATGGTAGATGCGCACACTTACTCTGCTCATTTGTCGTCATAGTGGTTATCCTTGTTCCAACTTAAATTGGAATTTCCCGAGTTAAAACCTAAGAAAGTTTCCTACAGTGCCGCAAAAAGACGGTAGCTCCGTCTACTCACCGCTAAGTAATAATGGAAGAACAATCGCGGCGCTGGATCGGCGTGGGTTTTTTTCAGAACACCTCACCGGTAAGGCCGCGACTCTTCGATATCCGGCGTACCTGGAAAGCCACGCCGGATAATCTCAACTACTTGTTTTCGGCAGTTTCGTGCGTCTGTTTTTCGGCTGCCTTGACAGCTGCGAGAAACGGGTCAGCGCTGGCTGGGATATGCGCCTTGCCTGACAACGTTTCACGAAAAGAGACATCCTTGCCGTACATAGCGATCGTTGAGTCTTTGTCCTGCTGGATCTTAGCGCCATCCACAGCGACTCCTACGAACAACCCTTTGGTACGCGAGTAGCTCAAGGCTTCCGTGGTCATCTTCCAGTCGGTGCCCGCCGAGGCATGCCTTCCAACCGGACCCGCCGTGGCTGATGCTTCCCCGGTGAGTTCAAACTTGCTTGACAGTAGCCCCTGTACACCCTTGTCATTCATGAACAACATGACAAGATCAACTGACTGAGCGCCAGCTTGGAAGCCAAAGTTGCCGCCACCGATCGAAATGAATGCCGGTGCACTCCACCCGTGGGTGGTGCGGCAGGTGACCACACCGCGTCCATGCTCGCCGCCCACAATGAATCCACCCTTACCCATGCTTGGTACCACAGCGATGCACTTGGCGCCATTTAGCACTTCCTCCGGGATGCCCTTGTCAGGTGCAGCCATGATCTCGTTCATGACCGTGCCGGCTGCTTGTAAGCGCGCTGTGGTGTCTTGCTCGCCGGAGCCAGCAAAAGCGAGGGTGGACAAAAATAAAGTCAACACAGCAATTGCGTATTTCTTCATAAAGGTATTTCCTTTTTATTCCACGTTACTTTGTGGACCAACTGGTGACGGCGAGTTTCGCCGGAAGATCAGGCCGTGCGACGACCACTGATCAGGTTAATGACCAAAACCACAACGGCGATGACCAACAACAAATGAATCAGGTTGCCTGCTATGTGGAAACTGAAACCCAGAAGCCACAGAACCAGCAGAATAACGAAAATCGTCCAAAGCATGAGTGCCTACCTCTGGCCTGGTTGGGTGCGTTGGGGGTACGGCTAGGTAGTCAAGACAGATTTGTCTTCACTTCCACCAAAGTTCACGGTGATACCACTGCGTTGACGTTGGCAGCGCATTGGGGGGCATCGAGGATTAGTACTGTTCAACTAGATCCGCCCCAGCAGCAGCAAAACGACGACGACGACCAGTATCAAACCGAGTCCGCTGCTGGGAAAATAACCCCAGGAGCGGCTGTGGTTCCACGTCGGGAGCGCGCCCACCAGAAACAACACCAGCAGAACGATCAAGACGGTTCCAATCATATGTTTCCTCCTTAGTTCTAAGAATCCAGAGCCGTCCGAGAGCGGTTTTCGTAAACACCCCTGCCGGCCTGACTCTCGATCAAGCTTGCGATTGCTGTTAACAAATTGTGAGGGTGCTGTCCTTTCGGATAGTACCTGTCTGCGATGATGCCCGCGGGCACGGAGTCGCCCTGGTAGTCGCCGCTCATTGCGACAATCAAAATCGATGGGTACTGGCTACGTACGTGTGAGATCAACTCAACGCCAGACATCTCCGGCATGTTGAGATCGGTGACGATCAAATCCGGGATCCCTTGGTCCAGGTGCGATACAGCACTGACGCCGTTTTCTGCCAAGGCGACGTCATATCCAACCGACGTAAGTAACATTCCTAAGCTTTCGCGAACGCTCGGTTCGTCATCCACGACCAGAATCTGTGTTTTCGAGCCATTCGGCATGTTTGCTCCTGCCGGGATTACCGGGAAAAAAACACTATGTGCTCACTCTCTCATTCCGGGTTCCTTCAGGTCTGAGCAAAAGAGGACACCTCATGCAGCATGTGTCTCGAGGCCCTCTGCAATCCTAATTTGGAACGCGAACCCGATGACCGCGCGGTGTCGAACAGGATGGCCAGACTCGCAGGTGTTAGTCCTGAGAAGGCGGAGCGGTTGCGACTGACAGAGACCGCTGTGGGAACGAGGTATCCTCGCATCTCTGCGAAACCGAGAGGTAAATGCCAGAGCTGATAGGACTCTCATTCGCCATCATGCAACTTCGTGCCGGCTTTCTCCGATGTCGGAGCTTCGGTTCTGAACAAACAGCTCGCCTCGCGCTACTCGGCGCATAGCATCGATGAAAGCGGGCCCATCCATCGAACGATAGACCACACCCTGTGCCCGCAACCAGCGCACATAGGCAGTTCGGTCGTTCTCCTCCGTGAGCACCAGCAGTGCAGTCTGGCGCCGCTTCAACATCCGCTGGATCTTCGAAAGCGCTGGCAGGAAGTTCGTCGACAGCATCAGTATGTGAGGTTTGACCTTCTTCAATGTGTTCAACAACTCTTCTGAAGAGTGCGCTTGACCGACAACACGAACGTCGTCCGCGACCGCTAGCGCCTCTGCCATCCCAATACGAAAGAGCTCCTGATGGTCAGCGATGACGACGTCGATCATGATTGCACCTCCCGTGCGATTGCGTGATTGAATCTCGTGTCTCTAAGGTAGCCTTTGCTCCTGGGAAGAAACTGGTCAAAATTGCACACTGTTCCGCTTTAGTGAAATAGGGAAGAAATGGGTCGGAATAGGCGACTTGGTGGCGTCTATTCGCGCAGAAGAAAAGTGAGCAGCGCTCGGTGGATCCGCAGGCTGCCGTTGTAGTCGATGAGACCCATCTTGCGAAACCGGTTCATAAAAAAGCTCACTCGCGACCGGGTGGTGCCAATCATCTCGGCCAAGGTCCCCTGGCTCACCTTAAGGATGGCGGGATCTAGCTTGGATTTCGTACTGAAGTTCGCCAGGGTTAGAAGAGTTCGCGCCAGTCGCTTCTCGCTGGAATTGAAGATTTGATCCAGGAAGTCTTCTTCAATTCGGGCAACGCGAGAAAGCAAGTGAGCGATAAATAGTCTTGCGAACACCGGATCTTCGTGAATGATCCGAACGATGATCGCCTTTTCCACACGCGCGATCGAGGTCAGATGCACGGCCGTCGCAGTGGACATTCGCCGGCCCGCTCTCCCCAAACAGCCTTCCCCAAAACAATCGCCTTGCCGGAAAATAGCGATGACGGCCTTCTTGCCGCCTTTGGATAGAACCGTCAACTTCACATTTCCCGTTTCGACGTAGAACATAGCGTCCGCGGCGTCTCCCTGAGAAAATATGGTCTGTTTATTGCGATACTCCCGGCTGGTGCGATGCCGGCCGATCCTCTTCAGAAATGTTCCGGTATTAAAGGTAAGGGTGGCGTTACGCGGCATAGTGTCTCCCTGAAGAGTGGATCTTCCGAACCAGCATCAAGGCGTTACCTGCAATAACGCACACGGCTGTCGGTCGAGGCTGACATCGCGTTCGATATCGATGACTGACGCAGGGGCTGCTACCTCTCTTGTAGCCGAAGGTTACAGCTTCGAGGCAGCTGGGACTGTGCAAAACTGCTCACGCACGGTTATTACTAAATGATTAACTGTGCAATATTGAACAGGCCGCGCAGCCAAGTCGACAAGATTTTCACACAAACGACTCCAATCAGTACGCCGAACAGCAATCGTCGGCTTCAACCACCCCAGCAAGTCTCGGCAAAGAGTCTTGGCAAAGTGAATTGACTCGCCAGGCTGGCTATAATAAGCTCCGCACTTCGATCACGAGATCTCAATCTGAGGTGGTTTGAATCAAGATTCACACCGCTAAGAGCGAAGCCGCTAGGAGACTGGTACGCGCCTTCGGGGGAGAGGTAAGAATGTACGAGAGGAACCAAGCCCAACAAGATTGGCTGGAGTCGCTGATCGCAAAACTCGGCGGAGTTGCCGGCACCGTGCATGTGCAGCGAGGCGAAGACCTGTACCTGACGGCTGCGCACAATATACCTTCTAATGTCGTCGCGATCGTTTCTCGTGTCCCGCGCGGCAAAGGGATGGCGGGTTTGGCCCAGGTCAAGAAGCAGCCAGTGCAAACCTGCAATCTGCAGACCGACGAAACAGGTAACATCAAACCAGGCGCGAAGGCTGTGGACGCGCAGGCAGCAGTGGCTCTGCCGGTCCTCGACGGTGAAGGCGGAGTGCGCGCTGTGGTTGGAATTGCCTGGAGTCATGAGTCCGAGATCGGGGCAGCGGAGGAGCTGAGGATGATGCAACTGGCGGCAGCCCTACCGCAATAGCAATTAACGCCCCGCGCCTTGGATAATCAAACGAAGGATCAACTCTTGCGCACATCGAATTTCGGACGGATATCTATTAGCGCAGACAGCCACCTCCCAAGCGGCGCTTGCGGAAGGTCGAGATTTCCGGCTGCTTTGACTTGTTCTACAATTCACCGACGGTAGTATATGGCAGCGCGCGGCAACCCATCTTTGGAACTGCTATTCGATGGCCTTTCATTCCCGACAAGTCTGTCGATTGGAAAGGACGGGTCTTTCTATGTCGCCGAATCTGGCCTCGCGTTCGACGGAGCGTCTCCAGGCGGCCGCATCTGGCATCTTGAGTTCGACGGGCGGCGCACGCTGCTGGCCGAAAATCTAGGCGCGCCCGTCAACGGCCTGACGCTTCAAAATGATCGGCTTTACGTTTCCGAAGGGGGACATCCCGGACGCATCAGCCACTTCGATTTGCGCGGACGTGCGCAACAAGTGATTCTGGATAACCTACCTAGCAACGGCAACTACCACACTAATATGGTGGCTTTCGGTGGGGACGGTAAACTCTATTTCAGTCAAGGAGCGATGACCAATACCGGGATCATTGGCCTCGACGCCTATGAGCTGGCGTGGCTGCGCCGTTTGCCTCACAGTTACGATCTGCCCGGCTATGACATAACGCTGAGCGGTGTAAATGTTGAAACGCTCAACCCGCTGAGCGGAAATAAGAACACCCGAACGCAAACCGGGGCCTTCTCGCCTTTTGGCGAGCGCACAAAGATCGGCCAGCGGATCGCCGCACAGTTGCCATGCACTGCAGCGATCATGCGTTGTAACGAGGACGGCAGCGAGCTGGAGTTGGTCGCGTGGGGATTACGGAACGCCTACGGGCTTGGATTTCTTCCCGACGGAAGATTGCTCGCCGTAGATCAAGGCGCGGATGATCGTGGCAGCCGTCCGGTAGGTGATGTACCCGACATGCTCTTCGAGGTGCGCAAGGGAGCATGGTGTGGTTGGCCGGACTTTATCGGCGATGTGCCGATCACCGACCCACGTTATCGGCCGAAGCGCGGCGCGGCGCCAACTTTCTTGCTCGCGAACCACAACGAGTTGCCCAGGCCCGAAAGGCCCCTCCTGTGCTTTCCACCACATGCAGCGGCGGTCAAGCTGGATGTCGCGCCGCAGCGCGTGTCGGCCTGGGTTGGGCAAATCTTCATTGCGCTCTTCGGCGATGAGGTGCCGATGACAGCTGCGTCAGGGCCGAGAGTTGGCCGCTCTGTCGTGCGCGTCGATCCTGTTGATTGGAGTTTGCATCCGTTCGTGCAGGATAGACTCTTGAGGCCGATCGACGTTCGGTTCAGCCCGGTCGATGATTCGCTGTACATCCTGGATTTCGGGAACTTTGAAATGCTCGCAGACGGCGCGGTCAATGCAGAAGCAAAAAGCGGCAAGCTCTGGCGCTGTCGTCTGCCAGCGTGACGCACGTTGCCGGGCCAGACGTTCCGTTGCTAATGAGGGTGAGCATTATTTCAGCAATCTATTGATTCCGACTAGAAGGTGTGCTGGATGGGAACTTTGCTTCTATTGGGGTTCATTTTGAGCCTCGACAGCTTTCGTGTTTCCCTCGGTCTGGGGGCGTTGAAGCTCCGTCCCATAAGGCAGGCTCAGATCGTTGTCTCTTTTGGACTGTGTGACGGACTGGCTCCGCTCCTGGGGATACTAGTTGGCCAATCATTCGTTCGATTTATCGGCGGATGGACCGCGTATCTCGGACCTCTCGTACTGGGCGTCTATGGCGCTTATGTTATCTACGTCGCACGGCGTTATGAGGCAAACGAAGAAGCAAGGGACACGGGCGGCTGGGTTGTGCTGGGTCTACCTTTGTCTTTGAGTTTAGACAACGTCGTAGCAGGAGCTAGTCTGGGCATGATCGGGTTTCCGTTACCTCTTTCAGTCGCGGTCATCGGCGCGATGAGCGCATTGATGTCGCTGGCCGGTCTGCGGCTGGGAAGAACGGCAGTGAACCATCTAAAACTGAATTCAGAGCTGTTGGGTGGAGTGGCGCTTGTCTGCATCGCGCTGGTGCTGGCGATCGAGCATTTCTAGCGTCGTTTAAGAGCAAGTTTGACACAGCACGGACTACTGGCCCGATGGATTCGCATTCGTGTTACTCATCACGGCGCGCATCCTTCATCCATCCATTGACGGAATCGTTGAATCTGTTCGGTCGTCAGCGGATCGAAAGGTGGCGGCGGCATCGGACCAAGGAACTTTGGGTCTGCAATGCGGTCGTAGATGATGCGCGCGTTGGCCTTCACGTGCTCGTAATTGGTCAGGTCGAGCCGCCACATCATCTGGCCTGTAAATTGATTAAACAGGGGCTTGATGTCCCTCTTGAAAGAAACTGCCATCTTCGTTCTCCCTCGTTTTTTCGTTCGCCACGAACTTCATCGTGTGGAGCGTACCACTGTCGTGCTATTTAGAAGCTGACGCAGCCAGACCGTAGATGTTCAGGATGCCGCCGTCTCCGCCGAAAACAAGCGCGCCAGCCACAACGTAGTTCTTCCAGATAGCCGGCCCGAGGCTGTAACCATAGCCGCCATTGTAACCGCGAGTCTGCGATCCCAAGTCGTCGTTCCAGAGCAAGGTCCCGTCAGTCACCTTGAAGGCATAGATAGAAACTTTGCTCGTCGTGCAGAACACCACGTCGTTGACCACGGCCGGTGAACTCAATCCGCTCTCACCGGCGCTTGCGTACATTCCCACGGTTTGACCCGTGGTGGGATCCGTGCGTGATGTGTTTACGTACCGTTGGGGATCGGCGTTGTCCAGCGGCCAGGCATCGGCCAGAACATCGGAAGCGAGATCGATTGCCCGCATGAAAGGAGTTGATTCAAAGTCGATGCCGGGAGATTGCAAATGGTAATTGGGCCCACCCATACCAAAGAAAATACGCGGCGAGATGGTTGGCGCGTTACCCTTTGAACCCGGATGGATCGC
>Ga0302325_10007082_pt1 | contig 24996 bp, 19 predicted proteins | sample Palsa_T0_2_FD_201948 | JGI IMG/M metagenome (GOLD analysis project Ga0302325, IMG submission 201948) | Peat permafrost microbial communities from Stordalen Mire near Abisko, Sweden - Palsa_T0_2 | ecosystem: Environmental > Terrestrial > Soil > Palsa > Peat permafrost | place: Sweden: Abisko... | reverse complement strand
GCGGCGCCATGGGTCTGGTGACCACGCACGACCTGGCACTGGCGCAGGTTGTCGAGGCGCTTGCGCCGCGCGCCGCCAACGTGCATTTCGAGGATCAATTCGAGAACGGGCGCATGACGTTCGATTACCGGCTGCATGCGGGGGTGGTGGAGAAAAGCAATGCGCTGGAGCTGATGCGGTCGGTGGGGCTGGAGGTGTAGCATAGGGGATCGTCCATATGTCCCTCTCCGCAGGTGACCGTCTCGGCCCCTACGAGATCCTCGCGCCCATCGGCGCGGGCGGCATGGGGGAAGTGTACCGCGCGCGGGATTTCCGCCTGGACCGCGAAGTCGCCGTCAAGGTCCTGCCCGAGCACTTGGCCAACGATCCGCAGGCGCTGGCGCGCTTCGAGCAAGAGGCAAAAGCGGTAGCGGCGCTCTCGCACCCCAATATCCTGGTGCTGTTCGATGTCGGCGCCCACGAAGGGATGCATTACGCTGTCACCGAACTGCTGGAAGGCGAGACGCTGCGCGATCGCCTCAACCGCGCGCCGCCGCTCTCCTGGCGCAAGACTATCGAATTGGGAGTGGCGCTGGCCGAGGGTCTAGCCGCCGCTCACGGCAAGGACATCGTCCATCGCGACATCAAGCCAGCCAACATTTTCCTGACCACCGGCGGCCAAGTCAAGATTCTCGATTTTGGCTTGGCGCGGCGGCAGCGGAAGACGTCGCCCGAAGACGAAACCGTGACCGTGTCCGAAGCCCAAGCGGGGGCCGTGAGCGGCACCATCGGTTACATGTCGCCGGAACAGGTGCGCGGCGAGAAGGTTGGTCCGTCGAGCGATATTTTCTCGCTGGGCTGCGTCCTTTATGAGGCGGTATCCGGGCGGCGGGCGTTTGCCGGAAAGTCGGCCGGCGACACCATGGCCGCCATTCTGAAGGAAGATCCTACTCCGATCTCCGACACCGGCAAACAGGCGCCCGCCGAACTGGAGCGAGTGATCGAGCGGTGCCTGGCCAAGCATCCGGCCCAGCGGTTCCATTCCGCACACGATCTGGCATTTGCCCTGAAGGGCATGCTCAGCGCCGTGGGCGAGAAACCCGCGGCGGCAGCGGGGCCGCACCGTGTGCGTCTTGGCATGTCCTTGGCGATTGCCGCCGCCGTGATTCTCGCTGCGGCGGGATTGTTCTACTGGCGCAGCCGCGCTGCCAAGGGCATTGACTCTATCGCCATATTGCCCTTTGCCAACAGGGGCGGCAACCCGGACACCGATTACCTGAGCGATGGCATCACGGAGAGCCTGATGGACAGCCTTTCCGAATTGCCCAACCTGAAAGTGATGTCGAGCAGTGCGGTGTCGCGCTACAAAGGCAAGGAGCCGGATGTGCGATCCGTCCGGCGGGAACTCGGTGTACGCGCCGTACTCACGGGCCGCGTCGCCCAGCGCGGCGAAAACCTCACGGTGATCGCGGAGCTGGTGGATGCCTCGGACAACAGCCGTTTGTGGGGCGAGCAATACAATCGTAAACTGGCTGACGCGCTGGCGGTGCAGAACGAAATTGCGCATCAGATCGTGGACAAGCTGCGGCTGCGCCTCACCAATGCCCAGATCGCGCACATCACCACGCGCCAGACCGCGAACCCGGAAGCGTATCGGCTCTATCTGAAGGGCCGCTACTTCTCGAGTCAATTTACGCCGGAAGGGCTGGATAAGGGCATGAATTATTTCCGGCAGGCCATCGCCCTCGATCCCACCTACGCATTGGCCTACGACGGGATGTCATACTACTACACTTTGCTCGAAGACACGTCGATGGCTCCCGCCGAGGTGATGCCGAAGGCGGAAGAGGCCGCCCGCAAGGCGATGGAACTCGACGATTCGCTGGTGGAACCGCATGTGGAACAGGCCTTCAATTACACGTGCTACGACTACGACTGGCCCGCTGCGGAGCGCGAGTTCCGGCGCGCGTTCAGCCTCAACCCCAATTACGCCCCGGCGCATGAATTTTACAGCTGGTACCTGATCTCGCAGGGACGCGCCGACCAGGCCATTCAAGAGGGGCAGCGCGCCGTGGAACTGGATCCGCTTTCGGCGGAAATTCATTCGATCCTGGGTTGGGATTTGTATTATGCCCGCCGTTACGATCAGGCGGGGACGGAACTACGCAAGACCCTTGAACTGGACCCTAACTATCCGCCTGGATACAGCTTCTTGGGCCAGGTGTATGCGCAACAGGGCAAGCTCGACGAGGCAATTGCGGTCCAACGAAAAGCAGCGGAGTTCTACGGTGACGCGAGCGCCGCGTTCCCGCTGGCGGAGATCGCCCGCGACTATGTGCTCGCGGGCAAACGCCCTGAGGCGCGCCAGGCGCTCCGCGATCTTCTAACGCGTTCCAAGCGTTTTCACGTTCCACTCTACAGCGTTGCCATCGTCTACGCTGCGCTCGGGGATAAGGACCGGGCCTTCGCCCAACTGGAGCAAGCGTGGGCGCAGCGTACGCAATACCTGGATTTTCTGAAAGTCGACCCGGAGCTCGACAGCTTGCGCTCCGACCCGCGGTTCCAGGATCTCCTGCGCCGCATGCACCTGCAGTAGTGCGTCGCAGGCGTAGGGAACCCTACGCCACCCAATTTGTTGGATCCGCTGACGGCATTTCGATCTAGACCTGCCGCGGCGCCGCGCCTGCATGAGATGATGGCGCTGACCGCCCGTCCGCCGGCGGCGCTGTTCCTGTGGACGAGCTGCTGCACCGGACCAACTCGCACGACCGGCGTATCGGCGCGGAAGCCATCGTGCGCGGCCTAGTGGAGCGCGGCGCCATCGGCCTGGTGACCACGCACGACCTGGCGCTAGCGCAGGTCGCCGATACGCTCGCGGCGCGCGCCGTAAACGTGCATTTCGAGGATCAATTCGAGAACGGACGCATGACTTTCGACTACCGGCTGCATGCGGGCGTGGTGGAGAAAAGCAATGCACTGGAGCTGATGCGGTCGGTGGGGCTGGAGGTATAACCCAAGAGGGTGCTGGATTCTAACTAAGGTCTCTAGACGTCTTTTCAACCAAAGATCTGAACAAAAGTGTCAAGTTTTGAAAAAGAGCAACACTCCACCTCCGCCGCCGGTGGCACTCACGGGGATCGCGGATGGCGGGATCATTTCACGGCCACGGTGACGTTGGCCTGGGTGTCGAAGCCGTCCAAATCACGATTCCATAGAAGGCACTGGATCGTGGCATCGAGGGCCGTTACTCCACCGCCAATGTCACGCCCGCCTGCGTCGTCGCGCCGCCAATCGTAACGACCACCGTGCTGTTCCCCGGCTGCACGCCCTGCGGCACCTGCGCATTGATCTGGATGACACCAGGCATCTCACCCGGCGCGGCACCGGCATAGTCCACCGTGGCCGGCAGTCCGCCGATCCGGACCGAAACCGGGGCCAGCGGAGCGGGCAGTACGCTTACCGCGAGCCGGCCATCCACTCCGGGCGGATTGGTGACGCCCTCGCCGGTGCCCCACAGGGTCACGATCGATCCCCGGGGCGCGGGCGCTTGCGCGGAGTTGGGCGTCACGCCGTCCTGGTTGAGGATGGCGCCCTGTCCGGTGCCCGTCGCATTCGCCGTGAAAAGTCCCGGGGCGGTGGCCGCTACCGCGACTGGGAACGGATCGGAGCGCACCCCCTGATACTCCACCTGCACGTGAGTGGTGGCGGAGATCGTCCCAAAGTACGGCGTCACCACCGAAATCTGCCCGGCCGATACATACACGACCGGCGCGGGGATGCCGTCGAACAATACCTTCACGCCGGCGACGGAGGTGCTCACCATGCCGTTCGAATCGAGCGCGAGCCCCGCGGGCACCGTGGGTCCCATGCCCGATCCCCAAACGGTCACCATCTGGCCCGGCGCAACGGACTGCGCGTAGGAGGCCGCGTTGGTGACTGCCGCGACCACCGGCTTCGGCACGGGATAGCTGGCCGGCGGAATCACCAGCATGGTGATGGAATTGGCCGGAAACGTGGCGGCCAAGCTATTGCCGCTCATCGCCATATTGGGTTGCGCCACGATGCCGTTCAAGTTCGCGCCGCTATACTGCCAGACCTGCGCCGACTGGGCCGGCTGGAAGTTCGCCAGGCTGAGGGTGCTGGCTAGGGAACCCCCGGTTTTGTTAATGACGACCGCCGTCAAATTCAGGTCCGAACGCACCGCGGCGTAGACTGCCAGCTGGCTCTGATCGGCGCTAGAGGCCTGCACGCCGGTTTCGCCGAAGGCTCCTCCTATGCCATCGTAGTTGCGATAAATCTGAAACGCGAATGCGCCCGGATCGGTGGGCGCCGGCGGTCCCCAAAGGGTCGCCAGGTCTAACCCCTGCGCGCCGAAGATACCCAACAGTTCGGCTTGCGCCAGCGCGCCGTTCAGCGTGTCGAGCGCGTACCATTGGTATTCAGTGATGGCCAGCTTGGTGCCCGGATAGTTCTGCGCGATGATGGCCTGCACGCGCGGGATGTAATACGGGGCAATGGGTACGCCGTTATTGTTTGGGTCCACGATCCAGTAATCTCCCGAGACCACATACGTTGGATCCCAGAATTCGCGCGTGGATTCCAGGCGCAACGCCTGCACCGCGGGCGTCTCCGGCGGCGTGACCCCGTTGACGGCGTCGTTGAGGGCCGCAGGCGCAAAGTACGCGTGCATATCCACGTAATCCAACAGCCGCTGCCCGTGTTGCTGTTCGTACTGCCGGAATTGCTGCAGATACCAGGTCAGCAGCGGCGTGCCGCCGTGGGCATTGCGGTCCACCGGATTGCTGTACCAACTTCCGCCGCCCGAATTCCAGCCGGACACGATGTCTTCCTTCGACTCCCAAAGAGACGCCCAGTTATCGTTCACCGGCCCACCCACCAGCGCCGTGGGGTCGGCCTGCTTGATGGCTTGAGCATACGCTGTGTCCACGCTGAGCAGCTCGTCGTAAGTATTCGGGTTGGGGTGGATGTCGCGATGCGTGCTATCCCACCAGATGGGCTCATTGTCTAGGCTCCAGATGGCGATGCCGCCCTGGTTGCCCGGGCCGTATCGCGTCAGCAGGTCTTGGATCCACTGGGACTGAAAAGTCTGGTTAAACTGGGCGTAGGTATCAGTCGGATTGTTGACGATGTAGACGGGATTCGCGGGCACTTTGCCATCGACCACGGTCTGGTCGCCGCAGGCGGGATCGTAAACGATGCCATCGCCGCATGTCATGGGATGATATTGGGCGTAGGGGTCGATCTTGCATTGATTGCTGCCATATTTGGATACGTCATAACTGCACATCTGCTGAGCGGCCTTGGGCAGCCAGCCGAGGGCGGGAACGGTGGCCAGCATCGTGCCGCCGGTGGTGCGCACTTGATCGGCGTATTGAACGAACGAAGTGCCGGCCGGCAATCCGGAAGCGCACATGCTGGTGTCCTGCGCCGGAGTGCTCGGCAGCACTTCGTAAAACCAGTCGTTGGCGAGGTTTTCGATGTCGAGCTGCGAGTTATAGGTGCTAGTGCTGTCGCCGCCCCAGCGGCGCGCGGTCGCCCGTATGGTCTCCGCGGCACAGAGCGCGGCGGGGTATGTGGGGTCCGACATTGCGGGAAGCGTCCAGAAGAAATTGATGCCGTAGACATCCGGCGAAATCGCGTGGACGTTGGAGTTGGCGTTGATCGATAGCGCGGGGCCGGAGGATTGCGCATAGGCGCCCGTGGCTGCGAAACAGAAGCCCGCTAATAGAACTATTCTCCGCATGCATATCTCCTTGCGGGACAGGCCTTCGGCATGTCCATTCGAAGCCAGGTCACGATCAGTTACTATCTTATTCGACTTGAAGGCCTGTCAATGCGGGCCGGTCCGAACGATTGCCCCCAGATCGTCATAATCTCGCCGGGCGACACGCCGCTGGCACCATACGACGCGGCGTTCGTGACTGCAGAAACCACCGGCTGCTGCGCGCTCATAGCGCTCTGCGCCTGCGGAATGACCAATAGAGTCATCGAGTACGAGGAAACGTGGCCGATAGCGCCGGTAATGCTGTCGAGTGCGCCCCAACTGTATTCCGTGATCGCCAGGTTCGTGCCAAGATAATTCTGGGTCACCCACTGTTGCAGTTGCGGAACCAGATGCGGCGATACTTCGGTTCCGGTGGCGTCGTTAAATCCGCCGCCGGGCACCAGGTAGTTGGGGTCCCAGAGCGCGCGCGTGGAGGTCATGCGCAGCGTTTCCATGGCGCTGTCGCCCTGTGAGCTACTCAGGCCGCTGGGAGCGATATTGGCTTGCTCGAACTGGTTCATTTGTTGCAGGCAGTACGGAACCCACGGAACGCCGCCGTGCGCTTTCTGGTCGGTCGGATTGTCCCAGTATTGATACGGCGACGTGTTCCAGCCGCTACCCATGTCGGCCCTGGAAAAAAGCATCCCGGACCAGCCCCCAGGCACCGGACCGGTAATCAGCGCGGTAGGGTCCACGGCTTTCACCGCCGTCGCCCACTTGATATTGCGCGCCATCATATCGCCGTAGGTGGCCGCCTGCGGGTAAACATCGATATGGTTGGAATACCACCACTCCGGCTCGTTGTCCATGCTCCACAGACGCACGCCGCCGGCGTTGGCCGGACCGTAGCCGGTCATGATCTCCTGCACCCATTGCTGAGCGAAAGAACGCGTCACGGGAATGTAGGCGTCATTGGGGTCGTTCACCACCGGGTCGCCGTTGAGAAGTACGCCGTTGCCGCAGTCGGGATTGTCGGGGGCTGTGGCCTTCTGAGCGCCATATTTCTTGACGCTGAAGCTGCATTCGCCGGCGGCTTGGGGAGACCAGTCCATCAGCGGGATGGTTCCCAGGCTCACCGTGCCGGCGGTCAGGTTGGCGGTGTGGAAAGCATCGAAGTTGGGGCTGACGCTGTAATTCTCATAGCACCATGGGTTGTCGCCGGTGTTGTTCTTGACGCTGTTCTGCCAGTTGTAGCTGGTGGCATCGTCGCCACCCCAGCGGATCGCCGGAATGCGCATCAGCCCCATCAGCCCGTCGTCGCTCCACTCGTTGACGCCATAAATGTACGGGCTGATGGTATTGCGGTTGGCGTTGGCGTCGACGGCCAGCGTGGGCGCGGTCTGGGCGCACAGGCCCAGCACGGAGAAGGACGCTGCGAGAAGATGCGAACGAAGCGTCGTGACCACCCTCCTATATCTTATAGCGCGTTTATCTTATATAGCGCGGCCCCGCCCCGCCGGGCCCCCGCGGAAAGAGCTAGAATTGTCCTATGCAAAAGGTTGGAATTCCGCTCCTTGCCTGTCTGGTAGCGCTGACTGGTGGCCCCGGCCGGTCGCAGGATGCAACTTCCTCCGCGCCTGGACCCACAATCCGGGTCACCACCACCGAAGTGGCGCTCGACCTGGTGGTGCGCAACAAGAAGGGCCGCCAGGTGAAAAACCTCAAGGCGGGCGATATCGAAATCTACGAGGATGGCGTGCGCCAGCAGCTACTCAGCTTCCGTTTGGTGCCGGGCCGCGAAGAGCAGCACCGGGACGCTGAAAGCCCGTCGAAGCCTGGGACGCCCGCCGGCGCCTCCCGGCCGCTCCGGGAAGTAAACACGGTTTGCATCGTTTTCCATAATATCGATCCGGTAACCCGGCCGCATGCTGTCGAAATCGTCAAGGAGTTCATCAAGAGCAATTTGCCGCCGGAAACATATATCGGCATCTTCAATCTCAACGAGACGCTGATCCCCGTTCACGAGTTCACGAAGAACAAAGATGAGCTGCTGCAATCGGCGTTCAATGGGAAGCCCATGGATTTCGCCAGAGCCTCGGAAGCCCTCCTTACCGCCAGCCCGAACATCGTCACCGTCAACGCCACGGTCAGCGGGCACTCGGCCAGCGTGTCGGTGGACCAGACCGGGGGCGAGGTCGCCACCACGACCATTATGGGCGCGGATGTCTCCAACAGCACCGGCGCGAATCGCCTGCGGGGCGATCAGGTTCGGGAACGAAGCGATTTCGCCAATATTAACGGCATGCACGAAACCGATCGGATCATTGCCCTCATCAATCAACTGGGCCCGCTGCCAGGACGGAAGACCGTTCTGCTCGTGACTACCGGCTTGACTACCACCGGAGACCCCGACCGGTTCCAGAAGATTCTCAACAATGCAAATAGCCATGGCATCACGTTTTACGCGCTCGATAGCACCGAAATGAGCGCGGATAACGACACTGCTCAGGCCAGCAAGCTGGCCGTGGCGCAAATGGCATCTGTCAGCCAACAACAGTCGAACAAAGCCGCCAGCGCCAGCGTCATGCGGCAGAACAGCAAGCAGGGAGACGACACGATCTCCGCGGTGCGCACCTCGGATACACAGTCCAGCCTGCGGGCGCTGTCGGAAGGTACGGGCGGATTCCTGATCGCCAACACCAACGACTTTCGCAAGTCGTTCCAACAAGTCGCCGAGAATCTGGACGCCCACTATGAAGCCATATATCGTCCCACTTCGAATAAGTACGACGGGCGCCTGCGGAAGATCGAAGTAAAGCTGGCGCGCAACGATTTGGAGGTGGATAGCCGCACCGGATACTTCGCCATGCCGGATCTGAAGGGCGCCGGCCCGCTGACGCCGGTGGAATCCACCGGTCTCGCGGTGTTGAGCGCCGAGCCCCGGCCGCACGCTTTCGCTTTCCACGTAACGGCCTATCATTTCCAGCGCGACGGCTCGAACTCGCGGGGAGCGCTGGTTTTCGAATTGCCTGGCTCCAAGTTGGGCGCTATCGCCGACCCTGCACACAAAGCGCATAAATTCGAGGTGTCGCTGCTCGCGCTGATCAGGGATGCGGACGGGCAGGTCGTCGACAAGTACAGTCTCGACATGCCTTATGTCATCGCGGACGCCAACTTGACCGCCGTGCGTGCCACCGACTTGACCTACACGCATCCCGTCGATCTTCCCGCGGGCCATTACACGGTCGATACAGCCGTGGTGGACCGCGAAGGTGGGCAGGCGACCGCCGAGACCGCGAAAATCGACATACCCGCACCGTCCAAGGGCGTCGGGATCAGCAGTCTGGTGGTGGTGGAACACGTCGAGTCGGCCAACGCCCAGGCGGACGCCGCCGATCCGCTGATTTTCAAGGGAAAGCATGTGATTCCGATGGTCGAGGCCACCGTACGCCCCGCTACCAAGCGATACGTCTACTTTGTCGTGTATCCGGACAAGGCGAATACGGAGAAACCCAAGATCCACGTGGAGTTCAAGACCGGCGGCCAAGTGTTCGCGGAGTCGACCGCGGATCTCCCGGCGCCCGATGCCGACGGCACTATACCCATGTTCGTGGCGGCCGCCACGCGGCCGGGCAATTGTGAGCTGCAGATCACCGCGCTGCAGGGCAAGGAATCCGCCACCTCGCAGATCCAGTACGCCGTGGCGGCGCAATAGTATTACTACGTTCCAGGAGATCTGCTGCCCATCGTTCTGGTGCGGCCAATTTTGGCCGCGAGAGCAATACGTTTCAGCTCCCGCCAGCCAGGTTCCCGGCCGTGAGATTCGGTGCTTCCGCGAAACCGTTCGCCGACCGAGTGCCCTCAGAGTCCGGCTCTGAGCTGCGACCGTAAGGGAGTGCCCCCCCCAACCAGAGCGATCTTCGCCGAAAGGGAACTTTCCGGCCGGCCGCGACATTACAGTAGATAGAGCCTGGAGCGGCGCGCTCCAGGCTCGATGGAGGTGCGTCGGCGGCCATGCTCAGCGACGAAGCGCTCATGCTCGAGTTCCGCGGCGGATCGCGCGCAGCTTTCGAAGAAATTTTCGCACGCTACCGCGAGCCGTTGTACGGCTTTTTCCGGCGCAGGCTCGACAGCCGGGATCGGGCCGAGGATCTTACGCAGGATACCTTTGTCGCAGTGATCCGCGGAGCCGAGCGCTACGAGCCGCGGGCGCTGTTGAGGACCTACCTGTTCGGCATTGCCTTGAAGCTGCTAGCGGCCGAACGGCGCATGGGGAGCAGAACGGTCTCAGACGCGCCGGAGCCAGACGGCGTTGCCCCGCAGGCTGACGAAGGGCTGTGGGTCCGGCAGGCGATCGCGCGCCTGGACCCTGCTGAAAGGGAGGTTCTGATGCTGCGGGAATACGACCAGCTCAGCTACACCGAAATCGCCGGCCTGCTGCGGATCCCGCTGAACACGGTCCGTTCCCGGCTGTTCCGCGCACGCATGGCTTTGAAGCGCAATCTGGAGGCGCGCGGTGGAGACGCCTTGGCGGCGCGCGCCGAGGGTGAGGTCCGACATGTCCGAAATCCATAGCATCGAACGGGAAGAACTGATGGCCTACCTGGATGGCGAGCTGCCTGCCAGCCGCGCGGCGGAGGTCGCCGTGCACGTGCAGCAGTGCGCGGACTGCCAGCGGTTTGCGGCGGATCTGGGTGGTATCTCGCAGAGCTTGACGGCCTGGCAGGTGGAATCGGCCGATACGGCGGTGTCGGCGCGGATCGCCGAAGCGTTGGTTGAAGGGTCTGGATCTGCCGCCAAGCCGCATTGGGGCCCGTGGCCTGTCTGGCTCCGCTGGGCATTGGGTGTGGCTGCTGTTCTCGTGGTGCTGACACTGCGAACGCCCATGTTGATGCGCGCACCACGGGGGGTAGCCTTCGCTCCGCAGTTCCGTCCCACGAGCGCTCCTGCATACCAGGACCGCACACCCGGTCCCAACGCGCGCGCAGTTCTCGCGAGGAAGCCCATGGTCGAGCGGCGGGCGGAACTCGTCCTGACCGCCGTAGAGTTTGAGAAAGCGCGCGTCGCGCTGGAGACGATTGTCCGGCGGCACGGAGGCTACACCAGCGCCCTCACCGTCACTACCCCGAACGCCACGGCGCGCACCCTGGATGCGACCCTGCGCGTCCCGGCCGATCAGCTTGACGCCGTGTTGACGGAGATCAAGACCCTGGCCCGGGTGGAAGAGGAGTCGCAAAGCGGCGAAGAGGTGACCGAGCAGTACGTGGACCTTGAGGCGCGCCTGGCGAACGCCCGGAACACCGAAAAGAGGCTGACGGATCTGCTGCGCGAGCGCACCGGCAAGCTGTCGGACGTGCTTGAAGTCGAACAGCAGTTGAGCCGCGTGCGCGGCGAGGTCGAGCAGATGGAGGCACAGCGGAAGAATCTCACGAACCTCGTAGAGTTTGCCACGGTGAATGTGAAGCTGACCGAAGACTACAAGGCGCCATTGGGGGGAGCGTCCAAGTCGGCGCTGACGCGGATTCGCAACGCCGCGGTGGAAGGATGCCGAAGCGCCGCGGAGGGAGTGATTGGCGCGATTATGGTGCTGTTCTCCTACGGCCCGGGGTTAGCGATTTGGGCGGTAGTGCTGTACTTCCCGGTCCGCATCGCATGGAAGAAACTCCGGCCCCGAACAGCGTGCTGAAGCCCTATGTCACTTAGTTTCAGATCCGGGACTCTGCATAAATTGTGGGGCGGGCGTCCCCTCTGGGGACGGCTTTCAGCCGGCTCTGGCCGCCCAAAAAGGCGGCTGCGGCCAGGATTGGCCGCCCCACAACTCATGCATAATCGCGTCTCTTTGCGAAAACTCGACCTACTGCCCCGGCGCCTGCCGCAGGATCTCGTCAGCCACATCCGCCACGGCGCGCATTTCGAGCACATCGTGTACGCGCAGCAGGTGCGCGCCGCCAAGGATCGCCGCCGTCGCCGCCGCAGCCGTAGCGAAAAGCGTCTCCCGGTCGGTCGCATGCGCCAGAAACGATTTGCGCGACGGCCCCGTCAGGATGGGCAGATCCAAGCTGGCCAACTCATGCAAGCGCGCCAGCACTGCCGAGTTTTGTTCCTTGCGCTTGCCGAAGCCCAGCCCCGGATCTACCACAATTCGCGAGCGGTCGATGCCGGTGTGCCGCGCGCGGCTGACGGTGGCCTCCAGGTCGCGCACGATGGATCCCATAACATCCGGAAGGGGCGGAAGCTTGGCCCATGTCTCGGGCCGGCCGCGCATGTGATTCAGGATCAGCCCGGCGTCGTGGTTTGAAACTACCCGCGCAAGCTGCGCCTCAAACGTCAAGCCGGTGGGATCGTTGATGATCTCGGCGCCGTGCTCAATGGCGCGCTCGGCCACTTCCGTTTTGTAAGTATCCACGGAGATCGGAATCGTCAACTGGCCGCGCAGGCGCTTCAGCACAGGAATGAGCCGCCGCAGTTCTTCCGCGGCGGAGATGCGCGCCGATTCCGGCCGCGTGGACTCCGCCCCAATATCGATAATGTCGGCGCCTTGCTCTTCCATCTCCAGCGCGCGCGCGAATGCCCGGTCCGGATCCAAATACTTGCCGCCATCGGAAAAGGAATCCGGCGTGACATTCAACACGCCGAGAATGGCCGTGCGCTCACCCAGCTTGATCTCGCGGGCTTTAAGTTTCCAATAGAACAGCTTACGCATAGACGGAACCACGAAACCACAGATGGACACGGATGCACACAGATAAGCACCTGGATGTGCGGCCGGACGACGTCTCTCACCAATGTTCTCACGTTTGCGCGCGCATCTGTGTGCATCTGTGGTTCCGTTCTTATCCGTATTCAAAGCCCGCGATACCGAACACCCGCGAATCGTCATGGACCAGCGACGCGGCACCGGGCACACCTCGCCGCACCATGCGCACCAGCCAGCGGAGCGGCGCAAATCCGCAAGCGCGCGCCAGCCGTACAACTTCAGGGTTGGCCGGCAGTAGATCCAGCAGACAGGTTGCCCGGGATGGCGGGCCAAGAACCACCCCAGCAGTTGCCCTGCGCCTTCTGCCCGGCGGCTCACACAGGGACCGCAGTACGCAGCATGCGACCCGGGCCGCGCCATGGCATAACCGTCCGCAACATTCGCAAGACTGGCCGCCCCCAGTGGCGCCAGCATGTTGAGCAGCACGGAACGATCGGCTCCGAATGCCGGTTCAAACCTCAGTTGACGATAGAGCGGGGCGCCTATCTCCGTCGCATCCAGCTTGATCCATTCCATCCGGCGCGCTGTCAGCGCGTCGATGGCGTGCTCCATCAACCGGCGCGCGAAACCGCGCCCGCGGTGCGCGGGATCAGTGAGCAGCATGCCGATCCACGCCAGCCTGCGTTCATAACAGACCGCTGTGGCAGTCGCCGCCAATACGCCATCGCACTCCACAGCGAAGCACGTCTCCGGCGCCAGCCGCAGCAGATTGCGCCAATCGGTCTCCGTCTGGTTCCAGCCCGCGGCCTCCTTTGATGCGCATCGCCGCCGGGATATCCGCCGCCGTGAGCGTGCGCAGCAGCGTGGTCACCGCCGGGCCGTCATATCCGCGCCTTCTTCGCGGGCGATCTCGGCGGCGTAGCTTGACAGTTCGTTCGAACGCACGGTCACCAGGTCCTTCTCCAGATCCTCGCCGCTCTCCACCATACGTTTCAGGTGCAAGGCGGCCAGGCGCGAGCACCACGCGTCGCTCATATCATGACCGGTGCGGCGGCTCAATTCCAGCAGGTCCGCGTGCGGTATGGCGATTTGTTTCTGCACCAGCGTGTCTGCGCTTTGCAGCGCGAATTTCACGTCGACAGTGTCGCTGTGGCGCAGCGAAATAGCCGTCTGCAGCCACTTAAACAGGACCTGCCAGTTGCGCCCGAACGGGTCCGGTCCCACTTCAAACTGGCGAAAATTCAGCATCAACGCTATCTTACTTCATTAGGGTCCTGCGCCACCAACCAACAGGCTAACAACATGATCGACCTCCAAAAAGAACTCGAAACCGGCCGCTCCATCGCGCGCCAGGCCGGCGAAATCGCTTTGCGCTACTACCGCACGGGCATTGCCTTTGAATCCAAGCCCGACGATTCGCCCGTCACCCGCGCCGACCGGGAATGCGAGCAATTCATCGCCCGCGAGCTGGAACGGGCCTTCCCGGAAGACGGCCTGCTCGGCGAGGAAGGCGCGCAGAAACCGTCGCGCAGCGGCCGCCGCTGGATCATCGACCCCATTGATGGCACCCGCGATTTCGTGCGCGGCAATCCTCTATGGGCCAACCTGATCGGCCTCGAGGCCGGCGGCGAAGTGGTCGCCGGATTCGCCTGCATGCCCGCGCTTGGCGAGTTGTTCGCCGCCTCCCGCGGCGGTGGCGCGTTCGTCAACGGCGAGCGCATGCATGCCTCCTCGATCGCCGGCATCAGCCAAGCGGTGCTGTGCTTCGACAGCTTGAACTCCGCCGGGCGCCAGCTATTCGGCAGCCGATTGCTGGCCTGGATGCAGCCTTTCTGGGCGGTGCGCAGCATGGGCGGATGTCTGGACGCCATGATGGTTTCGCGCGGCCAGGCCGAAATCTGGATCGAAACCAGCGGCAAGCCTTGGGACTTCGCGCCGCTCAAGATTATCGCCGAAGAGGCAGGCGCCCGCTTCTTCGATTTCGAAGGCCGCGCCACCATCTACGGCGGCAACTGCGTCGTCTGCACACCCGCGCTGGAAGAAGCCGTCCGCCTTTTCCTTTCCCAACAACCTGTTACGGGATAGCACAGATGCGGAAGTACGGATGCATCCGGATGGAACCGCTAGCGCTAGACGGGTATGAGATATAAAGATAAAGTAAGTTTCTTGAGTTTCGGCCACTCGTCCTGTCTTGTAATTACTTAGTCGCTTGCCGCCACCGGCCGATGCTTCCAAATGAGATGCAGTTCGCTATAGTACCCGAATTTTGGCGTGTGCTTGACAGCCACGCGTTTTTGTCCTATAGTCACTTCAACGCCCTTCAATCCTGAGTCTGCATGCGAATAACTCGCCGGCGACTTAGCCGAACCTAAAGTACAGTGCAACAAGGATAGAGAGGTGGAAGTATGTCATTCCCAAGACAGGTTGTATTACCAGTGATACTCCTCGGCCTGCTCGCCGTTGAGGCATCCCGCGTGACTACGCGGGCGCAGTCCGCGCCGGCGGCATTCGCCAATTTCGAGGAGGCGCAAACCAACCCAGTGCGCCTTTCGGCCGATGGCAAGCGGCTGTTTGCCGCGAACACGCCGAACGCGTCGCTTTCCGTGTTCGACGTAACGACGCCAAGCAGTCCCACTTTGCTTTCCGAAATTCCAGTCGGACTGGGACCCGTTTCCGTGAATCCGTTCACCGACGACGAAGTATGGGTCGTCAATCAGGTTTCCAACACAGTCAGCATCGTCTCGGTCTCGCAGGGCATTGTCACGGAGACGATCAGTGTTGGTACCGAGCCGATGGATGTCGTGTTTGCGGGTAATCAGGCCTACGTCAGCGTTTCGCGCAACAATGCGATCGCAGTGTTCGACTTGACTACGCACAGTTTGATCGGCACGCTTCCGGTGTTCGGCGGCAGCCCGCGCGCGCTGGCGGTGAGTCCGAATGGGTACACGGTCTACGCCGCCTTCGCTATTGCCGGAAACGCCACCACTATTATCCCGGCGAATCTGGCGCCGGTGCAATGCGGAGTGAAAGGCCAGACGGTGTTTAACGGCGCGCAGTGCGTTCCCGCCTTCAATACGGCCCTGCCCGCGCCGCCCGAAGTGGGGCTGATCGTGGCGGCCACTGACCCGGTCTGGAGTTCGGATATCTCGTACAAGATGCCGGACAATGGCGTGGTAGCCATCAACACGGGCGCAACTCCTTCCATCGCCGGCTATTACTCGGGTGTCGGCACCATCAACCTCGGGCTTGCCGTGAACCCGGTCACCGGGGATCTGTATGTAGCCAACACGGCTGCCCTCAACCTTGCTCCCCAATTCGAGCCAAACCTGGACGGCCACTGGGTGAACAACCAAATCACGCGCATTCAGGTGGCGACGGGGACGGTCACGCCTTTCAATCTGAATCCGAACATCAACTACACCATCCTGCCCAATCCGGAAGCGTTGAAAACGGCGCTGGCGCAACCGGCCGGCGTGGTATTCGACCCTAGCGGGGATTTCATGTACGTGGCATCCTTCGGCACGGACCGCGTGGCGCAGGTGAGCACCAACGGAACTGTGAACTGGTTTGTGGAATTGAACCCGCAGACCGTCGGCTCGATCGTCAATTCCGCCACCAAGCTTGGACCCAGAGGCTTGGCGCTAAACTCGCCGCTCAACCCGCAGGCCAAGACGCTGTATGCCCTGAACCGGATTTCCAATACCATTTCGGTCGTCGACATCAGTACGAAAGCGGTGACCAGCGTCGCGGTGGGCACCGACCCTACGCCGGCCTCGCTCAAGGCCGGCCGCGGATTTCTGTACGATGCCAAGCTTTCCGGCAACGGCACGGGGGCCTGCGCATCCTGCCACGTGGACGGAGACATGGACCACTTGGCGTGGAATCTGGGCAATCCGGCCGGCAGTATGACCAGCGTCGTGCAGGCCGGAGTCACCATTAATTTTCACCCCATGAAGGGGCCCATGACCACACAGACTCTGCGCGGTCTGCTGAACCTCTCGCCCTATCACTGGAGGGGGGACCAGCCCAACTTCGCGGCTTTCAACGCCACCTTCAATACATTGATGGGCGGCCCCGAGATTTCCGACACGGACATGACCCTTTACACCAACTTCGTCGACAGCATCCTGTTCCTGCCGAACCCTAACGAGAACCTGGACCGCACCATGCCTACCTCGGTGAATGGGGGAAATGCCGGCACCGGGCAGACCGATTTCCTCACAATTGACGGCACGGGCACAGCTACGATGAAAGGGACCTGCAACCAGTGCCACACCTCCAACAACTTCGGCCCGGGTTCGAACCGGGTCATCCAAACGGCGGGCCTCCCGGATGGCTCGCAGCCTCTGAAAGTGCCGGAATTGAGGAACGTCTATCAGAAGCTGCTGTTCAACACGTCCGCCGCCAGCACCATCGATGGTTTCGGGCTGGGGCATGACGGCAGTTTCCCCGGGCTTACGGCGTTTTTGGCAAGCGCGCTTTTCGACGGCTACACCGCGGCTGAGAAAACCGATATCATCGCATACGATCTGTGCTTCGATACGGGAACAGCTCCAGCGGTGGGGTACGCCATCACGTTGACGGCCGCAACCGTCGCCACCTCTACGGCCCAGACCAATTGGGCGTTGCTCCAGTCGCAAGCAAGTGCGGGTAACATCGATCTGATCGCCAGGGGCACGATTCAGGTTGGCACTGCAAGTCAGGTGCACGGGTTGCTGTACCAACCCTCGTCGAACAACTACATCAGCGATACCGGTACGGTGTACCCGCAAGCCCAATTACAAGGCTTTATCGCTAACGACGGCGACACTCTGAGCTTCATGGGGGTGTATCCAGGCACCGGTAGCGCCTCCAGCCAGCCTTAATTATCCGGGTTCATCGCCGCGAGCGCTTTCATCAGGTCCGCGCTCGCGGCCGATGGGCACCAGTATCTCTCGATGTGCTCGACCACTAACTCGGTCCCCCGGTCGTGGCTCACGTAGGGACGGTCCGTGGGGTTATACATGCTGTCGGTGAGGTCCCGCAACAGCACGCAACGGATTCCCCTATTGGTCATTTTCTTTATGGCGAACGAGCGGTTCAGCACACACATGTTCACGTGCACGCCCATCACCAGCAGGTTGCGTATGCCGCGCTCCTGCAGGAAGCTGTAGATCTGCGCTCCGTCGTCGGAAATCACGTCCGCGCCGCCCATGGGCAGCGCAGCGGTTTCGCGCGTCCAGGCTTTGTAGGAAGCGTCATCAGTGTCGCAGCCCCCGTCGTGGTCGTCGATCGGCAAAGGCGGATCGATGAGTCCCAGCGGCGCCGGCGGCTCGATTCTCGCGATGCGCAGCATGCGCTGCCGCTGCGGCCAGTCCTTGTAGAACTCCATGGTCTCGGACGGCGCGTGAACGATCTGAATGCCGCGCGCGCGAGCTGCGTCGATGACCGGCGCCATCTTCAGAGCCAGCGCCGCCACCCGCCGTGCGGCGCCCGAGCACCAGTGTTTGTCCCACATATCGCAGATCAGGATGGCGGTTTGGGGGATCGGCAGCGCCGCATCGAGCCGCACCTCCTCCCAAACGCCGCTGCCTTTGAAGGCCTCCACGCGCGACCGCAACGGAAGCCGCAAATCGGCCGCGAACGCCGCCCCCGCCAGCGTCAGCGCCGCCAGATACAGCCGCCAAGACTGCATTTGGATCCGCCATGACCGCATTTGGATTATGATACCGCCTGGCGGGCGAACCGCGCCTTGCGAAATCAACGCGACTGTTACCGAGGCGCGACGATTTGGGGGCCGTGCCGTCATGCAACGCCATCGCAAGGCAGACCGCGACTCGCCGCCGATGCCGAGGCCAGCGTGAGAATTGCTACAGCCGCGAATCCGGGATCTTCGCCAACATCCGGAATGCGTGTCGAGAATCGTGAGAAGCCAACACGGCCAGTTAGCTGCGCAGTGACTCACTAATTTTGAGAATTCGGGCACAAATTTCCAAAACGTGGTTGACAAGAGGGATCAAGGGTTCCATAATCGGCACAGAGCCGGAAGGTGAAGGTCGCCTTCCACGAACGGCCCAAAAAATGCTTAGAGGATGCAAGGAGGCACAAAAAATGCACAACGTTTGTTGCTTTGCCGACCAACCCGCGCCCTGCACGGGTTACTTTGCCAACGATATCTTGCCCTGCGTTTGCAGTAGCAAGGAAAAGCTCCTGTTCGCGCTAAGCCAGGTTGCTATTTCGCTCATTCCCGAGAAGGATTTGGCTTTCCCGGTAGTGCATGATTTGCCGTTGAGCGCCTGAATTTTGCGCAGCAGCCGATAGGTTGAGCCGCCTCGGTCAAACCGCCCATTCCAGCGCCCAACTCTCGTTTGAAAATCAGGCCAGCGGGACCAGTGACGATTTTCGAATCTTCCGACCGCGTGTGAGAGGCGACATCAATCATAGGTCAACGGCTACACTTGGACCGGGGCCAGGAACCGGCGAAACTCCTCCGTATCTAATCCGGATCGATCCGTCCAACCTGGGCAAGCTTCGTCAGTTCCCAGCCAGTGGGCCATCTCCCAAAGCGTGGTGCTCTCCGACGAGGCCGCTAAACATCGCCTGCGAAAGGTAGCGACGAACGTGGAACGGCATCTGGCTGAATGTTTGAAGTTTCAGGCACTCGGCGTCTTTCCATACCAATCTCCGGAGCGAGTCCGAACAAGCGGCTCTGCGGGAAGTGGCTTGGGCGTAGGGCATGGCGTTTGCCGATGACTTGCTCAAGGATGCCTACCATCTTGCGGGCCGTGGGGGAAGAATACGAGGCAATCCCGCCTGCGGTGCCCGGTTTCAACTGCGCGGACTTCGTGGCAAATTGGGCGTTGCCGAACCAACGGGCTCGCCTCGGCCGAATGTTTGCGCATCGCAGTATGAGCGGAGCGATCCTCAACTTCCGCGATAAGAAGAATCCGACGCCAACCGAGGCCGCACTGGAGTGTCAATACTTGGCGAGGCATTCGCATCGTCTTATGTCGATGTTCGGGCCGCGGCAAAACGAAATCGATCAGATCCCTCGGGCGGTCGGGGCTACCGGCCTGTCCGACCGGCCACGAGCCCCGGGAACTTTCCATCCGCCGACGGTGTCTATAATGATTCTAGGGAAGCTCCCGTGGCCACCTCAATTCTGGACCTGAACGCGCAGAAGACGGCAGTGACGGATTCCGAAGATCTGGCGCTGGTGCGTGCCCTCCGGGAAGGGTCGGAGCGCGCCTACGAAACGCTGCTGTTGCGATTCCAACAGCCTGTATACAATCTGGCTCTGCGGCTGTTGAACGACCCATCGGACGCCTCCGACGTAGTCCAGGAAGTGTTCCTCAAGGTTTTCCGGAACGTGGGCCATTTTCGCGGCCAAAGCAGCCTGAAGACCTGGATTTTCCGGATCGCCATCAACGAGGCCCACAACCAGCGCCGTTGGTTTTTCCGCCACCGTCACCGGGAAGTCGGAATCGAAGACGAGCAGGAAGAGGCCAGAAGCCGCGCCGATACCCTGGCCGACTCCACCCAGTCTCCCTTCGATTACGTGGTCGATCGGGAAAACCTGGCGCTGATCGAGGATGCGCTCAGCCGCATCAATCCCACGTTCCGGGCGGCCGTGGTTTTGCGGGATATCACGGATTTGAGCTACGAGGAGACCGCGGAGGTCTTGCAGGTTTCCCTGGGTACGGTGAAGTCCCGAATTATGCGAGGCCGCGAAGCCTTGCGCCAGGAGCTGGGGAAGAAGTTGCAATCGCAACCTGTGATGCATTGGTTGCCAAAAACGGCCGAGTAGCTATGAGTTGCCAAACGGTGCTAAATTCGCTGTCGGAATTCCTGGACCACAGATTGTCCTGCGATGAAAGGGCGCGCGTGTCCGTGCATCTTGCCGAGTGCCGGGAGTGCACGGCGCATTTGCGCGATCTGTCCGAGTTGCGCAATGGTTTGAAGAATGTGCCGCGGACGGCGGTCCCCGAGCGCTTGCGCACGCAATTGCAAGTGCTGGCTTCGCACGAGCGCGCCCGCTGGAACGCCACCAAAACGCTGCCGCTGGCGATGCACACATGGGCCGTCAATATAGAGCTGGCGATCGACAATCTGATGCGCCCCCTGGCGCTGCCTTTGGCGGGCGGGCTGGCTTCCGCCCTGTTGCTGTTCGGTTTGGTGGTGCCCACGCTGGGTTTCCGGCCCAGCGTACGGAACGATGTCCCGACCGGCTTTTATACGGCGGCCACTTTGGTGGAGGTCGCCCCGCCCGGCATCAGTAACGATGAAGCCGTGGTGGAGTTGTATGTGGACGCCAAGGGCCAGGCGACGGACTATTCCGTGCAGCAAGGCGAAGTCAGCCCGGCCATGCAGGCGGATCTGACCAGGATGATGTTCTTCAGCCGGTTCACGCCGGCCACCTGGTTCGGGCAGCCCACCAACGGCAAGGTGCTGGTTTCCTTCCGCCGCATCAAATACGTGGTTCGCGGCTAGCGTGGGGCGGTTCCCCCTGAGCGGTCCCCCTTGACCGCGGCAAAAGAGCGGGTCCAGGGGGACCCGCTGGGACAAGGGGTCCGCCCCACAAATGCCTGCTGGTTTTTTCATGACAGGCCTTTAAACCGTGGCGCGCCAGAAACTCGGCCAACACTTCCTCGTCCGGGCCGCGGTTCTCGAACGCATCGCCCGCGCCGCCTGCCCCGAGCGGGAGCCGCTCGTCGTCGAAATCGGTCCCGGCCGGGGCGCTCTCACCACCCATCTGCTGGCCCGCGCGGATCGCGTCGTCGCCGTCGAAATCGATCGTTATCTGGCGCAAAACCTCGCGCAGATGCCGGGGCAGGCGCTTTCGCCTGCCAATCCCCGCCTGGAAGTGATTGAGGCCAATGCCTTGCAGATCGATCTTGGCCAATGGGGGCCGGCAACCATCACGGGCAACCTTCCTTACTACGCCGCCACAGCTATTTTGGAGCGGGTCATGGCGCTCGGCCCCGTTGTGCGGCGCGGCGTGTTCCTGACGCAGAAGGAAGTAGCCGAGCGCATCACCGCGTCCCCAGGCAGCCGCGACTATGGATACCTGAGCGTCTCCATGCAATTGTCCGCCGATATCGAGTTCTTGTTCGAAGTGCCGCCGGCCGCCTTCCATCCGCCGCCCAAGGTAGATTCGGCCGTACTGCGCTTCGTGCCGCACGATCGCGCGGCCGAATTGGGTATCGCCGGCCGGGCGGCTTTCCTCCGTTTTGTGGCGCTTTGCTTCCGGCAGAAGCGCAAAACGCTGCGCAACAACTTATCCGCCCAATATGGCGCCGCGGTGGACGGTTGGCCGGAAGTTAACTTGCGCGCCGAACAAATCGGCATCCCTATATTTGCCGCCATGTACCGTCGTCTTGTAATATAACCCCTGAGGTGATGTATGCAGCCGAACGTTTTCCCGGTCGCCGCGATCGGTTTGTGCCTGGCGGGCATGGCGCAGCTTTCCCCACGGCTGGCCGCGCAGATTCAAGACGAAGCGCCCCCGCCCGCACCCAAAGTCCTGATGGTGGTGAGGGAGCAGATCAAGGAAGGCCGCGAGGCGGCGCACGAGAAGACCGAAGAAGCCTGGCCCCGCATCTTTTCAAAGGGGAACGTAACGACGATGTATTATGTGGGAATGACCGCCGAATCGGGACCCGCGGAGGCCTGGTTTCTGGAACCATACGACTCGTTTGGGGGGATGGAGAAGGCGCGCGCCGCAGTCGACGAATCGCCGCTCGCCGCCGATTTGGAAGCGGCGAATGCGCAGGACGGCGAACTGCGCACCGGCTCGCGAACCCTGCTGGCGGTGTTCCGCGACGACCTCAGCTTTCACCCGGCGGAGGCCATGTCGTCCATGCCGAAGTGCCGCCATATGGGGGTCACCGTGGTGCGCATCAAGTATGGCCATGAAGCGGACTTGGCGCAGCTCGCCAAACTGCTGATCGAGGGCGATGAGAAGTCCAACTCCGGCCAGCCGGTGCTGGCTTACCAGGTGGTCTCGGGCGGGCCGTCGGGAACCTATCTGCTCTTTTCGCCGATGGACTCGCTGGCGCGCATGGACGCGGCCCCGGCGCGCATGGCGGCCGCGCGGCAAGCCATGGGGGATCGCAACCGGCAGCATTTCGATATGCTCGCTCCGGAGGTGGTGCAGTCGACCGAGAGCCTGTTGTTCGCTTTCAATCCGCGGATGAGCTACGTCTCGAAGGAGTTCGCGGCGGCGGATCCGGGGTTTTGGAATCCCAAACCGAAGCCGGCATCGAAGCGCAAACCGTAACATGGGATGGGTACTAACTAAACCGGCTAGGGTTTGCCATTTTGCCTGATCGCCACTAAGCCGCGCGGGCGAAATGTTGCGCGTGCGCGCCTGCCGGTAGGTGAGGCACTTACTTCAATATAAGGTCCGCGTTTGCATCAATTATTCGAATGTTTGTTACCGCTGCCGGCGTGATGTTAGACATAGATGAGATCCTCCATTTCTCTTTTGTTGACCAAAAAGGCGATTATCTGCCGCTCCCGAAGGGGCGGCGTTAGGCGGCGCGGCCCTCGTTGCTGGATCTCCTCAATCTGCCTCGCCAACAGATTTTCGCGCGCGGAGCGGACGCACGCATGCTGAATTTCGATGACTTCGCATCTGCCGCTACCGCTCCGGCCTAAGCTTCCTTTATGCCGTCTCTGCTCACTGGCCCGCCTCTTGGAATTGGCCAATCTCCAATCGCGGACCAGAAGTCCGACGACCGCGTCCCCCTGTGATTTATCGATAGTTCCGGATCCGCCCAGTCGCACAGAAATTACATAGCGGCAATACTGGGACCGGGCCATCGAGCCGGATGTGCGCGGCATGTGATGGGACGCATTCGACAGGGCCACGCAACTGCTCAAGGCCGGCGAAGAGGCTGGCCGGCAAGCTCTGCCGCGCATTCAAACTTGGACGGGCGCGCCACGTTAGAATCCGGGTATGGAATACGTCAATTTGGGAAAAGCCGGTATTAAGGTTTCGCGCCTCTGCCTGGGCGCCATGACCTACGGGTCGAAGCGCTGGCGGGAGTGGATCCTGGAAGAGGAAGAAGGACGTCCGTTCATCCGCCGCGCGCTGGAGCTCGGCATCAACTTCTTCGACACAGCCGATATGTATTCGATGGGCGCCAGCGAAGAGATCCTGGGCCGCGCGCTCAAGGATTTCGGCGGCTCGCGGGACCGGGTGGTGATCGCCACCAAAGTATTCAACCCCATGGGCGACGATCCCAACCAGCGGGGGCTTTCGCGCAAGCACATCCGGCACGCCATCGACGACAGCTTGCGGCGCCTGGGGACCGACTATGTGGACCTCTACCAGATTCATCGCCTGGACTATGAGACTTCGATCGAGGAGACCCTGGAAGCTTTGGACGACGTGGTACGAGAGGGCAAAGCGCTGTATATCGGGGCTTCCTCGATGTTCGCGTGGCAGCTTGCCAAGATGCTGTACAAGGCCGATGAAATGGGACTGACGCGCTTCGTCAGCATGCAGAATCACTACAACCTGATCTATCGCGAAGAGGAGCGCGAGATGATCCCACTGTGCCGGGAAGAGGGGATCGGGGTGATTCCGTGGAGCCCTCTGGCGCGCGGATTCTTGGCGGGCAACCGGCGCAAGGAAGATTTCGGCGAGACGGTGCGATCGAAGACCGACCCATACGCGCACGGGATGTATTACCAGCCGGCGGATTTTGCCGTGGTGGACCGGGTCGGCGAAATCGCCCGCGCGCGCGGCGTGCCCAATGCGCAGGTGGCGCTGGCTTGGATGTTGCAGCAACCCGGCGTGACCGCGCCCATCGTGGGGGCCAGCAAGATGCAGCATCTGGAGGATGCCGTGGCGGCGCTGAGTTTGAAGCTCGATGAGCGGGAGTTGCAGGCGCTCGCGGAGCCGTACCAGCCGCACAGAGTGCTGGGGCACTCATAAAGGTGTATACTTGGGACATGGCAGGCACAGGAACGAGCTTGATCGTTTCGGTGGACGAATACCTCAATGCCGGTTACCATCCCGACAGGGAGTACGTCGAGGGCGTTCTGGTGGAGCGGGACGTGCCAACCATTGCACATGGACTCTTGCAAATTCTCCTAGCCGTCTATTTGGATGCATACCGCAAGCAGTTCCGATATGCAGCGCTCCCGGACGTCCGCACGCAGATCGTCGAGGCGGCCCGATATCGCATCCCGGACTTGATGCTATGTCCGGTACCTCTGCCGTCCGGCAAGGTCGTAAATACGATCCCTTGGGTGGTGATTGAGATACTGTCGCCTGACGACAGATTGTCCGCACAACTGGCGCGTTTTCGCGACTACAAACGAATCGGCGTCCGCCATATGGTGCTGCTCGATCCCGAGGAGTTCATAGCCTATCGCTTCGAGGAAAATGGCTCGTTGCTGGAGACGCAGTTCACTTCACTGGACCTGCCATCCGGCGATCTTCCGTTCGACAGCGACGCTCTGTTCCGGCAGCTCGTGGAACGACGCAACGAAGGCGCCACGCTATCATAGGTGGAGGTGCCTGGCGTCTACGTTTCCTATCCTTTCTGCGCGCAGAAGTGCACCTACTGCAATTTCGCCTCGGGTGTCTTCCCGCGTGAGATGG
>Ga0302325_10007081_pt1 | contig 24998 bp, 22 predicted proteins | sample Palsa_T0_2_FD_201948 | JGI IMG/M metagenome (GOLD analysis project Ga0302325, IMG submission 201948) | Peat permafrost microbial communities from Stordalen Mire near Abisko, Sweden - Palsa_T0_2 | ecosystem: Environmental > Terrestrial > Soil > Palsa > Peat permafrost | place: Sweden: Abisko... | reverse complement strand
TCCCGCCTGGATTGGTGGCATAGAAGCCCTCGATGCCTATAACCATTGGGTAAGCGAAGTCGTCCTGCCCATAGCATTCCAGTGGATCGAAGAGCATAAGTCCGAAGTTTATGCGGCCGTGCCTGATCACCTGAAAGATGATGTAGGCGTCGTTACCGCCGCGGCATTCGAGCTGGTCAAAGAGCTTCCGAACTACAAGAAGGGGCTGGAAAAATCCGCGGCGTACGAGGCAGCCTTGGAAGACGGCACCTGGGATCCGGCCACGACCAACCCCGTCTGGACCGAAATTGCCGAAGAGGTCAGAACCGCAACCGATGGAATCTTTGCCAAGCGCGCTCCGCATCTGAAGTCAACCATCCGGTAAACAGCCGCATTTCGCCACGCTGCTGGAGCAACAAAGAAGCTTAACCATTAGCTTCCAGCGTCTGCAGCGCAGAAGACTCTTTACCCGAGAGCACCCGAGTCAGGGTGACGACCGTGATGTCGTCATCCTGACCGAAATCTACCGCGGCTTGCGTGGCCTGAGCTGCGTTTGGCTGAGTGGCGAAGAGTTCTCCGAGCCTGTCAAAGCCATAAAGCTCACCCCTCTGGCTGCGCGCCTCAAGCAGACCGTCGGTGTAGAGCGCCAGATAGTCCCCAAGGTCCAGGCGAAGCGACGCCTGCTCGTACGTTTCGGCTACCATCAGGCCCAGCGGCAACGCCGCAGGCAGGCTAAGTTCCCGTTGGTTGAGATACGGCGCAGGATGCCCGGCGCTGGCCATGCTGCAACCGCCATCCCCATCCAAACGGATCGCCACGCAGGTCGCGAAACCTCCCTTCAATCGCCCGCATAATCGCCCGTTGAGCTCCGCGAGCAACTCTGCCGGATCGAGATTTCTATCCGTCAGGACACGTACCAGGCCAACAATCAGCGCGACCGCCATAGCCGCCTTCAGACCCTTGCCGCTCACGTCACCCATCAGTATCAGCGTCGAATCTCGTTCCATCGGAATGATCTGGAAAAAGTCCCCGCCCACTTGCTGAGCTGGCCGGTAAGCGCTCGTCAAGGCATAGCCGGGCACGGAAGGCAGCGTCTCCGGAATTAGCACCTGCTGAATCTCGCGCGCACTTCGGAACTCCTGTTCTAGCGCAACCTGCCGCCGTCTGCCTTCAAGAGAGTTGTGATACACGGCAAAGACGATCGTCAGCAGCAGCAGCATGCCGACCATGGGAACAATCGAGATCGAATTTCCATTTACCGTAAACAGCGGCGTTGAGATCTTTTCTGCCAGCGTCCAGTGAGTGAAACGGATGCCTTGGGGAGCGACGTTTTGTACCACCTGCAGCATCCCCGAGAGAAATGCAACCACGGCCACCAGCCGTGATGTCGCGCTCAGCCGTCTCGTCGGGGAGAAGGCGAAGCCTACCAGCAGCAAGGGCAGCGTAGCAGTCAGAATATAAGTGACAGTCAGAATCGCATCCGCGATCTGCACCGCGACAATATGCGTCGATCCCCACCCAAAGAAACCCAGCAGCCCGTCCAGCATCGCGGCGCTGACGCTGACGATTGCGAAAATCCTAGTCAGCCGCAACAACCCGCTCTTGTCGCGCAGTTGCAGCAGCGTAAGCAACATGTACCAGAGCGAAATATCGCGCAGCGAAGACAGCGTGGCAGCTATCCCGTCTGCGATGGTGATTGGTAACGGTATGCCCAGCCCATAGAGCAGAAAGCGAAACGTCGATGCCAGCGCAAAAGAGGACATCCAAAATAGCAGCCACTGGCGTCGATCGCGCACCCATGCCAGAATGCCCAGCACCGCGACAAGCGTATAAAGCAGATCCTCACCGAAAACGAATTGCTGGCCGCGCAGCCAACGATAGTCCAGCTCAGTCTTCGCCGCTAGAATCGCCGCAGACGTGCCTGCCATAGGCGGCGCAACCAACCCGCCGCGCAGGCCTGTATCCTCCGAAAGCAAAGGCGCTTTCCATACTCGAATGGCCATGACGCCGCTCCCAGCAGACGGCCATCCAAAGGTCTGAGCTGGCTGAGAAAGAGCGAACCAAATCGGATGAGGAGGCAATTGCCCGTTCCGTCCGATCAGCTTTCCATTCCAGTAGATCTCGTAAGCGTTGTCGACATGCCGAATCATCAGAGCCAGATCGACCGCCGCGCCACTGTCGCCAACTACGGTAATGTGCTTCCGGTACCAGGCATAGCCGGTATAGCAGAAGTGGTCCTGCGCGCCCCACGGTATGTCCGCGAAGAGCTGCTCCCAGTGAGAATCGTCGAAGTCAGGCGACGCCCAGGCGGGATTATCGCCCAAGTGAAACTGCCAGAGGCCGTCAAGGGCAACCGCCCCATCGCCCAGGTTCTTCACAACCAGCGTTGAAGCCCCTCTTACCCCCAGTCTTGTCCCCGGCGAATTATCCGTCGCTAAGGACTGCTGCGCCCGGCATGGCAGGACGTAACACGCCAGAAGTAATACAGCGGCAATGTGCAATCCACGCGGCAGAGTACCGGCCATGAGGTCAGCATATCCCTCTCACGCAGCGAAATAGCAAGCAGTAAAAGAGTTAACCCATGTTTTTTGATCGAAACAAGCTGCACCGAAGAAGGAACAGCATCCCCCCAGACAGCAATCACCCCTTCGCCCGACGCGAATCTGCCAGCCACCGCCAACTGCAACCGCGCCAACAGGTCTTATTTGCTGATACAAGCGCAAAGAATTCCGGCGTTAGAGGGCATCCGGTTATAGTGCTCCTAAGCCGTCAGGCAAAATGCAATCCCTACTTCAATCCATGCGGGCTCAGCCCCGCGGAGGTCATGCATGTCCATGCGTTCCAAAGTTCTTGCTTTGGTGGTTCTTCTCTTCACCCTGCAAACCTGTTTCGCCCTTCAACCCGAGGTGCACCATCCCCTTGACGCTCTGACCCCGCAAGAATATTGGAAGGCCTATAACGTCCTCAAGGACGCAGGCAAACTCGCCGAAAAGACACAATTCTCCAGTATCCTCCTCCAGGAGCCGCTCAAATCGGATGTCCTCGCATGGAAACCAGGCCAGCCCATCGTGCGCAAAGTAGATATCGTCCTGCTCACCGAAGGCAAGTCCTACGCCGCCGTCGTCGACGTCTCTGCCGTTTCCGCCGGCAAGCTGGACTCCTATACCGAGCTCACCAAAGACCAGGCGCCCGTCTCCGCAAGCGAGATACACGGCTTCGACGACGTAATCAAGAAAGATCCAAGAGTGATTGCCGCACTCAAGGCGCGCGGCATCACCGATCTCCGTATGATCCACTGTGGCGTCACCCCGGCCGGGTATGTGGGCCTGTCTGAACAGACCGAAGGCCGCCGCATCGGCTGGGGAGGATGCTCCGATGTCGCCGACTCCGAATACGGATGGGATCGCCGCATTGCCGGCATCTTTTTCGTCCTGGACATGAAGGATAAAAAGATCACCCGCTTCTCCGACTTCGGCGCAGTGCCCATGCCTCCCACCACCAGCATCTACGACGCCGACGGCGGTACGGCAATGCCCGGCACCAAGCCCATTCTGATCTCCCAACCCGACGGCCCCAGCTTCACCATCAAAGATGGAGAAGTAAGCTGGCAGCACTGGCATTTCCGCTTCCGCCTCGACCCGCGTCTGGGGCCAGTGATCAACCTGGTCAACTATGAAGACGCCGGCAAGCTCCGCTCCGTACTCTATGAAGGCTCACTGTCGGAGATGTACGTCCCCTATCAGGATCCCGACGAGAGCTGGAACTCCCATGTCTTCCTCGATGCCGGCGAGTACTTCGCCAACACCGGATCAGGCGGCATCATCAAGCCTCTTGAGCCCGGCGTGGATTGCCCAGCCTACGCCACCTTCTTCAGCGGGACATTTTTTCAAGATAACGGAGCGCCCTACATTCGACCGCAACTGGCCTGCCTCTTCGAGCGCGTCACCGGCGATCCCATCTGGCGTCACTGGGATGGTTCCACCTCGGCTGTTTCAGGCCGTCCCACCCGCGAACTCGTCTTCCGCACCGTAGCCACCGTAGGCAACTACGATTACATCTTCGACTGGCGCTTCGAGCAGGATGCGTCAATCGTCGTTGGCCTCGGCGCAACCGGCATTCTCGAAGTCAAAGCCGTGAAAGATCAGCGCGCCGATGGTGAACTCACCGATGCCATGGCCGGCAAAGACTCCCAGGGCCGTCACGTCGAATTTGGGCAACTAGTCGCGCCCGGCATCTCCGCCGTAGACCACGACCACTTCTTCAGCTACCGCCTCGACCTTGATGTAGATGGAGTCAACAACTCCCTCATGGTCGACAAACTCGAGCCATACGAACTGCCCAAGACCGCACAGGGGCGCAAATGGATATGGGCCATGCGTCCCGATATGGTCAAGAGCGAAGGGGACGCGAAGTTCGATGTCTCCGTCGAGCATCCAGCCATGTGGCGATTCGCCAACGAAGGCGTCAAGAACTCGCTCGGCCAGTCCACCAGCTTCGCCATCATGCCCGGTGAAACCGGCATCAGCCTCTTGCCCTCAAGCGAATGGCCGCAGAAGCGCGCCGGCTTCTCCGAACACAATCTCTGGGTCACTCCATACGACTCCACCGAACGCTATGCCTCAGGCGTATACGTGATGGGCAGCAAAGGCGAAGACACCCTGCCCGCATGGACCAAACAGAACCGCAACATCATGAACACCGACATCGTGGCCTGGTACACCATGGGCTTCCACCACGTCCCGCGCCCAGAAGACTGGCCTCAGATGCCCACCATGTGGCATACCTTCACCCTGCTCCCATACCAATTCATGCCCAAGAACCCAACAATGGATCTGCCGCTCGTTCCTTGAGCGAATTGTCTCGCACAGACTCAATCGTCATAGCGACGGAATGACGATTGAGTCTGTCCTAAAAGTCTTGCGTCATGTACTTTGAAGTCGGGAAACTCTCACCGAATAGTCCGGTCATTTGCTGGAGGGAATTTTCCCAAGCGGAAGCGATAAGAGTTCGCTCACGAGACCCGACAAGCGTTGAATATCGTTCGACAACTCTCGACCGAGAGCTCTCGGGTCACAGTCAGGAATTCCCTCCGCGACAAGGAAAGCAGCGTTCGTCATGCTCTGCAATGGATTGTTGATCTGGTGGGCGAGGTGATTCGCCATCTGTGCTGCTGCTGCGGCTCTCTCCTGAGCGATTAGCCGTGCTTGCTGTTTCTGCTGACGGTAGCCCATCGCTGCGAAGTCAGCCAGCATCGTCATGAGTCGCGTGTCGTTTTCATCGAACGCTTCAGTTCGGCCGTGGGCCATCACGAAGATCGTGCCGCGAGTGTCTTCTGTCCTCCAGGGGAGCAAGATGCCATCCGTGACAAGCGGAGCTTCGACCCCAAGAATGTCGAAGAACTTCTTCGAAACCGTAAAGTGCTGCGCATGTCCACGCTCCAGACACAAACCGCATGCGCTCGGTTCACGAGGCAGGATTGCATTGAGAAATCCTGAATAATCCCCTGCGGTGGCGATCCAGTGATAGAACTCCTGATCGCTACCGTCTTCCTTCTCAATGCTGATGCCCGCACTATCCGCGCCGCAGAGATCAACGGCGGCACTGACCAACTCTTGCAGGATCGTGTCTGGACTTTCAAGCAGAGCGCGAGACAGCCGCTGCAGGCCAGCCATCTGCATTCCGATGTCTCGGATATGAAGATTTCGCCTCGCGAATGCTGCATCGCTCCTCAGATCGAGGACCTCAAGGCCGCTTTCCTCGACAGTGATCTCCATAGGGCTTCTATTATCGAGTGTTCCCGCGGGCGCGTCCACGGGAAACGATCAGCTTAGGCGTAAACATAGATCCAAGAGCTGAAATCCCGCACTATTCTAATCCCAATGCCGACAATCCTCGCTCATCCGATGCCCCTGACACCGACATTGGAACCGAGCTACAGTCCGCCGAAGTTGGTAGGATGAAGAATTGGAGCGGATGATGAGCAGAGTTTTAGACGGCGCGGCGATTGCCGCCGAAATCAAGGCGGAAGTCTCCGAAGAAGTAAAACAACTGGCCGCGCAGGGCATACGCCCCGGCTTGGCCGCGGTCCTGGTCGGCCACATCCCGGCTTCTGAGATTTACGTTCGCAGCAAGGTGAAAACCTGCGCCGAACTCGGCCTCTTCAGCGAAATGATCGAGCCGCCCGAAACCGTGACAACCGAAGAGATGCTGGCGCTCGTAGCTGACTTGAATGCGCGCGAGGATATCGACGGAATTCTGATCCAGTTGCCGCTTCCTCCGCAGGTTGATGCCAAACTGCTCCTCGATTCCGTCCTGCCGGAAAAGGATGTAGACGGCTTTCACCCCGCAAACGCAGGCCGCTTGCAGGCCGGCCGTCCGGCGCTCGCGCCCTGCACCCCGGCCGGAGTAGTGCAAATCCTCAAGCGCAGCAACATCCCCATCAGTGGACAGCACGCAGTAGTGGTAGGCCGCAGCGACATCGTAGGAAAACCCGCCGCCATGCTGCTCCTGCATGAAAATGCAACCGTCACCATCTGCCACTCCAAGACCCGCGACCTGGGCGCAATCACCCGCCAGGCAGACATTCTCGTTGCCGCCATAGGTCGCCCCGGTTTCATTACGCCGGAGATGGTGAAGCCCGAGGCCACCATCATCGACGTCGGCATCAATCGCATCACCGATCTGGCCGAGTTTGAAAAGTTTTTCGCAGGCGACGGCAGGCGCGCGGAGATCTTCTCAAAGCGCGGCTCAACTATAGTTGGCGACGTCCATCCCAAAGCCTTTGAAATCGCCGGAGCCTACACACCCGTCCCCGGCGGAGTAGGTCCCCTGACCATCGCCATGCTCATGTCAAATACCGTGCGCGCTGCCCGCATGAGGCGGGGGCTGTAGAGTCATGTTGCGAGTTGGATTGACAGGCGGCCTGGGCAGCGGCAAAAGCACCGTTGCGGGCATCCTGCGCGAACTGGGCGCGGAAGTCATCGAAGCCGACGAACTGGGCCGCGCGCTCATGGAGCCGGGCCATGCCGTTTTTGATGAGATAGTCGCCGACTTCGGGTCTCAGGTCGTGGCCGAAAATGGCCACCTCGATCGAGCCAAACTCGCCGACCTCGCCTTTCGAGGCGGACGACTGCACGATCTGAACGCCATCGTGCATCCAGCCGTAATCGCCGCGCAAGGCGATTGGATGCGAAAAATCTTCAATCGCAATCCCAAGGCGATAGCCGTCGTCGAATCAGCCTTGATCTTCGAGGTTGAGCGCGATGCCCGGCTGCGCGGCGAATCCGAAGGTGTGCTGTCTTACTGGCGGCGCAGATTTGATCGCGTGATCGTTGTCGTAGCTCCCGAAGCGCAAAAAGTGGCCCGCTACGTAGCCCGCGTGTCACCCGGAAAATGGAGCGATCAAGCGGCCGCTGACGCCCGGTCGCGCCTGGCCAAGCAGCTCAGCGACGACCAGAAAGCCTCGCGCGCCGATTTCGTCCTCGAAAACAGCGGCGATCTGCCTGAACTCCGTCACCAGGTCGAGGCCGTCTGGCGGCAACTGGTGGAGCTAAGCAACAATTCGACCACAAGCGAGTTATTACAATAGAGAGATAGAGGAACGCGGCGGGGCCCAAATCCGTAGCCTCTGTCGTGTCTTGTTCGTGTTAGAAAGGCTTTGGAAGGTATGCGATTGCGTCGTTTTTTCCTTGTAGTCCTGTTGTTGGGTGGTTTTTGGTTCGTTACGACTCATTTGCCCGATGGGCTTGGCCGGATTGGCAATTTTGACCTGCTGAATACCGGAGGGTCGAAGTCTCCGCTTTCGCTGACCGAGGCCCAGGCTGCTCCCGCCTACGACTCCGAGGAGCAAAACAATATCGCGGTCTACCGCAAAGCGCTGCCCTCGGTAGTAAACATCACCTCTAAGTCCATGGCCTTCAACTTCTTCTACGGCCAAGTTCCTCAAGAAGGACAAGGCTCCGGCTTCATTCTGGACAAGGCTGGCCACATCCTCACCAATTTTCACGTGATCGCCGATGCCAACCGCATCGAAGTGATGACCAGCGACAAGCATCACTACAAGGCCACGATTGTCGGCTCAGACAAAGGCCACGACCTGGCGCTCCTGCAGATTAACGCGCCCAACCTGCAGCCAGTCACGCTCTCCGATTCCTCCAACCTCGTCGTAGGCCAGAAGGTCTACGCCATCGGCAATCCCTTCGGCCTGAGCGGCACCATGACTCGCGGAATTATCAGCTCCATCCGCTCCATCCGCGGCCCCGAAGGCGGCCCGATCGAAGACGCAATCCAGACCGACGCAGCCATCAATCCCGGCAACTCCGGCGGCCCGCTGCTCAACTCGCGCGGCGAAGTCATCGGCATCAACACGCTCATCGCCTCCAACGGAGCGGAGCAAAGCTCAGGCATCGGCTTCGCCATTCCCGTAAACACAGCCAAGGCAGTGCTCGACGACCTGAGCAAGTACGGACGCGTTCGCCGGCCCTCGCTAGGCATCGTTTCACTTGAGATCAGCCCAGACCTGGCCGAGCAGATGGGTCTGCCTCCGGAGTCAGGCGTGCTAGTGCAGCGTGTAGTTCCCGGCGGAGCGGCAGATCGCGCCGGCCTGCACGGTGGCAACCAGCAAGCCTACCTGGGTAACTTGCTCATCACCGTTGGCGGAGATTTGATCGTTGCCATCGACGGAAAAGAAGTCACTAACACCTCTGACATCAACTCCATCACCGAACGGCACCAGCCAGGAGATGTAGTTACAGTCACCGCCTATCGTGGCCACAAAAAGTTCACCGTCAGGCTGACGCTGGGCGACGCGCGCGACGTGAACACCTGAGATTCAGCTGAAGGCGAAAACCCCAGGCAATTGCATGAAGGGAAAACGTGGCGATTGCCGAAAACGAACAAAAAGGGCCAAAAACCGGGGGTGGGTATTGTTTTACCCGTTCATCTCCAATTGAATGAATGGCTTGCGAGTATTTTTCGGTGCTGTATGGAGCGATTAGCCGGGGATATGCGCCACTTCCGCGCACGTCGTTGCTGCGACTTCGTGGCCGCGAATGGATGCCAAATCCGCGGGACGGCTTCTGGTTGGAAGCCGCCCCGCATTTCCTGCGTCTGGGTAGAGCTGGGGCATTTTCACTTTCACTGTAATGCGAGCATCGGCCATCCCACCCTAGCCACAAGAACAAAAGCGTGGCGAGGGTGGGGCACCCCAGACCTTACACTATTCGTGAAAATGCTCTAGAACTTCACGCCCAGAGTTGCAAGGAAGGCTTTCACATCGGGCCACACGGCCTTCAGGTCGGTCGCAGTCTGAATATCGAGAGAGATATTCAGCGGATTCACGGCGACTGCGGAAAGCTCAGTAAGCGGCTTGTCCACAGCGGAAATCAGAGTGGCCAGCGCGGCGACCACGCCTGGAGCAGCGCTGAGCGCAGTCTGCGCCTTGCCCAGCCAATTCAGAGCGTCTTCCGCGCCAATTTCGATGCCTTTTTCGATATTTACCAGGATATTTGCCATCGCGATTTGTTCCTCATTCTGCCGGAGCTGGCTCATAGTCAAGAATGTCCAGCAATGCCGGCTTTGATTTAGCCAGGAAGCAGCCGCCCCGCCGCAGCAGACAGCTCCGTTTGCATTGGTTCTATTGGGGGAGGGCTGAAGCGATGCCTGTTGCGATGGGGAACGGCTGTTCCTGGCCATCTCCTAGACTAGGCAATGCGAAGAAATAAACGGCAAATCCGGCATGTCGCCTAAGTGTATTTATATGTTAGGTTTATCGCGAATTATTGAGTGCCGTCACTTGACAAAAGAATCCTTCGCCGCAGAATTTGGCACATACCGGCGCCCATCGATGCGATATTCGCCTGAGATAACCCGCGCAATGGCCTCCGAGTACGCAATGTGCTCCTCCGCCAGGATGCGTTCGGCGAGCGAGTGCGCATCGTCGGTTTCGAGCACCGGAATGCTGCGCTGGAGCACGATTGCGCCGTGATCCAATTGCTCATCGACAAAGTGGACAGTGCACCCGGCGACTTTGCAGCCGTAGTCAAAAGCCTGTTGCTGCGCGTCGAGACCAGGAAACGCCGGCAGCAGTGACGGATGGATATTGAGGATGCGGTTCGGAAAAGCTGCGATAAACTCCGGCGAGAGCAGCCGCATGTAGCCGGCCAGAATGACCAGATCCACATCATGCTGGTGTAGGCACGCTGCAACGTCAGCGTCGTGCTCGGCGCGCTTGCGCCCTCTGGATTCGAACAGCGCGGTAGCAAGCCCAAGATCCCGCGCGGCAGCCAGGCCCGGAGCATCGGCAACGTTGGCGATGACAATGGCGATTTCGGCGCCGGGCAGTTCACCCGCTTCAATTGCGCGAGCAATCGCCAGAAAGTTCGAGCCGCGTCCGGAAAGCAGAATGCCCAGACGAGCGTTAACCCGTCGTTCCGATTCTGCCCGCTTCATACAAAATGCACCCGGTGGTCGCCCCGGTCGCCCTTGATTACGCGTCCGATCACATGGAATTTCTCTTCCGCGCGGCTAAGCAGCGCCTGCGCCTTGCGGAACTTGTCCGCCGGCACAACCACGATGAGGCCAATACCCATATTGAACGTGCGCAGCATCTCGTCCTGCGGAACCTGGCCCAGTTGCTGTAGATGCTCGAAGATAGACAGCACCGGCCACGAACCCAGTTCAACCTGTGCGGCAGTGCCTTTAGGCAGGATGCGAGGCAGATTTTCCGTGATGCCGCCGCCGGTGATGTGGGCCATGCCTGCCACGAGGCCGGAATTGGCCAGCTTCTGCGCGATCGAGAGATAGCTGCGATGGATCTTCATGAGTTCGGTGCCGGCTTTTTCACCGATTGCGCCGATGTACTGAGACGACTTGTAGCCGGCGACCTCGAAGAAGAGCTTCCGCGCCAGCGAATAGCCATTCGTATGCAGACCGTTTGAGGGCAGCCCAAGCAGGACGTCTCCAGGCACGATCGTCGAGCCGTTGATAAGTTTGGCTTTATCGACAGCGCCGACGATGAAGCCGGCCAGATCGTATTCGCCATCTTTGTAAAAGCCGGGCATCTGCGCGGTTTCGCCGCCGATCAGCGCGCAGCCATTGGCTTTGCACGCGTCGGCCAGGCCAGTGACGACTTGTTCGGTCACCGAAGGGTCGAGCTTGCCGGTGGCCAGGTAATCGAGAAAGAAAAGCGGAACTGCGCCCTGCACGGCAATATCGTTGACGCAGTGATTGACCAGATCTTGCCCAACCGTATTGTGAATGCCGAGATCGAAGGCCAATTTCAACTTGGTCCCCACGCCGTCAGCGGAGCTCACCAGAACCGGCTCAGCCCATTTCTTCAGGTCAAGCTGAAAAAGCGCGCCGAAGCCGCCAATACCGCCCAGTACATTGCGGTTAAAGGTGCGCTTGGCGAGGTATTTGATGCGGTCCTTGGCGCGGTCGCCAGAGGAGATGTCGACGCCAGCATCGGCATAGGTTACGGGCTTGGCGGACGGTGCTGTACCAACTGCTTTGGGCAAGGCGGGCCTTCAAGAGGGGATGGATTTCAGCTCGCGCGCGTGAACCGAAAACCTGATTCTAACAGGGTCTTGGCCGGACGGGCTGAGCACCGGCTGCAGTCAGCGATCTTAGAGGAAGTGGCGCCGCTCTTCAGGCGTCGGAATGGGGCAAGTTTCGTAGCGGCCCCAGATCTGGTAGCGATTGCGCGCAATGAGCCGGTACGCCGATTCACGCAGCGGCCGCGGAACCAGGCGGAGGATCGCTGCGAAGGCTGGCCAGGGCTGCGGTAAGACACGCAGGCAAGCAAGAATGGCGTTGGAACGGACCAGAAGTTCCTCAATCGGAGTTCCGGTGTTGCGGAAGACCATCACCGTTTCAAGGCCCGGATCGAGACTTGCATCAAAACCCGGGTCAAGTTCACGATCAAGTTTGAGATCCCGACCGAACGGCTGTGTGCCGTGGTTCGCAAGCAATTCCAAAACGGCTGGCGCTGTTGAGGGCGCAAAGCGAAGCCGGTCTTTGCGATCGCGGCGCAGCAGCCAGCGAATGGAGCGGTTGCAGAATCCGCATTCGCCGTCGTAGACCACGAGCAGACGCCCATTCAATTCGCCTAATTCAGCCATGCTCAGCCACGCGCAAAACTTCCTCTCTCTTCCGATGGTAGAGCCTGGCGTATAGATTCGGGGATGCAGCCACCTCTTATACTTGATTCAGGGTGATCAACGAGATGGGGAATCGAAACAGCACGCAGTCGCGGACCCTGCAAGCCCGCGCGGAGCGCATTTTTCCAGGTGGTGTGAACTCGCCTGTGCGGGGATTCCGGTCGGTGGGTGGCGAGCCTCCGTTTGTCGCTCGCGCTGAGGGCGCTTATCTTTACGACGCGGACGGCAACCGGTACATCGACTACTTTGGCTCGTGGGGCCCGATGATCCTGGGCCACGCTTTTCCGCCGGTGGTTGAAGCGATCCAGCGAGCCGCGCGGGATTCCTCCAGCTTTGGCGCTTCGACGGCTGCCGAGGGCGATTTGGCTGAACTCGTCATGGCCTGCTACCCGGTCATCGAGCGTATGCGTTTCGTCAGTTCCGGCACAGAGGCGACAATGTCGGCGATCCGATTGGCGCGAGCAGCCACCGGGCGCAAGCGAATCGTCAAGTTTGAGGGCTGCTATCACGGCCACTCCGACGGCCTGCTGGTGAAGGCCGGTTCAGGCGTGGCGACGCTCGGAATTCCAGGATCGGCGGGTGTTCCAGAAGAGATTGCGCAGCTGACGCTGGCGCTGCCCTATAACGATCTGGGAGCGGTTCGCGCGGCGTTTACGGCCCATCCGGACGAGATTGCGGCCGTTATTCTGGAGCCGGTCGTCGGCAATGCCGGTTGTATTCCTCCTGCTGCCGGATATCTCGAGGGTTTGCGGGCCATTACAGCCGAAAACGGTGCGCTGCTCATCATCGACGAGGTCATGACAGGCTTTCGCCTTGCTCTCGGCGGTGCGCTGGAGCTCTACGGCGTGGACGCCGACTTGGTCACTCTGGGGAAAATCATCGGCGGCGGCCTGCCCTGCGGAGCCTTCGGCGGCAAGCGGCAGTTCATGGAGCTGCTGGCGCCGCTTGGCCCGGTCTACCAGGCAGGCACACTGAGCGGAAATCCGCTGGCCATGGCTGCGGGGCAGGCTACAGTGGGGTATCTGCGAGAGCACGCGGCTGAGGTTTATCCGCAACTTGAGGCTGTTTCAAAGGCTGTGGCTGAGGGCGTGGCTGCGGAAGCGGCGCAAGCGGGCGTGCCAATCACCCTGAAGCGCGTCGGCTCGATGTGGACCTGGTTCTTCACCAGCCAGCCTGTCACCGACTACGCGCAGGCCGCTCTCAGCGATACAGCCGCCTTTGGACGCTTCCATCGGGCCATGCTTGAGGCTGGCATCTGGCTTCCGCCCTCGCAGTTCGAGGCGATGTTTCTTGGGATGGCGCACGGTGCATCCGAGGTCGAGGCAACGGTCGCAGCCGCCCGCGCAGCCTTTCAAAACCTCTGACTTGAATTCTCCAGAGCCGCCGTCGGATCAGGACTGCCACTGGTCGAGAGTCACGAACTGATGAGTTGGGGTATAGAGACTGAGCAGGTCTTTTACTGAAGCAATCGTGCGCGAGCGGTCAGCTTGCGGAGTGCGGTGGCCGCCGTCGTGGAGCACCAGGTTAGTGGCGTAACCTCTTCGCTGGTTTTTGCCAGTCAGGCGTGTCACGCGATCCGTGATCTCCTGTGCGGATTTCGCATCCCAGTCGTTCCCGATCACGTTCCAGGTAACGGGAATAAGGCCGAGTTCGCGGGCGATGCGCAGCGTAGCGGGCCGGCGCAGGCCAAATGGGGGACGAAAGTAACGAATCGGCGCGCCGGTGATTTGTTCCAGTTCGGCAGAGGTGCGGCTCAGTTGTTCGCGGGTATGCCGGGAGTTGGTACGGGCCAGGTTAGGGTGGTTCCAGGTGTGATTGCCGATCAGATGGCCCGCTTCAAGCGTCTGGCGCACGAGCGAGCGCTGTGCGGCAGCGTATTGGCCGATCAGGAAAAAAGTGGCGCGGATATTGTGCCTGGCAAGAATCTCCAGCAGTTGCGGAGTCCAGAGCGGGTTGGGCCCGTCGTCGAAGGTAAGCGCGATCTGTCCGGGTCCGTTTGCGGAATTGCGCGGCGCGGTTAGGGTGCGCCCAAAAAGCTGCGAAGTTGGCCAACCCGACGCGTAAGCCAGCAGAGCTTCTGCAGCCGCTGCGACCAGAGCGGTTGCGCCAACCATTTCGAGGATCTCTTTTGTATGCAACGTCATGAGCAGCCTGTGGTTTCACTTTCTGGGATCATTGTCATCCCACGGCTTTGCGCTTGCAAGTGGCGGGGAGTAGACTCAGAGAGGTTCGGGCCGCATCCTGAGTGAACGGAGCGGCACTGGAGAGCAAATGAGTATTACCAATCCTCCCGATGAGGGCCGAAATACGTCTGCCCCAAATCCCTTTCCCACAACCAAAGTAGCAGTTAAAGTGACGATGCCCGCGCTGGCCGCAATGAAGCGCGAGGGCAAGCCCATTACCGCGCTTACAGCGTACGACTACGCCACTTCGCGCCTTGTTGACGAGGCCGGGATCGACATGATCCTCGTGGGCGATTCGCTGGCGATGGTTGTGCTGGGCCATGACAATACTCTCGCCGTCACTGTGGATGAGATGCTGCACCACACTCGCGCCGTACGCCGCGCAGTCCGGCGGGCGCTGGTGGTAGCGGATATGCCCTTCGGCAGTTACCACGGCAAGATTTCCGAGGGCGTGGCGAATGCCGTGCGCTTTGTGAAAGAAGCCGGCGCCGAGGCAGTCAAGATCGAGGGCGCTCGGATCGAGCTGGTCAAGGCGCTTGTTGACGCTGAAATCCCTGTGGTGGGGCATCTTGGTCTGACGCCGCAAAGTGTGCATCGCATGGGCGGCTACCGGGTGCAGGCCAAGACTGCGGAAGCCGCGATCCAGTTGCGCGCAGATGCCCAGGCACTGGCGGAGGCTGGTGCGGGAGCCATTGTGCTCGAGGGCGTGCCGCGCGAAGTGGCAGCGGCGATCACGGCCGATCTGGTGATCCCCGTGATCGGAATCGGCGCCGGTCCGGAATGCGACGGACAGATTTTGGTCTTTCACGACATTTTGAACCTGACTTTCGCCCCCCATGCCAAGTTTGTGCGCCAGTATGCGGATGTGGCGGCAGTGATTCGCGAGGCACTGGAGCATTACCGCGAAGATGTGGAGCATCGCGCCTTCCCAACCGACGACGAAAGCTACCACTTGCCGGCTGCGGTGCGCGATGCCGCACAGGCTAGCGGCCCTTCGGCTGCTCTTGCATTGGTGCGCAAGGCCTAATATGCGGGTTCTGAAATGCGGGATTTGAGATGCGGGATTTGAGATGCAGGTGATCAAGACAGCGGCAGAGCTGCGGGCCTGGTCGAGCCAGGTTCATTCTAAGGGAAAATCGGTTGGGCTGGTGCCGACGATGGGTGCGCTGCATGAGGGGCATCTCTCGCTGGTTCGCGCAGCGAAAGCCAGTTGCACAGCGGTCGCGGCCAGCATTTTCGTAAATCCAACCCAGTTTGGGCCGAACGAGGATTTCGCGCTCTATCCACGGACCTTTGAAACTGACTGTGAGTTGCTGGCCGCCGAGGGTGTCGAGGTGGTTTTCGCACCTGCGCCAGAGGAAATGTATCGGCCCGGCGCGGCAACGTTTGTCGAGGTCGCAGGACTGAGCGATCGTTTGGACGGCAAGTCCAGGCCAGGGCACTTTCGCGGAGTGGCGACGGTCGTCGCAAAACTGCTGATTGCCGCTGAACCGGATCGTGCCTTCTTCGGCCAGAAAGACGCAGCGCAGGTCGCAGTTCTACGGCGCATGGTCGCGGATCTGGGACTGGCGGTGGAACTGGTTGTTTGCCCGATTGTGCGGGAGCAGGGTGGGCTGGCGATGAGCTCGCGAAACCGGTATCTGAACCCGGCGGAGCGGCGGCAGGCGCTAGTTCTGAGCCGGGCGCTTGCCGCAGTCGAATCGCGGGTCGCCGGCGGTGAAAGGACGTCAGAGATTCTGATTGCCGTGGCTTGGGCGACTTTCGCCTCTGAGCCGGAAGTTCGCGTCGACTACATCGCCGCCGTGGACTGGGCTACGCTGGAGCCGGTCGAGAGAGCTGTGCCAGGAACGCTTTTTGCCGTCGCGGCCTGGGTTGGGTCGACCCGGCTCCTCGATAACTTTGTCGTTGGATAAATGGGATTGGATACGCAGTCTCAGTGGTCGTGCGGGGGTGGGGCCGGAGCCACAAAGGATTCAGGCCCCAGATGTCCGCGATGGCAGGTGCCGCAGCTGACCGGCTCACCTGAGCTGTCGATCTTGGAGATGTAGTTCATATTGATGTCGTCTACCATCTTGTACATCTTGCGGGCGGTCTGCTTTTCTTCCTTGGAATCGTCGGCATAGTTGAAACGCGGCTTGCCGTTTGGGCCGGGGTTCTTTGTATCAACGGTATGGCAGGTCTTGCATTGGGTGCCCAATTCGCCTTCCCACTTCTCCATGAGTTCGTGAACCTGCGCCCCGGTCATGTCCTTGGGCAACACCTTGAGGTTGGTGGGTGCGGGGTGTTCATGCGCTGGCGGAGTCGCCGAGACGGCCGGAGCGGATTGGGGAGGCTGAGCCGCTGAAGTAGCCGGCTGGGCAATTGGTTGTGTAGTAGGCTGCGCGGCAAATACCAGCGTTCTGCCAGCAACGAGCGATACGGACGCAACCGCAACCGTAACGGCGGTTGCCAGTGTAAGCCGAGAAATTCTCATACGGATGATTCCTTTAGGATTAGGAGCAGGCTCAGGTAATGACGCAACGTATGTGAAACAGTTTACACAGCCAAACTGCGAGAACGAACGCGGGAAACGTAGGGATTATTGGCGAAGGCAAAACGCAAGGGCAGGTCAGCTGCGTGGCGGATGCCGATTCTGGGAGTGATTTCGACTGGGCCGGCAGGCCACGCGTCATCTCGAAGTTGCAAAGGCGAGCTCGGATCGAGCAGATCGAGGCCGTTATGAGCTGCGCGGGTGATTGCAAGCGCCCGGCACAGGCGGCCTGGACCTCCGGTGAGCCTGGCATCGAGTCTGGAATCGAGTCTGGCGTCGAGTCTGGCGTCGAGTCTGGAATCTGTGGAGTTCGGTGGCAGCTCGCGATTGATGGCCATCGCTTCGCGTCCCAGGACCGGTTCCAGAGCGCGGATGAGGATGCAACCGGCTTTGCCTTCCGGCTCGCAGGTGACATTGACGCAGTCATACATGCCATAGATGAAATAGACGTAGGCGTGACCCGGCGGCCCGAACATTACGCGATTGCGAGGCGTAACACCGCGAAAGCTGTGGGCCGCCGGGTCTGGCGTGGCAGTGATGTGAGGGCCCAGGTAGGCTTCCACCTCGACAATGCGTCCCGCGAGCCAGCCTGCGTGGGTGCGATGGGCGAGCAGCTTGCCAAGCAGGATGGGCGCAACGATTTCAGGCGGTTTTTCGAAGAACCGCCGGGGGATTTTTGCCCAGCTTCGCGGAAGCTTTGCTGGAGCTGCTTCTATGTGGGATGCGGTCACGGCAGCGATCAGGCTTTGTGGGCCTGGATGGCGGCGAGGACTTCCTCGGCGTGGCCCTCGGGCTTGACCTTGGGGAAGATCTGCAAGAGCTTCTGATCGGGACCGATGACAAAGGTGGTGCGCTCGATGCCGATGACTTTCTTGCCATACATGTTCTTTTCCTTGAGTACCCCAAACTGATTGCAGACGATTTCGTCTACATCTGCTAGGAGCGGGTAGGGCAAGTTGTATTTTTCGCGGAATTTTGCCTGCGCTTTTGGGGTGTCGCGGGAGATTCCGAGGACGATGGCGCCGGCTGCCTGGAGCTTTTCAAACGTGTCGCGAAAGCCGCAGGCCTCGATGGTGCAGCCAGGGGTATCGGCTTTGGGGTAAAAGAAGAGTACGACCGGCTTTCCGGCGAAGTCGGTGAGATGGACGGTGTGGTCGTGGTCGTCCTGGAGGGTGAAGTTGGCAACTTTTTCGTTCAGTTCCATGAAAAATTCCTCGCTGATTAGGTATCTGTTGCAGGGTTGGGTGAGGGAATCTGCGCTTTTGCTGAGCTTCGGCAGGTGCGCCGAGAGGAAGCGGCGAGCGAAAATGGACGACGCCACATTGGACGGCTTTCTGGATTATTCCCGAGGAGGGGTGGGTATGTCATTGCCGTCTGCCAATCGAGTTTGGAGCGGAAGGAGCTTTGCGGCGGCTTTGGCGCTGATTGCCTTTGCGACGGCAGCGTCAGCTCAGTATCCGGGGCGGATTAGCAAGAAGGACGATGCGACGCCGGTGCTGCGCTCGATCGCGGTGCTGGAGTGGACCGGCACGGCGGGCAAGCCCTCGGCCAGCCGCCTGGTGCCGGTGGTGGTATTCGACGGCGAGCAGTTGAACGATGGGACGATCTACCTGACGCGCCCCGAGCCGCTGGCGCTGGCAGGCGGTACCGAATATGAGTTGCAGACAGCAGGGAAGCCATCGGGCATCTTCGACGTTTTCGGGTCGGGTGAAATTCATGGGTCGTGGATGGGGTTTGGAGCCTGGAAGCCGCTTACGCCGGTCGCTGCGGCACGGGCTGCGAAGAGCTTCAATACCAGTTCGCTGTACAACTCTGAGGAAGACGACAAGCCTGTTCTGAAGCGCAAGCATCCTCAGGGAACGGATACGGATGACGCCGGCAAGAGCTCTTCTCCGGCGTCCGGATCTGGCTCGGGCACAGGTAGTACAGGGAATACCACGGCGAAGCAGTCGCAGACTGCGTCTGATCCGAATGGGCCGACGCTGAAGCGCAAGAACTCTGACGACTCGAGCACGACGACGGCTTCGACTTCGTCGGGCGGCTCAAGTTCAGGGTCGAAACCGGCGCCGGATGTGGACCCCGACAGGCCTACGATTCGGCGGAAGCACAATGTGGCGGATGCTGGACAGATGGAGACATCGAGCGCTGCTCCCGATCCGGATCGTCCGCGGTTGAAGCGGGGTAAGCCCAGTGATCTGGTGAATACCGAGGACCCACGGCTGGTGGGTTTGCCACCAACCATGCAGCAGGCTGTGGCTGTTTCCGATGCCAGCAATCGAACCGAGCATCCCTGGAAGTACAGCTGGGCCAATCCGGAGGATGAGACGAAGATGAAGGTTGCGCTGGAGGCGATGGCGCGGACGGCGCTGGGATTGGATGCTCCGCCTGCGAAACCAGCAAAGAAGACCGCAGCCAGCAAGACAGCCGCGAGCAAGACGGCCACGAGCAAGAAAGTCTCGATGCTTCCGGCGGAGCCGCCTGCTCCGGTGGCGCTTGCGGATGAGCAATTTCGTGTATTCGAGTTGACCTACGGAGCGACGGCGACACTGGTACTGACGGCGAGCAGTCCCAAGCCGCCGGAGCCGGATCAGAAGGCTGATGGTACCCAGGCGTCGTCCGACACGGATCAGCCTCCGGTGATTAAACGCGGCAAGCCTGCTTCAAATTCAAGCGCAAAGGATGCCGGGCCCACGCACTTGGCGCCCAAGGCCGCCCCACAGAAGTTTGTTACGCTGGTGGCCCAGCCGGATTTGTACGGAGGAATTCTGGTTCTGTACAAGAGCGCGACAGACTCGGATCATCTGGATGAGACGCCGCGCATGAGACTTGTGGATGCAGTGGATGTGATGGGTGACAATCGCGGTGAACTGCTGTTTGAGCTGCGTGGCCAGACGCAGCGGCAGTTTGCGCTGTTTCGCGTGCTGCGGGGTTCGGCGGAGCAGCTTTTTGCTACGGTGGCTCTGCCCTAGATTCGCCATCGTGATTGGTTAAGACGCCGATGGCTCCAGGTTTGACTTATTTAAGTCGTTTGCTCATACTTTTAAGATATGGAATCGAAGCCAATTCGCACCTCGATCGATCTGCCGCGCGACCTTCATCGCCGGCTACGTGAGGCGGCAGCGCGCAAGGGCTGCTCCGCGCGCAAGCTGATGCTCGAAGGGATCGAGCGCGCCGTGGCGGAGGTGCAGCCGTCGCGACCAGTCCGCCGGCTTAATTTCGACAACCCTCCGTTTCCGGCGACTGGACGGCCAATTGACTTCACCAATGAAGAGCTATATGACCTCATTGAGTTTCCCTGATCTGAATGTGTGGCACGCGTTGGCGACTACTGACCATGTTCATCATTCTGAAGCCATAAGCTGGTGGGAACAGCAATCGGGAGCTATCTGCTTTACTCGGCCTACTCAACTTGGTTTTCTCCGCCTCGCGACAACGGCGGTGGCGATGCAAGGAAAGCCATTGACGATGGCTGGGGCATGGCGCGCCTACGACTGGTTTTTCGAAGATGATAAAGTACGGTTCTTCCTCGAACCGCCAGACGTAGAGGTGAGGTTCCGCCATGCCACGTCGGGCAAGACTGTGTCCCCCAAGGTTTGGGCTGATGCGTGGTTGCTTGCTGTTGCGGAGGCGGCGGGCGGGGTTCTGGTGACGTTCGATAAAGCGCTTGCCGCCCGCGGCGCACACTGTTTGTTGGGCAAAAGATAGGTGCCGGCTGGCATTCTAAGAGGGCAATATTTATTCCACCAACCTTCGAAAAGCTCGAAGGTTGGGGCACCGAATTCTGTGGAGCTAGGGGCGGAAAAGCTGCTATTTTGGGATTTGGCTGGCATCCCAACCGCCGCCCAGGGAGCGAATCAGTTCCACGCTGGAGGCGAATCTGCGGCTTCTCAGAGTAGCCTGGGTGCGCTGGTTCTGAATCAGGATGGTTTCGGCGGTCAGCACTTCAAGATAGTCGGTTGCGCCTCCCTTGTAGCGCTTGTTTGATATGTCCAGAGAGTGCTGCGCTGAGCCGACGGCGGCGCGTTCGGCAGTCTCTTCCTGCTCGAGAATGCGCAGGTCGGAGAGCTTGTCCTCGACTTCGTTGAAGGCGAGGAAGACGACGCCTTTGTAGTTGGAGGCGCTGGCTTCGAATTGGTCGCGGGCCTGGCGGGTGACGGCTTTGCGTTTGCCGCCATCGATCAGCAACTGGGAGGCCTGTGCGCCCAGAGACCAGAGCGAACTGGGGCCCTGAAGCCAGGTGCCGGCGTGGGTGCTTTCAAAGCCGCCGCCGCCACCGAGGGAAATGGTGGGATAGAAGGCGCTGATGGCGACGCCAATCTGGGCGTTGGCCTGGGCGGCCTGGCGCTCTGCGGTCGCAATGTCAGGGCGGCGTTCGAGCAGCTGAGACGGCACGCCAAGGGGGATTGTGGGCAGGTCGTGATTCGTGCCTGGATCCGCATCCAGATAGAGCGGGTCGGGGGCGATGCTGAAATTGGGCAGTTTGTAGTCGGCGATGGTGCCTACGGCGTGTTCGTACTCGGCGCGCGCTACGCCCACGTCAATGAGCTGGGCGCGGGTGGTGTCGAGCAAGGTCTGCGCCTGGGCCACGTCGGATTCTGTGCCGATTCCTCCGGCCAGGCGGCGTTTGGTCAGGTCGAGTTGATTGCTCAGGTCTTCGATGTCCTTGTTGAGCAATTGCGTTTGCAGATCGAGGCCGCGCAGGTCGAAGTAGTCTTCGGCCATCTCGGATTCGAGGCTCAGCTCGATATTGGCCATGTTGGCGTTACTGGCCTGGGCTGCGGCGTTGGCGCCTTCGACGGTACGGCGGATCTGTCCCCAGAAATCCGGTTCCCAGGAGGCTTGGCCTTCGATCGCAAAGTCGTTGTAGGTGGTCACGGAGGAGGTGTTCAAGGGTCGATTGGCGGAGACCCTGTTGCGACTAACGGACGGCCCCGCTGAGAGCGTAGGAGAAAATGCCGATCTTGCGATTTTTACCTGTTCGCGGGCGGCGAGATAGGTTTCAAGAGCCTGGTGCACGCTCTGGTTGACGGCTGCTATGCGCTCTTCGAGCTTATTGAGCTGAGGATCGTTGTAGATCTCCCACCATTTGCCCTTCAACATGCCATCTGAAGGCGAAGCTGGCTGCCAGCCTCCGCCAGTTGGGGGTGGGGGTGGTGGGACGGTTACGTTTGACGCGCCGGTTTCCTTATAAATCGGAGGTGTCACGTAGACGGGGCGCTGGTAGTTGGGACCGACAGGCTTGCAGCCGGCGATGGCGCCAAGTGTGGCAAGGGCGGCGATCGCTAGTCCCACTCTTGGCGCGATGAGACCATGCCGAGGATGGGGCACCCGGTTTTCGATTTTCTCGGCCATACCCATTCTTACTTGCCCCCCTGAGCGGTTTGAACTTCCTGAGGGGTGAGGACATGCACCTTTTCACCGTCGACCAAGGAGTCGGGCGGATTTTCGATCAATCTATCGTCTTTGCTGAGGCCGGTGATGATCTGCACGGTGCGGCCATCATCTTGTCCTATGGTTACTGGGTTCATGTGGGCAATGCTGTCTTTCACTGTGGCGACGCGCAGACCCTCGTTGCGGAAGACCAGCGCGGATACAGGGATGACGAAGACCGAGCCGACCGGATTGACCTTGAAGTGAACCTGAGCGAGAGTTCCAGCGAGGAGCTGGCCGCTGCGATTGTCTACATCCACTTCCACGAGCAAAGTGCGGCTGGCTGGGTCGATGGCGTCGGCGGTGCGGACGAGCTTGCCTTGAAAGACCTTGCCGGGATACTCAACAAAGGTCAGGTCGATGGTCTCTCCGCGCTTGACGGAGGCTGAATAGACGCCTGGCAGATTGGTGTAGACCCGGAGGGTCTGTACGGCCTGGAGATGGAAGAGCTCTTTGCTTGCGCCCAGGTCGATGAGCTGGCCGGTATCCACGTTGCGGGCGGTGACGACGCCGTCAAAGGGAGCGTAGATCTTTTCAAAGGAGGTCAGCTCTTTCAACCGCTGCACGTTGGCCTGGGCGGACTTGACCTGAGCGGCTGTGGAGGACGCCTGATTGACGAAGGTGTCGGTGTCTTGCTGGGAGACGGAGTTCGAGGCGACCAGTCCCTTGTAGCGATCGGCCTGGATGTGGGCGTTGTTGGCGTTGGCCTGAGCGGTGTTGAGGTCGGCCTCGGCCTGGGAGAGTTGTTGATCCACTTCAGGGCTGGCGATCTCGGCCAGCAGGGCTCCCTGCTTCACTTTGGCGCCGATATCGAAGTACCAGTGCGTCAGGTAGCCGGAGGTACGCGCGTAGATGGGCGAATCGGTGTAGGAGGTGACGTTGCCGGGCAATATCAGCTCCTGGATCGGGTTGCCCGGTTTGGGAGTGATGGCAATCACCGACGGAGGGGCCAGTTCGTTGGTGCGTTCGGCAAGCGCCGCCATGGCGTGCTGCCGTGGCAGGATGCCCGCGACGGCGAGCACAACGAGCACCAGCACGAAGATTACGGCTGCGGTGATCGCGTAGCGGGGCTTGATGGCTTTCTGCTCAGGAGCAGTCTCAGTATCGTGCTGTGAGGTCTGCTCGCCGGCTGGGTTGGAAGGATGTTTTTCTTGGCTCATAGTTTACTCCGGGAACTGCTCGTCAGCAGGGGTGTTGCTTGGGATGTGAGCCCGTTTGCGGCGGGCGTTCTTTTCAAGGCGCCCATGCAGGGCGGAGAAAAAGGTGGGCACGAAGAAGAGCGTGGCGACAGTAGCCAGCATGAGGCCGCCGATGACTGCTCGTCCCAGCGGGGCGTTCTGCTCGCCGCCGTCGCCCAGGCCGAGGGCCATGGGCACCATGCCGATGATCATAGCCAGGGCGGTCATCAAAACGGGACGGAAGCGGACGAATCCAGCGTTGAGCGCGGCCTTGCGGGCATCCCCGACCAGGGCCTCAAGCTGTTCGCGGGCGAAGCTCACGACCAGGATGGAGTTGGCCGTGGCCACGCCCATGCACATGATGGTGCCGGTGAGGGCGGGCACGCTGAGCCGGGTTCCGGTGAGAAAGAGGAACCAGACGATGCCGGCAATGGCGGCTGGCAGGGCGGAAATGATCAAGAACGGGTCCAGCCATGACTGGAAGTTGACCACAATCAAGAAATAAACCAGCAGGATCGAAAAGGCCAGACCGGCGAGCAGTCCGATGTAGGACTTGATCATCGTCTCACTCTGGCCGCGCAGGACGACCTGGGTTCCTCTGGGTACTTCGTTCTTGTGATTGGCGATGATGGCGTTGAGTTTGCGGGTCACGCTTCCGAGATCCGCGCCATCGACGTTGGCGTAGATATCCAGCACGGGTTGAATGTCGTAGTGGCTCACGGTGCCCAGTTCAGCGCCCGGATCGACGGAGGCAAGGTTTCCCAACACCTGAACGGACTGCGGACTGCCCGGCGCGCCCGTCGAACTCGTACCTGAGGCTTGCATCAAGGCGCTGGCGGGTGAGGTGGCGCCGGTTACGGGCAGGCTCTGCAACGCCGGCACGGACTGAATGTTGTATTGGGGAGACTGCACGGCGATGTTGTAAGAGACGCCATTCTTAGGGTCCAGATAGAAGTTGGGCGTTGTCTGGAAGCTGCCGCTCAGCGCAACAAGAACGCTGCCGGCGACGTCGCGCTGCGCGAGGCCAATCTCCTGGGATCGAGTGCGGTCCACATTCACTGTGAATTTAGGCAGATCAAACGGCTGCTGGATGTGCGTATCGGCTGTTCCCGGCACATATTTCACATCGTTCAACAGATGCTCGGCGTAGACGCGATTGTCCTGCAGGTCGGGTCCGATGATCTGGATATCGATTGGCGAGGCAAGACCGAAATTCAGGATCTGGGTGACGATGTCGACCGGGAGCACATAGAAGGTGACGCCGGGGAACTCGCGGCTGAGTGTTTCGCGCAGATGATTTACGTAACCTTCCGATGGATGGTGTTTTTCGGTCAACTGAACCAGGATGTCTGCGTCAGCGGTGCCGACAGGCGCTGAAGTCGTGTAGGAGAGATTGAGGCCGGAGTAGGGAAGCCCGATGTTGTCGATGATCGTGGTTACTTCGTTGGCTGGGATCTCCTTGCGGATGGCGTTGTCGATGTGGTCGCAGAGAGCTGCGGTTTCCTCAATGCGCGTTCCGGTGTGCGCCCGCACGTGGATC